>JFJP01024011.1_pt1 | contig 92179 bp, 96 predicted proteins | sample 431651 | NCBI WGS metagenome assembly JFJP01 (sample SAMN02602958, study PRJNA72255) | Microbial mat metagenome, whole genome shotgun sequencing project. | biome: fresh water; feature: sink hole; material: water; isolation source: purple microbial (photo- and chemosynthetic) mats found in...
ATCCACTGGGGTCCGGTTAGATTGCTTCGTTCCTCGCAATGACGGGATGTGTTTTTTTGCAATGACGGGATGTATCTCTCGCAATGACGGGATGTATCTCTCGCAATGACGGGATGTGTTCCTCGCCATGACGGGATGTATCTCTTGCCATGAGTAGATTTATCTTCTCATTATATATTATAAATAAAAAGGTTTTGCTTTGAAATTACTTCTGCTAAATGTACTATTTTTTCATTTTCTCCTCGGTTATGACTATGCGCTTAAGCCCGAAAAAGTGAATGCTTCGACGTATTGCTTTTTTGGGTTAGCAGAGGTTATGGATGAGCATAACAACGGCAACATGGTGAACTCTTGCTTTGTCAATATGGGGAGCAGCTATCTTGTGATAGACAGCGGTCCGACATACAAGTTCGCCAAGCAGGCATACACAAAAATGAAAGAGATTCAAGCCTTACCTATCTCTTTCGTTATCAACACACACACGCATGATGACCATTGGCTGGGAAATGCTTATTATAAAGAGTTGGGTGTCAACATCCTAGGCTCCAAAGAGTTTCAAAATGAACCGAAAGTTGCAATGACAAGAATGCAAATGCGTATCACTAAAGATGCTTACGCAGGGACTACGCAGGTTTTTCCAAATGAGTTCGTAGAGAGCGAAAAAGGTTTAGAAATAGACGGCAAAAAAGTTATCATAAAGAGTGTAAATAAAAAAGCTCATTCAAACAGTGACCTTTACATTTACATACCCGAGTATTCGACAGTATTTGCAGGAGATTTGGTGTTTAACGAGAGGCTTCCTTCCATTCGAGACGGTCATCTAAGAAACTGGATAGAAGCCCTTGAAGCCATAAAATCAATAGATGCCGAGTTCGTTATCGGCGGGCATGGGAGCCTAGTGGACAAACATTCGGTAGATGCCACATATGCCTATCTAAGCGAGCTCGTGGAGAGCGTCTCTTCTGCCATAGAAGCGGGCGAAGAAATCGCAGATACAGTTAACAGCGTAAAAATGGAAAATTTTAAAAATTTTAAAATGTATGAGAGTTTACACAGACAAAATGTAGAAACAGCATACAGAATGTTGGAGTGGGAACCATGAGTAAAGTTGTTTTAGCCCTCATGATGGTGACCTTGTTTTTATCTGCCTTTGAGCTTAAAACTTATGAAGCAGCACTGAAGGAACAGAAGAAAACAAACAAACTCATCATGATAGATGTAGTCCGAACAGGTTGCCATTACTGCGAAGAGATGGACAGAGATGTTTTTGCAGATAAAGAGATGGCGGCATGGATAGCAAAGAGATTTATTCCTGTGCAAATAAACTTAGATGAGCAAGATTTGCCTCTTGGCTTAGAGGTTTCCTTTACGCCTACTTTTTATTTTGTGGATAAAAACCAGAAAATAGTAAAAAAAATACCGGGTGCTTGGAATAAAGAAGATTTTAAATCATTAACGGAGAAGTTGCCATGATGAAGCTTATATTTGTTGCCTTGTGTCTGAGCATATACACCTTTGCCGATACAATTTACGCAGAGCCAAAACCTGCCATAGACAACCAGCGTAAAATAGTTTTTTCCATAAAAAGTGGAGATGAAAATGAGATCAACCATGTCCTAAGCAGTGCAAATAATGTCTTGAAGTTTTATGGACCAGAAAAAGTACAGATGAGAATCGTCGCCTACTATCATGGGATAAAAACACTTCTAAAATCACAAAAAGAGATCGCCGTTCGTGTCGATGCACTTATGCAATATGATGTTGAATTTGTGGCTTGCGGTAACACGATGCAGACAAAAAAAATCAAAAAAGAAGAGTTGATCGACGGGGTGGAAATAGTTACCGCCGGCATAGTTGAAATGGTAGAAAGAGTCCAAGAGGGCTGGGTCAATATAGTCCCATAAACTAAAAAAAGGAAATAAAATGAAAAAAATAGTTGTTCTTATAGTAGCACTTTTAAGTGCAGTAACACTCTATGCAAAAGGTGATTTGCACCTCTTTGAAATAGAAAACAAAGCGGGAAAAATAACTCCCTCTATGATAGAAAAAGCCTTTACCAGTCAAGGTTTTTCTTTGGGTGTTAACTCTGAAATGAATGGACCTTTTCAAAAGCAGTTCGAAAAAACCACCTTTAAGGTTTTTACACTTTTAACGCTTTACCACACTAAGCTCTCAAAAGATTTAGTAAAAGCACACCCGCAGGCAGGAGTTTTTGTGCCAATGGGCGTAGGCATCTACCAAGGTTTAAAGGAAGACACGCTCCATATTTCTGCCCTCACCTCTGAGGCACAGGCTAAAATTTTGGGGGCGGACTCTGAAATTTTAAAAAAGATAGAAAAAGAAGTGCTCAAGGTTATAACAAACCTTGCTCCAAATGTAAAACACACCATCAGCGAAGACAGTCTCAAAGAGTCTCGTGATCTCATAACTCGCTACGAACTTGAGCTAGAAGGGCAAGACTGGGCGACTGCGAAAGAGAATGTTGAGATGAGTTTGGAGTCAGGATTTGAGCCTTTAGGGTTTGTCATGCCTAGTTTCTTAGACTATAACGAAGAGCTAAAAGAGGGTGGCACTGCTGAGTCTCCTTATGATTTTTATGACACATACTCTATCTGCAAACTTAAGGTTATCTACACTGTAGCACAAAGCAGACCTGAAGCCGCAGCCTTTGCTCCATGTACCGTCATGGTTTACAAGAAAAAAGATGAAGACAAAATCGTGATGGGATTTCCCGCAGTTTACAACTGGATGAGCAGTGCTCTAGTCCAAGACAAAGAGGCAAATGAAGTCTTGATGAAGGCACAAAATGATTTTGAGTCTATTTTAAAAGAAATAACGGAGTAGAAATGAAAATATTTCTCATCATGCTAGCAATGTTTGGGTTTTTACATGCACAAGAGAGTCTCCATAAAGTCGTTTTCGACTTAACGACAGGCGATGTGGCAACCTTAGAAAAAAGACTACTCTCTGGCATTGCTTACCAAAAAACACACTATGAAAGTAAACTTGAAGAGCTTGAAGTGGCGGTTGTCATCCACGGAGGTGCCTACAAGTTTTTCATAAAAGAGCTAGCCGCATCCCCTTTTAAAGACGACAAAGTTTTAAAAAAGGCACAGACCGATTTGAGCAAAAGATTGGCATCCATGTCAGAGACCTACGGGGTGGAATTTTTTATATGTGCAGTTGGCATGAAAGGTTTGAAAATAGAAGAGTCCACTCTTTATGATTTTGTAAAAATAGTGCCGAATTCGACCATCGGTCTCATCGACAAACAAAACGAAGGGTTTGCTTATATTCCGATTCGATAAAAAAAGGTAACCGTTTTGTGCAAAACGGTTAGATATACTTACGCAACCCACACACTCATTGGAGTGTGTATTTTATGCAAGAAGTCTATTATCGTAAAAATCCTAGTTCATACACTTGTGGGCGGAGTTTGTCGCTGAGTATGGTGTAAGTTGATTTGAATTTTGAAAAGTCTATTTCCACGCCCATCGCATCTTTGTTTCTTGCTTCGAGTGCTTTACGGACTTGGTACCAGCCGACATCGCTGCGGTTGAGTTTGAGTTCATCTCGCACGGTGCGAACATCGGTTTGTGAAAAATAGATTTGCCACAATTTTTTCCCTTCATTCATTACCACTTTGGCTTCGGGGCTTAATTTTTTGTCACTCAAATATTGCACCATAAAATCACTCTCAAAGCGTTCAGGGGCGTTTACTTCTTGTTCTGTAAAAGGAATGAAGTGGTTTACGATTGACCATTTTTGGCTGTTCCATTCAAGGTCGTTGGCACTTGCCGATAGGTTACTGCCATGAAAAAGCATCCAAATCAAACAATCATTTTTAAATTCGTCGGATAATGGTTCAGTCGGTTGTAAAAACTGATCGCGGTCGTTGAGCCATGTTTGTTTGATAATACGACGAACTGTAAAAATGATTGCAACTTGCCAAAGGTTTTTTGGATTAACGAAGAAAGCACCTGGGCTACTATAACATGAAGATAATAATGCCGTTAAATTTGCATTTTGCATATCACTTGCATGAGCGTACAGACTTCCAATAGCATCATCAGACCAAAATAAGCCTCTTACATCTTTTGTTTTACTTGCTGGAGTAATAGCATTTTTTAAAGGTATTGTTTTATTTTTATTGGCTTTTGGTCTATCCACCCATTTGGTTAATAATTGATTTGCTGGTAGATTATAAAATACTTTTTCACCTATTGGTTGAGCTTTCTTATCTAAAACTTCAGTATTAATTTCTGTAACAATTTTTGGCGAATTTGGATTTGTTTTCCAAACTAAAAAGCCTATAGGAAAATTACCATTTAATCCATCAAATACTTTATTATGAACTACAAACCCACCTAAATATCGTGCATGCCATAGTATTCTAAATTGCTCAAAATTTGGCGAAACTACATATTTCAATGTACTAAACATTGCAACCGTAGCAGTTGGAATTTCTTGATAAACTCTTACTAAAAACTGTGCAAATAATTCTCGTTTAGCATAACCAAATTCTTCCATATTACTTGAAATTTTTGTCGTTGCTACACCTGCCTTGTTTCCACTTTCAACACCTGCTCCTGATTCCGCATAAGGCGGATTAATCAAAACCAAAATCTTTTTACCCTCAGCTATCGCTTTTCGCAGAGTTTGGGGAACTTTATTCGTGAGGCTATAATCAATCTTTCCCTCATCCGTAATATCATCGTTCAAATAGTCATACTGAAACCGTGTCGCCGCAACACATGTTTTTGTAGCCTTCATCACATCTACATCAGCTTTGTCAAGCGTGGACATGAAAATATTGCGATGGTTGGAGTGCTTGACTTCGAGATTGCCGACACCACAACACATGTCCCAAACAATGTACTCTTTTTGCCAATTTTTACCGAGTGTTTCGCCGAGCTTGTCATAGGCTTTGTCCACCACGGCTAAAGGCGTGTAATAGGCTCCTTTGAAACTTCGCTCATCGGTTGGAATAAGACTATCGCGTCGCTCTAAAAGATAGTCACGGTATTCCGCTTTTGGCGGTTTGTGGTAAATCGCCCAAAATTGACGATACCCTTCTTTGTTGCCAAGTTCATAAAGTTTTCCGCCCAAACTAAAAACGGGTGCATCATTTTTGTGGAGCAGTTCGGCGGGAAGGTTAGCGTGCGTTGAGATGGTTCCGTCATGCATGATGTCGGCAAAAAAGAGCAGTGCATAATCTTCTTCGTTTACACCGTTGATTTCACGACCAATCATCTCGACCCATTTGTCAAAAACTTGTTTTAAGTTGTCGGGTGTGATGGGTGTACGGATAATGTTGCCCGATTTTATAGCCGTTTTTACCGTGCTGATAAACTCCTCTTCATGTGTGGAAATTTTGAAAGAGACAAAGTGCGTTCCGATGTGCGTAGAGACTTCTGCAAGTGCTTCGGGAGTAAATTTACTGGCGGATTTTCCCCATTTGATGGTTTTTTTTGCTAAAAAAGGGAGTACATCACTACTTTTCATGAGCGCCGCTTTTTCGGTGTCGATTACGCATAAAAACGGAGGAACTTGCTCGCCTTTGTCCATAGCAAATTGAACATAATGAAGCAGTTGCGTAAACATGGCATAAGTGGAAGTTTTGCCCGTGTCTTTGGCTTCAAACCAAATTACATCTGTTTGGATATCAATAAGCCCTTTTGTGAAACTCTTTAGCCCCAAAGCCTTAATATATGCGTCTTTAACATCCTCTTCACTTTTTGCTTTTTGTAGTTCGGTATATAAATGAAGTGCCATTGTATTCCTTAAAAATCACATAATTAAATTTTAGATACGCAAGAATACTCTATTTTACTGAAATAAACTATGACTTCAATCTTAGCATGTGGAACTATCTGCTCACTTTTTATATGACCTACTACAAATAGAATGTTTATTGCGGATGGGATAGATTTAACGAGCATAAATGCAAATTACACCCCTGTGAATGAATCTCCACTTTATTCTAAAATAATCTAAGTTTTAATTTGACACAGAATGATTTATGAAAGGTTAGAAGTCCCTAGTCTCAGGGGTTCCATGTTGTTGTAGCTCCGAATACTGGACTTGGTAATTTGGTAATAAATCAATATTAGAAAATGAATAAGTGCCTAAAATAGGCATTTCCTGATAATTTAAGTATGTTTCCATGTGGTTCCTTTTGTTTCAAAAATGTTTCCATTTTTAAAAAAATATCAACATCAAGCTTAAAATGAAACAGAAGCAAAAAATGGTTTTAAATTTTATGATGAAAAAAATATCTTGTTTAAAATATGGTAAAAAAAGATGCTAATAATCTGAGAAATTCTCTTGATTAAAAGTGTAATTAAAATAAAAAAATGAAATCTACTCATCAGAAATTGATTATATTTCGTATTTATGATAATATTGCGAAATATATACGCATTAAAGGCTTGAAATGATTGGTAGAAACAAAGAACTAGAAATCTTATCAAATGCTTGCGAGCAAGATGAGAGTAAGCTTATTGCTGTATATGGTAGAAGAAGGATAGGAAAAACTTATCTTATTAACCATATGTTTAGCGAGCATAAAAAAGATTGTCTCTTTTTTAGGTTTACGGGTTCGTATATGCTTGATAGTTCTACTCAATTAGAGAATTTTATCGAAGCTATTTATGATTGGTTTAAATGCGAACCTTCAAAAGATATAACAAACTGGATGAGTGGGTTTAACTTTTTAAAAAAAGCGATCTCTTCTAGCCAAACACCAAATCAAAAAGTAGTCATTTTTTTGGATGAAATTCCATGGATTGATAAAAAAAATAGCGGTGGTTTCATAGGAGCACTTGGCTATTTTTGGAATGAATTTGCACTAAGCAATAAAAATATAGTGCTGATTCTTTGTGGTTCAAACTCCTCTTGGATCAAAAATAAAATATTTGAAGATAGTAACGGACCACTTTATCAAAGACTTGATATAAAAATTCATCTCAAACCATTTGACCTCAAAGAGACAAAAGAGTATTTGATAAAAGAGAAAAACTTTCATATTGATGATAAAACTATCGCAGAGACTTATATGGTGCTTGGAGGGGTTGCTAAATATTTAAGCCTGCTTGATAGTTCAAAAACTATTGCTCAAAACATCGATGAACTCATTTTTAACATCGATGGTCATCTCAATAAAGAGTACAGTGAGGTTTTAAAATCTCTTTTTGATGCAAAGGCATCCTACTACTCATCTATCATAAAAATTTTAAGTCAAAAGCAGAGTGGATTTACTCAAACAGAACTAGCAAATGCTCTTGGTGAAAAAAGTGGTTCAAAGATAAAAGATGCAGTTGCAGAGTTAAGTGAAGCCGGTTTTATCATGCCCCTTAGCAAACTAGGTTCAAAAATCAATGCAAAATATATCATCAGTGATCCATTTGTGCTTTTTTATAATAAATGGGTAAGTGAATTTAGCAAAAATGAGCTTATCTCCTTACAAAAACCCTATTTTAGCTCTGTCATGAACTCTCAGAAATACGCCATCTGGAGTGGGTTCGCATTTGAAGTTTTATGTTTAGTTAGTATCGATTTATATTTGCAAACCAGAATGACAAAAGGATTAGCAAAAAGTTATGGATATTGGAATTTTATAGGCAATAATGAGGATAGCGGAGCCCAAATTGATTTTATTGTTGAGTATGAAAATAGTGTCTATGACATAGTAGAGTGCAAATTTTATAATAGTGAGTTTACCATCTCAAAAGATTACAAAGAGAATCTTTTACATAAAATAGAGATGTTTAAAAAATATGCCATAAAAGGAAAATACGATATCAAACTTGTGATGCTTACCTCTTATGGCTGCCAAATCAATAGCCACTATAATGCGCTTAATATGACGAGTAATATTTCGTTAAATGAGCTTCTTGTATAGTCTAGTTTTAGTTTGTGGTGAGTTTTTTTGATTGTTTTTCACATAAAACCCATGAAGTATCTTTTTTCAAGATACTTCAATAATTCTTTCCCTTTTTACACCATTTGAATCACCCTTCATAAATGGTTCTATCCATTTTTTTATATATTGGCGTTGAAAAAAAATTAATGAATTGGCGTAGATTGCATGAGGTTTGTAATTTGCATAAAGATTTATTTGACACAGAATGATTTATGAAGGGTTAGAAGTCCCTAATCTAAGGGGTTCTATGTTGTTGTGGCTCCGAATACTGGATACAAAATATTTTTTTCTTCAAAAAGAAGTTAAGTTCCGTAATATAGGGCTTTGCTCAAGCTATTCTATTTTAACCTGAAAATTTTACTATGTAAAGTCGTGTACTTCGATGCTTAGTTGTATAAATAGTACCGGAAAATAGCCGTCAAAAAAAATTATTTACTGATGGTACATACGAGTCTATTACGAACACTCTTCTTTTCCTGCAATTGCCGGAAATAGTGGGAAATAAAGGCTTCTTTTCTAATAATTTTCCTGTATTTTAGGAAATTAAGTGAAGTTTAGTGACCGTTTTTGGGGACGTTTATTTTGAAAATATTATATTTTTTTATTTGAAAAGTGAATTATGATTACCAACTTGAACTAAGGCTAGTTCTAAGATAGCATCATTTATTTTATATATCAAAAGTAAGTCTGGTTTGACATGACATTCTCTTAAATCTTTAAAATTTCCAGTAAGTTTATGATCTTTATATTTTTCTTCAAGCTCCATATTTTGAGCTAGCAAAATGATTACTTCTTTTAGACATCCTTTATCATAAGCAGATAATTTTTTATATTGCTTTTTAAAAGAAGCGGTTCTAAATATAGAGTACATTAGCTATCTAAATCTTTAAATAATTCATCTGTGGTTTTAAAGCTTTTACCTTTTTTGTTTTCAAGTTCATCCATGGAAGCTTTAAATTCTTTTGTAGGAATTTTTACATCAAACGGCAGTCCTTTATTTACAACTACCATATTGGTAAAGATATTAACCGCATCTGTAAAATTAAGACCCAAACTTTTGAGTATTTCTTTTGCTTCAGATAATGTATCTGCATCTAGTCTTAAACTTGTTTGTACTTTAGTCATAACTTATCCTTTTTGTATTATTATACACCATTTGGTATATTAAGTCAATATTGATATATTTTTACAGCTTTTTGGCGAAGTGGTATTTTTGTAGTAAATTGTACCGAAAAATAGCCGTCAAAAAAATGATTTGCTAGTCTTAAAAACGAGCTTCATTATATCAATATCTTCAATCACTGGAAAAGAGCAATTTACTCATCCAAGAGTTAGGTCAGCATATAGAAGTTTGATCACAAATTTACCTTATCTTTTACCTATAAAAATGAAAAAGATATTGTGATTCATAACACTACAAATGCTCTTGATGGCGGAGTGTTTTCGCCTACTCCTTGACTGATCTAGTATGTTTTATATAATAGCTATTTGGATAGAATCACTGCTTTTAATGCAGTGGTACTCCTAGCGTCAGAAAGTGATCCTCAATAAAGTCACTGTACATGGTCATGTAAATAAAAATATTTTAAAATGATTATAGTGAAACAAAGGTAAAATTATGAGTCATACTATAGTCGAAAGCCAATTTGATGATTGGAACAATGCCAAGAAAAAAACCCATTATAAAGAGAACAATGTAGGGTTTAAAGAGCGAGAAATTTTTTGGGCGAGAATCGGGCAAAACATCGGAGCAGAAGAGTTTGGTAAAGGTAACGAGTTTCAGCGTCCCATTTTGATTATTCGCAAACTAACTGCTCATATTTTTATCGGGATACCGCTCACTTCAACCGTGAAAGATAACGATTATTTTCATACATTTGAGTACGATACCAAGAGGGGAAAAGTCTTCAGTACGGCGATGATTTTACAGCTAAAAACATTCGATAAAAAAAGACTTCTGACGAGAATCGGAATGCTAAATAAAAAGGATTTTGAAAAAGTGGTGGAAAAAACGAGGAATCTATTTATTCCACCTGCATAGCAAGTGGAGCTGCCCGAAGGCGAATTACAAAGAAATTATAGACTATTAATGTTAAAGATGGATTAAAGACTTTGATATATGCTTTTGACACTAAACAGCGAGAAGTCTGTTTTATACGTATATTGAAGCTCATCAAAAAGAGTGTTTGTTTTCTGTACAATTACACAAATAATTTACGAAGAATAGCTTTCAGTTTTAAACAGTTTAGTGACCGTTTTTGTGACCGCTAAATTACAAAAGGCTCGATAGTGACGTATATAAAGGGGTTTTGGATGAAGATAAGGGTCTATTAAGACTATGCAATGGGCACTATTTTTTAAATAAAACACGCAAATATAGGGTACTTCTACACACATATAAACCTAGATTTGCTAAAAAATACTCAAACAACTGGCACAAATCCGGCACCATTTATTTAATAAATTTCTTTCATTACCTAGATTCTCAATCAAGTGAATGAGTATGAAACCAGATTGCTATTATCACTATTTTGTATTATATGTACTATGTCTTTATATTTGCAATAATTTACGCTCTTTGTCTTATCGGACTTATCCTACTTGTCCGCAAAAGCAGTATATCAAGCATATCGAATTTTATCTGCCAATAATTGAAAATACTCTCTTGACCAAATTTCAAGGGCTTTATCATCTTTTATAAATCTTTTGATATCAAGTTTTGTTGCTTCTATATCCAAGTCGGAGATTTTTTCTGCAAGCAGTTTTTTTAGTGATTCTGCCGTAAAAGTTTCATCATGCGGTAAATGACCACTTTCTCTTGCTCGAATCGTAAGATGCTTCAGGTTTAAGTTGTAATTATTGCGGACATACCATTCAAAGTCGTACCAGTCTCTCCCTTTAACCCTTTGTTTCCAATTTCTAAAAAGCAGCGCATGTATTTTCCCTGCATAGAGATTTTCTATAGTAAAACATTTTACATAAAAGGAAAATGGCTGCAAGAGAAGTTTTTCTTCTGTTTCAAAGCCAAGAGGAGGTCTTTTATCAACTTCAAATTTTATTTTGATAGGTTTTTGGAGCGTATTCGATTTTAATGAAAGTACATGGATTGCCGTATCATTTTTTAAAAATGCTGATTCAATATTTGATGTGGCTGATTTCTCTTTTTTGGAAATTTCTATTTTGATGCCGACAGCTTCAAATTCATCCATAATATTTTTAAAATAGGGTTCAAGATTAAAATTCTCTTTGGATGTAAGAAGTGAAAAATCTAAATCTTCTGAATATCTGTCAAGATTGTAAAATATTCTCAGAGCCGTTCCACCGTAAAAAGCGGCCATTTTAAAGAAGCCACCACGATAAAGACCTGCAAGAGCAATCTCTTGCATAATTTCCCTCAGAGCATTATATTTATCGTTCTCACTCTCTATTACATACTTTTGTAACATCTGTTCTATCATGATTGAGCCTTTTTTAAATCTTGCAATACTTTGTAAAGAATCATGAGAAGTTTTGTTTTATAGCCGCTTTGCACGCATTGTTCAATTGTTTGAAGATTGAGCTCTGTTAGGCTATCCAAATCTATGCGCAAATCCTCTTCAAGATATTCTCTCATTGCTTTTTGTGATGTTATTCCTAAATTTGGAGTATAAACAAGTTTATCACAGAGTGCTTTTTCTTTTGAAGCAATCATATAAGAAGTATTGTCACTATTTGTCTGCAAAACTATCCCGATAGGATAAAGTGATTTATTACCCTTTGTATAGCTAAATTGTCCTAGTGGAGTATTGTAATGTTTTGCCATTTTTGTAGTTATGGAGCTGACTTCATACACTCGTTCAGGAATTAATCCGTAGTGCGATAAAGCCCACTCAAGGGAAATATAAGAGGGGCCATAAAGCGTATTAGCAAGTAGTTCAAGAGAAACGGTATTTTCCCTAAACAGATTGCTTGTGACATAAAGCCCTTTTTTTATTCGAATGATTTCACCCTGTATGACCATATTTTTTATTTTATCATTTGGATTTTTATACTTGTGAAGTAATGACAACAGTTCTGAATGCGTAAAAGGCACAGCTTTTAGCTTTTGTAATTCTTTCAATAGTTTCATGCAGAAATTATAGCATATACATCATATTTTTATATAAATAGTATGAATATATCGTATTATCTATACATAAAATGGAAATAATTTTTCAACTGTAGTGGCATTTTTATAACATCAAAATAGCATTCATAATTTTTGAACTTTTCAAAAAAGAACAAAATTATGAATATAAGTAGACCAAACAAAAAGGAGTAAAACATGGATACATTGACGATGCATAGGCGGTACAAAAAGTAGCGTTGAAATATAAGAATAGGGTAGGTTAGTGCTTTTTTGATACTCAAAAGTACCGGAAAATATCCGGAAAAAAGCTTAAAATAGTTAAAACTGAAATGGGATAAAAAGGCTTGAAGGTGCCGTAATAAGGGAGTTGAAACGCCCATATTTAAGGGGTTTTAATGTTGATGGCTCCGAATACTGGATTCGAACCAGTGACCAAGTGATTAACAGTCACCTACTCTACCGCTGAGCTAATTCGGAATATGATAAAAAGTTGTAAGTTTCAAATAAATGGCTCCGAATACTGGATTCGAACCAGTGACCAAGTGATTAACAGTCACCTACTCTACCGCTGAGCTAATTCGGATTATTTATTGAGCCGAAATTATACTTTATGAACCTTAAAAAGTCAAGCATTTTAGGACGTCTCAACTATTTTCTTTTCGTAAGGTTTAATTAATCCTTAAAAATATACAATTGTATTAAATGACTGATGGTCGGTCATTTAAATGGAGTGAATGCATGGCAATAATTGTAGACAAAGTACAAAAAAGAAAAGATATAGCACTTTCATGTAGAGATTTGTTCTTTACTCATGGTATTGGCAATTTGACTATTTCACAAATTGCTGCAACTGCTGGAGTAGGGAAGGGGACGATATATGATTATTTCAAAAACAAAGAAGATATTGTTTTTGAAATTGTCAATATTTTAATACAAGAGCGAAATATTGTAAAAGAGAAAAAGCTCTCAGATATACGTGTCACAAAAGAGAAAATCAAACTCTTTTCGAGTTTTTTTTATAGCGATGAAGATGCGAAATTACGTCATCTTTATAAAGAGTTTATATCGATTTCTTTGGTCAAACAAGAGAAAGATATGATGGATTTTCAGACGCAATGTTTCAATAATTACTTTCATTGGTTTGAGAAAATCATCCAAGAGGGGATAGACAAATATGAGCTGATTCCAGAGGCAAGTAAATTTTGCAGAGGACTTTTTGTCATGGCTGAGGGGATGTTCATCACGAGTGAAGTCACCTATGCCATAGAGGATTTAAAAAAAGAGATTTATGACAATATCGATGCGTTATTTGAGTTAATAGAGGTAAAAAAATGAGAAAAGTACTGTTTTTTATAGTGTCTGTTTTGCCAATGTTTTTGTATGGTGATGGGTTAAGAGAGTTGTTAGAGAGTGCAAAAAAACAAAATGATTTGGTCCTCTCACAAGAGTTTCTCAAACAAGCTAAGTCACAAGAGTTAGAGTCAAAACAAAGTGCTTACTTTCCGACTCTTGATGTAGGTGCTTTTTATGCTCGAGATGATGAGGCGACTCCTATGCAGCCTGGAGACGTTTACAGTGCGTATGCAAAAGTAGGCTTTGACATTTATGATGGTGGCAGAAGGTCTTCAAGTATCCAAGAGGCAAAACATGCGCTCAAGTCCTCTTCGTTTGAGAGTGAGGCTACTCAAAAAAGTATCGCTTTGCAGATTAGTGAGAGTTTTTTTGCCATTAAAAGTTTGGAATCAAACCTTGCCTCTAAAGAAGAAGCACAAAAATCTTTAAAAGTGCAATTAGAGCGAGTTATGAAATTTTTTCAGGCAAAACTTGCAACAAAAGATGATGTTGATAGACTCCAAGCCGCTCATGATACCAATGTTTATGAGATGCAAGCGCTCAACTTTGAGATATTTTCACTTAAAAAATCCCTTGAGTTGCAAGTGGGTAAAAGTGTCGATACGTTAGAAAAATCAAGCTTTACTAAAGAAGATATCGTTGCATACGACACTCTTGAGAGTACGAAATCTTTGATGGCAAAAGAAGATGCCATGCGAGAGAGTTCTTATGGAGTAAGTACCATCAACTCCCCACAAATCAAGATAGAAGATACTTATAGTGTTTATGGCTATGATAGACAAGACCCTGTTGCAACTGCCATCGGAGCAACACCTTTGGAGAGTCAAAACACTTTGATGCTCACACTCAAGATGAGACTTTTTGATGGTGGACAAATAGACAAAACCAAAGAGGCGCTTATGCTTGCCTCACAAGCTCTGCGCTCGCAAGTCTCCTATCAAAGTAAAGAGCAAAAAGTACACTTTGAACTGGCAAAGTCACGCATTGAGACAACAAAGCAGAAGATAAAAAGTGCACAAAGTGCCCTTGTATCAGCTGCAAGTGCGTATGACACGGTGGAGAAAAAATACGATGCAGGTATCGTGGACTATGTCGTTTATCTTGATGCGCTCACAAGCAGAACGAGTGCGAAAGCACTTTATGAGAGTAGTTTGAATGATTTGGAGATGGCGTATGCCATGTACTATTTTTATGCAGGGAAAAATATGGAGGAGTTTATAAAATGAGAAAAATATTAGCAGGTTTATTTGTAACTGTTTTGAGTTTAAGTGCGGTTGAGGTTTATACAACCTTTAGTGTAGAAGCTGCACAAAGTGCCAATCTTGCGTTTATATCAAGTGGTATTGTAGAAAAAGTCAACGTAGATGTAGGCTCGGTAGTTCGTCCAAATGATGTTTTGGCGAGTTTGGAAAACAGTGACTTGCAGGCGATGCTTGAGAGTTCAAAGATAACGCTCAAATACGCCAAAAAAGATTATGAACGACAAATCAAAATCAAAGACCTTATTGATGAGGGGAAATTTGACGGGTTTGCTTATAAATATGAAAATGCCAAAAGTCAGTTAGCATACCAGCAAGCACTCTATGAAAAAACATTTTTAAAGGCTCCATTTTCTGGTGTCATTTATGAAAAAGAGTTGGAAATAGGGGATGCGGTGAGTGGCATGATGCTCAAGACTGTTTTTAAGATTCAAAGTGTCAAAAAAAGAAAACTCGTTTTAGAGTTTGACCAAAAATATAACAAGATGGTAAAAGCAGGACAAACATTTAAGTATAAAGTAGACGGCGATGAGAAAGAGTACACGGGTATTCTCTCAAAAGTCTATCCTCATGCCAACTCAAGCAATAGAAAAATCAAAGCAGAGGTAATGGCAGAGGGTTTTGTGGTTGGACTTTTTGGTAATGGTTTTATTATCGTACCTCAAACAAAGTAGGAAAAAATGTATAAAATAGCAATCACGAGACCAATAGCGACCCTCATGTACGTTATCACTTTAGTGATATTTGGGTACATGAGTTTCAAATCAATGCCCTCGGCTTTGTTTCCAAACATAGACTTTCCGATGGTGACGATTCAGACTATGTACCCTGGCGCTGAGTCGAGTACAGTGGAGTCTCAAGTAACCGACAAGATAGAAGAAGCCATCTCTAGAATCGGTGGTGTTGATAGTATCACTTCAACAACAAGTGAGGGTGCGAGTGTTGTCATGGTCAAGTTCTTTTTAGAGCGTGATATTGATGAAGCGACGAATGATGTAAGAGATAAAGTCTCAGCGGTAGTTCTCCCTCGTGAAGCGAAAATGCCCCTTGTGAGCAAACTTGATATCGGTGGCGCTTCCGTTGTAAATGTTTTTTTAACAGCAAAAAAAGAGAATATCCAAGAACTCATGGTATTTGCAGATGAGAAAGTAAAGCCACAGCTTCAAAAAATTAATGGTGTTGGTGCCATCAATATTATTGGTTATAAAGATAGAGAGATTAAAATATTTCCAGATGCAGAGCTTCTCAATAAATTTGGCATTACTGTCTCGGAGTTAAATGCTATCGTTGCACGAGAAAATGTAAAAATCGGCGGTGGAAAACTTATCACCTCTACTCAAGAGTTCACTCTCAAAACCAAAGCAGATGCTTTGAGTATAGAGGAGCTTGAAAATATTCTCATTAAAGATGACATCAGACTCAAAGATATCGCTCGCGTGGAAGATACTCTGAGTGATGCCAAAAGTTATGCTTCGTATAATGGGACTGAGGGAATCATGCTTGAGGTCCAACAGATCTCAGGAACGAATTCTCTTGATATTATCGAGCGGGTAAAAGTGGCACTTCCTTTGGTGAAAAAAATGGCAGGGGATGAGTTTGGTGTGGAGCTTTTACAAGATACTTCCCCTTTTATCATCCATTCTTTAAAAGATGTTGAGTTTGACCTTGTTTATGGTGCTTTTCTGGCTGTAATCATCATCTTTTTCTTTTTGAGAAATGTGACGATTACTCTTGTCTCAGCGGTTTCTATCCCTATCTCTATCATGGGAACGATTGCTTTGATGGACTATATGAATTTTGATCTCAATAAAATGACGCTCATTGGATTGACTCTCTCTATTGGAATCATTATCGATGATGCCATCGTTGTTTTAGAGAACATCTACAAAAAAATGGAAGCAGGGATGGGTAAATTTGAAGCGGCATTTGAGGGGACAAAAGAGATGGCATTTGCTATTCTTGCTATCTCTGCCATGCTCCTTGCTGTGTTTGTTCCAGTTTCTAACATGAGCGGTATCGTGGGCAAGTTTTTTGAGAGTTTCGCTATGACTGTAGGTTTTGCCATCGTCATCTCTTTTTCAATTGCCATGACGTTTATGCCAACTTTAAGTGCAAGAGTTTTACACAAGGGTGAGAGTCGGTTTTACAACTTTACAGAGCCTTTTTTTAAGTTATTAGAAAAAGGGTATGAAGTTATTTTAAAAGGGGTGCTACGATTTAAGGTCATCACTATCATTTTGGTACTTATTATGTTTTTTGGGAGTTTAAGCCTTTTCCCAAAAATCGGAATGGATTTTATACCCAAAGAGGACAAGGCGGAGTTTGAGATAAAAATCAAAGCAGATGCAGGGATTTCTCTTGAGGAGATGATTGTAAAATCTAAAGTGATTGAAGCGCTGGTTAAAGAAGATAAAAATGTTGAGTTTACCACTTTAAGTGTCGGCTATAACAGTGTGCAAGAGAAAAATAAGTCTCTTATTTATGTCAAATTGATTGACAAAGACAAAAGAACTATTAACCAAGAACAAATAGTTCAAGATTTTAGAAGCAAGCTTAAGCCATTTCAAAAAGAGATGCAAATTACCGCTGCTGCTATCCCAAATATCAAAGGAACAGGCGTCTCTGTGCCTTACCAAATTGTCTTAAAAGCAGACTCTTTTGAAGATTTGGCAGTGGCTACGAAAAACTTGACCGAGTATTTGGCGCAGAAAAAAGGGTTTGTTGATATCGACACAAACTTAGATGAGGGAAAACCTCAAATTGATATCACTATTTTACGAGAAAATGCCAATAGACTTGGCATCTCAGCTTCACAAATATCGCAAGCTGTCTCAACTGCTTTTTCAAGCGATGTGGAAGTCTCTTATTTTGAAGAAAATGGGAAGCAATACAATATCACTTTGCGTTTTGATGATGCAAATAGAGTCTCTTTAGATGACATCAAAAAGTTGCAACTCAGAGCAAGTAATGGTGAAATAGTCTATTTGGCGGGTTTGGTAACTTTTACAAAAACTACCTCTTTAGCCTCTATAAACCATTTCGACAGACAGCGACAGGTAACGGTTTACTCCGACTTGTTTGGACTTGACTTGGGTGGAGCGGTGAGTTATACGAAAGAAAAAATTGATGAGTTAATGCCTGCGGGAGTGACATACAGATTTACGGGTTTTGCCGAAGAGATGGTAAAAACGGGTCAGGCATTTGGGGCAGCTTTGGGCTTGTCTATCATCTTGATGTTTATTATTTTGGCTATTTTATATGAGTCTTTAATCCAGCCTGTTATCATCATGGTCGCTCTTCCGCTGAGTATTATCGGGGTTATGCTCGCACTTTACATGAGTGGATTGCAGTTTAGCCTTTTTGTTATGATAGGTTTTATGCTTTTGATGGGAATGGTAGGGAAAAACTCTGTCTTGCTTGTTGACTTTGCAAACAGTGCCATGGCAAGAGGAAAAACAGCAGATGAAGCGCTCATAGAAGCAGGGGAGAAAAGACTTCGCCCGATTCTCATGACAACGATTGCTATGGTTTTTGCGATGCTTCCTCTTGCCCTCTCGAATGGGCTTGGAAGTGAGACAAAAGCACCGATGGCGATTTCTATCATTGGGGGACTTGTCAGTTCTATGATTTTAACCTTGCTTGTTGTACCTGTTTTATATAAACTGATTAACCCGCTTGATAAATGGCTGCGAAAGTTTTATGAAAAAAAAGAGAGTGATACAATATAGCTTAAAAAAGTCTTGATGTTTGCAATTAAATTTTTCAGTTAAAAGGACTTTTTAAGTTGCATTGGAATAGAGTACCCGCTTATAAGTCATCCTTTTGCCATGGAGTGTATTATGCAAAGTAACAGTTTATTTGAAAAAATGTCTTCGAGATTGGACGAGTTATCAATCCTTCCAAAGTTAGATGAAGCGGTTAGTATTCCCCAGCTTATAGAAGAGAAAGGTTTCTCAAGAAGAGAATTTATGGGTTGGGCGGCGGCTATGACATCTATGTTGATGTTGCCTGCAAATTTTACCCCACTGGTCGCAAAAGCGGCAGAGTTAGCAGACAGACTTCCTTTAGTTTGGTTGCATATGGCGGAGTGTACGGGTTGTAGTGAATCTTTACTCAGATCTTCAAGCCCAAGTATAGATAGTTTGATATTTGATTATATTTCGCTTGAGTACCATGAAACTATCATGGCAGCATCAGGTTGGCAAGCAGAGCAAAACCTAGAGCATGCGATGGAAAAATACAAAGGTAAATACATCTTGATGGTTGAGGGTGGAATTCCTCAAGGGTTAAGTGATTTTTATCTCACTGTAGGGGCTCATGGAAAAACAGGTGAAAAGCATGCGAAAGAAGCAGCAGAAAATGCTGCCGCAATTTTTGCTATCGGAACTTGTTCTTCTTTTGGTGGTGTTCAAGCTGCTGCTCCAAACCCTACAAATGCACAACCACTCAGCAAAATTACAAATAAAACAGTTATCAATGTTCCAGGATGTCCTCCAAGTGAGAGTAATATTGTAGGGACACTTGTTCATTTTATCCTTTATGGAACGCTCCCTGCGCTTGATATCTACAACAGACCAAAATGGGCATATGGACTTAGAATCCATGATGCTTGTGAGCGAAGAGGTCGATTTGATGCGGGTGAATTTGTACAACAGTTTGGAGATGAAGGGGCAAAAAAAGGTTTTTGTCTTTACAAAGTGGGATGCAAAGGTCCTTACACATTCAATAACTGCTCAAAACAAAAGTTCAATCAAGGAACTTCTTGGCCAATTCAATCAGGACATGGATGTATGGGGTGTAGTGAACCTAATTTTTGGGATACGATGGGAATTGTTCATGAGCCATTGGCGAACAGACTGTATCACACTACATTTGGCGGTCTTGGGTCAGACGCAACAGCTGATAAAATCGGCTTAGGACTATTGACCGTGACAGCCGTTGCTATTGCAGCACATGCCGCAATATCTGTACTTAAAAATCCAGAAGTATAAAGAGGAGTTTCATATGTCAAAAAGAGTAATTGTAGACCCAATAACAAGAATTGAAGGGCACTTAAGAGCAGAAGTGATTGTTGGAGATGATGGAGTTGTTCAAGATGCTTTTGTCTCTTCGACTTTATGGAGAGGACTTGAAGTTATCGCAAAGGGTCGTGACCCTAGAAATATCCCACTTATGATGCAAAGAATTTGTGGCGTATGTACCTATTCACACTACCTCAAAAGTACGATGGCGGTGGAAAATGCTTTAGGTATCACCATCCCGTATAATGCGGAACTTGTAAGAACGCTTATGAACTCAGCATTATTTATGCATGACCATCCAGTGCACTTTTACCATCTTCATGGTGTTGACTGGGTTGACATCGTTTCAGCTTTAAGTGCTGATGAGAAAAAAGCAAGTGAACTTGCTTTTAAATACTGTGACAATCCTATAGGCACTGGTGAAAATGAGCTTAAAAAAGTCAAAGAAAAAATAGCAAAATTTGCAGCAAACCCACAAGGTCTTGGGCCATTCGCCAACGCATATTGGGGACACAAAACATTTAAATTTACCCCTGAGCAAAACTTAATCGCACTCTCTCACTACCTAAAAGCGCTAGAAGTACAAAGAACAGCAGCACAACTCATGGCAATCTTTGGTGGAAAACAACCACACCCTCAAAGTTTAGTAGTTGGTGGCGTTACCTGTGTTATGGATATTTTAAACCCTGCAAGAATGGGTGAATATTTAGTGAAGTTTCAAGAGATAGCTGACTTTATCAACAATGCTTACTATCCTGATATCGTTATGGCAGTTGAGATGTACAAAACGGAACCATCTGTTATGAAGCCTATGGGTGTAAAAAACTTTATGGCACATAAAGACTTTATGGTAGGACGTGGTGAGTACCTTTTTGATAGCGGTATCATCATGAATGGGGATTTAACTAAAATTCTTCCTATTAATGAAGATATGATAACGGAAGAAGCAACACACTCATGGTACAAAAATGACAAACCACTTCATCCTTACAATGGTGAAACCGTTCCAAACTATACAGGTTTTGTTGATGGTGAGACAGTTGGTGTTGATGGAAAAATGGTTGCAACAAAACAGATTGATGAGACGAAAAAATATAGTTGGATTAAATCACCACGATATAATGGAGAGCCTATGGAAGTAGGACCATTGGCAAGTATTTTAGTCGGTTTTGTGAGTGGCAATAAAAAAGTTACAGCAGTTGTAGGTGACTTTTTAGCTAAAACAGGTATTCCTGCAGCGGCACTTTTTTCAACGCTAGGCAGAACAGGAGCTAGAATGCTTCAAGCAAAACTCATCGCAGACAATGCTTTGGTTGCATTTCATAATCTTATAGAAAACTTAAAAGTTGATCAAGAGACATGTGCAACTTATATCATTGACAAAGATAAAGAGTACAAAGGCAGAGGAATGGGCGATGTTCCAAGAGGGATGCTCAGTCACTGGATCAGAATCAAAAATGGTGTTGTAGAGAACTATCAAGCAGTTGTTCCTTCTACATGGAATGCAGGACCAATGGATTCAAAAGGTGCAAAAGGACCTTATGAAGCTGATCTTATTGGGCTAAAAATAGAGAACTTGACACAGCCACTTGAGATTATTAGGATTATTCACTCCTTTGACCCTTGTATCGCTTGTGCAGTGCATGTGATGGACACGAAGGGTAATACACTAAGTGAGTATAAAGTAGATCCACTCTATGGCGGATGCAGTATATAAAAAGGAGTTATTATGAGTTCAACACACACAAAATCTGCTACGATAGAACAGCATATTGACATAGAGGGACATGTTGGAATCGATGAACATATTGGGCGAGACCTTGAGTATTCAGCGGCGTATAGATGGCAACACTGGATTCGAGCTTTTTCAATTGTTGCGTTGATCGCAACGGGCTTTTATATTGCAGTTCCAGTTATTACTCCCGCTGCAACCAATGAGCCTACAAATTTTTTGTATGCTTTATTTAGAACTTGGCATATTATTATTGGCTTTGTTTTTATCTCTGCCATTCTTTTAAAGAGTTATCTTTTTATTTTTGCTAAAAAACATGTAAATGAAAGAGCTGCTTTAAAAGATATGATAAATCCGATAGTATGGGCAAAACAGATAGGATTTTATCTTTTAATCAATAAACATCCTAAACTAAAGGGTGTATATAACCCGATGCAATTTATGGCATACTTGCTTTTTTATCTGATGGCGTTTAGCCTTATCATAACAGGTTTGATTCTTTATGTTCATGTGTATCATGAGGGTTTAGGTGCCTTTTTATATGAACCGATGAGAAGTGTAGAGGTGATGCTTGGTGGTCTTGCTTTTGTGCGAGAGTTGCATCATATGCTTATGTGGGGCGTTATTTTATTTATACTTATCCATATTTATATAGCGGTTTATAATGCGATTTTCATCCGAGAGGGAACTATCGATGCGATTATCAGCGGCGTAAAATGGCATAAAAGAGTTTGAAGGATTGATTTGAAGATTTTAATATTGGGCATCGGTAATATCTTATTTGGTGATGAGGGTGTCGGTGCACATTTAGCAAATCTCATAGATGAAAAATACAACTTTGAATCTGATGAACATACTGTAGAAGTTCTTGATGGGGGAACACTAGCCCAAAGACTTATACCGCTTATAACTGACCATGATAGAGTTTTACTTATAGATTGTGTCAATGTAGCGGGTGGAAATATTGGGGATGTTTATAGTTTTGATTTTACAGATGTTCCTGACTTTATCACGTGGGAAGGGAGTGCTCATGAAGTTGAGATGCTTCAAACTCTGCAGATGATAGAGATGTTAGGGGATTTGCCACCAACAAAAATAGTTGGTGTTATCCCTTATGTTATTGGTGAAAATAGTACATTTAGCATGACTGACGAGGTTGTAAAAGCTAGTAAAGTTATGGAGAGAATTATTCTGAAGTTTATAGAAGATTTTGGTGTGAATGTATCCATCAAAAAAGAGACAACCATTGAAGAGGTCTCAAAATATACTTATTTAAAGGTTCTCTCATGATATTAGAGTTTGTATTTGAATACGCATCTTCCTCCTTAGTGTATGAAAAAATACTCTTAAGGGAACTCCAAAAAGCTGCATTAGAGGGCACTATTGAAAAACAGCAAGAGAAGCTTTTTTTCTATGTTGCTTCACAAAATTCTCAACGCTTAGAACATTTTGCAACCACACTCTCAAAAGCTCTTCCTCACTCTATCTTTTTGCGTGCTACCGAAGCAAAAGTTGTCGATTTGATGCCTACACAAAAGTACGTTTTACCACAAACAAAGAAGCCTTCACTCCCTTTTTGTCCGCAATGTTTGCAAGAAGTGATGGACGAATCGAATCCAAACTATTACAATATTTTTCATGAGTGTGAAGTTTGCGGTTACGGTGTTGCGGGTGAGAGCAAAAATTATAAAGAGACTTTTGTAAAAGCTGCTCTTGCTATAAAAAATGGTTTTGCATTAGAGGTGCAGACATTTTATGGGAAGTTTTTCGTAGGCTGTTTGAGTGAAAAACAGAACAATATTGCTTATGATATCCTCAGTTTTGACCTCTCTAGTATTGAAAAATATACCAATGCTACTACAAGTGAGCTTGTCACCCTTGGAGCCATAGAGAAACCTCTCATAAAACTTAAAACAAATCTTCAATTTAAAAAAGATTTTGAAGGGGTTCAGGCGGAACTGATACGTTTTAAACTTGCTGATGATTTTATTTTGCATCTTCTTATGAATGAGCTTCATGTGCTTGGAATTGATCTCATTTTTCTCACAAAAGAGACCATTGAAACTAATGAAAAACTCATCTTTATCCCTTTACAAAAAGAGTTAGAACCCATAGAGTGTGTGGTGAGTGATGAGAATATTGCTATTTTAAAGGGAAAAAAGGGTTTAGGCTATTTTTTTGCTGATGAGCAAAGTGAGAGCATTTTGCCTCATGTAGGTGCTTTTTTCTCGGTCATAAAAGAGCGTTTATTGCAAGAAAAAACGGTTGTGGGTGTTAACTTAAGTAAAGAGTACCATAACGATATTTTGATTTATTCTAAAAAATTTGGTACTATAGAGTACCTCTCTTTTACGTTTGCTTTTACCTCCATGAAAGCTGTGTTTGATGCGATAAGTGCTACAAATGAAACTGGCGAAAAACTTGTGGAAAATTACAAAAATAAATACAGTGAACATTTTGACAAAATAAGCGCCATATATTTTGATGAAAAAGAGTTCAATGTTCATAAACTTTGGGGGATAATCTCCATCATTTTAGGATTTTCAAAGAGCTCTAATCTTAGCGATGCCGCACAAATACTTGAAGATAATGCGACATTATTTTTAGGAGATAAAGGACCTAGAATCGATTATAAACTCAAAAAAGTTGATGCTAAAGTTTTTCTCGATCCACTTATGACCATTCGAACTGCTATGAGTTTTAGACTTGCCGATGTCGATACACTGAGTTTGAGTTATGGAGTGGTTGAGAGTTTTGCAGAGTTTATCTCCAGCCAGTTGGATGATATCAAAGAGGAGATGAAAAGCGACGTAGTGACCATGACAGGTTCGCTCTTGGGCAACAGACATCTCTTTAACAAACTAAACACTGAAATCTCGCTCAATCATACTCTCTACTTCAATAAAGAGATGCCAGTGGATGGGTCTAATATAGCATTTGGTGGATATGACTTGCTGTGATACGAACGCAATATTTCGTAAAGGGACAAGTTCAAGGAGTTGGTTTTCGCCCCTTTGTTTACAGGTTAGCATGGGAAAATGGGCTAAGTGGCTTTGTAAAAAATGATGCGAGTGGAGTAGAGATAGAAGTAGAGGGGGATGAGGAAAATATCGCTCTCTTTGAAAAGCAACTCCATTTACAACTCCCTCCGCTTGCTAGGATAAACAGTATTGAAAAAACAAATATCAAACTTCTTCATGATAAGAGTTTTATAATTCTCCAAAGCTCACAAGCTCTACAAACATCAAAAACAGCGTTAATTTCACCTGATATTGCCACTTGTCAAGAGTGTTTAGATGAGATAAAAAACAGTGGTAAATACCAAGATTATTTTGCTACAAACTGCACAAACTGCGGACCAAGATACTCCATAGTTTTGACTGTTCCTTATGATAGAAAACAGACCTCTATGCGAAAGTTTATCATGTGTGCGTCATGCCAAGAGGAGTATACAAACCCACTTAAGAGACGATACCACGCCCAACCAATCTCTTGTCATGAATGTGGACCAAAACTCTCAAGCACCATTTTAGAGGCTGCTGGGCATATTAAAGATGGCAAAATTGTAGCCATAAAAGGGATAGGGGGTTTTCATATCGTTTGCGATGCGACAAATGACGAAGCAGTTTTACACTTGCGAAAACATAAAAACAGACCCACAAAACCACTTGCAATTATGTGTAAAAACAAAGAGCAGATAGAGTCCTTTGCAACGCTCAATGAAAAAGAAAAAGCGCTCTTGACATCAAAAGAGGCACCCATTGTTATTTTGAAAAAATCGTACAATCCACATATAAAAATCTCAAATTTTTTAGCGCCACATATAGATAGAATCGGGTGCTTCTTGCCTTACACTCCGCTGCATCATCTTTTATTTGAGCATCTTCAAATGCCTCTCGTTGCTACAAGTGCAAACCTTGCAAGTGAGCCTATCATCACCAACAAAGAAGAGATTTTAAAAAAGCTTCCCTTTGTGGAATTTATTTTGGACTATGACAGAGAGATACTCAACGGAGTCGATGACTCTTTGGTGCAAGTCGTTTTTGGAAAAATGCAGACGCTTCGTCTTGCTCGCGGTTACGCTCCAAAGGTTATAAAACTCCCTTTTAAGAGTGAGAAAAAAATACTTGCCGTTGGAGCAAATGCGAAAAATTCTCTAGCCTTTGTCATAGAAGATAACATTATCTTATCGCCACATATTGGAGATTTGGACTCTTTAGAAGCTTTTGATTTTTTTACAAGAACCATCGAGACTTTTCAAAGATTTTATGACTTTGAGCCTGATATTATTGTTCATGATAAGCATCCCTCTTACATGAGCACGTTGTGGGCAAAAAAGCAAAACACTCCTCTGCAAGAAGTCGGACATCATCTAGCGCACATTTATGCCTGCAAGGCGGAGTTTGGTTTGCAAGGTGATTATCTAGGTTTTAGTTTTGACGGCACAGGCTATGGGGATGACAAGGTGAATGGCGAAGCCAGAGAAGGTGCCCTGGGGTACGCAACTCTTTGGGGCGGAGAAGTTTTTGTCGGTGATACGCGCAAATATACCTTTAAACCCATAAAACTCCTAGGCGGCGAAAAGGCGATAAAAGAGCCAAGACGTGTTGCTCTGAGCATGCTTTTTGACACCTACACTTTGGAAGAAGTTTTAGCCTTAGATTTGGCATGTGTTAAAGAGTTTACAGATGCACAGATAAAAATACTCCACCAAAGCTACGCAAAAAATCTCAATGCACCGCTGAGCTCTTCTGTTGGGCGAATGTTTGACGCAGTTGCCAGTTTTGCCTCTTTGCTTCAAACCCAAAGTTACGAGGGCGAAGCAGGGCTTATCTGTGAGCAAAACTATAATCCGCAAATCAGCGAGGCTTTTCATTACACCATCAAAAATGGAGTTATCGCCATAGAGTTTGATTTTTTTGATGAGGACATTGTCTCATATTTTATGAACACTCTTGTGAAAATCGTCATCGATATTGCAAAAAAAGAAAAACGAGAGGTCATTATAAGCGGCGGAGTTTTTCAAAATAAAACACTCTTAGAACTCTTGGCATGCAAACTTGAAAAAGAAAAAATCACCTACTTTCATCAGCAAACAACCCCCATAAACGACGGCGGCATAGCATTAGGGCAGGCGTATTACTGTTGTCTAAAAACTAGACTTTTGGTCTAAGTTTAGCAATCCCAAAAAACTTTATCATAGATATTTTTTTCATTAAGAGGACTCAATATGATGTTATATTTTGATTTGTCTTTGTCATGATGTAAGATTTCTACTTGATCTAAAGAGGTGAGGATGTACAATTTATTGTTTTCTATGAGGGTGTCGATACTTTTAAAATGTTTTCTAAGCGTATGTAAGAGTTGGAGTCCATTGTTAAAAATAGTGTCTGTAAAGCCTAAATCAATGATAAATTTATCTACTTCTCTATGTTTGAGATTACTGCTTAATAAAGCGTATTTTGAAAAGACGACTATTTCCCAAGAGGGGAGATTCTTCAAGAGTATATCTTGAAATAGTTTAGAGGTATCGATTTGTTTTGTGAGAACATACACTGTTTCTTTGTCGTATATTTTATATTTTTTCTTCTCAGTCGCATCTAAGAGATCAAAATGTGCCAAAAGATTGTGTGTGTTTGGTGTTGTGTTTTGTATTCTTTGTTTTATGTATGTTTTTAATGGAAGGGATTTTTTTATGCTGCCCCATAGTGCAGTATTTATCTCATGCACATACCGTGGTATAACCTGCCTCTCTAAAGCATTGATAAACATTTTAAAATATTGCGTTAAGGTAAGAACTGTCTCTTTATAATTGCTTGCGTTTTTGTCTAAAAATGGGCAGACTTCAAGTGTCTCAGACGTATCTAAGAGGGTCAAAAGTAAGTCTCTTGTAGCATTGATTTCGTTGAGATATGATAAAACTAGCTGGACATAGGTAAGTTCTAAATTGCCAGCTACTGTATGAAGTTTTTCTATGAAGGCTGGCATGTAGGGTATAAAATCATCATATGGAAGGGACTGCTTGCTTTTTGGCTTATTGTAGACATTTGAAATAAGCCGATGGATTGGCTGTAAAATAGCTAATCGTAACTCTTCTTTCGTAGAATCATGCCTGAGAGAAGCCCCCGCTTCAGAGAGAATACTTTTGAAAGTTTCTAAAAGATTTAAGTCTGAATTTTTGACAGGATTGTTCCATGAGTGGTATATATCTTCTAAAAGGTTTCTATCTAAAACATGCTCTGCAACTTCTTGTGAACTATAGCTTTCTACAATAGCATGCAGTAACATAAGAAGTTCATCGTGGTCAATCTCGTCAAAGTGGTCAAACTCCATACTGAGAATTTTTTCAAATACAGTCTCTTTGAGTATAAGATTTTGTTTTAAGCAGTATGTTTCAGCCCATATTTTAATATGTCGCATTTGTTTTTTATGGGTAAGTTTTATTTTCTTTTTTTGCTCATTTTTTTTAAAATGGAGCAACTCTAGTTCGTTGTATCCTTGAGAAAAAGTATCATTATTGAAAGGTTTATAAATAATCCCTTTGATGTTCTCTTTGATGATAGGTTTAAGATGGCCTGCACTATTTTGAGTGGTGATGAAAATAATCTCTAATAAATTTATTTTACCGATATCAATGAGTATCTCAACTAACTCATCTCCGCTTAAATTTGGCATCATAACATCAGAAAATATCAAAGTGATTTCTGGATGTTTACTTAAAGTTTCAAATGCTTCCATTCCATCATGAGCGATGAAAATATTATTTTCACTAAAAAAATGATTTTTTATATTGTTTGACAAAAGAGCTTTTTTAATCATTTTTGTGATAAGTTTACTGTCGTCTATCACTAAAACATTTGTTGGATTCATTCATAATCCTGTTAATTTTAAACTGTTCATAAATAACGTGGATATGTTATCGTAATTTTACAAAACTGCAGTTTCTAAAAGTACTTTTTGGTTAAACGATACCAAGTTTACCCAGTTAATAACTGATGGTGCTGCATGATTTGGGTTAAAAGTTTGTGCTGTTGGCTTTTTGTGTAGTTAAATTTAAACTCAATCTCTTTCAAATAATAAAAAAAGTTTTCACTGCTTACACCTTTGTATTTTAAAATTGCATCTTCAAAAAAAAGCCAAAACTGTGTTATGAGATTGTCTCTTTTTTTGGTTTTAGAGATTTTGTTGTGAATCATAAATTTTGAGAACTCTTTGAAGTGAGCCTCTTGCGTACGCTCATCTAAAAACTGATTTTTGTATCTGTTGAGGTTTGGTAAGAGGAGGTTGTATATTTTGTTTTCGTAATGAAAGCTTAGAAAATTTTGTCCATCAAAAATATTTTGTTTTACTTTTTGCTTACTTTTTTCAAGGTATATATACTCATCATATTCTAGAACAGTTTTATCTTTATACCCATTTTCTAAAAAGTTTGCGATGAGAGAGCGAAAAAGAGAGTATCTCTTTTTGACAGTCAAATAATGAAGAGCGAATTTTTTACTTGCTTCATTTGCTGTGTTATTTTCGCAAAAACACTCTATGAGCTGTAAATCCTTTTTTATCTTTTTGGGAGAGAACTTTCTTTGGCATTTTGCACACTTCATCTGACCCGATTTTAGTTCGTAAAGCTTGCTGTGTTGACAGTAGATACATTCCATGAAATATTCTATCATATTTGGTGCCAAAAGTAACTAAGAAACTAGAAAATTAATGTTATTTTTACTATAAAGATATAGAATATGAACTACTAAAATACAAATCAAGGAATGAGTCATGAAAATGTTACTTTTACTTTTATCGTTATCGGCGTTGGCTTTTGGGCACACTACTACTTTAGAGAGTGGCGGATTTGGAAGTGGATTTTTACATCCTTTAAGCGGACTAGATCATATATTGGCAATGGTTGGTGTAGGGATGATCGCATTTCTTTCTTCTAAAAAAGGGTACTCTCTTTTGATGGCTTTTATGGGTGCCATGATGGCAGCAGCTATTTTTGGCTTTATGGGCGTTGAGATGGTATTTGTAGAAGAGGGCATTTTACTCTCTATCGCTGTTGTTTTTGCATTGATGGGTTATGCAAAAAAGATTTCACTCACTGCTATTATTGCAATTATCGCTTTTTTTGGAATGTTTCACGGGTTTGCTCATGGGGCAGAATTTCAAGGTGGAAATTTTGTAACATATATGGCAGGATTTAGTAGTGCTACTCTTATGCTTCACCTTAGTGGAATTGCGTTGGCGTACGGATACACTCGTACTCTTGAAAAACGTTCACAAATCGCAGTAAGAGAAATAGCATAATTTAAAAATTGACAGATTAAAGGAAGAGATAGAGAATTCTCTTCCTTTATCATGATGTGGAGTCTCTTCTGTTTTTAAAGCCGATAACCTCACGGCGATTGCCGATTTTCCATTTGTAAAAATACTTCAAATTATGAAATAAAATTAAGGAATTATAATATGTGTCAAGATTGCGGTTGTAGTATAGTAGATTACAAACATGAAGTTCATGAAGGGCATTCTCATGAGCACTCTCATGGAGAACACGCTCACGAACACGCTCACGAACACGCTCATGGAGAGTCTCATGAACATTCCCATTCGCATCATCATGGAGATTCTCATTCGCACCAAGAGGCACACGCGCACTTGCATGACAACCCTCAGCTCAATGATGCGAAAACTATTTCAGTTATCACAAAGATTTTAGATAAAAATAACCATGAAGCTGGGCATAATCGTGAGCATTTTAATGCGCACAAAGTGTTATGCATTAATCTTATGAGCAGTCCTGGAAGCGGAAAAACAGCACTTCTTGAGAGCCTCTCAACTCTTGCAGATTTTAGATTTGGCGTTATTGAGGGTGACTTAGAGACGAGTAAAGATGCGCAGAGACTTCAAGCTTGCGGTATCCAAGCACACCAGATTCAAACAGGCTCGGCATGCCATCTTGACGCTTTTATGGTTCATAAAGCTCTTCATCATTTAGACATGAATGCAATGGATGTTTGTTTTATAGAAAATGTAGGTAATTTAGTCTGCCCCGCTTCGTATGACGTGGGAAGCCATTTAAGTATAGTTTTGGTGAGCATCCCTGAAGGTGAGGATAAAATAGCCAAATATCCCGTCATGTTTCGCAAAGCTGATTTGATTTTATTTACTAAAACTGACTTGCTTCCTTATTTTGAGTACGACATCGCCAAAGAAAAAGAGATGGCAAGAAAACTCAAACCCAATGTTGATATTTTAGAAGTGAGCATCAAAGACGCAGACTCGGTAAAAAAAGTCGCACAATGGATAAAATTTAAAATGGAGATGCGATAATGTGCCTCTCAATCCCAAGTAAAGTTGTAAAAATAGACAAAGATAACGGTGTAGCCACAGTCGACACGATGGGCGTTCAAAGAGATGCCAGCCTTGACCTTGTTTCTCATGAAGAGATTCAAGTGGGTGATTATGTACTGCTTCATATCGGTTTTGTGATGAGTAAGATTGACGAAGCAGACGCGCTTGATAGCCTCGAACTTTACAAAGAAATCATAACGGCTATGAATGAAGAGGACAGACTTCAAGCGATACTTGAGTCTGAGAATTGCCCAAATAGAAGTGCATGATGGGCTTAGAACTTAAAAACCTTTATGACGATTTTAGAGATGCCGACACCATAAAAGCCTATGCACAAATCATAAAAGAAGACGCTTTAAAACTTCCAAAACCTATAAATATCATGGAGGTGTGCGGCGGACATACGCATACCATTATGAAATATGGAATCCTTCAGCTTTTACCCTCAAACATCAAGTTTATTCACGGTCCAGGTTGTCCGGTTTGCATTATGCCAAAAGAGAGAATCGACCATGCTTATGTTTTGGCAGAGCAAAAAGATGTGATACTCGTAACTTTAGGGGATATGATAAAAGTCCCAGGAAGTAAGGGAAGCCTGCAAGATGCAAGAAGCAAGGGGGCGGATGTACGGTTTGTTTACTCTCCTATGGATTGTTTAAAAATTGCTCGTGAAAACCCCTCCTCTAAAGTGATATTTTTTGCCATAGGGTTTGAGACCACAACTCCGATGACCGCCGCCTTACTTGATAATGTAATAAAAAACGGCATAAAAAATATTTACTTTCATATAAACCATGTAACAGTCCCAGAAGCTATGAGTGCATTGCTAGCTGATGAAGACAACAACAAAAGTACGACTTCAGTCGTACCTGCCCCAAGTGAGGCTGAAGCCGCACATCCAAGAAATAAAATAAATGCCTTTTTAGGACCCTCTCATGTCAGCGTCATAACTGGAAGTAAAATTTACGAAGAGTTCCCAAGAGATTTCCACATGCCGGTAGTCGTAGCAGGTTTTGAACCTGTAGATGTGATGCAGTCTATTAGCATGATTGTAAAACAGTTTGTAGAAGGACGATGTGAGCTTGAAGTTGAGTATAAAAGAGCTGTAACTTATGAGGGGAACTTAAAAGCTCAAGAGCTCATAAACAAGTACTTTGAAAAAGCAGACAAATTCAGATGGCGAGGTCTCGGTGACATTCCAAAAAGCGGCTTAAAATTAAGAGATGCTTTTAAAGAGTTCGATGCTGAAATACTCTATAAAAACATCTTGCCCACACAAGAGATAAACGACCACAAGCTCTGTATTTGCGGAGATATTTTAAGAGGAAAAGCAAGCCCGCCAGAGTGCACAATCTTCGGCACAGCCTGCAAGCCGACCAGCCCGATAGGAAGCTGTATGGTAAGCTCAGAGGGCGCGTGCGCGGCTTATTATAAGTATGGGAATTTGGTGTGACACCATTGAAGCAAAAGACATCGTCTATAACGGCGATTTGAAGAAAAAAGATTTAGAAGGTTTTGCTAAAACATTTGATGCCAACAAAGGGCACTAGCCCCAAATTATCGCAAATTATCCTATTTTAAAAGAAAAATGAGTACAATCTTTAATAACAGAGATAACTAAAAGGGCAAAGTAAATGACTAAAACAATAAGCTTGGCTTGTGGAAATGGTGGGGAGGAGAATAATGAGCTTATCTCAAAGGTGTTTTACAAGGCTTTTAAAAATGAGATTTTAGAAAAAAGTGAAGATGCGGCTATTATTCATGGCGGTGCGCTTGCTTTTTCTACCGATAGTTTTACCGTTTCTCCTTTGTTTTTTTCGGGTGGCGACATAGGAAAACTTGCAGTTTGCGGGACGTGTAATGACCTTGCCATGATGGGGGCTGCTCCGAAATATTTGACTTGCAGTGTCATTATTGAAGAGGGTTTTGAGCTTGAGCAGTTAGAACACATCGTTGCGAGCATGAAAAAAGAGCTTAGTATTAACGGTGCGATTGTCGTGAGTGGGGACACAAAAGTTGTCCCTCGCGGGAGTGTTGATAAGATTTTCATCAACACAACAGGCATAGGCGAAGTGCTACAAAAAGGGATAAGTTCGAACAACATTACAGAAGAAGATGTGATTCTGCTTAACCGTGACATCGGGTGTCATGGCGCGACTATTTTTGCCACGCGGGAGGGAATTGAGATGAGCTCTTCACTTCAAAGTGACTGCACATCTTTATTTCCACACGTTCAAGCCTTGATAAATGCGAACATAAAAATCACTGCCATGCGAGATGCTACCCGCGGCGGAGTGAGTGCGGTGCTTAACGAATGGGCAAAGCAGTCCAATATTTGCATAGAAGTTGAAGAGGAAAAAATTCCCGTGAGTGATGAGGTCAAGGGGATTTGCGAAATGCTTGGTTTTGAAGCGACAGCTTTAGCAAATGAGGGGACATTTTTACTTGCACTCAAAAAAGAGGATGCAGACGCGGCTTGTGAAATTTTAAGAGCGTTTAATCCACATGCCCAGATGATAGGCATCGTCACAAACAGACATGCTAAAAAAGTGATACTTAAAAGTGCTTGGGGGACTTCACGATTTTTAGAAACACCTACGGGTGAGCTTTTGCCGAGGATTTGTTAATGCATGAATATAGCATAGTACAGTCGCTTTTAGATTCGTGTGATGAAAATGCCAGAAAAAACAATGCAACAAAAGTGACAAAAGTTATCGTCAAAATTGGGGTCATGAGCGGAGTAGAGCCTAGTTTGCTTCAGAGCGCTTTTGATACTTTTAAAGAAAAAACGATTTGCGAGGAAGCGGAGTTTATTATCAATATGCAAGATGTTTTAGTGCGGTGCAATAGCTGTCATGAAGAGTCAACTTTGCAAAAGTTGGAGTATTGTTGTCCAAAATGTGGGAGCACAGACCTTAAAATACTCGATGGCGAAGAGATGTACTTAATGCGTTTAGAGCTCGAGTGAGCGGCGGTGCTCTTTTACAAAATCATAAGCATTTTGGATGACTTGAAATCTGTTTGTGTAAAGTTTGATGACTTCATTGTTTTGATGATAAACGGTGTCAGGATGGTATTTTTTTAGCATATATAAATAGTTCTTCTTCATTTGGCTCGGTGTTGATGTATCGCAGATGTTGAGGAGTTTGTAAGATTTTTTCAGTTTTTCTTCGTACATGTGTTCAGCTAATGCGGTGTCTTCTTGATATGAGCGCTTAAAACTCAGTCCATAGGTGATGAAATGGATAGGGATGCTTACTATTTTTTTGTTTGATAAGATATTTTTTAGGAGTAAAAAAGCGGCTTTTGTAGTGATTTTAAGAGTAAAACTTGTTTTTTTAGGACCAAGCCGTATGGCATCTTTAAATATAAATTGAAAATATTTAAAAATCTTTTCATGGTAGTGTGAGAAAGAGACTAGAATTTCAAGTGTATTGATTTTTTCAATAGTGACTCTAGTCTGCTGCGCAACTTGGGTATTGTTTGAAGTTATGATATGAATGGGCATTTCATGAGAGGCTATTAATTGGTTTAAAAAAGTGGGACTTGTTAAAGGAAAGGCTTTTTTGTGAATTTTAAAAGCCCAGTTTAGAAGATATTTTTTTTTGATTTCTTCACCACTTTCATATAAAATAACACTCATGTTTGAAAAATGCTTGATACTTTTAAAACTTTTTTCAGCAAAAAGCATAAGAGGTTTTAAATGCAAAGAGTCGTTTTGAAGATTAAAAACAATTGCATTATTTTCAAAAGTAATCAGCATAAAATATTTCCAAGATATACAATATGAAAAAAAATAGTCTCTATTTTCATACTCAAAAAGCTATTAAAACATTTCAAAATCATCTTCATCTTCGGTAATTTCTATTTTATTAAAAATAAGTTCAAATTGTAAGATGGTGCTAAATAAAGAACTATCCAAATAGTGGATATCATTAACGGCTTGGTCAATAAAGACATTGCGTCTCCAAGTTGATAAATCAAGCAAAATATTTGAGAGATAGAGTTCGATTTTTTTATGCGTACTTTCATCTATATCTTCTGTTTGTACTGTTTGCAGCAATTCGCCTAAGGAATTGACGGCATACGATAAATCTTCAAACTCAACTAATAAAGCTATAAAAGTGGCATAGTTTAAAAGTTTCTCAGAGATTTTACCTAGTGCTGCAAAGTTTTTTTCTTCATTGAACTCTTTGATAAGTCCATATATATCGTCTTCTATCTCTGCAAGGTCCTCATTTGTTTCTAGAGTATAATCATCTAGATTGGCACTATAATCTTGTGAACTTACAGCTAAACTTTGACGGGATTTTTTTAAAACATTCAACTCTTGTTTATTGAGAACTCTTTTTTCTTTGGATGTTTTTTCTATTGTATTTTCATCTTCTGACTTAGTATGTGAAATTTTTTCTTCAGAAAGAGCTTCAAAAATAGCTTTGTCACTACTGTTTCCTTTACGAGATTTTTTTATAAAATCTTCTAATCGTAAGTTGTAATGATAGATTTTAAGTTTTTGGTACTCTATGGTGGTGATGTTGTTCAATGTATACATTTTTAAGGATACGTCATTTAAGAATGGTATATCGCTTATGAAAATATTGTAAATGTTTCTTCCTGCTCCTGCAGAGGCAAGGGAGATTTTATTTATTTTACTGTTTGTGTCAATCTCTGCTAAGCTGCTTATATATCCAGGCTTTGCTTGAAAAAGTGAGTCAAGGGAAAATTCACTTCCGATGAAGAGATGTTTTTCTTTATTTGTGAGTCTTAAAAATTTTGAATTGGCATATTGCACTTTTTTGCCGTCATAGACAATGATTGGATTTGGGCTGTTTTCTAAAAAAGCACTCAAGGTTGCAATGCTTTGTTCATCTTTTTTTCGGTTTTTTTCTACCTCTTGAGAGACTCTTTTTTCTAAAAAATGATTTAACTCTTCAAGCTGTGTAACATCTTGTCTAAGAGCTAAGTACTCTACAACAGTATTTTGAGAGTCTAAAATAGGGACTATTGTAACAGTAACATAGTAACTAGAGCCATCTTTAGCACGATTTTTAATTTTCCCCTTCCATATTTCTTTGGCTTTGATGGTTTTCCATAAATCTTTATAAACTGCGGCGGAGACGTCAGGATGCCTGACAATATTATGATTTTTGCCAAGCAATTCTTCTTGGGTATATCCCGATATTTTACAAAATTCATCATTTGCAAAAGTGATTTCACCTTTGAGATTTGTTTTGGAGACAATCGAACCTGCATCTACAGCTTTTTTATACTCTTCTAAAAGTTTCATGTTATTTTTTAGTTCTTCTTTATACATATAAAAACCCTTTTTAAAAAAATTCTAAATCGTCTTCTTCTTCGGCTATCCCTTCTTCTTTGAAGATGGATTCAATCTGTAAACAAGAACTCAAAAGAGAAGAATCAAGATAGTGGATGTCGTTCGCCTCTTGGTTGACAAATATATTTACTCTCCAGCTGTTTAAATCTGCTATGAATCCAAGCATGAGCGTTACGAGTTTTTTAATTTTATTTTCATCAAGCTTAGAAGATTCTAAATTTGCTAAAAAATTTGCAAGCGAAGCAATAGCATATGAGAGATGTTCAAACTCAACGAGTTGTTTTATGACTTCTACATATGTTAAAAATAGTTCTGACATTTTTTGTAAATCTGCAATATCGCATTGTTTTTCAAACGCAAGTAAAGCGATATCTAGTTCTTCTTCGATAGTCTCAAGGGACTCTATTTTATCCATAAAAGAGATCGCAGTCATCTCTAAGTATTCAATTGCGGTGATTTTATTGAAATGTGTTTTTGAGAGAATTTCTTTGGCTTGAGTTGGGATTTCTATAATAACTGCAGGTTGTGTGGAGATGACTTGTATCTTAGGCAATTTAAATGATAAAACACCCTCGTGAAGTACATAGAGGCTATTTTTGCAATGTTTGAGAAGGATACTACGAATAATCGTAGAACTAATAAAATCAAGCGAAGTTTGTGTCACATAAAGATACTCATCGTTCTCTTCAATAATAATGGCAAAAGGGTGGTTTGTTTTTAAGAGCCATAAGCCAAGCCCATAGAGTATTCTTACTGTATCACTGATATTAGTTGCACCATATTCACTTTTGTTCAGTGTGTCGTTCCAAAAAAAGGCAAGAGCTGCCTCAGAGTTGATTGTAAATTTTTTTGAGAGAGGGTAGGCTGTGTCACTAAAGAGAGAAACCATTTGCGTTTTTTGGATTGGTTTGGAGCGCATAGAGAGGATAGTCATGTAGTTTTTAGCACGCTGAACAAAAAGCTCGCTATCTATGGGTTTGGTGATGTAATCTTGCGCGCCACTTTGAAGCATGGCATGTTTAGACTTTTCATCATCAAGCGCACTTAGAGCGATTATCATGCTTGCGGGCGAGAAAGATTTAATCTCTTTAGTAGCTTCAATACCATCGACTTTTGGCATCATGATATCCATAAATATAAGGTCAAAGTTTTTTTCTCTACACTTTAAAATTGCCTCAGCCCCATCGATGGCTTCTTCAACATTGATATCTTTAATATCTTCAAGAAGAAGATTCACTGTCATTCTATTGTCTTGGTTATCATCCACTATCAAAATATTCATTCTTTTCCCTTTTTAGTTTTAGAGTTTGTAAAGACGAGCTCAAAGTTTGTTCCACCCAAAAGCTGTGAGTCTAGGATGCGATAATTTATGTTTAAATCATTACATATGAGCTTTAAAAAATAGAGACCTATCCCTGTTCCTTGTGTCTCTCTTTTCATAAGAGAGCTATTTCCCTGTTCGTAAAGATCAAAAACTGACTCCTTATCTGCTATCCCTTTTCCATTGTCATGGATACAAATTTTTATATCATTATTGGACTTTTGTATATTGATACTAATCTTGTTGTCGCCGTATTTTATCGCATTAGAGAGTATATTGCTCAGAACTTGCTTAACTCTGTATTCATCCGAATAAATTTCGTTTATTTCACTTGTTAAAAAATCTACTTGGATATTTTTTGCTTGAATCAACGATTCAAACTGCTCTAAAAGAGATATGACTAACTTGTTAAGACTAAAGAGTTTTTTATTGTAGTCGAGTTTATTGGATTGAAGCTTTGATATGTCTAAAATATTATTGACATTGTCAAGCATATCATTCGCATTTACAATGATAGATTTTAAAAGCTTTGCAGTTTTTACAGGTTCTAGAACTTGTGAATTGACTACTTTGAGATGAAGATACTTTGAAAAATTTATAATGGCATTAAGCGGTGTTTTAAGCTCATGAGTGAACAAAACTAAAAAAGCCTCTTTGGCGTCATTTATCCGTTTTTCTTCCTCTTTTTTGAGCATATCGGCTTGCATTTTTCGTTTTAAATGAACATAGCTAGTAACATCTTGACGAATGGCAATAAATTCTAAAATAGTCCCTTTTTCATCTTGAAAGGGGATAATTATCGTATCTGCTAAAAATGAATTTCCATTTTTGTTCAAATTTTCTACACGACCACGCCATATATTCCCTTCAAGAATAGTGTCCCACATCTCTTTGTACATACTTTGAGGATTATTTGGATGTCTAAAAATATTGTGTGATCGTCCCAGTAATTCTTCGGGAGGATATCCAGAGACAGTACAAAGATTATCGTTTACATACGTGATAATCCCATTTATATCCGCCTTAGAAACAATCGATGCTTCAGTAAGGACTCTAAAATAGTGACTGTCTTCATGGAGATTATTTATATAATCTTTATTTTTGTATACCATTTAAAGCTTTCTCTTCTCTTCGATGAAATCAAGAATTTTTTGAGGAATATTTTGAAGTGAAGTTTGTATGTCAACACCGCCAAGGTCGTATGCGACCTTAGGCATGCCATACACAACACAACTTTTTTCATCTTGACCTATAGTTTTTGCACCAACATTATGCATGTTGCGCATCCCTTTTGCCCCATCACTTCCCATCCCTGTCAAAATAACACCTACAGCATTAGCACCTGCGCATTTGGCAACTGAGTTAAAAAGGACATCTACTGAGGGGCGGTGTCCACTCACTTTTTCACCGCCTCCAAGTTGCACATAGTATCTATGCCCTGAACGGCGCAAAACCATATGTAAATCTCCCGGCGCAATAAGCACCTGACCGATACTCACGCTATCACCATTTTTTGCCTCTTTTACCTCTACTTGACACAAAGAGTTAAGGCGTTGTGCAAATTGTCCTGTAAAATTCGCAGGCATATGTTGGACAATGATGATTCCAGGACTATTTCTAGGGAGTTGTATCAAAACATCTTTGAGTGCTTCTGTTCCCCCAGTGGATGCTCCGATGGCTACGATTTTTTGCGTTGTCTCTGAGAGTGCTCCATGATAGGTAAGCGGTTTTATTGGTGGTGTATCGGTGGATTTTATTTGTATTTTGGCACGTGCGGCAGATTTTACTTTTGCTAAAAGCTCCTCGCGAATCTCATCTGAGCCATCATAAATATTGGAGTGTGGTTTAGCCACAAAATCAATCGCACCCGCTTCAAGCGCGTCAAGCGTTGTTTTTGCCCCTTTTTGGGTTAAAGATGAAACCATAACAACAGGCAGTGGCATGAACTGCATAAGTTTTTTTACAAAAGTTATGCCGTCCATGCGAGGCATTTCTACATCCAGACAAATAACATCGGGTTTTGATTTGAGAATTTTATCCCGTGCTACATAGGCATCGACAGCTGTTTCAACACTGCTTATGTCGGGGTCTTTTGACAATATATCACTTAAAACCGCTCGAGCCGTAGCACTGTCATCAACTATCAAGACCTTGATTCCCATTATTCACTCTCTTTTATATATTTGAGCATCACTTTGCCTGTATCACTGATCATTAAAATGCGTCTGCCTTGTGTGCCACCAACATCTTGTGCGGTAATGGGTATTTTGTATTCGTTCAAAACTTCTTTGGCAATGACGATATTTTTACGTCCAACCATCATATCTTCATGCGCGATTGTATCTATGACATTACCGCCGCCAAAAATTTTGGCTTCCATGTTGTTGAGTTTACAACCGACGTTGAGCATCCCCTCGACAAGTCGGTGGATGGCGATATTTCCATATTTGGGACTTTGGAGTCCATTTCCGTTCCACAACGGCACCAAATAATGGTTCATCCCGCCAATCATCTCCACCTTGTCGTAAATGCATACAGAAACACATGAGCCCAAAATGGTACTTATTTCAGTCGGTCTAGCTCCAATGTAAAACTCACCGACATGAATGAATTTTTTAATAAGCATTAAAACTCCATCATACCACTGTCTGAGGATTCTTCAAAAAATTCATCTGAACCAAGTCCCTCCGAGACAGATAAACTCGCTTCATCTTTCTGAGCTATTTTTACTAAAAAGACAGTTTTATCATCTTCACTAAAATGATCAATAGAGCCATCAAGAGACTCAACGATTTCTTTAACAACACTCAATCCAAGACCCAAACCTTGCCCTGGTCGCGTTTTCCCTGTGTTGTGTTTGTAGAAACGGTTATAAATATTTTTACTGTGATCCGCATATACTCCTTCACCAAAATCTTCAACTCGTATAATATAATCACTTCCTTCTTGCGCAAATACAATATTTACATCTGCATCTGGATACGAATATTCACAAGCATTTGAGAGGAGATTGAGCAAAATAAGATAAAGTTTTTGCCCATCTGTGACCATTTTTTCTAGCATCTTATTTTCTACTTTTATATGCAATGATTTTTCTTTTATAAGATGCTCAAAATAGTTTATTGCCTCTTGCGCAATATCTTCAGGGGTGATGCGTGCATATGCATTTCCCATCTCGCCGTACTCTATTTCAGAAGCGGCAAAGATATTTTTGAGACTAAAGTCCAGATACGTAAGCTCACTTCGCATCATCGAACCGATGGCATCAAGACGTGTAGTGTCCACATCTTTTTTGATTTTTCTAGAGAGGCTCAGAAGTGAAGAGAGCGGATTGTTGAACTCATTTTTGATGAGGGATAAAAAGTAGCTTTTTGCGGCTTCAACTTCTTTGCTACGTTCATTCATTTCAAGAAGTTTTTTGGTCATAAATTCCATTTCAGCGATTGAAGCACTTTTCTCTTCAAACCTTCTTCCTATCTCTTTTAAAAGCGCTTGGTCACTCATGTTGAATATTTCCATTTTCTTTCCTTATTGTTTCATATAGATTGATGATCTAACTAACTTTAAATTTTTAACACTTGGTGGAATCGACTCAGAGTGCCCGATAAAAAGTAATCCGCCAGTTTGCAAAAGCTTTGTAAGGTGGACATTTATCTGAGTTTGTATCACTTTATCAAAATAAATCATGACATTGCGACAAAAAATGATGTCGATAGGATTGGTAAACATGTTGTAGTTCCCATAGACTAGATTATATTTGCGAAAAGTAATCATTTTTTTTATAGAATCATTGACGATAAATTCTTTTGCGATTGGATTGTTTCTCAGAGTAAAATATTTTTTTATGAGGCTAGTTGATAATCCTTCCATAGATTTTTGAGAATAAATTCCCTGCATCGCCTTTTTTAAAATATCTTCAGAGATATCTGTTGCCAATATTTTAATATCCCATGATTCAATATTTGGGATATGCTCATGTAAAAATATAGCAATACTATACGGCTCTTCACCACTGGATGAGGCACTTGACCAGATGCGTAACTTTTTCTTTTCTTTTTTTAAAAGAGTATTTTTGACATACTCTTGAAAATAAACCCATTGCTCTTTCTCGCGAAAAAAAGAGGTAACGTTTGTAGTGATGGCATCTTCAAGCTCAAAGTCGGCAGTGCTACCACTTTGATGAATAAAATATTCATAAAGCTCCATATAGCTCTTTAACCCTTTTTTAGTCACGAGCTTACTAAGTCTCGATTGCATCATGGAGACTTTTTGATCATTTAAAGAGATGCCTAATCTCTCATGAATAAGCTCTCTAAAGAGGTTGAACTCTTTTTTTTTTAATTCTAGCAACATTTTTTAATGGACTTTTATCTTAAAAAGTGCATCTACGTTGAGAATAAGAGCAATCTCTCCATTTCCCATAACTGCACCTCCCGTAATACCTTCTAGTTTAGCAAGCGCTTTTCCTAAGGGTTTGATAACTACCTGCTGACGCCCCACTAAATCATCAATAAGGAGTGCATATTTGCCATCTTCACTCTCGACGCAAATGAGAGTTGACTCCCAAATTTCTGGTCGTTTGTCGTTAATATCTAGTATCTCATTGAGGCGCATAACAGGAATCATCTCGCCGCGAAGGTCTACAAACTCCCCTTTGTTCCTTGCCGTATGAACAATATCTTTTGAAGGGATAAAAGATTCAACAACACTTAACGTAGGGATAATAAATATATCTCCCGCACTTTTAACAATCATGCCATCAATAATCGCCAAAGTAAGCGGAAGTAAAATCGTAAAAACAGAGCCTTCCCCCATTTTTGACTCAATTTCTACCTTTCCTTGAAGTTTTTCGATAGAGGAGCGAACAACATCAAGTCCAACTCCACGACCTGAAATATCGCTAATCACATCCGCAGTAGAAAACCCTGCTTGCATGATGAGTCCATATATTTGCTGGTCGCTTAAAACATCCTCTTTACTTATGATACCTCGCTCTAGTGCTTTGGCATAGACTTTATCTTTGTTAATGCCGCGTCCATCATCACGTACTTCAATAGCGATATTTCCCGCTTTATGATACGCTCTTAAAAGAACATGCCCTTTTGGATTTTTACCTGCTGCTGCACGCTCTTGAACGGTCGCTTCTATCCCATGGTCAATAGCATTTCTAATGATGTGAATGAGTGGGTCAGAGAGTGAGTCAACCATAGTTTTATCAACCTCAGTCTCTTCTCCTTCTATGCGCAACTCTATATCTTTGTTCACTTTTTTAGAAGCATCTCGCGCAACACGTTTCATTTTGTCAAATGTGTCATGAACGGGGACCATTCTCAGCGCCATAACACGGTTTTGGATAAGACGGGTGATTTTGCTAAGGTTTTCAATGGTCCTTGTTAGCTGAGGGCTGTTGAGACTTTTGATCTCTTCATTTTCAGATACAAAGTTTTGAGTGATGACCATCTCGCCCACAGAATCAAAAAGTTCGTCTAATTTTTGTGTATCTATTTTTATGAAAGAGCGTTTATCTTCTTTGCGACGATGTTCAAACTCTATAGGCTCTTCTTTTGTGTTTGCTTGAGTTTTCTCTTGTATCAAAGGAGCTATTTCATCGGCTACAACGGTTGCTTCATGGAGAACAACTCTTTCTTCTGGAAGTGCTTCATTGTCGTTTTGTGTAGCTTCTATCAAAGTGATAGAAAACTCTTGAGGTTCAACAAATAAAAATACCTCTTCAATCGAGTCAACACTCTCCTCGCTTTCTAAAAAAAGCTCAACATGACTCCAGTGACTTATCTCAACATCAAAATTTTCTATTGTTTGGATGTGAGGAACACTCCATCTAGATTGGAGTATTTGTCCTTTTTCACTTAAGAGACCAAAGAAGCGTCCATGGTCATATCCCCTATGATAAATATCGTTATCAAGTTTTAAAACTATTTTATATAAAAATTTTCCAAGTTGCGCTACTGGCTCTTGGATAGTTTTTTCTTCTATTTTTTTTGGTTCATCTATAAATGTGAAAGGTTCATCTTTATTAGAAAACTCTTGAGCAACATTACTCATATCTGCAAAAGGGGTCTCTTGAGTTGATTTGTTCAGAAGAAGCTGTTTGATAGATTCAAGGGTAGAGTGGTAGTTTGGAGGAACACCCTCATCTCCACTTACTTCTAGCCAGAGTGTTGCTTTTATGACATCTACAGCACTTAGAAAAATATCTATTGCATAAGCTGGCACACTCACTGTGCTATCGCGGTAGTGATCTAAAACATCTTCAAAAAGATGGACAAATCCGCCCAAACGGGTAAAACCAAAAGAGTTGGCACTTCCTTTAAGTGTATGAACACCGCGAAAGAGCTCATTGAGTAACTCTTTATTTTGTGAGTCCTCTTCATAATTGATAATATCTATATCGAGTTTCTCAATGATTTCAGTTGCTTCTTCGATAAATATAGAACGTATTTCTTCTTTAGTCATGGTGTATCCAATGCAAACTGCCATAATTGGCAAGTTTTAGTATTCCATCGTCTATTGCGGGAATGCGAATTTGAGGTTTGCTTTTTTTGATACTAAATAAAAGAGCAAAAAGGGAAGAAGAGACAAAAATCTCTTTCTCCCCAATCACTTCTATAGATTCAATATATTCTAAACGGGGTTGAATAAACTTTTTTAGCTCGATTACTTCACCCAAATCCATATCTAGTTCTATCTCAAGAACATCGCCATCTATTGTCATTTAGAACTCCTTCAAGTCCTCATCATCAAGTGGAAAAACGTCATGATTGCTCTTTGAAGGTTTTTTAGACGCGAGAGCTTTTTTAGGTTGTGCAAAGCCCATACGCTTCGTTGTTTTTTGCGTGCGACCTGTTGGTCTCTCTGAGTGTCCTGCACTTGTAATACCAACCATTGCTGCGATAACTGCCACCATATCTTGCATAGAGACAGCTTGCGCGTTGAGCTCTTCAGATGCAGCTGCGGCTTCTTCAGATGTTGCAGCATTTTGTTGTGTTACTTGGTCGATATTTCCCATAGCTTGCGCGATTTGGCTCATCCCTTCACTTTGTTCTTTTGTAGAGATAGAGATTTCACTGATAAGATTTGAAGTCTTTTTGATTCGCTCATCAATATTTCCAAATGCCTCATTTGTTTTCTTTGCTACATCTAAACCATTTTTGATTTGTTTGATTGATTGCTCGATGATCTCTGAAGTCTCTGTCGCAGCATTTGCTGAGCGTTGAGCAAGACCTTTAACTTCATCAGCAACAACGGCAAAACCTAATCCATGCTCACCTGCACGTGCCGCTTCAACAGCTGCATTAAGGGCTAGAAGTTTTGTTTGTGATGCTATCTCATCAATAGTTTTGATGATTTTTGCGATTCTCTCACTTGAACTGTTTATCTCTTGCATAGCAGCCATCAGTTCCGTTCCACGTGCAAAACCTTCAGATGCGGCTTCTTTGGTATCTTTTGCCAAGATATCCGCTTCACGAGAGTTGTCTGCATTTTGGTTGTTGATGGCAGTTGCTTGCTCTACCGTCGCACTTACCTCTTCTATAGAGCTTGCTTGTTGGGAGGCACCCTCTGCTAAAGCTTGAGAAGATTCAGATATTTCACCCGCCGCACTTACGACTTGTGAGTTCGCACTTGTGATGGACTCAACTGCACGAATAATAGGAACTGTGATACTTCTAATGAGGTAAACAGCCAAAGAGGCACCAACAATCAACGCTATGATTAAACCTACAATCATGATGTAAGAAGATGCAGCCAAACTCTCAGCTGATTCTTTTGAAATTTCAGCAGTTTGACCCATCGCAACTCTCGCTGTTTCTTGTGCTGCTTCTAAAACTTCGCTGCCTACACTTGTACGCTTTTTAGCGAGTTCTTCAAGCATAATCCAACTTTTGATAAAGTTGTCAAGCGCTTCTTTATACTCGTTTGCAGCCATTTCTGTCTCTTTAATCGTCTCAAGATCTTCTGCTCTAAAGGTTATTTTGGTAAGAGCACCAAACAACTGTTCCATTTTAGGAAAGTTTTTTTGTGCATCGTAAATGATAGACGGCTCTCGAAGTGCCTGTGATTTGAATGCTTTGATTCTTGTGTCATTCCCTATATCGATAATATCATTGACGATTGATATTTTTTGCAATCTCTCTTTAAGTTTTTCAGGAGACTGTTTGGAAGCAATCTCACTGTTCATCATTTTTGTCTGGTTGAGTAAAAAATCATTACAACTTGCCATATACTTCGCCGCACCTTTGTCAAGGTCGCCTCTATAAGTATTGAGCTTGCCTAGAAGAGTTTCTGTATCTGTAATAAGTGCATCGTACTCTAGAGTTTTTATTCTTGCTTTTTTCTCAAGTTCAGTGAGCTTTGGCAATGAATATTTTTCAGCAAGTGCTTTAGCCTCATCAAGATGGAATTTTATATCACTTAAATACTGGCGTCCTTCCACGAGAAATTTCTTCTCTTCACTCAGACCATACCCTCTGATGGCATACATAGTTAAAAGAGCGTGTCTCTCGACATTATTTCCTACTCCCAACTCTGGCACATATATATTTGCTAGCTGGTGTGAACCTTCCTCAACGTTTTTCATGTTAATGATAGCCATTGAACCCAAAATAACGGTGATCAAAAGGAGTAAAACAAACCCTATACTAATCTTATATGTTAATGTCAAATTTTTCATCTTTACACTCCTGCTTTTTCTGTTTTATTTGATTTACGCTCTTCGAAAGAACCGATTTGTGTCAGTTCGTCATCCTCAAAAATCTTTTCCATGTCAAGAATCAAAATAACATCTGATCCAACTTCTGCAACACTCTTGATAAAAGTGGTGTCAATATGTGAGCCAAATTTTGGTGGTTCATTTAAATCTTTTTCACTAAATGTGAGAACATCCTCAACTCGGTCCACAATAAAGCCTATGTTTACCCCACTCACTTCATTGATGATAATTGCAGTGTTCATATCATGCTCTTTTTTTTCTATGCCAAACTTTACGCGAATGTCTACTATGGGGATAATAGAACCACGAAGATTGACAACCCCTTCTACAATTTCGTTTATGTGAGAAATATCTATTCCATACTGTTCATTCTTAACAAAGAAACTCAAATAACGATGTCTGCTTCCGCCTTCTTCACCTTCTAAATCTTTTGTTCTCATTAAATCCCCAATACCATTTTTACAGCTTTAATCAGCTTTTCATCACTAAATGGCTTTACCATCCACCCCGTAACCCCTATCTCTTTGCCTCTTTCTTTCATAACAGGAGACGTTCATCTGCTTTTAATGTTGCTGCGAGGTCAAGTCCATTCATCTGCGGCATATTTATATCACTGATGAGCATGTCGAAATTTTCATTTCCGCTCATCAAAAGATTTAGCAGCTCTGCAGGATTTTGATAAAGTGCTAAAATAACGCCCCCATTTTGCACCATCTCATCGAGCGCCATTTGAGCGGTAGCCAAAATAGTTTTTGAATCATCTACTAAAATAACTTTCTTTGCCAAAGCTTATCCTTTTAATTGCACATCTAAGCTATTTAACTCATTTAATTTTGAGAAAAAATGCAATGTTGGAAATTATATCTTTTAAATTTATAAAGATTTATTAAAAATTCTAATGAATTAAAATAGATGGCTGAGTCTTATACTCAAGTTATACCGCGCTACTTTTCACTTTTTGAAAAGTAATGAAAATTATGCATAAGTTAAATAAAACTTAAAGCTTGATGAGATATAATTCCAGACTTTTTGTAAAAATAGACTTTTGAGTAGAGTATTTAAAAGTTTATAAGCATAATATATTTCAAGGATCGTGAATGTACGCAATTATTAAAAATGGTGGTAAACAGTATAAAGTTCAAGAGGGCGATATTTTAACATTTGATAAAATGTCACTTGAACCTAAAGATATCATCGAAATCAAAGAAGTTCTAGCGGTAAATGCCGGCGAACTAAAAATGGGAATCCCATTTGTAAAGGGTGCAGTTGTAACTGCTGAGGTTATCAACGAGGGTCGTGATAAAAAAGTTATTACTTTTAAGAAACGTCGCCGTAAAGATAGTAAAGTAAAAAGAGGTTTCAGAAGAGACTTCACTCGTGTTCGTATCACGAAAATAGCTGCTTAAGCTAAACACAACGAAGGAGAATTGAGATGGCACATAAAAAAGGTCAAGGTAGTACACAAAATAATCGTGACTCGGCTGGTAGAAGACTTGGTGTAAAAAAATATGGTGGCGAAGCTGTCGTTGCTGGTAATATTATCATTCGTCAACGTGGAACTAAAGTTCACCCAGGTAAAAACATGGGTATGGGGAAAGATCATACTTTATTTGCACTTATCGATGGTGTAGTTAAATTTGAGCGAAAAGACAAAAAACGTCAACAAGTTTCTATTATTCCTGCTGCGTAATTTTATCTATTTGGGCAATCGCCCAAATATTTTCTACTCCAACTGCTAGGTTTCATATTTAAAAATCTAAATCTAAATAATTAATAATCCACTTTTTGCTTCTAAGGGAAGTGAATTTTTAAGTATTAAAGAATTATTGTATTGAGGAAAACAAATGTTTACAGATAGTGTCGAATTAACAGTCTCATCAGGAAAAGGTGGACAAGGTTGTGTAGCATTTCGCCGTGAAAAATTTGTTTTACAAGGTGGTCCAAACGGCGGTGATGGCGGTGCTGGCGGAGATATTATTTTTCGATGTGACAACAATACACATACCCTCTCGCATTTTCAAAGAAAAATGCATATTAAAGCTGACAATGGCATGCAGGGTGATACTTCTCGAATGACAGGAAAATCTGGAGCAGACAAAGTGATTATTGTTCCTCCAGGGACACAGATTATTGATGTAGAAACAGGTGATATTTTATTTGACATGCTCAAAGATTCGCAAGAAGAGAGATTTGTCAAAGGTGGAAGAGGTGGACTTGGAAACTTTCACTTTAAATCATCAACAAATCAAAGACCAACCTATGCACAACCTGGTGAGCAAGGGATTACCAAGCTTATAAAATTAGAATTAAAGCTTATAGCCGATGTTGGTCTTGTTGGTTTTCCAAATGTTGGCAAATCTACACTTATCTCTACAGTCTCAAACGCACGTCCTGAGATTGCAAATTATGAATTTACAACGCTGACTCCAAAACTAGGTCAAGTCAATATTGGTGATTTTGAGTCTTTTATCATGGCAGATATTCCAGGTATTATTGGTGGCGCCCATGAAGGGAAAGGTCTTGGAATTCAATTTTTAAGACATATCGAAAGAACAAAAATACTTCTTTATATGATAGATTTAGCCTCGTACAGAGATTTGAAAGAGCAGTACGAAACGCTTAAAAATGAAATTTTAGCATTTTCACAAATCATGAGCACCAATAAATACGCCATAGCACTTACAAGAGCTGATGTTGTTCCACCTGAAGAAATTTCAGATTTAGTAAGTAGTTTTTTGGATTTGGTTGGAGTCAAAGCTAAGGAAAAAAGTGAATATGATTTTGATGCAACAATCCCTTATTTTATTCAAGAGAGTGCAGATGAGACATTAGGGTATGATAAATCTCTCCCTTATTTTGTAGTGCCTATATCTTCTGCTACAACGAGAAATATAGAACCTCTCAAATATGCACTCTTTAATCTAGTTCGTACCGATAGAAAAACTTACTAGAGCGTATCATGAAGAGAGTTGTCGTAAAAGTTGGAAGTGCAGTTTTAGCCCAAAATGGTGTTTTGGCAGAAGAAAGAATGCAGGCATTAGTAGATTTTTTATCGCAACTTCACCAATCCCATGAAGTTATTTTAGTCTCTTCAGGCGCAGTAGCTGCGGGATATATCCAACTCCAACTTGATAGAAAAATTTTGCAAAACAAGCAAGCATTGGCTTCTATAGGGCAACCTGTTCTCATGAATAGATACGCTCAGAAATTTTCCAAATATGATATCCTAACAGCACAAGTTTTGGTAACTGCGGCAAATTTTAGAAAGGCTGGCGATATTACTAGAATCAAAAATACTGTCGATACACTTTTGCTCAATAAAGTTATTCCCATCGTCAATGAAAATGATGCAACTGCAACGCAAGAGCTTGTTTTAGGTGATAATGATCAGCTTTCAGCATACATAACAAAGCATACAGATTCAGATATGTTGATAATACTCTCGGACATTGATGCGTATTATGACTCTGACCCGCGTGAAAATCCAAATGCAAAGGTACTCAAAGTTGTAAATAGTATTGAAGATTCTCAACTGCAAAAAAATGCCAATCCAAATAATCTTTTTGCTACAGGCGGAATCGTTACAAAATTAAAAGCGGCTGCTTATCTCTTAGAATGTGGAAATAGTATGTTTTTATCAAGCGGATTTGATTTACATGACGTCAAAAGTTTTATGCTTGAAGATAAACATTTAGGCGGCACGCTGTTTAAAAAAGAGTTTTAATGAAAATCATTTTTATGGGTACACCAGAATATGCCAAAGTAATTTTGCAAAAAATGATTGATACAAAATGGATAGAAGTCGTTGCAGTTTATACCCAGCCCGATAAGCCTGTAGGGAGAAATAAAATAATGACTCCACCTCAAGTTAAGACTTTGGCATCTGCAAATTTTATCGATGTTTTTCAGCCGCAGAGACTTAGAGAGAAAGAAGTTGTTGAAGAGCTTTTAAAAATAGAGTGCGATTATATAGTTGTGGCTGCTTATGGACAAATTTTGCCTCGTGCTATTTTAGACCATGCGCCTTGTATAAATCTTCACGCTTCCATACTGCCTCAGTATCGTGGAGCAAGTCCTATTCAGCAAACTCTTTTGAGTGGCGATAAAAAAACGGGTGTAGCTGCGATGCTTATGCAAGAGGGATTGGACACGGGAGATATTTTAAAAATCCAAACCGTTGATGTTTGTGATGATGTGATGGTTGAGGAACTTTTTCAAATACTGACTGATATTGCCGCAAATTTGACTATAAATGTTTTAGAAAATTTTAGCTCATTCGTGCCAACTATACAAGATGAATCAAAAGCGACGCACTGTACAAAGATTAGTAAAGCTGAGGGTGAGATTATTTTTGATGATGCAGTAAAAATTTATAACAAATACCGTGCTTTTACCCCATGGCCAGGGGTTTATTTACCGAGTGGATTGAAGCTTAAAAATATCAAATTGGAAAATAAATCAAGTTCTAATACTATGGGAGAAATTTTAAAAATTGATGTTGATAGTATCGTGGTTGGTTGTAAAGAGGGGAGTTTGCGAATATTTAGTGTTCAAGCTCCATCAAAAAATGAGATAGATATTCTCTCTTATGTGAATGGCAAAAGGCTTAAAGTTGAAGATACTTTATCTTGAGAGTGTAGATTCAACTCAAAGTTATTTAAAAAACTTGGTTCGAAATGCAGGCATTACACTTCCATATGCCGTTGTAGCCAAAATACAAACAGATGGTGTTGGAAGTAGAGGAAATGCTTGGAGTGGCTTGGATGGAAATTTATTCCTCTCTTTTGCATTTTCCTTAGAAGATTTGCCGCAAGATTTAAAAATGGAATCATCATCCATCTATTTTTCCTATATTTTGAAAGAAACTTTAAGTGAAATGAATTCATCTGTTTGGTTAAAATGGCCAAATGATTTGTATATTGATGAAAAAAAAATCGGTGGAATGATTACAAATGTTATAAAAAATACTATCATTTGTGGACTAGGATTAAATTTAGTGAGTGCTCCTGAGGGTTTTTCAAGTTTAGATATAAGTATTTGTAATGAAGAGCTCCTGGAAAAATATTTTAAAAAAATAGAAACAAAAATTTCATGGAAGCAAGTTTTTAGTAAATATAAGTTAGAATTTTATAGAAATCAAAAATTTTTCACACATAAAAATAATTTAAGAATTTCATTAGAAGGTGCTGTGCTGCAAAGTGACGGCTCGATTATAAAAAATGGCGAGAGGATACACAGCTTAAGATGAGTGAAGTAATAGTAATAGCAAATCAGAAGGGTGGTGTTGGCAAAACAACAACTGCTGTAAACTTAGCCGCATCCCTTGCTGTAGCGGAAAAAAAAGTACTTTTAATCGATTCTGATCCTCAAGCTAATGCGACTACGTCCCTTGGTTTTCACAGAAATGATTATGAATTTAATCTCTATCATGTGCTTATAGGGACAAAAAATATAAAAGATATTATTTTAAAATCAGATTTACCAACACTCCATTTAGCTCCTTCAAATATAGGATTAGTAGGAATTGAAAAAGAATACTATGATGCAAACAATACAAAAGGGCGAGAGCTTGTTTTAAAAAGAGCCATTGAGTGTATAAGAAAAGATTATGATTATATTATCATAGATTCACCTCCAGCACTTGGGCCCATGACAATTAATGCGCTTTCAGCATCCAACTCAGTTATTATTCCTATCCAATGTGAATTTTTTGCATTGGAAGGTTTGGCACAACTTTTAAATACAGTCAAGTTAGTGAGAAAGTCAATCAATCCAAAACTTAGCATAAAAGGTTTTTTGCCTACTATGTTTAGCCCTCAGAATAATCTTTCAAAGCAGGTATTTGCAGATTTGAGGCAGCATTTTAATAATAAACTTTTTAAAGATGAAAAAGATGGATATATCGTAGTTCCAAGAAATGTAAAGTTGGCAGAGTCTCCATCTTTTGGTAAGCCTGTAATCCTTTACGATGTAAAATCACTCGGTTCTATTGCCTATCAAAGTTTAGCGCAAGCGATAATAAAATAATGAAAACACAAGCTTTAGGGAGAGGGCTAGATGCCCTGTTTGGAGAAATTGACGAAGCGTATGAAAATGAAGGGACGCAGCAGGATGCAATTTTAGAAATTTCGCTAAAAGATATTCGACCCAATCCATACCAACCAAGAAAATCATTTGATGAAGAATCTTTGTCTGAATTAGCGGAGTCTATTAAAAAAGATGGATTGCTTCAACCGATAATTGTAACAGAAGATATTGATGGCTATATTTTAATTGCAGGTGAGAGAAGATTTCGTGCTTCTAAATTGGCTAAGTTAAAAACAATACGTGCTATTGTGTTAAATAGTGATGAGCAAAAAATGAGACAATTTGCTCTGATTGAAAATATCCAAAGAGAAGATTTAAATTCAATTGAACTTGCTGATTCATATAATGAACTAATCAAGTTGCATGATGTAACTCATGAAGAGTTATCACAAATGATTCATAAAAGTAGAGCACATATAACCAATACTATTAGACTGCTACAATTGTCTCAAAAAACTCAGAAATCCTTAATTGAAAAAAAAATCACTGCTGGTCATGCAAGGGTGCTTATTGGACTTGATGAGAAACAGCAGCAATTGATGGTAAACTCTATAGTCGGTCAAAAGCTTAGTGTTCGAGATGTTGAACTAATGATGAAAAATATGAAAGAAACAGAGGAAGTTAAACCTACCACTGAAACAGCATTTCATTATGATTTCCTAAATTTAAAAAATAAATTTTTAAATTTAGGTTTTCATGTCAAAACTTCCAAAAATAAAGTAACAATTGAATTTGAAAATGAAGATCAAATAGAAAAATTATTTCATATGCTTCCTCTTGATAATCATTGATTCACACACTTAACTAAAAAATATAAAAATCTTTAATTTTTTTATCTAATTTAACTATCCTTTCAATTTATAAATTGTATAATCGTTTAACTTTTAGGAGGTGCTATGTTAGATATAAATCCAATACTGCTTTTGGCTACATTTGTTGTATTTCTTTCACTCGTTGCTGTACTTAATCGTTGGCTTTATAATCCATTGTTTGCTTATATGAATAGTCGTGATTCACACATTAAAAAAGAACTAAATAAAATCAGTTCAAATGACAATGAGGTTCAAGAATTACTTTTAAAAGCTCAAACGATAGTTATGAATGCCAAGTTAGATGCTGCGGCTCTAAGAGAGAAAGTTGTTGCAGATGCTAAAGAGTTAGCAGAGAGTAAATTAGAAGCTAAGCGTTCTGAATTAGCTAGTCAATATTTAGAATTTGAGAAGTCCCTTGCCAAATCTAAAGAACAATTAAAGAGTGACTTGTTATCTCAAGTGCCACTTTTTAGAGAAGCTGTTAAAGCTAAATTTAGTCAGTTGTAGGAGGAGATAACACATGGGTAAAATTTTAATAACTTTATTAATGGTATCGACTTATGCACTGGCATCTGATAGTGGACATATGAGTAGTGATATAGTTCAAAGAACTGTTAACTTTTTATTGTTTGTTGGTCTAGTTTGGTATCTAGTTGCTGAACCTGTAAAAAACTATTTTGTATCTAGAAGTAAAGGTATTGCTGATGAATTACAAAAAGTTCAAGAGAAGTTAAAAGAGACTATCGCTAGAAAAAATGAGGCACTAGATCAAATATCTGATGCTGAAAAATTTAAAGCAGAGTTACAAATAACTTCAAAAAAAGAAAATAAAATAATCAATGATAATATTATGGCCCAATGTGATTTTGAACTAGAAAATATAGTGAAACAGAATGCTTCACTTATGGATTTTTTACAAAGAAAAATGGTTCGTAATGTTGTAGAAGAGACACTTGAAGAAGTCTTAGCTCAAGCAAGTGAGAGTTTCAATAAAGAAGCTATGGCTAATATTATCTTGAAAAAGGTAGCATAATTATGAAAGAATTAATAGCTAAAAGATACATTAAAGCTTTAAAGAGCGGTTCCATGAAATCATTTGAAGAAACTGCCTCTTTTTTCTCTTCTTTAGCAGAGTCTTTTAAAGATGATAAGTTTATCAAAATAATTGATAATCCAAGTATTAGCGAAAAAGATAAAGCTGAAATATTGTTAGCAGCTGCTAGCTCAGCTAAATCAAATAAAATTAATAATTTGATAAAACTTCTTGCTGAACACAAGCGTATCAATATTATTCCTGCAATCGCGCTAGGGATGAAAAAAGAGCTTGCAAATTCAAGAAAAACGTATCAAGGTTTTATTTATAGTGATAATGCAATTGATAAAAAATTAATCTCTGAACTAAGTGTTGGTTTGAGTAAAAAACTCGATGCTACTATTTCTCTAACTTTTATAAAAAATGATTTCGATGGCATTAAAGTAAATGTAGAGGATCTTGGTGTTGAGATTAATTTTTCTAAGGCAAGAATCAATAGTCAGTTAATCGAACATATAGTAAAAGCAATTTAACTTTTAACAAGAGGAGAACAAGAATAGTGGTGGCAAAAATTCAAGCTGATGAAATCAGCTCAATAATCAAAGAACGTATCGATAACTTTGAATTAAGTGTAAATATTAACGAAACAGGCAGAATTGTTTCTTATGCTGATGGCGTTGCTCAAGTTTATGGACTAAGTAATGTTATGGCTGGAGAAATGGTTGAATTCGAAGATGGAACAAGAGGTCTAGTTATGAATCTTGAAGAGAGCAGAGTAGGTGTTGTTATTCTTGGCTCTGGAGATTTACTTAAAGAGGGAATGTCAGTTAAAAGACTTGGCCGTCTTCTTCGTGTTCCTGTAGGTGACGCTCTTTTAGGTCGTGTAGTAAATGCACTTGGAGAGCCAATAGATGGAAAAGGTCCAATAGATACAACAGAGACGCGTTTTGTTGAAGAAAAAGCACCTGGAATCATGCAGAGAAAATCAGTTCATGAGCCATTAGCTACAGGTATCAAAGCTATTGATGCACTTGTGCCAATCGGAAGAGGTCAAAGAGAACTTATCATCGGCGACAGACAAACTGGTAAAACAACTGTTGCATTAGATACTATCATTAACCAAAAAGGTAATGGTGTTATTTGTATATATGTTGCAGTTGGTCAAAAAGAATCCACAGTTGCACAAATTATCCGTCGTTTAGAAGAACACGGTGCCTTAGAATATACTATTATCGTATCTGCAACAGCTGCGGAAGCGGCTGCACTTCAATTTTTAGCTCCATATACTGGTGTGACTATGGGTGAATATTTCCGTGATAATGCTAGACATGGTCTCATTGTATATGATGATTTATCTAAACATGCAGTTGCATATCGTGAAATGTCACTTATCCTTCGTCGCCCTCCAGGTCGTGAAGCATATCCTGGAGATGTTTTTTATGTTCACTCTCGTTTACTTGAACGTGCTGCAAAAATGAGCGATGAAGAGGGAGCTGGTTCGTTAACTGCACTTCCAATTATTGAAACACAAGCTGGTGACGTTGCGGCGTATATCCCAACCAATGTTATTTCTATTACGGATGGTCAAATTTTCCTTGAAACAGACCTTTTTAACTCGGGTGTTCGTCCAGCGATTAATGTTGGACTTTCAGTTTCTCGTGTTGGTGGTGCTGCTCAGATTAAAGCTACAAAACAAGTTGCTGGTACTTTAAGACTTGATCTTGCTCAATACCGTGAACTTCAAGCATTTGCTCAGTTTGCATCTGATCTTGATGAAGTTTCTCGTAATCAATTAGAGCGTGGACAGAGAATGGTTGAAGTTCTAAAACAAGGACCTTTTTCTCCTCTGTCTGCTGAGAAGCAAGTTGCAATCATTTTTGCTGGCAATGAAGGTTTCTTGGATGATATGAATGCATCAAATGTTGTTCGTTTTGAAACTGAGTTATATCCATTTATAGAAGCTTCTTATCCTCAAGTTTTTGAAAATATTAGAAGTACTTCTAAAGTAGATGATGATACTAAAGCATTATTGATAAAAGCACTTGAAGAATTCAAAGCTAGCTTTATAGCAGCATAAGGGATACTTTATGGCAAACTTGAAAGATATTAAAAGACAGATAAGTAGTGTTTCTAACACTCAAAAGACGACTCGTGCTATGAAGCTTGTATCAACTGCTAAGCTTCGTCGCGCAGAAGAATTAGCAAAACGCTCTCGTCTTTATGCTGAAAAAATGAATCAGGTAATTGCCGAAATAGCTGGACGTATTAAATGTAGCAAAATTGGAGGGATTGACAACCGTTGTTTTACAAAGATTGAAAACCCAAAAATTGTTGACATTATCTTTGTGACTGCTGATAAAGGTTTATGTGGCGGTTTTAATATTCAAACTATTAAAGCTGTGAAAAAATTGATTGCAGAATATAAAGAGAAAAATGTAAAAGTGCGTTTACGTGGTATCGGTAAAAAAGGTGTTGAATTTTTTAAATATAATGAAGTTGAATTATTTGATTCAGTAAGTAATTTAAGTTCAAAACCTGATAAAGCAAGGTCTGATAGCTTTATTGCAACTTCTATTGAAGATTATAAAGATGGAAAGATTGATGGTATTCATCTTGTTTATAATGGGTATAAAAATATAATAACTCAAGAGTTGCATGTAACTACTGTACTTCCTGTAGATACAAACCAATATGAGTGTGCTGAGATGCCAAGTTCATTACTTGAGATTGAAGCAGAAGATGAAGAGTATATGTTGGACTCTCTAGTTACTAAATATGTTGAATATAGTATGTATTACTCTTTGATTGATTCAGTTGCCGCTGAGCATAGTGCTAGAATGCAAGCTATGGATACAGCAACTAACAATGCTAAAGATATGGTAAAAACACTAAAAGTTCAATATAATAAAGCTAGACAAGCAGCTATTACTACAGAACTTATTGAAATTATAAGTGGTGTGGAGTCAATGAAATAATGGAGAAAAATATGATTGGTAAAATTAGCCAGGTTATGGGCCCGGTTGTTGATGTTGATTTCGATGGGTATCTTCCAATAATCAATGAAGCAATTGAGGTTAAAGTAAATGTAGAAGGTACTGAAAATCGTTTAGTGCTTGAAGTTGCAGCTCACTTAGGTGACGGCCGTGTTAGAACAATTGCCATGGATATGAGTGAAGGTTTAGTACGTGGCATGAACGCTCGCGCAACTGGTTCTCCTATTAAAGTTCCAGTTGGTGAAAAGGTACTTGGTCGTATCTTTAATGTTATTGGTGAAACAATTGACGGTGGTGAGCAAGTAACTGATGCTCCAATGTGGTCTATTCACCGTGCACCTCCGCCATTAGTTGATCAATCAACTAAAACAGAGATGTTTGAGACGGGCATAAAAGTTGTTGACTTGTTAGCGCCTTATGCAAAAGGTGGAAAAGTTGGATTATTCGGTGGTGCTGGTGTTGGTAAAACAGTTATTATCATGGAATTAATTCATAACGTTGCCCATGGTCATGATGGACTATCAGTATTCGCTGGTGTTGGTGAAAGAACACGTGAAGGGAATGACCTTTATCATGAGATGAAAGAATCGAATGTATTGGATAAAGTCGCACTGTGCTATGGACAAATGAGTGAGCCACCAGGAGCACGTAACCGTATCGCTCTTACTGGACTTACTATGGCTGAGTACTTTAGAGATGAGAAAAAACTTGATGTGCTCATGTTCGTCGACAATATATTTCGTTTTGCACAATCAGGTTCTGAAATGTCAGCACTTCTTGGACGTATCCCTTCAGCTGTTGGTTATCAACCAACTTTGGCTCGTGAAATGGGTGCATTACAAGATCGTATTACATCAACAAAAAATGGCTCAATTACTTCTGTTCAGGCAGTTTATGTGCCAGCGGACGATTTAACTGACCCAGCTCCAGCTTCTGTTTTTGCTCACTTAGATGCGACAACAGTACTTAATCGTAAAATTGCTGAAAAAGGTATTTATCCTGCTGTTGATCCACTTGACTCAACTTCAAGATTACTAGATCCACAAATTTTGGGTCAAGAGCATTATAACGTTGCTCGTGGTGTGCAACAAACGCTTCAAAAGTATAAAGATCTTCAAGACATCATTGCAATTCTTGGTATGGATGAACTTTCTGAAGATGACAAAAATGTTGTAGAGCGTGCTCGTAAAATAGAAAAATTCTTATCACAACCATTTTTCGTAGCCGAAGTATTTACAGGTTCTCCTGGAAAGTATGTCTCCTTGGAAGATACTATAAAAGGTTTCAAGGGAATTTTAAATGGAGACTACGATCATATGGCTGAATCAGCATTTTATATGGTAGGTAGCATAGATGAAGCGATAGAGAAAGCTGAAAAGCAAAAAAGTAAGTAATTCATATTCTAAAGGACTGAAATGGATACGTTTAAACTTGAAATCCTAACCCCTAATGGTCAAATTTTTAATGGTGAGGCTGTTAGTGTAACTCTTCCAGGTGAAGAGGGTGAGTTTGGTGTTTTAGCACATCACGCTTCTCTCACCACCTTGTTGGAAGCAGGTGTTATAGATATTGAAAAAGAGAATAAAGCAGTTGAATCTATTTTAATCAACTGGGGTGTGGTCAATGTAGATGAAGAGAAGGTTATAGTTCTCGTAGAGGGTGCTGTTGCTATTCGTGGAGATAATGAAAGTGCAATCTCAAAAGCTCTTGAAGATGCAAGAGAATTAATTTCTTCTATTGCAGATTCAAATTCTGCAATAGCATCAGTTTCTGCAAAAATAGAATCAGCTGCTAAAAGATTATTGTAATTCATGATAAATAATTTAATAGATTTTTATCTAAAAAGTCACCCAGTGACTTTGGGTGTCTTGATACTTTTATCAATTTATTTTATTGTAATGAATTGGGTCTTTTTTTATCGTTTATTTTATGTTAACAACTGGCTTATCAAAGAAGAAAATTCTTTAGAGTCATTACTTTTAGGTGCTTCTTCTGTAAGTGGAGAATCTTTTTTAAGTTATTTTGTTAAAACTAAATCTAATGTTTCTAAAGAAATATTAGATTTAGGTATATTGGCTGCAACAAAAGAGGTAACCAAAGGACTCTCTACTCTCTCTATATTTGCTTCAACAACCCCTTTTATAGGTCTCTTTGGTACTGTCGTATCGATTTTGGATACATTTACGCATATTGGACAAAGCACTGGAAGTATGTCTATTATTTCAAGTGGAGTTTCTGATGCTCTTGTTGCTACTGCAGCAGGTATATTTGTTGCTATTTTTGCTTACACATATCATCAAATTTTGAAGAGAAAATCATCTGAAGTGATTGGTTTTATTCGAATGCAGAGTGAAGCAGTTTTAGCTCGTAAGGGGTAGAGTTTCATGTATGAATGGGATGATAAGCCAGAACTAAACATTACCCCTTTAGTGGATGTAATGTTAGTATTGTTAGCGATTTTAATGGTTATTGCTCCGAATATAATTTATGAAGAAAATATAAAACTTCCTCAGGGTTCTATCAGTAAACAGATTTCACAAATTCCTCCCGTTCATATTACGATTGATAAAGAGCTAAATATTAAAGTAAACAAAGAAAATTTTGATTTAAATTCATTTGAAGATAATTTTTATACATATTCTCGAAATTTGGACTTAAAAGCTAGCGTTTTGATAAGTGCTGATAAAAGTTTAGATTATGGAACTGTCATGATGGTTTTAGCAGCTGTCAAATTGTCAGGATTTTCTGAGGTTTCTTTAGCTACAAATGGATAAAAATAACTCTTATTTTTATCTAAGTGGTTTGATTTCCTTATCACTTTTCACCTTTATTTCATTCTTGTTCATTCAAACACTTTTTTCAAATTCTAAAATTAAATCGTACGCATTAAAAAAAGATAATTTTATATCCGTTTCGATAAGTATGCCTGAACTCAAAACAAAAAGTAGTAAAAAAAACACCGTAGTTCCAATAATTGAAACTCAAGTCCCAATTGAGGCTAAAGAAATTGATATCGGAAATCTCTTTAGTGATGTTCAAACAAAGGAAATCACGAAAGAAAAAAAAGAAAAAAAGCCTGAAGAAAATAAAAGAATTCAAGAGATTCAAAAAAGAATAAAAAGCAGTGAAGCCCAAACTCCTAATCAAATTGCAGAAGAGTTTAGTAAGGGTGAAAATGCTAAAGTGACTAGTAAAAATACTCCTTCTTCTACTGCGGATGAAGTAAATGAGTATTTTGCTAAAATTAACGCCCTAGTTTATAGTCATTTTTATCCACCACTAAATTCGCAAGGTCATAGTGTCAAAGCAGTCATTGAGCTAAGTGCTATTGGGAAGGTGTTAGATTTTAGAATTTTAAATAATTCTAATAATGCTGATTTAAATGAAGAGTGTGCAAAAATCAAAAAAAGATTAAGTAGTGTTTTGTTTCCGATAAATCCTGAAAATAAATCAGGACGTTACGTGATTATTTTAACCTCAGAGGAGTAGTTTTGAAAATATTGTTTATATGGTTGCTTTTGATTTCTTGTTCGTTTGCTGATGATGCCACTATCGAAGTTATAAAAAAAGTAGAATCTTTGCCTACTTTAGCAGTAGAAGATTCATCATCAGACTATGAAGAAACATTTAAATTGCAATTTTTTAAAACTCTTGTTGCTGATTTGAATGTAGTTTCGCTTTTTAATGTTGATAGACACTATAGACAAATCAATTTTGATGATAAAAATGTAGCAACTGAAAATAAAGATATGAATTATGTTTTAAGATACAAGATGTTTGAAGACAATAACGGTGCATTAAACATTGAAACAAAGCTCATGAGAGCAAATGAAAATGTTTTTACTAAAAATTACACTATGAATAATAAAAATGTGTATATGTTTGTTGCACACACTATTGCTTATGATATTAATGAATACATGGATGCACCATCTATCGAATGGATAAAGAAAAAGGTAATATTTGCAAGACTTGTAGGTGCTAAACAAAGTGAAATCGTTCTTTCTGATTATACTCTTAGTTATCAGCATGTACTTGTTCGAGGTGGTTTTAATGTTTTTCCTAAATGGGCTAATGCAAATCAAGATGCGTTTTATTATACTTCTTTTAATGATGTTAAGCCAACTTTGAAGCGCACCGAATTAAAAACTGGAGCAACGCGTGTATTATTGTCTTCTGATGGTATGTTGATTTGTTCAGATATCAGTGATGATTCAAATACTCTTTTATTAACAATGGCTCCAGATGGGCAACCAGATATTTATATTTATAATATTCAAACAAAAAAACATAAAAAAATTACAGATTATCGTGGTATTGATGTGAATGGTCAATTTGTTGATGATAATACAATTGTTTTTGTATCCAATAGGTTGGGATATCCAAATATTTTTTCAAAAAATCTTGAATCAAACAGCATTGAGCAAATGGTCTATTATGGAAAAAGTAATTCAGCATGTAGTGCACACAAGGATTATGTAGTATATAAAGCTAGAGAAAGTACGAACACTTTCTCTAGCAATACATTTAACTTACATCTTATCTCTAGAAAAACGGATTTTATTAGAAGATTAACGGCTACGGGAGTAAATGAATTTCCACGTTTTTCTAAAGATGGAGATGCCATTTTATTTATAAAAAATTATAAAAATCAAAGTTCTCTAGGGATAATACGACTAAATCAAAATAAAAATTATCTTTTTCCTTTAAAGTATGGAAAAATTCAATCAATAGACTGGTAGAGAAATTGAGATAATTATCTCAATTTATTATTTTGTTAGATTTTTAAGGTATAATTTCATTTAATTTTAATGCCGAGGTTATAACATGAAAAAAATAGTATTGGTGAGTATCACGATGATGCTTTTAGTTTTTACAGGGTGTAGTTCTAAGACTCCTACAGTGGATGAGACAGCTGTAGAATCTAAAACAAACAATGAGGCTGCGGCAGTTCAAACAGAAACTGTAACGAATGATGATTCATCTGTTTCAGGTTCTAATGGTACTAATTCAGATTCAAATGAAATGAATATGGCTAATATAGAAAAACAAATGTTGTCGATTTATTTTGATTTTGATAAATTTGATATTAAATCAGATATGCAAGAAAAAGTATCTGCTGATGCTACTTTAGCAAAAACTACTGCTAATGCTTTTATGGTAAAACTTGAAGGTAATTGTGACGAATGGGGTAGTGATGAGTACAATTTTGCTCTTGGTTTAAAAAGAGCAAGTTCAGTTAAAGATTCTTTAGTTGCAGAAGGCGTTGATGCAAGTCGAATAACAATGGTTAGTTATGGTGAAAGCAATTCAGTTTGTGCCGATAAAACTAAAGATTGTTGGGCTAAAAATCGTCGCGTAGATTTTAAACTTCTTCCATAATTTATGAATCGCACTATACTCGTTGTATTCGCTGCGATTATTGTCCCCTTCACTTTATTCAGTACTGAACCCTCTGCGTTCGGTGCTGGTAATTTAAATAATCCCAAACCCTATGGTCTAACTTCAACTGAAGAAGTTATATTAGAAAACAAAAAAAATCTTCAAAATGTTGTTGTTAAAAGTAATAATCAAGCAAATAAAGTTGATTCTATAAGAGATAGAATTGATGGTTTGCAAGAAGTTATAGAGGGTTTGGTTGTTAAATCTCATGAAAATAAAATAAACATACAAAAATTAAGTCAAAAAAGTAATCAAGAGCTTGAGAGTTCAAATGAGTATGAAAAAAGATTGAGTGAAGTAAGCGAAAAAAATACGAAAACTGTCGAAGAGTTAAAATTAGCAGTTGCAGAAATGTCTTCAATACTGAATACTATTAAAACATCATATGTCACTAAGCAAGAATTTAATGCTATGGTTGAAGATGTGAATCGATTTAAAAGTCTGGTTGCAAAAGAGCTAAAAAATCCTTCTAAAGAGACAAAATCTACGTTTAGTGGTATGAATAACGCAGAAATATATAATAAAGCAAAAACTCTTTATGATAATAAGCAATATACCAATGCTATTGAATATTACAGTTATTTAATTGATCAAAATTATAAATCAGCAACTTCGCATTATATGATTGGAGAAATGAATTATTATAGAAAAAACTATGCTCAAGCAGTAGCATATTTTAAAAAAAGTGCAACGTTGCATTCTGAAGCATCTTATATGCCAACGCTTATGCTTCATGCAGCTGTTTCTATGGAAAAAACTGGCGATAAGCTCAATGCACAATCTTTTTATAATGCAATAATTTCAAAATATCCTAATTCTGAATATGCACAAAGTGCTAAAAAAAATCTTAGTTCAATGAATTAATACACTGTTTTTTCTGCGATATTATAGAAATTTATGATAGACTTCAAAAAATTAATTATAAGGCTTTAAATAATGGCAATGCAAATAAATCAAATAGTATCGATTCAATATGAAGTTCGTGATGGTAGTACAGTAGTGGATAGTAACATAGGTGGTGCTCCTTTAGTTTTTATGTTTGGAAAAGGTCAAATAATTTCGGGCTTAGAAAATGCGATTGCCAACATGACTATAGGTGAAAAAGCAGATGTTTTAGTAAAGCCAGAAGATGCTTATGGCGCTCACAGTCCAGATGCTACGCAAGAAGTTCCAAAAGATCAGTTTTCAGGAATAGATTTGGAAGTTGGTATGACTTTATATGGTCAAGGTGAGGATGGTGGAACTGTTCAGGTGACTGTAAGTGAAATTAATGAGGAGACTGTTGTAATCGATTTCAACCATCCTTTGGCAGGCAAAAGTCTCATGTTTACTGTAACAGTAAATAATGTGAGAGATGCAAGTGCTGAAGAAATTTTGACAGGAATTCCTGCAGAAAATATGCAAGAAGATGATGGGTGTTGTGGTTCGGGTGGTGGCAGCGGCTGTGGATGTCACTAATTTTGTAACTGCTTCTGAATCATCAAAAGAAGCTTTTAAAACAGCTACTCTTTTAAAAACACTTAGCATAAACTCGTTAATTACGGGAGAAAAAGGTGTTGGAAAAAGAAATCTTGCAAAATATATACTTCCAGATGCACCTATTGTAGATGCATCTGATTTTAATAATCTACTCGCTACGCTTGAAAGTACTAGAGAAATAATCATAACTAATTTTGAAGACTCACCCAATATTAAAACAGTAGTTGAATGTATTAGTGTAAATGAAGTGAGAGTTATTGCTACGGCAAAAAATTCATTTCATTATGAAAAAATTGATGATTTATTTAGTGTAAAATTTACTATACCACCATTACGTGAGCGATTAGAAGATGTCTCTTTCTTAGTTGAAATGTTCATCAAAGAAGCTTCATTATTATTTGCAAGTGAAGAATTATACAATATTAGAGATTTTAAATATGACTTGAGTGAAAATGCAAATTCTTTAAGAAGGCAAGTCATGGTTCAGTGTTTATTGCAAAATATTAAAGATGTCGAATTAATGGGTATTATTGAAAATTATTTGCTCACTAGATTGGGTTCAAATAGTGATTATAGAAATCTTTTATATTTATATGAAGTACCATTGATTAAAGCAGGCATAACTAAATATAAATCGCAGCTTCAGCTTGCTGATAAACTTGGCTTAAATAGAAATACGCTTAGAAAAAAGATTTTTGATAATAAACAATATTTAGAAAAAGGGATAAAATGAAAAAGATAGCAATGATATTTTCAGGGCAGGGTTCTCAAGCCATAGGAATGGGGAAAGATTTTTATGAAAAAAGTGAAATTGCACGCGATATGTTTAAAAATGCCAGTGAAAGAATAGGCATTGATTTTTATAAATTAATTTTTGAAGAGAATGAAAAACTTAGTCAAACGGCGTATACACAACCTGCTATTTTACTGATTCAAATGATTGCGTATAGGCTTTTTAAAGAGGCTTATCCAGAGGTGAAAGCTGAATTGTTTTTAGGACACTCTTTAGGTGAGTTTTCTGCATTATGTGCTAGTGGTGCTATCGATTACATAGATGCCGTCGAATTGGTTCATAAGCGCGGCTTATTTATGCAATTTGCTTGTGATAAAATAGAAGCTGGAATGATGGTAATAGTAGGACTTGAGGATGAATTGGTTGAAAAAGTATGTAAAGATGAACTAACTAAAGGGAAAAAAATCTGGCCAGCTAATTATAATCAGGATGGACAATTGGTTGTTGCGGGAATGAAGGCTGACTTAGTTTCTTCGGAGCAAGCATTTAAAGATGCAGGTGCAAAAAGAGCACTTCTTTTAGATATGTCTGTTGCTTCTCATTGTGAATTATTAGTATCTGCTCAAGAACCTTTAGCAGAAATTATGGCTAATTTTATAAAGAATAATTTTGAAGCTCCTATTATTTCTAATGTTACAACTATGCCATACAGCTCAAAAGATGAAGCAATATCTCTCTTAAAGCTCCAGCTTATTAAACCTGTAAAATATAAGCAATCTATTTTAGCAATAGCTGATACTGTAGATATGGCGATTGAATTTGGTCATGGAACCATATTGAAGGGCTTAAATAAAAGAATCGCAAAAGATTTAATCACTTTAAATATTTCAGATATGGAATCTTTAAGTAAGGTAATTGAAGAAATTAGACATTAGAATGAAGGTTACTTTAGCACAAATCTCTCCACAATTAAATCGTTCAAATTTAAAATATGCAATTGCAATAATCAATGAATATAAAAATGAGAGTGATTTGATTGTTTTTCCAGAACTCTCTTTAAATGGTTATATGCTACAAGATAAATTATATGAAGATGCTTGGAATATTGATGAGTTGCAAGAAATTATCGCATTGAGTCATGATGTGGATATTGTCATTGGAGGCGCCATAAGAGATGGTGCAGTATTTAGAAATTCCGCTTTATATTTTAGTGATGGCAAGCTACTTAAGCAGCATAATAAAGTCCATCTCCCAAACTATGGGATGTTTGAAGAAGCTAGATATTTTAAGGCTGGAGATACTTTTGAGAGTTTTACGAGCACTTTAGGAAGATTTTCTATGCTTGTATGTGAAGATTTATGGCATGAAGCAGTTTGTGAAGATTTAATGGAGAGGAATCTTGATTTTATTGTAGCGCTTGTTGCTTCACCTGCCCGTGGTTTTAATGATGATGGTCTGAAAATAAAAAATGATTGGTATAAAATCATTAAAACTTTTGCAAACAAATGTAAAGCAAAAGTAATTTTTGTCAACCGCGTTGGTTTTGAAGATGGGCTTGGTTTTTGGGGTGGTAGCTGTATTATTGATAAAAACTCAGAAGTTTTGCATGCATTACCACTGTATGATTCTCTTATTAAAACATTTGATATATAGGAAGTTGACGATATGAAAATAGCAATAATGGGTGCAATGCCCGAAGAAATAGCACCAATTTTAGATAAGTTTGGCGAATATACAACTACGGAATATGCAAATAATAAATATTATGAGGCAACGTATAAAGGGGTGGAGTTAGTTATAGCATATTCAAAAATCGGCAAAGTATTTTCAACTCTGACTGCAACTACCATGATTCAATATTTTGGAGCTGATAGACTTTTATTTTCTGGAGTTGCAGGAGCAATATCTTCTAAGCTTAAAGTTGGTGATTTAATAGTTGCAACTAAATTATTACAGCATGATTTAGATATTAGTGCCTTTGGACATCCTTTTGGATATGTTCCAGAAGGTTCTGTATTTGTTGAAGCAGACGCTCAAATGATAAACATGAGTAAAGAAGTTGCAAAAGAGATGGGTAAAGCTATTCATGAAGGCATTATTGCCACGGGTGATCAGTTTATTGCTAATGAAGAGAGAAAAAATTGGATTGGAAATACTTTTCTTGCAGACGCACTAGAGATGGAAGGTGCAAGTGTCGCAGTTGTTTGCGATGCTTTAAACACTCCTTTCTTTATCCTTCGTGCCATTAGTGATGCAGCTGACATGGATGCAAGTTTTTCTTTTGATGCGTTTCTTGAGTCGAGCGCGATTGAGAGTGCAGAGTTTGTTCTAAAAATGGTAGAAAAATTACAGCATAAAAATGTTCAATAAGTAGTATGTTTGTGCCTATAAAATTATCGAAAAAAATTATGTCGCAACTAGGTAAAACAAATGCTGAGTTTGACCTTATAGAAGAAGGTGATAAAATTTTGGTGGGATTGAGTGGCGGAAAAGATTCTCTTACGATGATTCATGCTATGAAAGAACAACAGCGTCGTGCCCCTTTTTCTTTTGATTTTCTTGCAGTGACAATTTCTTATGGAATGGGAGAAAATTATGATGCACTTGCAAATCATTGTAAAGAGTATGAAATACCATATATGGTTATTGATACAACTGTTTATGACTTGGCAAAAGAAAAAATTAGAAAAAACTCCTCTTTTTGTAGTTTTTTTTCACGCATGAGACGAGGGTATTTGTATACAGCTGCGCAACAATATGGGTGTAATAAAGTGGCATTAGGGCATCACTTGGATGATGCTGCTGAGAGTTTTTTTATGAATTTTATTTATAATGGACAAATGAGAAGCTTAGCTCCAAAGTATAAAGCTGAGAATGGGCTTATCGTCATTCGTCCTCTTATCCAAATGCGAGAACGTCAACTGCTTGCATTTGTAAATCAAAACGAGATAAAAGCGATTGGAGATGAAGCATGTCCAGCAATGCGTTTTGATGTTAAGATGCCACATGCTAGGGCACATACCAAAGAGATGTTACAAAAAATGGAGAAAGAATTTCCAACTCTTTTTACAAGTTTAAACGCAGCTTTTAAAAATATATCTCATGATAGTTTTTTTGAGAAACAAATTTTTAGTGTTTAATGCCTAAGACTTCTTCATCTTTAGCGATTTGAGATTTATTAGCGTAAAGGGTTTCTTCTTTTAAAAGCTGTAAAAATTCAAGGATATTCTCTTGATAAGCGAGAGTATCTCTGTCTCTTGATAAATCTACAAGCTCTTTAAGTGATTGGGTATCTATTTTTTTTGCATATCTTGGAATAATTTTTAACTCTTTTTGGATATTAGCGATTAAAGTATCAATATTGAATGCATTGTCATCTTTTATTTTTTGTACGAGTTCTTTTGTCGAGAGCATTAAAAGATTAGCTCTGTCTTCATCATGATTGTATATATCTAAAGCTATTTTTTTTACTATTGTAAAGGCATCATCATGAGATTCTTCATTTGCGGTAATGATAAGCGCAAAAATTTTAGCCCTAAATTCTAATGAACCATGATGGTGAACAAATAGCTCGCGAAATGCATTAAAAAAACGGTATTTAAACATAAAACCTAGTTGCATAGTAATTCCTTGTGCGGTATTATACACATTAGAGTGTAAAAAATAGTTCTAAAATTTATAAAATCGCTGCAAAAATCTTTGACTAAGTATCACTAAAATGAGTTAGTGATATAATCTAAAACATAATAAAAAAGGAAGATTTTTATGGGTAGAGCCTTTGAATACAGAAAAGCATCTAAGATGAAAAGATGGGGAACAATGTCGAAATTGTTTCCAAAATTAGGAAAAATTATTACTATGGCAGCAAAAGAGGGAAGTAGTGACCCTGATATGAACTCAAAGCTTCGTACCGCGATATTGAATGCTAAAGCTGAAAATATGCCAAAAGACAATATCGATGCTGCTATTAAGCGGGCTTCTGCAAAAGATACAGCAAGCATGCTTGAAGTAAACTTTGAAGGTAAAGTTCCTCATGGAGTCTTGCTTTTTATAGAATGCGCGACAGATAATAACACAAGAACTGTGGCAAATGTAAAAAATATTTTGACAAAAAATGGTGGCGAATTACTAACAAATGGTTCACTAGAATTTATGTTTACAAGAAAAGCAGTTTTTGAATTTTTGCTCCAAGATGGTATGAATATTGAAGAATTAGAGCTAGAACTCATTGATGGGGGACTTGAAGAGATAGAAGAGGAAGATGGTGTGGTTTTAGTTACAGCTGATTATACAAGTTTTGGTAAAATGAATGAGGTTTTAGAAAAGCTTGGAATTGAGATTACAAAAGCGAATTTAGAGAGAATTGCAAACACGCCTATTACTATTTCGGATAAGGCGCAAGAAGATATTGATAAAATAATAGAAAGACTCGAAGACGATGAGGATGTACAAAAAGTTTTTTCAAATTTATAACTAAAGATAAGCACGCAAACGAATACTTTCGTTTAAGCGCTTATCTTCCTTGAACCGCGTCGCCCATGCTCCACATAGGGAGGAAGATACCAAGTGCGAGTAAAATAACCATACCAGCAATCATAAATAGCATAATAGGTTCAATCGCCTCTGAGAGGCCATCAATTATTGCATCGAATCGCATTTTGTAATAATCTGCAACCTTTTTAATCATGGCGTCAAGTGAACCGCTATCTTCTCCAGCAGAAATCATTTGAATAATCATATTTTCAAAAAGTCCTGTTTCTTTTAGACCTTTGTTGAGTGTTCCTCCTTTTTCAACCGTCGCTCTTACAGACTGCAATTTAGCTTTAAGTGGCAAAGAGTCAATCATCGCGATAGCCGTGTCAAGTGCATCAGCAATAGGAATACCAGCTCGAATCAACTCTGCAAAAACAAGTGTAAAACGGCTTAGCGTAGCAAACTTAATAAGATTTTTAATCAAATAAAGTTTTAAAAGAAATTTATGCCAGCCATATCGAATATGGAAATAATTGTTGATTAAATATTTAAATGTAAGAAAAGAAACAAATAATATTGCCAATACATAAGGACCAAAATTATTAAAAACATATTCGAGTTTAAGAAGAATAAGTGTTGGCAATGGTAAATCCGCACCCAACTCTTCAAAAATTGTCTTGAATTGTGGTACAACATACGATATGAGAATAGTAAATGCGACAGCCATTGCAATCATGACATTTCTTGGATATGCCATAGCTTTTTTAAATTTGATAACATTTGCACGAATTTCTTCAAGCATATCAGCGAGTGAGTATAATGACTCATCCAAATTACCCGTTTGTTCTCCAAGTTGAACCATGGCAATAGTCAAATTACCTAGTTCAAATCTAAAGTTTTCCATAGATTTAGATAAGGAATGTCCGGAGTTTATATCATCAGCTAGTTTAATAAAAACAGTTTTAAGAGCAACATCTTCGGTTGATTTGCCTATTTCATTGAGTGAATCATGAATAGAAATACCAGCATTAGTCATAACAGCAAGTTGTCTAATAGCGGCTATTTGGGCATCTGGCTTAATTTTATTTTTTTTGATATTTTTAAAAAAATCAGTTCGTATCCTACGTAATTTTACATCGAGTGGTTCTTCTGCTTCTGTAACTTTTATAATAATTCCAGAATTTTTTAGCTTTGCGTAGTCACTAGCCTCTTTTCTATCATTTGCATAAAAAGGAATTTGTTCTTTTTTCCCCTTAGTTAATACTGTTGCGATAAAATATTTCATCCTTTTGCCACCCTTAATATTTCTTCTATGCTAGTTATGCCATCTAATGCTTTTTGAATCCCATTTTCATAGATTCCTATAAAACCTTCTTGCTTGGCTTGCGTTAGCATAACATCTTTTGATGCCCCTTTTGCGATAAGTGAAGATAAAGTTTCTGAAATATTGAGGACTTCACATATCATCTCTCTTCCCATATAACCACTATCATTACACTCTTTACAACCTTTGCCTGTATAAAACTTCGCCCCTTTTGGTATAAAATCACCTAATTCTTGGAGTGTTGAAGGTGAGAGAATTTCTTCTACTTTGCAGTGAATACAAATTTTTCTTACAAGTCTTTGTGCTTGAATCGCTACTAATGCACCACTAATCAAATAGTGTTGAATCCCCATGTCAGCCATACGAGGAATAGAGCTAATTGCGTCATTTGTGTGTAATGTTGAGATAACTAAGTGACCAGTAAGTGCTGCTTTTATAGCAATTTCAAGTGTCTCTTGGTCGCGAATCTCTCCAATCATAATTTTATCAGGATCTTGTCTTAAGATAGAACGCAGAGCACTAGCAAAACTAAGCCCAACTTTGGCGTTGACTTGAACTTGTTGAATGAGGTTCATTCTATATTCAACAGGATCTTCAACTGTAATGACTTTATCTTCGACATTTCTTAGCTCATTGAGTGCACCATAAAGAGTTGTTGTTTTACCACTACCTGTAGGACCTGTAACAAGTATGATGCCAAACGGGGCAGCTAATCCTTTTAAAAGCTTATTGTAACTTAGAGCATCCATTCCGGCATCTTCTAGTTTAACAAGTGCTTTTTGTTTGTCAAGAACACGCATAACGATTGATTCTCCATAAAGAATCGGAAGTGTTGATATCCTAAAGTCATATTCTACAGCACCAACTGCAGTTGAAAAACGTCCATCTTGAGGTTTTCTTTTCTCTGCGATATCGAGATTTGCCAAGAGTTTTAGCCGTGAGGCAAGAGGAGGATAAATATCTTTTTCAAAAATAAACATCTCTGTTAATTTACCATCTACACGACCGCGAACAACACAATTTTTTTCTGTTGGTTCGATATGAATATCGCTTGCACGATTTTTAATACAAGTTTTTAAAACTACATCAATTAAAAGTAAAATGGAAGAGGCTTCTTGTTGCTCTTCTATCGAATTAATCGAGTTTAATTCGTCTCGAATATTAGCAACCAATCCTTTTACGCTACTTTTTAACTCAACTTTAAAGAGGTATGACTGGATTTGTTTTTTTGTTGAAACAGCAATTTTGAGTATTTTTCTAGAAAATAGTCTTTGAATCGCTTCTTGCGCATTAATATTTAATGGGTCACTAAATGATACAGTCACGCTCATGTCATCTTCGTAAATAGGGAGTGCATTGTGTTTTTTAAGTTGTGCGAGTGGAACTTTTTCGGTTAATTTATAATCCATATCTACAGAATCTAAATCAATAAAAGGTATTCCTTCTTCTTCGGCTAATTTTTGCAGGACAACTTGTTCGCTGATGTAATCATAATTATCAATAATGGAGAGTTCATAAACACCATTTCTAACTTGTTGCACTATGAAACGTACAAGTCTGTCCATAGTCATAAATCCAGACAAAGTTATGTCTCTTAGAATTAAATCAGGGCTTATGTTTTGCGCTAAAAGTCTATCGACTTGCCTTTGCATAATCGAGCCATTTGCAAGCAAATCCTGCGTTATCCTATCCACAATAAGCCCCTACCAATAGATATGCTGTTTTACAATCATTGTATCATAAAACTCTTCAATAACGATTTTACTAAGTTTTTCATCTTTGTTTAAATAGAGTTTGTATGTGAGCTTTTTATTATTTTTATCTTCAAAAAGATAAAATGCTCTTGGTGCGTGCTCTCCAAGATTTGTGTATAAATCAAAAACTTTTGAGAGAACGTAGTCCGTAGTAGGTAGTTCGAGTACGGAGAGATTATAATTATCAACAAGAGCATGGTATAAAAGTTTTTTTTGCATCAAGATAACTGAAAAATAGGCAGAATTTGCGCGAGCTTCTGGAGTAAATTTTAGTAAAGCTATCGGAATTGCCAGTCGGTCTATATAGTCAGAATTCAAGCAAGAAAAAGCATATAAAGAGACAAATTCTTCATCTTGTTTAAAATTATTGAAATTATTGAAACCTATGCTACATACGTTTTCATATTTTTGGTTTTGATACAGATTAAACATATCTTGCTTCACATCTCCATACAAATAGAGTGATATGAAAATTGCAATAATTATTTTCATTTGAATTTCCCTGAGGTGATTTCATCTAATAATATTTTTGCTTGATTAGAGTGAGAATGTTCGATGTATTGTTTAAGTGTTTTAATCGCCATATCTTTTTTATCTAACTTTACTAGTGATTTAGTGAAAATTATCCAACTAGCCTCAATATTATTGTTGAGCTGATTTGTGATAAGAGAGTAATTGTAAGACTGAGAGTATTGCCCAAGTTCATAATATTTTTTAGCGATAAAAAGACTTAAAGTTGGGTTGTTATTTTTTTTAAATCTTTGTATAACATGTTCAATGTCTTCTTGTGTGTTTTGCCGTGAAATATTTATAGAATCATCTTTTTTCTTCTCTTGAATTGGTTCTAACGGTCGAACTTCCTCGATGGCTTCAATCGATGGATTATTTTCTTGTAAAAAAACTTTATTTTTTCCATTTTTAGGTTCATTGGTTTGAAGATTCTCTTTTTCCTGTACTATGTAAATTTGAGGTGGTGTATTGCCTTGCATATTTTTCATGAAGTTTAAAGAAGGAGTTAACACGATTTGTTCTTTTTTTAAATTATTTACACCGATTGGCGTTATTTCTTCAATTGCGAGCGCTTCTTTTTTTATATCTTTTTGTGAAGCAATATTTGTCAGAGTTCTATTTTCATCTTTTGGCACTGCTGTTTCATGGGGAGTTTTCTCTGGGGCAGCTATTGGTTTTACTGGAGCCGTCTGAGTAATTTTTGAAGTGTTCAAAGAGGTAAAAGCAATCAATAGTATGACTCCAATAGCAATTATGCTTATAGTTATAATTACGATAGGGAGATATGACTTTATTTTATATTTAAGCCATTTTCTTTCTAATTCATAGATATTAGTCATGTATAAGACCTGTTTGTAGAGCAGACATCTCAATGAGCTTGTGAGAGAGATAATTTTTATTTATTTTTAAAGGATTGTTGATTTCATACCACATGTATAAATCAAATAAAGTGTATACAAGTTTGTTTGTATCTCTATAATTTCCTTTAGTAAGTTTATGTATCAAATCAACTGAACTATTTTGAAACATATTGGCTGTGTCAAAGCAGTTGGCTTTCATAAGTTTTTTTTGTATATATATCTTCAATTCGGCACTTGATGTGTTTTCTAGTTCTATACTTTCCCAAATTCTAGTTTGAAAATGTTCCTTTGCTATAAGGTCCTCTTTTTCTGTTTTATGTAAGGTAATAACAAATTTGACTTTTCTTGTGTCGGAGAGCAATCTTATTTTTTCCATAAGAGCCGAAGAGTAAAGTTGCGCTTCATCTAAGAGAACGAGCGGTATCTCATGCATTGGATTTTCGTTAATAATTTTCATAAATTGTGTAAAATTTAATTCACCGTTATATTTGACTTGCAATAAGTCTTGCGCAAGAGTTTTAAAAAATTCACTCTCATCAAGAATAGGGGTGCTGTAGAGATGTATAGTTTGCATAGCGCTGAGGTCATGATAGAGTTTTGTTAAAAACATACTTTTGCCAGTTCCAGGTTTTCCATACAGAAGTATCATCTTCAGAGGCTTCTTCACAGAATCTTTTAGGGATTGATAGATTGTAGAGACTCTCTCAAGTTGTATATAATCTTTAGCACTTACAGTATCTAAAAAAACATCTTTAGAGTTTTGAAAGATACTATTCATACTACTCTTTCTCTTCTGAGGTGTTATTGTCATCAAGAAGTTGTGCGGTAATTCCTTTATAGCCTAAATCTGTAAGCGATAATTCGCTGTTTTCTTTGCTAATGATGTGCGGCTCAATAATAATAACAAGCTCTTGAACTTGTTTAACATTATTTTCATATTTGAAAAAATAGCTAAGACCTGGAATATCTCCTAAAATAGGCACTTTATTCATTTGTTGTGTATTGCTTGTGTTAATAAGACCGCCCAGTATAATTCTGTTTCCATCTTTAACAGTCACTACAGAAGAGAGTTGACGACGATTTAAATCTGGTGGCATAACTCTGCCTGAAGATGACCCTGACATTATCTCTCTTGTTTCAGAAAGAGACGGATTAATTTTTAATGTGATTGTTTTATCGTCGGCTATTTCAGGGGTGATGTCAAGAAGAACACCAGCAAATACAGATTTTACTTCATCATTTTGAGTTGTAGCCGCAACACCTCCACCTGTTCCTTGTTGATTTGTTGATTGTTGAATTTTGTAAAAATATTCAGTTCCTGCAGTGATTAAAGCGGGTTGATTATTGAGTGTTAAAACTTTAGGGTTAGAGATGGCACTCACATCCCCTTGCGTTTGTAAAAATTTTATCACCTCTTTTAAAGTTCCCCCAGCTTTTAATGTAACAAAACCTGTAGGGTCGTAAGAAGTACCCGCTTCGTCTGTTTTTGTCCCCTCACCATAATTAGCTTCTACAGTGATATCTTGAAGTGCGTACAATTGTTGCCAATCTATCCCTGTTGTTTTACCCTTTGCCATATTCACAGAGAGGAGTTGTACGTCTATTAATACCTGCAATTGTACTTTTTTTTGAAGTTTTTCTAAATAACTCTCAAGTCTAGCCATCTGCTTTGAGGTTGCAGTTACGGTGATAAGTCCAGCATTTTTATTTATAATCGGTGCATCTGCGACGTAAGCATCGTTAGGTCTATTTAAAACACTACGAAGTTCAAGGTCTAAATCCAGCCAAAATTTAACTTCATCACTAGACTCTATCTTAATTCCTGATTCAGCACTTGATGTCCCACCTTCAGTGCCAGAAGTAGAGGTGGCTGTGCTTGTTGTCGTTCCTGTTCCTGTTTGAGAGGCCGATGAAGAGCTTAAAGTAATATCGGTGCTTCCAGTTCCTTTTCTTTGGGAAAGAATATAATCTATACTAAAAACTTTGGTGCTGAGATATGAGAGCTGAAGTATATTGTTTTCTAATTTATAAGAGAGATTATTTTCTTTTAAAATTACATCTAACACTTCATCAATCGTTAGATTTTTTAAATGTGTTTTATTGAGTTTTTTTTGTAAATAGGTCTCCGCATGTGGATCAGTAACAATAATACTAAATTCACATTCATCGCTCAGTTGCTCAATAAAATCAATAACTTTTGTATCTTTCGTTGAACTGATACTAAAAAGTTCGTAAGAACAATCAGTACTAGCACTAGTTGAGAGAAGAGTCACCAAGAGTATTGTGTATATTGAAGAGTGTATTGATTTCATTATTCTGTCCTACTTATTTTTAAATTTAAGATTTCGATTTGTACTATTAGTTGAGAGCACCAATTTTTTATTATTTTGTGTCAAAACGACCGAATCATGAGTTACTTCAAGGATTGTATATCCATGAACAATCCCATTTGTTTTATACCAAATGCCATCAATTAAAGCAGACTTGTTCATGATAGCATCAACGGATAGCTTTTTTTGTGGTATTTTTGGAGTATTTTTTTGTAAAGAATCTACTTTGAGCGTTGAAGATTTTTGGCTACTCGATACGACTGGCTTAGAAGCATCTACTTTTGCACTCTCTGCTTTTAAAAAAATAAATGGACTCTTTACATCGGATGCATCAGCATCTGAAAGCCCAATTCTCGCAGGTTTAATTGCTTCTATTTGTTCATTTACCCAGTCAAGTTCATTTGAGTGAAGCATAACGCTGAGTAAACATAAAAAACTCACTATGATGGTATTTTTCATTAGTATGTAATCCCCCAAACTGAGATGTTAAGGTCGGTGTTGAGTGTATCATTTGCATCTATTTTTAAACCATGAATATCTACAACCAGTTCACTTTGTTCAAGTGAGTTTATAAACATAAGTGTGTCTTCATATTTTCCAGATGTTTGAAGGGTGATATCTAGTATATGACCAAAGGAGGAGTTATTAAAAGCATACTTATTGATAAAATGGATGATTTTAATATTATAATTTTTAGCATTTATAGAAACTGAGTGTAAATATTCACCCCATGACCTCTCATCATATATAAGGGAAGATATTGTTTCTATTTGCGCTTTTATATACTCATTGTTTTCTTTGTGCATGATGGCTTCAGCTCTTGCTTTTTTGATATCATTTTCTAAGAGTGTGATTTTTGTTTCTGGATTGTATTGTAAAAATGTTCTGTCTTCTTTTATCTTAGATTCCAGAGCTGTTATTTTTAAATTTTGCTCTTGAAAATCATTTGCTGAGCTATCCCAAAAGAACAGATATGAAAAAGCAAAAAGTGCACTAAAAATCATGATATACGTCATATATAAATCTTTTTGACTTTTTTCTTTAAAAGCTAAATCTATTTTTTGTAAGTAATCTTCAATGATAATTTTCATAATATTTTTACCTTTAGCTCGGAGAAGTATTTTTTATTCTCTTTGTTATATGAAATATCTTCCAAGAAAAAATTGAATTTATTTTCGTATACTTTTGTTAAATATTCTATCAATTGAGTTATTTGTTTATCACTTGAGGAGACTAAGTCAAGGGTGAAATTTTTTGTCTCATTAGCTTCACTATAAGACCAAGTTTCAACTTTTACATCGTAATAATTTAAATCTTTTGTTAACTGTGCCAATAATTTGGATTTCATTGGATAATTAACTTTAACATCATGAATTTTGATAAGTGTTGCTTTTTTTTCGTTGTATTCTTTCTCTTCTTTTGTGAGAAGCGCTACAGCTTTCGCTTTATCGGCTTCTCTGTTATTTATCGTGGCTTCTCTTGTAGTTTTTATAAGGTGAAGTTCTCTGTACTCCTTATCCAATAAATCATGCTGGAGTGTTTGAGCGTATGTCAATACCCAATACGTTACAGGATACATAAAAGCAAGAAGAAGTGAAGCGGCAACAACCATGATGATTTTGCCACTGACTCTTTGTTGAAATTTAGGAGGACGTGGATAGGATGTAAAATTACACTCATATTTTTCTTCCTCAGGCAAGGCTGTATAAGTATGCATAAGTGCATGTATTTGGTCTATATACGTCCCTTCACTCTCAAAACCATAATCAAACTCAAAATTACTGCTTTTTATCCCTAGTTCAGCTTCCGCCATTTCGTCTAGTTTGCTTAGGGTGTATATTTGTGAACCAATATATAAATGCTCAGTTTTATCTATTTCAAAGGCTCTTTTGACAAAAGTGACAATATCATTTATGTTTGCAAAAATTTCTTTATAGAGCTTTATCAAGTGTTCTTTAAAGTCGCTTGTCGTCTCTCTGAGATTGTGATTTGCTAAAAAGTCAATAAACTCTTCGTACTCTACTCTTTCACCATAAAGCTCACAAAATCTCTCGTGCATCTGAATAAAAGAGTATTTAAGCGATTTTGTATAAACAAACTCTTTATCATAATAGAATGTTATAAAGGCATCATTTTGTTGAAAATAGACAAAGCAGTGAGCACCACTATTTTGTATAATTTCTTTTACATAGAGTGATTTTAGAAGGAGGGGAACGGGGATGATAAGGTCAATATATTTGATTTTTTGTACAGTTTCTTCAAAAATTTCTGCGATATTAATCGGATCTACTATAAAAACTTGAAAATGTCTATTTTCTGCATCAAGGGAGTTAAAAGTTTCTATAAACTGAACTTGATACGTTATTGCCTGGTCTAACCCTAATTCATCGTATACTTTGCTATTGATAGCATCGTACAAATCCTCTTCAGGTATATTTTTAGTTATTTCAATTCGGCTTGTAATAAATCCATTTGTATTTAAATAAGAGATGACAAATTGATTTTTTGCGTATTGAGGTGAAGTCGTTTCCGTTAAAAAACTAGAAATTCCACTAAAATAAGTCTTTGCATACGGATTTATTGAAATAACACTTGAAAAAGAGTGCTGGTTTGTTTTATTCATGAGTTACAACCTATTGAAATGAACCATTGCCATAGAACAAAATTCATCATTTTTATAAAATTCTACTCTATAAATAGCATTTGCCTCATCTACAGAAAATTTCTCATCAAGTTGATTACGAGTTACTCGCAATCCACTTTCATCTTTTGCTGTAGACTTAAGACCAATAATATTCACACGAAAATCCCTATTCTCTGATATCACAAAATCGTCATTTACAAAAAAATCTGAAGTCATATCAAGAGAAGTTATTTTTCCATCAATTGTAGCATCAAACTTTTTAGGGCAACCTTGCACATTTTTAAAATATTGAGGAGATAATTTTGTTATGCGTTTATTCCCAATATAAACTATATATGCATCGTCTTCTTTTCTCATACTCCCAAGGGGATGAGAAAATTTAAACACATTATTCACTGATTTTATCGGAATGTAACTTAAAGATTTTTTTATCCCATTTAAATTGAGTGAAATATTTCCATTAATCTGCAAATCGCCATAGTTTTCAATGACATTTTCTAATGTATCTATGGTTAATTCAAAATCTCTTTTGAATGATATTTGCATTATATTCATAAATTCTTCAATCGCAAGAAGTTGATAAAAAACTTTTTCAGATAAAGAGGAGAGATTTTTGCTGCTCTCTATAGCAAAGGCAGGTTTATTGTTCGTCACCGCATAATAAGTCAGTGAAAGTTGCATTGTCTCATCTTCAAACTGTGTTTTTGTATTTTTAACATTAAAATTATGGTGCTCTTGAAGAAGCTTTTTATTGAGATTATCTTTCACCTTTAAAGCTATATCATTAAGATTTCCAAATAGTTGATTTTGATTGAGTTCGTATTGGTCAATCACACAAGTTTGTCCCCAAGCGTTGGGATTAAATATTTTGCCATTGTTTTCTACTCTGTAAAAACCATGCCCATCGTGCAAATTTAATACCAGAGATACATTTTTTGCAGTGATGATTTTTTTGATCTCTTGGATTGTTTGTGTATCTTTATCATTTTTTTCAATTATAGAAAATTTTCTGTTCATGTCGCCATTGACACCTCTTTCATCTGCTTGAATGCTCTGTTGATTGAGGTTTGGAACTATCCATATATTTTTGGAGGTGATATTGTAGTGAGATGCGAGTATGGATGCAGCAAAATAACCACCAGGCTCATCCCCATGTATCCCCCCAATAACTAAAAGAGTTGTATTGGAGTCAGGATTTTCTTTTTTGATGAGTTGAATGTCACCACCATATATGAGAGACAAATACAAGAAAAAAAATACAAGCAATTTCATTTTATTGTTCTGTAAATATTTTCATGATTTTATTTTTCTCAAGTTGAATCATTAAGGTTTTGTCACCTGTAAATTTATAACTATTTGATTCATACAACTCTTTAAAGGTTATTTGATAAATATTGTCACCTCCTGGATAGGGAAGTACATTTATATTTGTCAAAATAATGATTTTTTTCTCATCTTTTGTAAATACTCTTGTTTTATATCTTTTAAAATCCTCATATTTCATGCCATCATTTCTGATAAAATCAGAGGAATAAAATTTCAGATACCCCTCTATATCATTATAGAGCCAGCTGTATCTCCACTGATAGAGCTGTGTTAAAATATTTGCTAGAGTCTCTTTAGAAGTCTCTTTTGGTGTCTCCGCTTCATGGATGATTAAAAGGGTTTTTTGTATATCAATTCTTTTTTCTAAACACTCTATTTGTGCGTTGTTTATAGCAATGCATCCTTTTGTATATTCATCTCGCTCCTGTTCAGTTGGAAGTCCATGAATCCAGATACCTGAGCCATTTTTGCCTTTATATGCATCATAAAGATTAGGATAAGATGTTACAAAAGCAAGTGGTCCGTAAAATGAGTCAAGTTTAGAGATTTTTTCAACAATACCATAGATTCCAATTGGTGTTCTTAAATCCCCTTCTTTCTTTTTATCCCCTTTTTCTTTTCCTGTAAACGCAGCATAATTTTTTTGAAATTCAAAATTATTTTTTTGATTTTGCTGATAAAGACTTAAGACTGACTTCTCTTTGTTGCATGTAAGCACAGACGAGTAATTTTCAATATAACCAAATTTTATATCTTTATCTTTGAGGTACTCATGCCAGTAGGATACTCTTGTGAGTTCCAAATCCATTTGTTTTTCTATATTTTGTATCCCATTGATTCTGTAGTTTGTCAATAAATCATTTGCATGTAAAGACAACCCGAATAAGAGTACGACAACTATTTTTTGCAAGAGAGTTCTAGTTCTAAAGTTCACTTTTATATCCTATTTCTTCTAAGAAAGACTTATCTTTCGTCCAACCTTTTTTTACACTTACTTGTAAGTCTAAATACGCCTTTTTTCCACTAAGAGTTTCTATTTTCATCCTTGCATATTGTCCTATTCGTTTAATTGCTTCTCCGCCTTTGCCAATGATTATCCCTTTTTGAGACTCCTTTTCTATAATGATAGTTGCATGAATTTTATCAAGATTGCCAGCTTCTTTTATCGAATCAATAATAACATCCGATTCATAAGGTATCTCATCGCTAATATTTTCAAAAATCGCTTCTCTGATAAATCCAGCATAAATATCACGCACAAGCTCACTGGTTAAATCCTCTGGGTCAAACAAAAAAGGTGAATCGGGGAGATTTTTAGAAATCTCTCGAAGCAAGTCTTCATGCCCTATTTTTTTGGATATTGCCACGGGGATAAGAGCCTCAAAATGTTGGGCATATGGAGCGTAAGAATTGATCTTTTTAAAGAGTTTGTCTTGAGATACTTGGTCGATTTTACTTAAAGCAATGATGTGTTTTACCCTTGCATTATTGAGTTTTAAAAATTTCTCATAATGTTCAAGCGTATCTGTAACTGGGGCAAGATAGACTATTAAGTCACAGTCTCCCATAGCTTTTAAAGCTTCATCAAGCATAAATTGGTTGAGTATTTTTTCTCTCTCATGAAGCCCTGGAGTGTCAACAAAAATAATTTGTGTGTCGCCATGCATAACAATGGCATTTGACCTTTTTCTTGTAGCATTGGCTTTTTGACTCACCATGGCTATTTTTTCACCTAGAAGGGAGTTCATTAATGTGCTTTTCCCAGCATTTGGTCGTCCGATGAGCGATACGAAACCAGCTTTAGTCATGTTTAACCTTTAAATTTAAAAAGCTCTCCATCAAGGAGAGCGGAGTGTTATTGTTAGAGTATATATCGTGATAGGTCGTCATTAGCAACTACTTTGTCGAGTTTCGTGTGAACAAGCTCTGATGTGATAACTACCTCACTGCCAGAGTGTTCATGTGCATAAAAGCTCACCTCTTCAAGAACTTTTTCAAGGACTGTATGGAGTCTTCTGGCTCCAATATCTTCTGTAATTTCATTGGCACGATGTGCAAGTTTGGCAATGGCTCGAATCGCTTCATCCTCAAAAGTTAGCTTCACACCTTCTACACCAAGGAGTGCTTCATACTGCTTGAGGAGAGAGTTCTCTGTTTGTGTTAAAATCTTATAGAGAGTCTCTTCCGTTAAAGATTCAAGTTCAACTCTCAATGGAAATCTCCCTTGAAGCTCCGGAATAAGATCACTCGGTTTGGTCAAATGAAAAGCACCCGCTGCGATAAAAAGAATATGGTCTGTGTTGATGACACCATATTTTGTAGTGACGCTGCTTCCTTCAACGATAGGAAGTAAGTCTCTTTGAACTCCTTCTTTGCTCGGGTCATTACGTGTTTGACTTTTTGAGCTCACAGTGATTTTATCGATTTCATCAAGAAAAATAATGCCGCCATTTTCTGCGCGTTTTAAAGCTTCATTATTGATGTTTATCATATCAAGAAGCTTTGAAGAGGCTTCAAGCCGTAACAATACTTTGGCATCTTTTATGGTTACTTCTTTTTTGTTCTCTTCTTTATTCATGGCTGTAAATATTTTTGAAAATGACTCTTGAACCTTTGCCATCTCAGGCGGAAGTCCAGTATCATTAAATTCAATATGGATTTTATCAAAAGAGAGTTCTATGATTTTATCATCCATTTCTCCATCAATGACTCTTTGCTCCATGTGAGAGAGCAATCTTTGGTAGTCATCTTTTTTAGATTCACTCGCACCCTCAGGAAGCGGTGGAAGAAGCTTTTCAACTATTTTATTGAGTATATAATTTTCAATTTTCTCTTTACTTGCTTCCTCATGCTCTGCTTTGACAAGTGAAATGGCATTGACAACTAAGTCTCGTATCATCGATTCGACATCGCGGCCTACAAAGCCTACTTCTGTATATTTGCTCGCTTCTACTTTTATGAAAGGGACCTTCATCATCTTTGCTAAACGTCTGGAAATTTCTGTTTTTCCTACACCAGTAGAGCCTATCATGAGGATATTTTTTGGCATAATTTCCTCTTGAAGCTCTTGAGCGAGTTGCATTCTTCTATAACGAGTCCTCAGTGCCAGAGCAATTGTTTTTTTTGCATCTTTTTGAGAGATGACATATTTGTCCAAATACTCCACTATCTCTGTCGGTGTTAAGTTCATGCCGTATGTTCCTCTAGCACAAGAGTTTTAATGTTGTGATTTGTATAAATACATAAATCTGCTGCTATATGCAAACTCTCTTGAACAAGCTCTTCTTCATCGAGCTGTGTATGTTTTTTAAGGGCTCTTGCTGCAGAAATAGCATAATTGCCGCCACTTCCAATAGCTGCGATTTCTCCATCTTCAGGTTCAACGACATCGCCATTTCCAGTGAGAATAAAAATATGTTGGTTATTTAAAACAATCATCATAGCTTCCAAGCGGCGAAGAACTTTATCTTTTCTCCATGCTTTTGAAAATTCGACAACTGATTTTAAAAGATCCCCTTTTTTATCTTCAAGAAAATCTTCAAACATATCAAAAAGATTAAAAGCATCTGCCGTGCTTCCAGCAAATCCAGCCAAGACTTTGCCCCCTCCAAGCGTTCTGATTTTTGTGGCATTACCTTTAAGAACAGAATTTCCAAAAGTAACTTGCCCATCTCCGCCTATGACAGCTTTATTTTTGCCTTTGTAAGCAAGTATGGTTGTAGCATCAAACATCTTATTGGTCTCCTTTATCAAAGAAGTGAATTCTTTGATAAATTCCTCTCACTAAAGCTACGCCTAGCGGCGAGATAAAATATTTCATATGTTTATTACTCTCCTTGAACATCCACATGCAGTTTTGCATGAAGACCATGACCTAGTTTGAAATCTAAATCATGCTCACCAACTGTTTTGATAGCAAATTTTTCATTGATATGTTTTTTGTCTATCTCTATGTTGTGTTGTTCTTTGAGTGCTGCTGCGATTTCATCTTTTGTTACTGAGCCAAAAAGGTGACCATTTTGTCCTAGTTTTTTTGTTATAACAATTTCACATTTATCAAGCTTTTTAGCCATCTCTTTAAGAGCATTTACCTCTTTTTCAAGATTTTGTGCAACGATAAGTTCATTTGCTGCATGTTGTGCCAAGATTTCAGTGGTAGCAGCTCTAGCAAATCCTTTTCCTATAAGAAAATTTTTCCCATAACCATCTTTAACCTCTTTTACTTCTCCAACTTTGCCTAAACCTTTTACTTCTTTAATTAATAATACTTTCATAAATATCCTTTTACCTCTATCTTTGTATTTCGCCACCGTAAGAAACTATGCCATACGTTAAATTTCCAATTTTTTTATATCCCATATCTGTTAATATTCTTGCCACATGTGCACTGCGACTGCCGACATGACAGTATAAAATTATATTTTCATCTTTGGTTAGTTTGGCTGCTGCAAGTGTTTGAAAAAAACTACTTGTTGGAACCAAAGCATCCGCACCTTTAATGTGACCCATTTTCCACTCCATGTGTTCACGAACGTCCACTATTTTAAAATGAACCATGCCAAGAGTTCTAGCCTCTATAAGAGAAGAGAGTTCATCCCCATCTAACTCACCTTGTTCAAGGAGAAGTTGGGCTTCCTCTTTTGTCAGACCACGAGAATGGGTATGGACTGCTTCTTCCATCCCCATCTCGAGCCGTTTAGCCGCTGCAAACTCAGGAGTACAAAAAATTTGGCAATGGCATGCACCGTTTTGTGGAATCTCTTTTTCTATAGCAGGGGTACAAGGGCAGATTCTGTCTTCTGAACTTTTCAGTTTCCCATCTACTTCAGAGACCATAAAACAGGGACAAAAACGCTCTTTGTACATCATTTTATTGCGAGCAAGACCCATTTGAATCCCCTCGTTTATCTCTACTTCAGGATTATATTCCCAAGCATATTTTTTTATCACTTCATCGGTAAAAGCGATCGATTTTTGTAGCTCAGATTGAAATTCATCTGAATCTATATCAATTTTAATAATACTCATCGTAAATTTGTTACCTTTTCGCCGCCATAAGAGACAATCCCATGCGTTAAATTTGCTATTTTCGTATAGAGCATATCATTGAGAATTCTCGCACAATGTGCACTTCTGCTTCCTACATGACAGTAAAGAATGATATTTTCATTTTTGTCTAGTTTTGCCTCATCAAGGGTTTGGAAGAAACTACTTGTTGGAACCAATGCATCTGCCCCTTTGATATGACCCATTTGCCACTCCATGTGTTCGCGAACATCAACGAGTTTAAAGTTAACCATACCAAGGTCTCTTGCTTCAAGTAAAGCGGAGAGTTCATCTCCATCCATCTCTTTTTGATGCAATAACACTTCGCACTCTTCTTTTGAGAGTCCGCGTGAGTGGGAATGAACTGCCTCTTCCATGCCAAGTTCTATTCGTCTATTGGCTGCAAATTCAGGAGTACAAAAAATCTGACAATGGCATACTCCTTCTTCTGGAATCTCTCTCTCTATAGCAGGGGCACAAGGGCATAATCTATCATCAGCACTTTTAAACTTTCCATCCACTTCCTCGACCATATAGCACGGACAAAATCTTTTGCCGTACATCATTTTATTGCGAGCAAGCCCCATTTGTACACCCTCATTTATCTCCGCTTGAGGATTGTACGCCCAGCCAAACTGTTTGACAACTTTATCTGTAAATTTGATGGATTTTGCCATCTCATCTTGAAACTCAGATGAATTCATATCAATTTTAATCATATTATTTCCTTTTTGTAATCACGAATGTTACTTGTTTTTTCGAGCTTTGCCTTCTATGATAAAGCGTAGAGCATTGAGTTTGATAAAGCCCTCTGCATCTTTTTGGTTGTATACTTCATCCTCTTCAAAAGTTGAATATTCAGCATTAAAAAGGGAAACATCCGAACTTCTTCCCACAACCATGACACTTCCTTTGTAAAGTTTAAGACGTACAGTTCCTTGTACATATTTTTGAGTATTGTCAATAGCAGCTTGAAGCATTTCGCGCTCAGGTGAAAACCAAAAACCGTTATAGATGAGTTTTGCATAGCGAGGCATCATCTCATCTTTGAGATGAGCGGCTTCACGGTCAAGTGTAATGGATTCCATGGCGCGGTGCGCTTTGAGCATAATCGTTCCACCTGGAGTTTCATAACATCCACGTGCTTTCATACCAACATAACGGTTCTCAACGATATCGACACGACCTATGCCGTGTTTGCCGCCAATTTCATTTAAAGTTTTTAGTAAAGTTGCAGGGGTTAATGTCTCTCCATTGAGTGCAAAAGGGTCGCCATTTTTATACGATAGTTCAATGTACTCAGCTTGATCAGGTGCATTTTCGGGCGAATTAGACCAAAGCCACATATCTTCCTCAGGTTCTGCATTCGGATTTTCTAAAATCCCCCCTTCATAAGAGATGTGAAGAAGATTTGCATCCATTGAATAAGGTGATTTTTTCCCTTTTCTTTCAATAGATATCCCATGAAGTTCAGCATATGCAAGGAGTTTTTCTCTTGAATTTAAATCCCATTCTCTCCATGGAGCGATGATAGTGAGTGTTGCATCATGAGCTAAATATCCCATCTCAAAACGAACTTGGTCATTTCCTTTACCCGTTGCACCGTGGCTCACACCATCGGCACCAGTGAGTTTGGCAATTTCAGATTGACGTTTAGCAATAAGCGGACGAGCAATAGAAGTTCCTAACAAATACTCTCCTTCATAGAGAGTATTTGCTCTAAACATAGGAAATACATAATTTTTAACGAACTCTTCTTTGAGGTCGTCGATAAAAATATTTTCAGGTTTGATGCCAAATTCTAGGGCTTTTTTACGAGCTGGTTCAAGCTCTTCACCTTGTCCTAAATCAGCCGTAAAAGTCACAACTTCACATTTGTATTCATCTTGTAGCCATTTCAAGATTACACTTGTATCAAGACCGCCAGAGTAGGCTAGTACTACTTTTTTTACCTCTTTTTTCATGCCAATAAACCTTTTGTGAGAAAAATAATTGGCGCGATTCTACAATAAGAAAGATTAAAAATCGGCAAGTTTAATAATATATTAAAGGGGAAATTGATAATAGTGTTAAGAGAGAGATAATTGACACAAAAGGGTACTTTTACCCTTTTGTATCAAAGAGTATTCCAGTGACCTCTTGCATTTTTGGAAGAAAGTCAGCGGCTTGTTCTGCTGGAAATCTTCTAATCATCTTGCTAGTTTCAGACTCTATCACTGAGACGAAAAATATATCCTGCGAATCGACCCCAAATTTTATATTTGTATTCATTGGAGCCATAGCGTCATTGAGTTGTTTGACTAAATCTTCTACTTTCTCTTTTGAATCCATTTTTTGTGGACTTTGAGTTGCTTCTTTTTGCATCTCTTTTACAACATCGATTTTTGGGGCTACTTGTGTTTGTTGTTGTGCTTGTTGCGACACTTTTGCTTGATTATCACTTGCACCTACATTTGTTTGTTGCACTCTAGCAACGTTTGCTATGCCATCCATGACTGACTCCTTCTTTGAAGAATAAACTTATCTAGAGGGTACATCGGCTAAAAAAATAATTACTTTAATCAAAAAATGCAAAAAATAAAATTTTTTATTTTCTCTCTCTATTTTATGATAATCTTGCATTTATGAATGAATATTTTACATTACTCAAAAATGAACCTGTTTTAAGAAGGTTGTCAACAATTCAGCTTATTGGTTATTTTGGTGCATGGTTTAGCAATGTGGCAATTTACACCCTTTTGCTTGATATGAATGTCTCAGCAAGCATCATCGCATTTACCGCAATGCTGCACTTTTTGGCAGGGGTTGTCCAAGCACCTTTTTCTGGTGCCATTATTGATAAAATGAAGCCTAAAAATCTTATGCTTTTTTTACTGAGTATTGAAATTTTTGCAACACTTTTTTTGATTTTTGTCCATGATGTCCATGATTTATCGCTTTTATATGTATTGATATTTATGAAAATGGCAGCTGCAAGTTTTTATTTTACAGCGGAGATGTCACTTTTGCCTAAGATACTTAGTGGCAAAAAACTTCAAAGTGCTAACGAACTTCACTCTATTATCTGGTCAATCTCTTACACTTTAGGGATGGCTTTAAGTGGGTTTGTTGTCTATTGGTTGGGGGTTCAAACAGCATTTATTTTGGATACTTGTATGTTTTTGATAGGTTTTATTTTGCTCTATACATTAGAAATAAAAGTTGAATTTACTAAAAGTGGTGAAAATTTACTGCAGATGATGCAAGATACATTTCGTTATCTCAAAAAGTCCCCCCATGCTATTCATCTGATGCTTTTACATGCTTTTATAGGATTGACCGCTTTTGATGCGCTAGTGGCATTGATGGTGGATACGTATTATGCTTCTGTGGTCGCCACATCGCTAGCTTTAGGACTTTTACATGCTTCAAGAGCAGTGGGTTTAGTGATAGGACCAATGTTTTTAAGTAAATTTATAAACAATAAAAAAATCATATATATTTTCATTTTTCAAGGTTTAGCTATTTGGCTCTGGGCAGCACTTATGAAAGATTTTTACTTATCACTTTTTGCAAGTATTGTTGTTGGTTTTTTTACTACAACGCTTTGGTCGTACACGTACACATTGCTACAGAAAAATATTGAACAAAAATATTATGGACGCATTGTGGCATACAATGACATGCTCTTTTTAAGTTCTGCTGCTTTTACTTCCTTCATGATAGGGTATTTGGCTACAAATGATTATTCATTAGAATTTATAACGGTGCTCATTGGAGTTGGATTTATCGTAGGTGGCATCTATTTTGCCTGGATTTTAAAAACACAAAGTATTCAAGAGATAGAGTAAGGTTATTTTCTTAAAGTCGCAACAAGCCGTTTTGTGTGGATAAATAAAGAGAGCGCATCTTGTATGTTTTTGCACACAATATCTGCACGCATGAGCGTCTCTTTCGCGCACCCTTCATCCCCTAAAATCGCTATTGCAATTGCAGCCGATGCAAGCATCTCTTGGTCATTGCCTCCATTGCCGATAGCGGCGCATTTGTCTGCTTGGAGTTGTGCTATGTACTCCGCTTTTTCTTGCGTGTGATGCTCTGAATGAAGCACTTTTATAGTGACATGATAGCCTTCAAGCTGCTCATGAACACTGCCAAAAGTATCTGCAGTGATGACATGAAGTGTGTAGCGCTTTGAGAGCTCTTCAAATAACCCTTTAACTTCTGGCAAAACAAATCCATCTTTGGCAATAGTTCCATTATAATCACACACAATATGTTCTAAATCTAAGGTTTTAACATTTGGTATCGTTATCATTTATGCTCTTTTATCTCTTATGGTGACCTATTTTACAGTCGTAAAACTCAAAACATCCTCACTCATTTCCACTTTGTCACTTACTTTTTTCTTGAGTCCGCGGGTTGTTGCAAGAGCTTTGTTGATGTCTTTTGAGATGATATAGTATCCACTTTGCTCGTCGTATTCCGCTAGCGGAAGTGAGGTTATTTTTTGGTTTGAGGCTATGACTTGGATGCTCTCTACTCCAAAAGGCGGCTCTATTGTAAAGGCTCCAAGGCTTATCCATCTTGAGGCGTCATCGGCGTTTACAAACTTGACAAATCTACTCTCACCATGACCCTCACTAAGCTCCAACAAGTAAGAGAGTTTTGCCTCTTTTGTCTGCGTGTAGCCGATTATGTAAAAGTAACCCATTTTGTTTAATTTTACAAAAAGTTCTACCTCTTCGCCCTTGTTAAAAAGGAGATTTTCGCTTCCTCTGTTTGAGTTGAGTGAGACTTTTAAGTCACTTGAGCTTACTACTCCTGCATTTAAAAGTGCGTCAAAATCTACACTTTTTGGTGTTGTTGCTATATCTTTATAAGCAAGTGGATTTATATGTAGAGTTTTTGATTGTACGACTTCATTTGTTTTGCTATCTAAAAGTTCATAGTTTAAAACCATCGCATTTTTTGTGAGCGTGTATTCTCCTACTAAAAGGAACAAGGCATCTTTTGGGGTTTTCGCGGTTTTTAGATGCGAATGCAACTCTTTTTGAAACACCGAGCCAAACTGTGCGACTGTGGTACTGTTTTGTAAAAGCGGCGGATAAACAAAGATTTTATCTTGTTTAAAATGCTCTGCAAAAATTCCACATGCCATGCTTAGAGAGTCAATATTGGCTTTGAGTTTTGCAAGCTCAGTTTGAACTTTTGCCTTTGTGAATGTCGGTCTCTCCTCAAGTTTTGCCCCTAAAATAAGCGCAACACTTTCATACCTGTCGTACTCGTTTAAGAGTGAGAAAATATCTTCGTAAAGCTTGAGTTTTAAAGAGGATGTCTCCGCAAGTTCAAGTTCTTTTGTAAGTGCGTTTATCTCTGCATGAAGGTTTTTGAGTTTTTGCGTATAAAGTGCATTGACTTTTGCAGGTGAGAGTTTCACGCTCGCCTCCACTTCTAAAGCTCTTGCAACATAACTAAACTCACCCCCAAGTGAAGTCGATTCAAAGTTCGAGCGAACTTCACTTTTTATAACCTGAGCCAAATCAGCCAAAGCCTCTTTTTTTGCTTCTTGGTTTGTCTGTGCAAAACCAATTCCGCTGATGTCGGCACTTAGGGCAGGTGCAAATAATAATCCACATGCCAAGAGAATTGTTTGTACACTTTTATATAGTTCTTTTTGCATCACTTCACTCCTATTGGAAAATCTGTTATGGTCTCGGGTTTGCTTCCCATTGGGGTTTGTTTGCCGTTTGTGAGTTTTTTGACGCGTTCGCTTATGTAGAAGCTGAGACTATCGACGGTGATTTTTCCGCTTTGCATCAAGTCAGCCTTGCCTTCTAGCCCTTCGATTAGAGCTTTTGTAAAGGCTCCATTGCCCCAAGATTTATCTTCAAGACTGTACTGTTTGCCTGTGCTTGAGGTAAAAACTACCACTCCATTTTCGGCATCGTTGAGCTCTTGGATGAGTCCCGTGGTGTCTATGCTTCTGCGTTTACCCATGATATTTCCACTGTGGCAGGCATCAGCAAAAAGTATCACTTTTCCTGCAATACTTGAGAGTGTCATGGTAAACTCACTAAAAGCTATGCCCGTTCTTCGGTGGCTTTTGTCGTCATAGTTGACAGGTAAAAAGTAAAAATTGCTATTTTCATCATTGACTCCGTGTCCTGCCATAAACACCATCGCCACATCTTTGCTCGTCGTTTCTTTTTGAATCCACTCCAAACCATCCAAAATATCACCCTTTGAAGCGGTTTTATTTGTCAAAACTTTGACGATAACATCGCTGTAAAGTTTCCCTTTTTGTTTACGCATAACGTCTGCAAAATCTTTCGCATCTTTTGCCGCAAAACCAAGCCGTATGGTTTCGTCTTCGTACTCACTCACGCCAATAGCTAAAATATAAAGCTTTGGTTTCAAGAGCGCCTCCATATCGCCGAGGTAGTGTATAGTAAACTCCACAGGGTCGCTAAATCCCCACTTGTTTTGTGCTATGATGCTCAGAGTTCCGCTTTGTTTTGGCAAGGTGACATCAAGGGTCGTGATGTCGCCGTTACTTTTTGGTTTTAAGCCTCTGCTCTCTTCTAGCGGTCGCCCCTCAAAGAGGTATTTGTACCCTATAATCTCGCTGACACTGCTCGCGCGAACTTTGAGATGGACTCTGCCATCTTTTGTGTCTTTCTCAGGAAACTCTGCCATGGTAAGATAAGGCGGCAAACTCTGGGCGATACTTACTGTTTGCTCTTTTTTACCAAGTTTGGCAAGTGCCTCTTTCTCACTCAAACCCCCGACAATAAGGCTAATAAGCTCAGGATTATAATAGCGCGCCTTCAATTTTCCCACAGGATAAAAAAGTGCCTCTTTATCGCTCCCTTGGTTAATATGCCAACCAATATATTTATCGCCTTTGAGGCTTGAGTTATAGTAACCGCTTGGAGTCCAAAGCACCCATTCATTGTCTTTTGAGACGAAAAGAGAAAGCTTAGGCTGTATCGGAAGTACGACTTCAGTCGTACCCTTACCTTGTGAATGCAAAGCCCTAAGCGGCGACAAATCCCAAATATGCATAATCTGGTCATCACCACCGCTCACCATTGTATCGCCCTCGATAGCGATGTTCCATACCTCGCCCCCATGCCCTATGAAGCTAGCAACTTTTTGCCCCTCTTTATCGTAAGCAGTTAAAGCTCCACCGCTTCCCCCACTGATGACAAACTCTCCTGCCCAGCCG
>JFJP01036975.1_pt1 | contig 91170 bp, 191 predicted proteins | sample 431651 | NCBI WGS metagenome assembly JFJP01 (sample SAMN02602958, study PRJNA72255) | Microbial mat metagenome, whole genome shotgun sequencing project. | biome: fresh water; feature: sink hole; material: water; isolation source: purple microbial (photo- and chemosynthetic) mats found in...
GGGACTCAGAAAGAATCCTAATATCATGCAATTCAGTATCGGTGAATGGGTATATGAATCCAATCCCGATATTGGAAAGCAAGACTCAGGCGGTATTTGGTGCTGTGAAAGACTTAGTTCTGCACGTGCATTGAAGAAGTATTATGAGAAACGATATGGTAATGCTGAGATTTTCCAGTGTGAAATAGGTGTGATACTGTATCAAAATTCTTACAGAACTAAAACAAATAAAATTAAATTATTTAGAAGATTATGATAGATGGAGAGATTAAAATGACAGACCAAGGCAATACAGAGCCATTAGAACTCAGAATGTTTTTCTTTGTTCCATACAACATTTCACCAATTCAACAAGGAATCCAGGCAGGACATGCTTTGGGTCGTTATTGTTTAGGATATGGAAGACATGACCCCCAACATATAATCTGGGATTTTCTAGAACAATGGGAAACGTGGGTAATACTCAATGGCGGCACTACCAATGATGAACGCAATTTTGAAACGATTCCCGTAGGCAGTTTAAATCAAATTGGTGACCAATTACAAGAAAATGATATTGAATTTGCTTATTTTCACGAACCCGATTTGAATAATGCATTAACTGCATTGTGTTTCATTTGTGACGAACGTGTATTTAAAAGAAAAGATTATCCAGACTTTATTGATTACATTTTTGATGTGAAAATGTATCCTGATGTACGGAAAGATGTTCCCGAAGCAAATTATGTAATGCTTAAAATGCAGACTAAGGAATGGCATCAAGAAAACTTTCCTGAATACTATAAAGAATGGGTAAGATTCATTGGTGGTGTTAAAAATGTATTCTTAAGGGAATTAATTAAAGATAAGAAACTGGCATAAAAATAAGAAAAACTGTGAAAATATTTCTTTTATTAATATTAAATATATTTCTATTAGATGCTATGTGTCAACATAATTCAATTCAAAGCACTGCAGGTGTTAATATTATTTCACCGAATGACACGTCAGAATTTAAAGCCAATATAATTTATGAACCAAAAATAATTAAAAGTGGTTTAACACCTAAAGAAACGATAAATATAATTGGTTATCCAAAGGAAAAAATTAAAATTGGAAGTGAAAAAGAAAAATGGATTTACGATAAATATTATATATATTTTTTCAATAGTGAAATTGACATTATAATTAAACTAGCAATAGATACACTAGAAATAAGAAAAATTTAGAGAAATTATGAAATTAATTGCAATTTCGGCAGTAAGTGTTGACGGTGTTATAGGCATTGACGATAAAATACCTTGGTATATACCCGAAGATTTTACGCATTTCAAGAATACCACAATGGGTCACATACTAATTGTGGGAAGAGCAACATATTTGGGTTTGCCACCTAAAGCACTTCTAGGTAGAGAATATATTGTATTAAGTGGTAGTAAATATATCAATGACCATAATATTCATAAATATCAATTTAGTAGTATTGACACAATATTGTCGTTAATATATAATGTGAATTGCGATTTAGAAAAAGTTTATGTTGCTGGTGGTTCGAGTATATACGACTTATTAATTGATAGTTGTGATGAAGCAATTATTACTTGGGTTGATAAAACTTATCCGGATGGCAATAAAAGATTTCCGATTGTCAAATTATTTACTAACTTTGAAGCTACCAATGACAGCGATTGGAAGAAAAGCATATTAGGTGATTCGTATAAAATAATTAAATATAAGAGAAAATGAAAGACGTACACATTACTATCTCAGGACAAGCAGGAACGGGAAAAACTCCAATTATGTTGATGATTGAGCAATTTCTAAAGGAAAAGGGTTTTAATGTTGAACTACAATTAGAAAATGAACTTCTTGATTATGGAAGTCGTGCTAATATGTATAGTAATTTTTATCAAAATTATTTTGAACGTGAAATAGCACTAGTTAATAGTGTAAAAATAACTTTAGAGACAAAACAATTGCACATTGACATTACGAAAAACGACAAAACCCAAGCAGAAAACAATTAGTTTAATTGAAATGGAGTTGGCTATTTCCAAAATGTTTGGAATCAGACAACACATAATAGTACCAAATATATCTTGGGGATTTCTTTCACATGAAGCAGACCTAGTAGTTATCACCAAATCTGGATGTTTAAAAGAAATTGAAATTAAACGTAGTTTCTCTGATTTTAAGGCAGATTTTAAAAAGGGACATACTCATGGTGACAGACAAAATAGAATTACTGAATTTTATTATGCATTTCCAATTGAATTATTGGAAAAATGTTTACCTTTAGTCCCTGAAGGTGCAGGTATTATAACTTGTCATAAAGACGTAAAAAATATATATAAATCATATGCAAGAATTGAACGCAAGGCTAAACGAATTAAAGGTAGTAGAAGTTTAAATACTATTGAGCAGCTTATGATAGCAAGATTAGGCTGCCTTCGCATATGGTCGGGCAAAGACAAAATATTAACATTACAAAAGAAAATCGATGAAAATACCAAAGTTTAAAAACAGACCAAACGAACATGTACTTGTCGATTATGGTGATAAACAAATTGGAGTGTGGGTAAGTCGAGCAAATTCTGTTGATGGTATTGTATTGGCTATTGCAGATGATGGTATTAGGGTACTTATTACTAAAAGGTCAAATACTATGTATGATTCCCCTAACAAGTTCTGTGTACCATGCGGCTATTTGGATTGGGAAGAAACTCGTTATGAGGCAATGATTAGAGAAGTCTATGAAGAAACGTCTTTATATCTTCCTAATTACAGTAAGTATAATATCTTTGACAACAGCAAACAGCCGTTTATAGTTAAAGATAGTCCTAAAGATAATGTTAGACAAAATATTTCAAATATTTATCTTACAGTGCTTGACTTCAGAGGAAATATGGGAGATTTTCCAGTAGAAATTGAAAAATTTACTTGTAGGGAAACTGCATTGGTGAAATGGCTACCATTAATTGATTTTTATAACATCTATAACATCGAACGTGATTGGGCATTTAATCATGAATTTGCCATTGCTTCTGCTGTGCATTACTTTAATGAAAAATATACTGATAACATATGAAAGAACATTTAGAAAAAATAACGGAAAAAAGTCTGATAAAACTGGGTTTTGTTAGAGAAAATGTAAGTGCTGAAGAAAGTGGTGATAAAGCATTTCACTACTTCATATTTGATATTGGTAGTCTATGCCTTATCAGTTGTGCCAATGATGAATGTGTTGATGATAGTTATACCATAGAATTTTTTGACTACACCGATTCTGTTATCTTCACAGACTTAACTGTATTGGAAACCTTGGTCAAATTACTTAATGATAACAAGAAATGAGTGAAGGATTAGATTTCAAGAAAATGCTTAAGGATAATCTGAAAAAATCTATGAGTGATAATCACAGTGTTTCGGGTTTTGATGATTTGTTTGATGTAAAACCAAAGGTTATGGTTGAAGATAATCAGCTATTACTCCCAAGTGGTAAGATAATTACATTTAATCAGGAACAATTAGATGGTTTGCTTAAAATAAAGACTTGGCTTAAAGAAAGTAAAGTCACAATATTCACGCTTGCTGGGTATGCCGGAACTGGAAAATCTACAATTGTTAAAAAGATTCTTGATAATTATCGTGGTGGAGTTGTTGTTAGTGCACCAACACACAAAGCTAAGAAGGTGGTAATGAATACTACGGGTCAAGAAGGTCAGACCTTACATGGATTATTAGGACTAAGACCCGATGTAGACCTCGATAATTTCAATCCTAATGACCCTAAGTTCAATCCAATTGCTATTGCTAAGATTAATGATTATAATTTTGTCATTATTGATGAAGCATCGATGATAAATAGGGAATTATATGAAATGATATTAGAAAAGACTAAGGGTAGTAGAACTAAAGTACTGTTTATGGGCGACCCTGCCCAAATTCCACCGGTAGGTGAAAAGGAAAGTATTGTTTTTAGTAATGAAACAAATGAATTTCATCAATTAACTAAAATCGAAAGACAGAACGATACCAATCCTCTTGCATTTATTTATGATGCACTAAGAAATAATTTAACTCGACTTGATGGTGGATTTGAACGTGTGACAAATATGAACGAGTTAGGGGAAGGCGTTATCTTTACTGTTAGTAAACCGGAATTTCGTAAAGCAATTCTCGATAAATTCATGTCCGAGGATTTCAAAAAAGATACGGATTTTGCAAAGGTAATTGCATGGCGTAATGATACTGTAATAATGTCTAATCAGGTGATTAGAAGTGCCTTATTTGGAACTAATACCGATATTGTTGAAGTTGGTGATGTACTCATGGGTTATCGAAGTGTTAGTTCTGAGAACCAAAGATATAATATTATTGAAAATTCTGCCGACTATAAAGTAATGGAGAAATCACCATTGGAAGTTAATACATTTGGAATTAGCGGATATAACGTAAAACTAAGGGAAAACCTGGCAAAAGGTAGATTTAAATTCCAAGATGTTTTTATTGTGAATGTTAATGACCATGAAAATCTTCATCTATATGCACAACTTCATGACTTCTTTCGTGATATGGGTAAGTCCAATAAAAAGATGTGGAATAAGTATTATGGATTCAGACGTAATAATATATTAATGCGTACCATTGATAAGAACAGAAACGGTACATATAAGATAAGTGCGGATGTTATTATCAAAGACTTAGATTATGGTTACGCTATCACCGGTCACAAATCACAAGGTAGCACATATTCACATGTCTTTGTAATGGAAAACGACATAAATGATAATTGGTCATTAAAGGAACGCAATCAAATAAAATATGTTGCATTAACTAGACCCTCGATAAGTGCAACGGTATTAACAACAAAAATTAACATATAGTATGGAAAAAAATGCATTCGAAAAGAAAGGTTTCCACAACGGTAGAATGATTAGTGGTTCTAAGTCTGGTTACCGTAGACGTAATCCCGATAATGATATATCGTTTAACGCAAAAATCTTCATTCCAAGCGGTGAGAATGTCTGGTATGGTGACTTGGATATAACCTTAGATGCTCCGGCACTACAAGAAATCTGTAATGAGCTGCAAGAGGAAATGATAGTTGTTTTCGAAATGCTTGGCTCAGGAAAACGTGGGTATGAGGAACTTGAAACCAATGCACATGCCAAATTTATACCTAACGAGAAAGCATATCTTTCACGTGTGTATGATGGTATACATGGTGTTACGGTTGATAATATGACTGTCATTACAAGTAAGGGTGTTGATTGGAAACCAGTTAAAATATCCGGAGTCATACGATAAATAACATAACAACTAAATTGGATTAAAATGAGAAGATTCACACATGGGATTATTGCAATTAATCCAATTCCGGATGAAAATGATACAGTACGAATTCTACATTTTATCGGATTATGGCAAGCACCAACCGAAGAAGCGTTTCTAGATTTTGAAGAAGAAATAAAAACCGACCCCGAATTTGGATTGGTTGATATTGCCGATAAAATACAAGTACTTATGGCATCACAAGAAATTGTCGAAATGTATAACGACTCATTTGATTTGCCGGAAAATTAATTTGTTTATTTTTTTGTAACATATTTAAATTTTCTTCGTATAATTGTGTATGGAAAAATTAATTATTATAGTACGTGGAATTCCAGGGTCGGGCAAAAGTTCGTTTGCCGAATTACTTGGAAGCAAAGCTATTTGTTGTGCTGATGACTATTTCACACACAAGGGCATATATGTTTGGAAAGCCGAAAAGGTTGGTAAGGCACACGATTGGTGTCAGCGTAAGTGCAGAAGGTTTATGAAGAAGCAAGCTGAACGTATCGTTATTGCCAACACAAGTACGACTGAAAGAGAATTACAGCCATACATGGACTTAGCACGTCAGTTTGGTTATAAGGTATTCTCCGTAATTGTTGAAAACCGTCACGGTAATTCAAATGTTCATAGTGTCCCATCACCTACTCTTGACAAAATGAGAGAACGTTTTGACGTAAAATTATGACAGACTTAATCAAATCAATAATCAAACCAGAAAACGGCATTGAAACGGCAATAGTCGGCAATGCCGATTTTGTTAGTGGTGCTATGCACGGTAAACCACGCAGTGGTCATCCGGAAGGTCAGGTAATATACCATATTAAAGAGGTACTAGAGAATATCGATAAGTTCTATGGTGATGACGAAGACCGCAAAGACCTTAGAATTATTGCAATACTTCATGACACCTTTAAGTATAAGGTAAATCAGAATCTCCCGAAGACAGGTCAAAACCATCATGGTTGGATTGCCAGAAAATTTGCAGAAAAATTTCCAATAAGTCCAGATGTACTTCAAGTAATTGAACGTCACGATGATGCTTATAATGCTTGGTCGGCAGGTGGTAGGCGTGGTGATTGGTATAAAGCTAATGCACGTGCAAATCTACTCATTCAGGGATTACTGATTGAGGGTATTCTAGACTTATATGTAAAATTCTATCGTTGCGATAATGCAACGGGTGATAAAGAACAAGAGAATTATGAATGGTTTATAAATTTAATAAGATAATTAATAATTATCCGGATTTTTGTAACATTATATAATTTATATTCGTATAATCCGAAAATAATAATCATGAGCAAAGAAATACTACATAAGTTATTTGACGATAATCAGCCTAATACTCCTATGAGTGAAGATGAATCTAAATTCTTTATGGGAATGATATTGTCAAAAGACCCTGTTTATAATACGGACTTTAATTTTATTGGTAAAGACTCCGAAATCTATAAACATTTTAAACCAGTTTTCGAAGCATTTCAGGTTCAGGTTTTTCTTAAAAGACTTGAAGTACTGACAAGTTTACGCATATCATTAGGTGCTTTAATAATGATTGCTATGCAATTGGAATCCGCAGGTAATGCAGTAATGTATGCATACTACCTCAATTATAAACTTCAACCCCATACCCTAATTACCATTGATGTGTTTGCCAGAGAATTATTTCCTTGGGGAACATTCAGTCCTGAGCAGCTAAATGCTATTTGGGCAGGGCAAAAAGATGGTAGTAAAAATTTGATTGATAACTTAGAAACTTAGAAAAATAAAGTTATGGCATATACAACAATTAATTATGATGAAGGTAATGATGAAAACCTTGGCTATGAATCTGTTGAACTTCATTATGGTAATAATGAGAAAAAATTCTTTGATACCGGTGATTTTGTAAAGGATTGGTGGAACAGAACTAAATTCATCATTCAGACTCTGCTTGATAGCGAAATGTTTTTTAGTCAATCATCAAGCGTAGACCATTTTATAATGGATGGTGCACCATATGATAGTGCATATCTTCACACAACTGATGATGGAAAACCTGTACTTAAATATGTAGATACTAGCGACCCGAATTATCTCTTTACTCAGCGTGAAATTTATGAGGGTTTTGAAATATTCGTACCTGAAAACACTCAACCCACTTTTGAAGAACTTAAAGAATTATACAAATGATATTCGAAAGACTAATATTAGGTCACTTACTCGGTGACTATCTTCTACAGAATGAATGGATGGCAATGAATAAATCCAAAAATACTTGGATTGGTTGGAGTGCAGCTGTACTTCATTGTTTAATTTATACTTGGGCAATCTGTCTGTTTATGTGGAACTTCGACCTAATATGGTTTGTTGTGGTGTTTTTCACACATTTTCCAATTGATAAATTTGCACTGGCTGAAAAGTACATGCAATATGTTAAAGGTAAGGGTATGAAAGATTATGTCAATAAAGATATTGTTCCGTCAATGAAATCAATGCCAACAAAAAAAGATATGGATGCAAGAGCACCCCTTAATCGTTATGATGTGCTTGAAGGTGGGTTTACATCTATTGTTTATACAGTAACCGATAACTCATTACACATTATATTAATGTGGGGTGCATATCAATTAATATATTAAGCTATATTTCGGAAATTTTAAAGTAAAAGAAATGAAAAATCAATATTTTATGTATGGCATTTTATTGTCATATGCGGATTACTTAGAAGATAACACAATTAATAATATTGATGATGTATTGAAGGAAGATGATGACTTTCAAGGGATTTTTACGGGACGTAGTGGTGATTTCATAATTGTTGGTAAAGTATTGAAAACAATTGATGTGAATAACTGTGAACCGCATATTGTTCCGGAATTAGCTGAGATTGATGAAATCACAATAGCTAAAACGATTGAAGAGAAATATGGGTTCGTAGGAACGTTTCACTATTACTTTATAAAAAAATACTAATGAAATTCTATAGATACGAAGCACGAACATACGCTGTTTTGAGTGATGATGAATATGTTTCACCAAAAATAAGTATTCCTGAACTCGAACTCATGGAATTCAACTTGCATAAAGAAACACCTAAAGGATATTGGATTGGTTATGGCAAAAGTTACCAAAATCTTAGAAGTTATTCAAGATGGGTGTCAAAAACTTCGAGAAAACGATATGCTTATCCGACTAAAGAAGAAGCATTGCAGAATTATATCTTGCGTACCGAACGAAGAATTAAGATATTGAAAAATCAATTATATGATTGTCAATTTAGTTTAAAAAATGCTAAAGCAATTAAATTATGAACGAATTTAAAAGGGGTGATAGAGTAAAACTACCATTTAATGAAACCGGAACTCTCGTAAAATTCCAAGATTTATTATGGGGAAGTCGTTGGTTGGTTAGAATCAGAAAATCAAATGGTTTTAACGAAACTAATCAAATTGTAGATTTTTTCGAAAAGGATTTTGAATTGGAAGAAAATAAATTAAATTTGTGTCAAAATAAACATTAACAATTAAATTTTAAAATTATGTTTCAATTTATTATCAGTATTATTATTTTAATACTTTTTATCTACTACATAACTGTAGTTATTCATCTAATGGGTTATCCGATGTTTAAGAAAACAGAGGTTAAATTCTGGCATGCTCTCATACCTTTCTACTATTGGGGAAATGGTAATCTCAATGTGTAATTATTAACAATAATTTATAAACAAGTTCTATTAACAATTTAAATTTAAATCAAATGAAGAAAGCAAAAATTTTTGGGGTGGTAATTATTTTACTTGCCGTCTTATTTTTAGTGTTGGCTAAAGGAATTTTCCAAACCAACGAAGCAGGTTATTTCCAAGTTAAACAGGCGTTCTATTCTGGAACTATGACAGTTAGAACTGAACCCGGAACTTACGGACAGTGGTTCGGTACTATTAGTGAGTACAAGAACGTAGCGACTGTAGGTGTAGGTACTCACAAAGGTGAAGGTAGTGCTGATATTGAAGCAGTTGATGTTATTTTTAACGATGGTTCTAAAGCACAGATTTCTGCCCTTATCAGGGTGAAATTACCTACTACTCCTGAAGGTGCTAAAGAATTAAAGATAGAATACGCTCAGGGTTTCGACCACTTTATTCGTTCAGGTATTGTTCCAATTGTACAAAATGCTATTAAATTAGGTGCTAACCTTCGTAGTGCACAGGATGCATATACTACCTTGGCATTATTTCAGCAAGCTGTTGAAGACCAATTAAAGAATGGTATTTATGTTACAAAATCCGACAAAATTGAAAAAACTACAAGCACTGGCGAAATTGAAGAAATGCGTGTGACAGTCTTAGTATATGGCGAAGATGGTCAACCATTAAGAAAACCAAACCGTTTACAAGAATTAGGTTGTCAGGTATTGGAATGTGTTATTGACGTTCCGGCATTTGATGAAAAAGTTAATGAAATGATTGCTGCTCGTAAAGACGAGGCTATGAAGACCGAACTTGCTAAACAGTCTGCTATCCGTGCAAAACAGGACGCATTAACTTCAGAACAACAGGGACTTGCTAACGTAGCTAAAGCAAAATACGAACAGGAAGTTGTTAAAATTCAGGCAGTAACCGTTGCTCAGAAAGAATATGAAGTTGCTGCGCTTATGGCTAAGAAGGAAGAAGAAAATAAGAAAGCTACTATCTTCAAAGGTCAGGCAGAAGCCGAATCAAACCGTTTGAAAGTATCCGCAGGTCTTAGTCCTCAAGAAGCTGCTGAATGGAAGTATAAAACTGCCGTTGGTGTAGCTGCTGAATTAGCTAAAGTTAACGTGCCCTCAATTTTCATCAACGGTGACGGTGGTGCTAAAGGTGGTGTAAGTCCGATGGATGCCATTGGAGTAAATATGCTTCTTGATATTCAGAGTAAACTTGACAAGAAGTAATGAACGGACCTTTGGGATAACAAAATTAAGGGGGAGAAGAAATTCTCCCTTTTTTTGTAACATACATTAAGCATTTTCGTATAATAGACATGAGAAAAAAACGACAAATAATAGCATACAAGATTCTGATTTATTCTTGTAGCTTCTTTTTATTGCTCAACGCAATTGATACTAATCGTCCCTTTGGCGGATTCATTGCCTTTCTTATGGTAATGACTACATGGATAATCGGATTATTGTGGCGTAATGACAGGGCATATGATAGATGGTTTATCAGTAAATTTAAAAGAAAAATTAAAAAAGATTCGTTTAATACTGCATCCCCTGAGAAGTTTGTGAAAAAACAAAAGGTTGAAGTATCTAAGAAGATTTCTTCCGGTTTTCAAAGTATTTGGGAAAAGTTTATTTATTGGCTGAATAATTAATAAAGGTATTTGCATTTAAATATATTATAATTATATTTGTTATCTAAAATCATAACAATGGAAAATGTAAAAGTATATTCACCTGTCGAAGACAAAGAAATTTCAAAGAACCTCAATGGTTCAGCAATTTGGAAGGAAGCCTACCATGAGGAAGATTTAACAGAGGTTTTCAAGAGTAATCGTGTAGTGTTTCAATACAGCATTAAATTCAATGGTCTTCGTCCTCTTCAGTTAACAAACGTTAAAAGACTTGTAAACTAATGTGTTATAGTGGTCAGTGTATATGGGAACAACATAATGGTGACTGCGGATTTTCTAATCTTAAAGCGGTAAGGGATAAATATCCACTACCGCTTTGTAGTATTCCGGATGATGAAGAATTATCTGTAGAATTCTGGAATAAAGTGAAAGATGTGAAAAAAATTATCGAAGAATCGAAAATAGTTTAAGATTTTTGTAACCTTTTCATTTGGTCTTCGTATAATCCAATGTAACATAAAACATTTTACTATGAATAATATTGAAACCTTTAAGGAAACCATGCGTTTGGGGATGATTCAGAATTTTAAGAATGATGGATTTTTAGTTCCCCTGATGTTTTTTTATATTAATGGTAAGGCTAACGTTATGGAAATTCCTGGACAATTATTTAATAGTCCATCAGGAAAAGAAATACTTTCCAATTTAATTAAAGGCATTTGCATACAACATAAAGCGCTTGCTGCCGGAATTATTATGGAAGCATATGGTGCAAAAGTTGATGAGGATTCCGAGATTGCCCCCGAATTAATTAGTGGTGAAATTAAAATTTCCGAATTGGAATGCAAACAGGACATCATTGTAATGTTATTCAGTACACCTGCTGGTGATGAATTAATTTCTTATTGCGTTGATGTTGACAATAAAAGCGTTGGCGAAGATTTTAGTGAGGGTGCAGAAGGTATGCGTGGAATGTTTTCAAACTTTTTTGCTTGGAATAAGAACTAATGATACGTATAAGACAACTCATAAAGAAAGACGAACTCAGTTCGTGGATTGACAATCCAGAGATTGTTAAGGTTGAAATATCACATGCCAAGACTAGAACTCTTAAGAATAAAACTCTGTATGATGCTGATGTATTTTATCGAGTATCTAAGCCATTACATATTAATGTAATTCTTGGTTCATGTGAAGAAACTATTAAAAGAAATGATGAACAAAAGTTTCTTTCAGAAGCAGACCATGCATTTCTTAATGGTATTCAAACACAGAAAGCATTGGGATTTCTAAAGGCATCGATGATTGTTAAATTACTTGCAATGCAAGAAAAATATAGCATAAATTTGTCAATTCCAGTTGAAATTCGTAATCTTGTAAAAATTAAATATAATGAAACACGTTAAAATAATTCTACTTTTTGCACTTGTAGCAATCCTCTTCACAAGTTGTACTTATGTTCAACGTGACACTAGTTGTTTAAATGGCGTGGTTTATGGCTTTTGGAGTGGCTTATGGCATGGAATAATTTCCGGAATATCACTTATTGGCAGCTTATTCAATCACGATATTGCTGTATATGGAGTTAATAATAATGGTGCATGGTATAACTTTGGCTTCCTTTTGGGAGTTAGTAGTTCGCTTGGTGGTGGCACTAAAGTTGTTTATAAAATAAAGGAATAATGGGAAATATAACTAAACCAATAACGCCAGAAGAAGTTCTTGATATGAAAATTAAGACTATCCCTGACGCAATGTTTGAAGCAGTTAATAAATTAATTGCAAGAAAATGGAACGGCAGTAAAGCTATTATCAGAAAAGACGAATTACTCGAAGAATACTTCAGAATAAGTAAAATAGATGATGACCGTGGAGCACGTGAAGAAATATATGATAATCATCAAATGGATTTTGAAGATGCGTATCGCAGAGAAGGTTGGAACGTTGAGTACTGCAAACCATCATATGGCGATTCGGACTTCGAACCATACTTTAAATTTCAAACGAAGTAATTATGGAACATCTTGAAGAAATTATAGAAAATATTAGAATGGCTACATTTCATATGGATGATAGTGAAGCTATTCGAGTTATTGACATGTTTATTCTAAGTAATCCAGAATTACTTGAATATCATGATAAACAATGGTATTATGACAACTGCTAAATGTAATAAGAAATGATTAACTCAGTTAGATTTCCGGAGGCATATGATTTGCCATTAGAGAAAGAATCTCAGAAAAGATTCAAATATCGAACTATTAAACCCTCAAAGTCAGAGTATAGTAGGGAGAAACATCCATATGTGATGTTTGACTTGTTTCCCAAGGATTTAGTTATTGAATTCAACTCAGGGGTTAATATTATTGTAGGTGAAAACGGTAGTGGTAAGTCAACACTAATATCTTTAATTAAAGGGTATGTAGGTGATTCACCATCCGAATTACAATTATCATTCAGCAATTTCAAAACCGAAGAAGAGTATATCGCAGGTTATCAGAATGATTATAAAGGTTATATTAGGGTAGATGGGAATGTTACCTACAAGAATGCAATTTTCTTTAATGGAGAAAAAGATAATCCAATTATTGCAATTCCCAAAATGATTAATCCCAATAGTAGTGATTATGTATCTTTAACTGCACAATTATTTTTTGCTAATGAAGAAAGTCATGGAGAATCTATGTTACCTGCATTGGATTATATACTCGATACTGCCAAGGGTGGTTATGTTATTTTCATGGATGAACCAGAAACGGCATTGAGCCTTGGCAATCAAATCCGGTTAGCAACAAAACTAAAAAAATCTGCAGAATATGGAAATCAGTTAATAGTTTGCACACATAGTCTTGCAGTTATCAATGAGTTTAATACTCTATTTGATATGGAAACCCGTCAATTGGTGGACAGAGTAAAATATGTTGATGAAATAACCACTTTTGGTAAACCAACATACGAAATAAAAAAAAATCGTAAAAAATCATAAAAATATTTGCAGATTAAAAAAGTTTATTACATTTGTACTCTCAAACTGAAATAATAATTATTGTAACCTTAAAACTCATTAACTATGAAAAAGAATTCTTTAAATCCAAATCAAGGTCTTAGCTTATCACAAGCACAATCAATCTCCAATCTTTGTAATCAGAGAGCCAGAGAAATTGATGCCAATATTAGTGGTGTAAATAACTGTGAGAAAACAGTTGAAATTTCCTCAAAGACCCACATCATTTTAGCTGGTAAACCCCTTCCTACAAATATTGTAAGCCTTCTTATCGAGAAGGCAGAACTTCACGCTTGCCAGGCTTTCCTTATGGAAAACATTAAGGCAAAGGACTTCATGCTTAAAACAGCAAAAAACGAACGTGCTGACGATTCAGTTATTGAAATGCCTGAAAAGCCAAAATTCGTTAATCCGTCAGTAAATATGTTACCCGAAGTTGGTGAAGATTGGGGTTGGTCACAACTTAGTATCGTTGAGAGCAACGAATTCCTTGAAGCTGAAGCATACGCTGCTCATATTGGACAGTTCATTCATTCAGGTATGCCATTAGATGTGCTTAGAACTGAATTGGTGAAATTACCAGCTATCGAATGGATGGAAATAAAAACAGGTGAGAAAACTCCTGTAACCATTAAAAAACACCATTCTCCAGAACAACTCATGTCAACCCATGAGGTGTTGGCAAAACTCCACCGTGATTTCGAGCAACGTGTAAATTATTTCAAAAGTAAGGTCAAAAATATAACTACACTTGAAAATGCCCGCATTGCAAAACACAATGCCGATGCTCAAAATGATGCTCAGAACACCAACAATCAGTTGCAAGCTGCATATGAAACTGCTTATAAAGCATATAGTGAAGCAGTTAAGAGTCTGAATGCTGAATTCGAAAAGACTCGTCAGGCAAAAATCAAAGAAATCGCTTCTATGCGTATCGGAGTGGATGCAAGATTCCAGAAAGTCGTTGACACTTTCCTCACCAAAGTAACTGAGGAAGAATAATTTTGAGTTGGGGAACTAACGAAGCACAAGCCGATTTAGTTCCTCTTTGCTCTTAGCAGTAGCGTTCTTTAAATACTAAAAGATAAGCAATCTTACGAGTTATCCACATCCTTCGGGATTGGATTACCCATCATGGAAAATATACCGCCTTCTCTGCGAATCTAAATGTTTTTGTGGGTTTCAAAAAACACCACACTAGTAGTACAGGTTACCTTTCGAGGAAAAAATTGGACTACGAAAAACAGACTTAGTTTTCGCCTTTGCCATTGTTGCAGAGAAGGGTCTTTGCCATTGACCGAGACTTTATTTTAGACTACATCACGCTACTGCTAGGAGACTCTTTTTTTCACTAAATTTTGTAACATTTCCAGATGAATTTCGTATAACAAATAAAATTTTGTATATGGAAACACTCAAAAACATTATCCGCAATTCAAACATGTCCACTAGACCCGAATTTTATTCAGGTAGAGGGGCAATTCTTTGTGACTTAAATGGTGAAATCTTGCAGAAAATCTATATTGGTATTGAAAATCAGTATGGAAAAAGAGCCGCAAATAATTATGTGAAAATGGTAGCCGATATTAAAATATTATCGGCAACAACCTTTTTACAAGAACTTTATTCGCTATTTAATAGCAATTTCAAATACATAAAAAAGAAAAATCATGCCAATGGAATTGCCATTCAGAAAAACAATGATGGCGATTATGATGGAAATAGTGTTGCAATGGGAATGGTTAGCATATTTGAATCATTATCTAATAATCGTGACGATACGCAAATGATTAAGAATGGTTTTTTAGTTTGTCACGGCATTAAACCAAATAAAACGATGGTTGACTGCTACAACAATGTTATTATATATAATTATTAAAAATACATCATGATAGTAGAACAATTCATTTCAGCAAACACAACTAAATTAGCAAATGAAAAAGGATTTAATCAACCTCATTGTAAATGTGGTGGTTATCCTGAATGTATTTGTACTAACTTATCTACAACTCAGGCAATATTGCAAAGATGGTTGAGAGAAGTTCATAACATTCAAGTCATGGCTAAATCCACCACATTAAATGGTGATGGTAAGTATCGTGATTATGTTGTATACGCCAATAACTTGGCAATAAATGATGCTCGTGATGAAGAATTCCAAACCTATGAAGATGCTATGGAATTTGGATTATTTTACGCTTTAAATCTTGTACCATGACATTCGAAGTAATACCCAACGAACAAACCCCAAAGGTTGATGAAATACAAAACATCTACGAATATCTTGATGATAATCGTGAGAAGTTATTTGCATTTCTAGACTTCGCCAAAACCCGTCATAATGCTGCCGGACTCGCTGCCAATCAATGTTCAATGGATGGTCTGAGATTTATGGTCAGAGCATTCGCATTAAAGGATTTAAATAATTATTATAGTGCAGCTAATACCAAAGGTTATGATGCAGATAAGACTTGGAAAGTAGTTATCGACCCGAAAATCGTTGAATATCAAGGCATGAAGGAAATTATGGTAGAGGGTTGCCTGACTTGGGTTGGTAAGAAAGTTGTTGCAGAACGTAGTCGTGCAGTTCGAGTAGAATATTATGACGAAGAAGGTCAACTACATACAGAAACCCATAAGGGGTTTGATGCACAGGTTTGGCAACACGAAATCAATCACCTTAATGGTATTGCAGAACGTATTGAAGAATATGAATATCAACCACCTAAATCTCCGGAAGTGGGAAGAAACGATAAGTGCCCCTGTGGTTCGGGTAAGAAATATAAACAATGCTGTTTACTTTTAACATAAGCTATGGGAAATCTAATCAATGCTCGTTTCGTAGACCTTGAAAAGTTGCGAAAATTAATGGAAGCCAAAGAAATCATCTAATGTCAGAAGTAACACTTAATAAAAAAGCATATCAGCAACTAATTGATGAAGATATTCAGGCACTTGAAAAACACATGCCGGAATTTTCATTAGAAAAAAGTCATATCATCGCAGTACTTAAATGGTCAGTCGAAAAACAATATCCAAAATCTTATTGGGATAGAGAAAGTGATTTTAAAAAATAAACATATGAAAAAAATTTTAAAAGGTAGTGAACTTCATAACGGTTTATCTGAAAAGGAAATTAGAGATTATTTTTCAATTGCAATATACGACATATATCAAAAAGAATTAAATATGTTAAATATTAAGGAAACTGGACTTATACCAAATTATGATAAAAATAATCCATACGATTGGTCAATAGCAATTTGTAAACAAACCATTAAATTTGAAGAATCTAAATTGAAATATTTGGAACAAAGAAGAGCATTATCAATTTTAATCCGTGAGAAGGGATGGAAAGAGTATGACGTGAGTGATTTCACATTAGCAGATGCAAATGGTGGGTGGTTAGGATTTATTGGTACAGATGAAGAATATGATAAATTGTATGAAATCTTTAATTCATAACCAGAGAAGAATATGAAAAATGAGGGTTTAGCGTTAGGTTATTTAGCTATGATGCTTTTTATGGGGGTTATCGTTGATAGAACACCTTTATGGTGGACTATTGAGTTGATTGGATTATCGATAATGACAATCATTTGGATAATTCTTGACAGAAAAGAATTTAAAAGGCTTTTAAATAATGTTAATTGGGGCAAGTTTGGTGAGTTATATACAAAATTGAGTAATTCCTTTAATGAATGGCTACGCAAATGAAATACAGTAGAGAAGAATATAACGAAAGAATTTTACTAGAACTCAGATATACCCAAGCTAAGGGAGAAATAACTGAAGACCTAAAATTTTTATTTTTCGAACTCGCTAATGATATCAGCAAGAGTAAAGAAAGATATGAATTCATTGACGAAGATAGTAGAACCATGTGTGTTGTATTTGCTTATGATGCATGCATGAGATTTGCCCCAACATTTAATATTGAAAAGTCTGATAGAGCATTTTCATATTTTTCAATAGTTATCAGAAGTTCTTTTGGTACTTCATTAATAAAACAGAGAAAAAGAAATAAGCTACTTTCTTTGTAACAAATTCAAAATAATATTCGTATAATTGCATTATGAATATAATACTTGATAGAGATACATTTCGTGAATCCGTCTTCCAAAGAGACGGATTTAAATGCGTTATGTGCCAAGACCCAGCAAAAGATGCTCACCATATATTGGAACGCAGATTATTTGCAAATGGTGGTTACTTTATCGATAACGGTGCTAGTTTATGTGAGAAGCACCACATTGAAGCCGAGCAAACAACACTAACCTGCGATGAAATCCGAAGTGCTGCAGGAATTAAAGTCATCGTATTACCGGAACATTTTTACCAAGATGTCGAATACGATAAGTGGGGCAATGAAATCCTGAATAATGGTACACGTATTAAGGGCGAACTATTTGAAGACCCATCCGTACAAAAAATATTAAAGCAGGGAAATGTTTTATCTCTCTTTGCTGATAGGGTTAAATATCCTCGAACCTTTCATCTACCGTGGAGTCCAGGCATGAACCGAGACGACAGAATGATGACTGATACCAATATATTTGTTGGTCAGCAAGTAATGATTTGTGAAAAACTCGATGGTGAAAACACTACGTGGTACAGAGATTACGTACATGCACGTTCATTAGATAGCGATGCACATCCTTCTCGTACTTGGGTTAAGAACCTTTGGGCACAACATGGTTATGATATTCCGGAAGGTTGGCGTGTGTGTGGTGAAAACATGTATGCTAAACACGCTATTCATTATACCAAAGAACTTGGAAATGCACTCAGTACTTATTTCTATATGTTCAGCATATGGGATGAAAGGAATATGTGCTTGAGTTGGGAACTAACCGAAGAATGGGCAGAACTTTTAGGTTTGACCTTAGTTCCGGTATTCTATAAAGGTATATGGGATATTGATGTGATAACAGACCTCAATAAGCGTATGGAAGCCAATCCCGGCACTATTGAAGGTTATGTGATAAGATTATCCCGTGAGTATCATTACTCGGAATTTAGGAATGTGTGTGGTAAATATGTACGGAAAAATCACGTACAGAATAATCATGGACACTGGAGCACTCAGAAAATAATTAAAAATGAATTGATATGAAAAAGCTAATTTTATTTATTGCCATTGCATTAATGTTTACTTCTTGTGAGCAAAGTATAAGTCAGAGAGAAAAGAAAGCTGCGAGAGAAAGGAAAGATGTTAAGGTTGAAGAACCCGTAGCAACTGTAACCGATACGCCTGTTGCTGCACCCGTAGCACCTGCACCCGTACCATATTATGAACCTGCAACAACATATACCCAATTAACAACAGTACCTACTTATTGGTATATTGGGTTCGATGAAGTCAGTCTTGATGGTACTGACTATCTCGGTGACTGGCATTGGGCAATTAAACTTGATGTACCGTATTTTGATTTTATGGAAGCTATGGAAGCCATGCCTACAGAAGTTAAGGGAAAGGTATATTTCAATTATATGTTGCAAATCAGCAAAGAATCATACGATAGCTTCTTTACATTTAAAACCATTTATCATAATAAATAAATTTATGACAAGAGCAGAACATTTACAGTGGTGCAAAGACCGTGCAATCGAGATACTCGATAATAGCGGTGATGTTGCCGGAGCATATGCTTCATTTGGAAGTGATATGAATAAGCATGATGATACACGCAACCATTCAGCAATTGAATTGGGTATAATGATGTTATTTGGTGGACAACTAGGTGATGTCGAAGCAATGAGAAAATTTATTAACGGTTTTAATTAAACTACTATGGAACACTATTACAGCGAAGAAGAACAACAAGAAATGGAAGCATTCGCACTCGAAGCGGAACGTAAACGTCAGGAAGAAGAAGATTATAATACTTATCTTCAAGAACAAATTGATAAAGAAATTAATATTTCTATATTGAGAGACGTTATGATATCAACCGATGATTTCTTTCCTTCAGTCGAATTAACTGATTTTTTATTAAGAGAGGATGTAAATTTGTTTCCTCCAAGTGATGTTTTTTAAAAAATCTATACAGAAAAAGGTATATAGACTATATCTCGAAGGTCTACCTTTGAATAATATTGCCATGCATTTAAATCTCGATGTAGCTGATGTAGATGAAATTATTGACTACATAAATGAAATATATGCATAAATAAGTATTTATGATAAAATATCTTCATGAGTACGAAAATCTTAAATGAAATCGAACAGGGATTAAAAGAATTAATCCGAGAAACCGATGAAAAATTCGATAAGTTCTTAGGTATAAGAACTCCCAAACCAAATCTTAACGAAATTGGAGAAGCTAATCAAAAGCAGTATCCATTTAAATTATTACAAGCTACCCCATTTTATATTTACCAATTCTTTACCGAAGATAATGATGATTATAGGGTAGAAATGGATAAAAATGAAAAAGTTGATGTTGAAAATGCTGACCATAATGAATGGCATGCCGGATTTCATGTTGATGGTCGTGATATTGATGACGCAATAAATAAAGGTAGAATGTTTAAAGTAATGGCTACTGTTGTTGCAATACTTCAAGATTTTACACAGAGACAAAATCCCGATATGGTACTTATCGAACCAGTTAAAGCTGATGAAGATTATGAGGATGATGAAAGAAGAGCCAAATTATATAATGAATATATAAAGAAGAATCTTCCAAGTGGATATTCTATGGAATACAATCCAGATATTATTTTTATAATTAAAAATGGTTATGACCCATATCCGGAATATACCGATGAAAATGTTGTGAAAAAGAATATTTTAAAAAGACTCAACGAAAACACTGAATATAATTTTACTGAGGAAGATTTAGATAATTGTTGGCAATACAGTAAATCATATTTGGTTGACATTTTAAATGGAGAATATGATTTAAACACTGCACGTGAAGACTTACAAAGTTTAATTGGAAGTAAATATGATAAGCGAACCGCTAATTTTATTAATGAAGATGTTCTTAACGAAACTACGTACCGTGTTTATCATGGCACAAACCAGGAATTCAATAACTTTGATTTAAAGAAAGCCACACAAGGAATTATTTGGTTCACCGATAGCATTGATAGCATTAAGTCAGGTGAGCATGGTGGTAATGGTAATAAGTATATCATGACTAGGGATATTGTCTTAAATAATCCTGCAGGTTGGGATGAATATGAAAAGTATGGCTTAGGTCAACTTAGGGGCATGGGTTATGATGGAGTCATACTACCGCATGGCAATGAATATAATGATTTCATAGTTTTCAATACTAAGAGCATAAAAAAACCCAAGAATGAATTAAATGAGGGAAAATCTGATAATTCTTTAAAACAAATACTTAACTCCGATGCGGCATATGCAATTCTCGATAGTTCTGATGCCAATGGTAACACTTGGTGTGCAGGTGGATGTGCAATTCTTGCCTATGCATTAAATATTGTTCACGGTTATCCAGTTTTTGTAATATATAATAGCACCGATGGTCAGGTCGAACACTTCGGAGTTAAAACCCCAAATAATATCTATATTGATTGTGATGGCGAACAACGTGATTGGTTAAGAAACTTTAGAAGTAAAGAATTTTACTTACATCCTGAAAAGAAATTACAGATACTACCATATACTAAAGACCTAAATATTTCAAATATTGTTGTTGATATGAATGCTAGTCAAGAATTAGCTAGTCTAATTAAAGGTGATAATAGTAATAATAATGGCATAAATAATTTGAATGAGGGTACTGACTATTATGAGAAAAAATTCCCAAATGAATTTGCAGAACTTAATGCTTTAGATGATAAACAACTTGAAGCCAAAAAGGACGAAATTTATGAAGAATATAAAAGAGTTATGCGATGGGAAAATAACCAAGCAAAAGAAGATTTATTGATGAATAAAATTGGCATGGCTCAACAAATACTTGATGATAGAAAGAAAAATAAATACGATACTACATATCAAAAATTTATCGGCAGACCTTTCTTAGGAAGTACTATAAATAGTATTATCTTGCCAGGAATGTCGGAGGATGGTGAGTGGAAAACATTTAGAATTTATCTTGATGACGAAGGTGAGTTTGAATATTATACCGGAAGTTCACCGGAATTTAAATACTATAAATATTTGGGAAAAGACGATAGCATATATTTAACACAGTATCTAGATAGACCTGTTCCACCAAATGAAGCAATACTAACACAAAAAGAATTGGATTTGCTTAATCTAATCATACGTTTTAATAATACTTCGCATGATAAAAAACCATATCCACGTAATGCTACTGTTAAAGATAATGCAGCTAGTGTTCCACAAAAACCTGAAATAGATGAAGCGGATTTACAATGGATGGTAGGACAGGGTGGAAATGAATACAGAATTTCTGAAGTAAGAATAAGCAATAACATTAAAGCCGATAGTTATTCCGGTGGCTATATTTATATTTATATTGAGGTCGAAGATTTAAGATTCAAAAGTCCTTGGACAAATAAGAACTATTCATATAGCGTTAGTTACAATGCTTTCTTTAAACCGGAAAAGGAAGACTTTAAAGTAAGAATTGGAATTGAAAAAGAAGAGGAAGTAAAATATATGTATGAGGAAGTTTACGAACCAATCATGAAGGGAATTAAACAGGTTAATCCTCAGACGAAAATCTTCAATAAGATTAGTGCTCTTTAAAAAAGTCCTTTACTTTTTAAGTATTCGTATAGGTTATAATTAAATTTTGTGGGAATATCATATTTGGTTTCTGATGACATTTCATAATAAGTAACGTTTTGCAAATACCAGCCAAAATATTGCTTATCAGTATTCATTATCTCACCATATGATTTCCCTTTATATTTACCAACCTGAATAAATTTCTTTTCCCAATCATTAAAATAATTATCATCAATTTTATTTAAATCTTTACCACCCCTCCTAAAAACTTTCTTATCCCCCCTATTATATGAAGCATCATCATCCGTTTTGCTCACATTATTTTTATAAACCCTAGAAACATTATCATCTAATTTTATATAACCACTATCATCATGATTATTAAATTGATATGTATTAATATTGGTTACATCTACCGGATTTTTTTCATCCCCTTTATTGAAAGTTATAATATCTACCGATATATCCCTAAGTTTCAGTTTATTAAAACTACTTTTTTGTTTTGAATTATAGCTTATGTTAGCAACATAATTACCATTACCAACCATCCTAATATAGTCGCTATATTTTAATTCATTATTATCGGTATCGATAAAAGTCACTCTCCATCTATACGTAAAGTTTTTACTGTCTATTGATTTTGAATCGATAATAGAATTTTCAATGCTAATGTTTGGTTTCACATATTCTCTTTCACCCATTACTTTATCCATTCCAACTTTTATCTTTCCCCTTTTTATAAAGACAATAGGTAATATATTACTCTCAGATTCATTTATTTGATACCTAAATGTTTTATCGATTTTGCTCATCATTTCGAAAAGCATTTGTTTGGTATTATTCGATTTCATACACAGATTTTCATATAAATACTGAAAATTATTCATTTTTTTTGTAACAATATTTAAATACATTACGTATATTTGCTTGTAATAATTAAAATAGAATCATTATGAGTATCTATACCGAAAAATTTATGGATGATGGTATCGAATATTATAATCCACAACCATCAATCAATAGTAGAAAAACTAAGAAAATTCTTGCAGACCCTACCAAGCATTATCCTAACAAGGATGAAGCACAGGAATTACGCAAAATAATGGCTTCTACCGGACTCTCAGAGGAAGAAATACGTCAAGATAAGAAGTACAGAAAGATGCTTTCAGAGGCTCAAAAAGAAGGTGAGAAAGCCAAACGTGACGCATTAACTAAGTGGTATCACCGCATGATAAAAATGGCATGTCAGCAAACTAAGTTAGCACCACAACATCCTCAGACAATCGAAGCACTACAAAAAATTATCGATGGTAGGGACCTGCCACGTAGAATTCGATTCTTATACCATTGCAGTTCGAATGGATATAACAAATATACTGCGAAAAGAGCAGTAGAAATTTACGCAAAATAATTATGTTAGATATGCTCACACTTAAAACAGCACCCGTACCAATATTAGGATATTTTGGTAATGATAACTTTATTCAAAACGATTGTTTTGGTAATAAAGATAGTGCAACCGAATACTGGCTATTTCAAAATAATGGTGAAAGCTATATGATAAAATGGTGGCAGAATGGTTGGGTAGTTTGTTATCAGGAAAGCTATTTATGTAAAGAATTTCTCTATGAAGGCGAATTAACCGGTATTGGATTTCGTCATAAGAACGACATACCGTCATTTGAACACTCGCACTTCGGTAGTGCCGAAGGTTGGCATCACGTGTACTTAACTCGTGAAGCTGCAGTTGATGCATTCAAATACTATTGGATGTTAAGTATGAGTTTCTAATTTTTTACTAATTTTTCATAATTTTGTAACATTACGCATTTGGTTTCCGTATAACCTAGAAATTCTACATATGGAATACGATAACAAAATACCTTTTGACTGCATAGTTGATAGCGACCCAACATTGAGATACCTTATCAGGGACAGTAAGTTTAGTTTCGACCTGCTCGAACATCAGGCGAATGTCAGGGGTGCTGCAATACTCTTAGCAATTGGTAAATGGATTGACACAAATTATTAATAAAAAATATCATGGAAGCAAAACTCAAAAAAGCAATTGAAAGATATCAATGCAGTGGTTGTATATCGGGTCATAATACTAAATGTTTTGAACCCAACGAAACAGGTTTAGGCTGTGGTAAACATTTTTCAGGTACGATGGTATCAAACATTGGTAAAATATTTTTGGGACTACCAAAAGGATTTAATCGACTTGGTGAATATAAAGATATGCAACCATATATTTTCAATAATCTTTCAGATTGGGGAGAATATAATAAGTTTAATGTTCCGGTTTGGAAGCATCTTGATGAATATGGCAATACGATTGTTAGGGGTTTAAAACCAAGACTTAACACGCCATTTATTCACATCATTCTCGGTGATGCCCGTGAGTCAATAAATTGTACTGAAGTCACTGCAGAAGAAATATCTGAAATGGATTAACAAAAAAAATAAAGATATGAACCACTACGAAGAAGTACTCAAAATAATTAAAGGTAAAGAAAGTTCTGCCTCAATTGAACAAGGCGCACACTCAAATATGTTTAAGCATTTCCTTGAACTGTTGGGTGAACACGATTTTAACAATAGATTCGAATCGTATTTCATCGATAATTTTGATACATTTGACGAATGCTTCTATTACTTCCATAAATCCATGCGTCAATGTGATTTTTACAGTGACCATTACAAGCACGTCTATGGTAGGAATGAAGCAGGTAAGAGAACTACTGATTATGAAAGCATCGGTGGACACCTTGATATGCTATTCTGGAACTTCATTCAGATTTCCGAAATACCCTACTTCATACTTAGCTTGCACTATGCAAACTACCAAACCTATAAAGAATTCATTCCGAATATCGGAAAGAAGGTAGCTAAGTGTAGCATTTCTCGTGAAGAAGAAAATGGTAAACCATTCCAATCCGGAGAGAAAATCAATACTGTTAAGGGATTAACAATACATCCATTTCTTGAAATACCTGCATATACTTTCGTTGAAGATGATAGCATTGTTGAATGCCGTAGGTGTAAGGTGGTGGAGACTGTTGAAGAAAATAAAAATCCAGTATAATGGAAGACGAATTAATAGAAGTAGAAAGAGATAAAGCACGTGCACACGCAATTGCTTGGGATATTCATTTTGTTATGAATAACTTTCATTGCACTAGTTGTGATAAATGGTATAGCAAAGGCGATTTCGCTGATACGCCTATATGTCCTGAATGTAGGTCTGATTTAAGATGAACTGGAAAGAAGAAAAATTAAAAAATAAGGAAACCTTTATCACGAGTGAGAAAGGAAACTCCATGACACCGATAATTAAATCGGGGCAAGACCATAAACTTGCACCTGTCGAATTGAAAGATTGTAATGTTGATGATATTGTTTTCTGTAAAGTTAAAGGGCATTATTATACACACTTGGTTAAAGGAAAGGGTGTTAGAGGTTTGCTTATTGGAAACAACAAGGGTGGAATTAATGGTTGGACTAAACAAGTATATGGTAAAGTAATTGAAATATTATGAAAATATGCAGCAATTGTAGGCATTGTAATGATAATAACCTATATAATTCTATTATGGGTTTATCTATCTTAGGTTTCCCATTTCACAGTTTTCCCTTTCATGAAAGAGAATGCTCCAATATTAACTCACCTAAGTTTGCAGATGAAGTTAATGCCGATGATACTTGTGAAAAATTTGAATTATAAACTCTAAAACAATATATATGTCAAAAGTAAAATACGTTAAAACTAAGGATAAGCAAATCATTGTATTTTCCGAATATTTTCAGCACTCAGATTTTAAAAAATTTGAACCCGTTTCTGCTGGGTTTATTTTTTTCTGCATTGGTAATGATGGTAATCCGGACTGTATTTGTCAGGGTGAAAGCATTAGCTTGAAATTGAAATCAGACCCCGAAGACAGTGAATTAGCTAGAAGACAAGTACTAGGACTAAGTTATTGGTGATAATATTATTAAATAATAAATAAATAAAGCTATGAAAAAAATTATTTTATTCCTCCTTATAGGATTGTTGTATGCTTGTAGTGTTCAAACTGACGAGCAGGTTCGCACAGAAAAAGAAAAGGTTTATTTTCTCGATGAAGATTTTACACTAGTTGACAGAAAAGAAGAAGTTAGCTATGATAACAACAGTAACGAATCCATTAATATTAGAGTATGGAAACTCCATAGGGTTAAAAGTCCTTATGATAGCGTATATGTTGGCGAAATTATAAGTTCTGGAAAAGATTGTGGGTGTGCTAACAGCGATTTTTATATTACCGATGAACTATGGTATAATAAACAAATTGGAGATAATCTACACTTTAACTTTATTCGTAAAGACCGTTTCTTTAAAGTCGATAGAGATAACCTAGTCTATATTCCTAAACTAAGTCCCGAACCAACATCACCCGTTGTTACCGAAGTACCGGAAACCAATAACTTGGATAAAGATAGAGAAATACTGGAAATCGAAAGACAGATACTATCTCTGCAATTGAAATTGGAAAAATTAAAAGAATAATTATGAAACAAATAATGACTGCGGTTCTAGATGGTACTCATTATCGACACTTTGGTATTCATGAGGTAACTTGTTGCCTCTATGGTGATAAACCCGAAGACATAATTGAGGTCGAACTAGAAATTGCCGAAGACCAAACCAACCCACCTGCAGATGATAATAGAAATCCTGTTCCTGATTATTGGGGTTGGAAAGATGCTGATAACAATGAGTTTTCACACATGATTTATCCCAAGCATTTCTTACTCGACATGTGTTTTCCAGGAGGAATCAGTGGTGCAGAACGAGTAGGTCAGGGCAAAGCATATCGATTAATCGTAACACCGGTAAAAAAATGAGAGAAAGAATTGAATTTATGAAAACATGTATGGTTGCCGATTTGCAAAAAAGAGCAACTGAATTTGAAGCAATTCTAAAATATAGTAGTAGCGCATCTAATGAAGATAAGGCATTACTTGAAAAAGAAATTGGAAAAATATATCAAGCAATACAAACACTAGAATCATGATAATAAAAACTAAAACAATTGTTTTTTGTGACGAAGGCGAAGAAGATTGGCTACGATACTTCAAACCTGACTTCGACCAAGCTGCGATAGAGTTCAGCAATCTTCAAGTGTTTGATAGTCCCAAAGCATTTGAGCAGACTTATGGAATACTGATGTTCGATTGGGGTGGTATGTCAATAGGTAATTCAATGCTAGAACACTTCATCAGGCATCTATACAGTATCGCAGAGGAAAACCCATCCAAGGACTTCATACTACTAAGTAGATTCACTCAGGATGCCTATAATGACATGCTTCGTGATGGTGGTAAGGATTTAAGCAATATCTATACTACCGAGAAATGGATTGAGTTGATGAATCATAAAAAATTTAATCATGGGAAGAAAAATAGTATCGGTTGAAAGTCTTGCATTAAATAGTCTGCCTATAGGTGGTAGCTTTTACACACATAAGCAAGATAAAGATATTACAGCAATATCTGGCTACTACAAAAAGAAAGTCAGGACTGAAAGGTTAATTACCATTAATCCAATTACTGCCGAAACTCAAAGAATAGTTAAAGTAACACTAATATGACAACTTCTGCAAACGTAATTGAATTCCGGATAGAAAAGGGTGATAAAGAAGTGGGAAACTTCAGTAGACACTTGATGTGCAGATTACCGGACTACGCAGACCTACTCAAATATCAACCATTGAAGGAGCATACCATTACTCCTTGGGGGTATGATGAAGAAGAGGAACTATGGGAAGAAGAGCCAGAGAATCTTGAAGTCTTTCTTAAAAAGATAATACCCTATAATAAGCTAATCCGGGAATATTTCGAAAATTTACCATAACTTTTGTAACATTTAGAATTACTTTACGTATAACCACCGTAATTAAACCCAATTATTATGGCAAAGAAATCTAAAAGGGAGCAAGTTGATGAACTAATAGCAAAAGGTTATCGATTCATTGGACTCTACGAGAATAACGTGTTTGTAACTCATATGGGTGGTAACAACATCGTTGAAGCCATTAAGGACTTTGATGAACACTATAATTCTATGCTCACTACCATTTTTGATGTCAAAGAACATAAGATTTATATCGGCAGGGAAAACGATGAAGTCGATGCAAGAGGTTGTTATAACTACTCGTACTATGATAAAGAAACCAACGAATTGGTTTATAACCAAGACGAAGCAACACAACCTGTCGTTAAGGTAAAAGCATCTAAAATAACCAAAGACCTTGAACACGGTTATATTAATCGTCAGGGCAAATTCTATGCCTGTGGATTCGAAGCACACCGTTGGTTAGCAAAAGAACTATTTCTTACCAAGACAATTGAAAAGCCAGAAGCTATGAAGAATAGGGATAATGAAGATTGTCTCGATAACATGGGTTGGGTAAGAGTATCTTCAACACGTATTCATTTTCTCTATGAAACAAAACTAACTGTTGAACAAAAAGCAACCATCATTAAGTTCATGGATATCATTGGTGAAGACCAATACGAATTTATGTATCACTTAACTCCTAAAGCAGAAATTGAGAAAATGCTTGAAGAAGAATACTAGAAACTATGGAAAATAAAGAATTACTCAAATGGGTTACTGAAAGAATGTTGACCCTACAGAATGAAAAAGACATAATTGTTGCCGACAACGAAGTAAAGTTACACCGAAAAATAAATAAGGGTGGAAAATTTTCCGCATATAAAGAAGTTTATGCGTATCTTAATTCTCATTAAATCTAAAAACAAAAAATATGAAAATTTTAACTTCAATTCTATTTGGAATCGTAATTGGATTATCGATGGCTAAAATATTGATAGTATTTCAATCTGACAAAGAAAAACCCCAACTAATACTGGATAATTCCCCAACAACAAGGGAATTAACCTTTACTACAACCACTCGTTCCCAAGATGGTGTAATGGTTACATATGAATGGTATGCCAAATACAGCGTTGAAAAACAAGATTATAGAAATTTTGTATATCATTTCAACGATACCACAAAATTAAATAAATATGTGAATGATGTGAAGGAGAATGAAAAAGACTTTATAAAAATAAACGTAACCGCAGATTTAATGATGTTCACCATTAAGCATCCGGTTCTAGAAATTTATTGCATGTCTACTGATTCAATACTTCTTCATAATTATGCCCAAAGTCTTGATGCTAGTGAATATGTAAAAAATAATATAAAACTTTTGGAATTTAAAATAAATAGCGTTAGTTTTGATAAACATTTTCTTGACTTTCTTGAAGCAAGAAATAAAGCAAATGCCGAAATGCACAAAAGTTTAATATTGAATCAGTAAAATAATAAAAGCTATGAATAGAATATTAAGAAATGCTTTAATCATAATCCTAATGATTATTGGACTTATAGTAATAATTTGGGCAAATCAAATTATGATGGACTACCCAGGATTTAGAGAAATCAGAAAACTTGCAGTACATGAGGCATTACCCCACTCCATTATTGGAATGATAGTGCTTTTTTTAGCTTACTTGCTATCATATGTAAAAACGAAGAACTAATGGATATTAAACATCGAGCAATTTTAGAAGCAAATGGTTGGGAAATCGAATGTGAGGGACCTTTCGAAATCCGGAATAGCAATACTGAAAGTTTTGCCAGTAACCAAGCTGCATATATCGTTTTGGAATCCCTTATACCAAAGGTAGTTGACCCAAGAAAAATTATACCATTCTTGGAATACGATGAAGATAATTATATTGATAAGCTAAACATACTCGTTAGTCTAATTAAAGAACCAAATGTAAGGCACGTCATCCATAAGGATATTGATAAATGGTGCATTGCACAAGGATTTGATGTTAAATATATCTACCAAGCCAAGTCTTCTTGGGTAGAATGTGGATTGGAATAATTAATGGGAGTAGCTAAACTATATAACATAAAAGATTAAAACTATATAACATGAAAGATAATTATATTACAATCAGAAATTCAGATGGCGATACAATCGTAGAGCAACTGACAAAAGAACAACTACTCAAAGAACTTGAGGAAGGTAGTTATAGTGAGGGTATATTAAATAAATTACCATCAGAAAACGATACCAACTATTGGGGTGGTCAAACACTTATAATTAAAGGTACTATTGTTTTTCCTGTAGCAGAACAAGTTATAACTAGATATAAAATCGAATAATATGGAAAATGAAACAAGATTCAGTAGGGTAATGTCAGTAATTATATTATTTGTAGTCATTACCGTTGTAGTATTTGGATTTTTATCCCTAGTTAATTGGAATCTAAATATAGGTGAATGGAATGGATTCAGCCGATTTCTATTGGGAGTTGTGGGTGTTGGTTTTTTATTTAAAGTCTTTGAAGAACTATAGTCATGGATTACAAAGCATATATGTTCGAAAGAGAGGAGAAGCAAGCATATAACTTATTTGCCCGTGAATTCTTAATTGAAATAATTCTGAGAAAAAATAAGCAAATCCAGGAATTATACGAAAAAATAAACAAAAAAAATATGTATATAGCTAAATCAGGTAGAAGATACAGAACCATTCCTCAAAACATAGACCTTGAAGTTTGGGATGCCATGAGTGTTGACGAAAGAATGATACATTTGGGAATACTTCCGGAAGAACAAAAAGAAACACTAGTGAAATATCATTTGGTTTGCGATAAATGTGGTGATACCTATTGGTGTGAAAATGGCTTTCCAGTACCAAAACTTTGTGAGAAATGTTATAACATAACATTCGCATTACCGGCAACACCTATTTCAATCTAATCATATGAAAACTAAAGAAGTGGATTTCTTCGATGCTGTAGCATTCTTAGCAGGACTATCTGGAATTATCTTGCTATTGTTATATTACTGTGGTGATAATAACATAAATTTTGGAATCGGTGCATTAGCATTACTTGCAATCAACATCATATATGGTGTTGTTGAAAAACTATGGGGAACATATTTCTTAGCATTTAGCTTTATCGTATTATTATTTACTATACTACAATGAAAATAACAAAAATTGAGACTGAAGACCGAAGCATTTATACCGTTACACTCGAACCAACTTCATGGGAAAAGTTTTGGGGCAAAAAAACCGAAGTAAATGAATATAAACTCGATGAACAGTATAAATGTATGTTCGGTGGACGCATTTATATTGACAGAACCGGAAAAGAACTTGGAAATGGTAGCGATATTGCTAAGGCAATAGATAACTTCCGCAGAAGCTGGTAAATAATACTCCACATAAAAGAAATAATTTTTGTAACATTTACGAATTCCTTTCCGTATAATGGTATATAAATATTCCGTATAATGGCAAAGAAAATAAAAGATAAAGTACTCAGCAGCGAAGAAATACGACTGAAAGCAGTTAATTCCGCAATAAATGAAATCCGGAGAATGATTGATTATGGTATAATGCCATTAAATCCTACAAGGTCTTTCAGTCTTAATGAAAGAGTATTGTGGGGTTCACACAAAGAAGTTTATGTGCGTGAAGTACATGAGAATGGCTTATACTATACAGTTGAAAGTCTTAGGTATGATAAAGAAGGAAACCTTAATGGAGATAGCACTTGGACTGCTATGACATGGTTAGACCTTAATAAATATAAAGGTAAAAGAGACACTAGTTTTGCCATTGAAGAAAGATTTTATATCAGACAACTTAACTCCGGAATAGATAGCCTAATCCATATGGTATATAGTCCTTGGGGTGGAGTTGATTTTAATGTTGAGTATCAGAGAGAGCACGTATGGGAACTCAAAGATAAGGTAGCACTCATTGACTCAATTTTTAATAATATCGAAATCGGTAAATTTGTATTTGTTCAGAGAAATGAAAGTACTCCCGGACGTTATTATGAAATTATTGATGGTAAACAAAGATTAACTGCACTCTGCGAATTCTACGAAGACCGGTATAAATACAAAGGTAAGTTCTTCTCAGAACTCAGTGGTAGTGATAGACATAGGTTTTTCAACCATAGCATAACCTATGGATATCTTGAAAATCCTAGCTTGGAAGCCATCTACAGTACCTTTATCAAAATGAATACCTGTGGTAAACCAATGGATAGCAAACACCTTGATAAGGTTAAAGATTTGTTGAAACAAATAAAAAAATAATATGTATAATTACTACGAATTAAGACCGGAAGTTTTCAAACCTGAAAACCAAAAAGAATTTCTGGAAATCAGAGATAAGGTGAATGAAATAATCAGAATTGCGGGTTGTATTAATATGGGACATGCAATGGCAGGTGCTGGCGAATCTTGGGTGCGTATGGCAATGGTCGACAGACTTGTTGAACTTGGCGAAATCCGTGAAGTGAAACAAGTTGGAAATGTAGCGGGACAACACAGAATTTTCACTAAATAACTAGTAATATGAAAACAATCGCAGTAGTATCAAAAGACATATTCAGTTTTCTTTTATGGAAAACCGAAACGTTTGGTGAAGTAAAAAATAGCCACGCTCAGGCTAAATTCGTTCTAGACGATACACTATATCTATGTATATATCTCCCATATCACGTAAAAGGATATGTGGTTGATGAAGTCATTGAACTCGATACTGCGAGAGAAAATCTCCAATATGATTCCATAATGGAAAGCGTGAGGTTTGCAATGAAATTTCATCAGAAAAAAAATAATACCGAATCATTAGATGAATTATCGGACGATGAACTAACTGCCCTATTAAAAAAAGGACTTGCTATCGTGAAAAACATAAAGGAAGACATGAAGGAAGACCCAAATTGGAATGACAGTCCTGAGCAAGTCGAGGAAAAATCTTACAGCCAGATGTCCGATGAAGAACTTCGTGAAAATAATATTGTTAAAATCAATGATGAAGAAATCATTTGGAATATCGAGCCATCAATTTCTCCAAGAAAAAATGGCGATGAATCCCTCATAAGACTATCATGGGGAATGTTTACACCCTACCATGTAGATACAAATGCTAGTATGGCAAGACAACTAATAGCTGAATTAACTGAATTAGTCGAAGAAATAGAGAAAAATAGTAAAAAATAAGCCATGTTAAAATCGGAAGCAATCCAGGAAATGCAAAATGGTCGTAGAATTACTCACGAGTATTTCGATAATAACGAATTCATGACCATGAAAGACGGGCAAATCTGTCTTGAAGATGGTGTGAAATGTTCTCCGGAAGAATATTGGAAGTGGAGAACCACAGAAGATTGGGAAACCGGATATAGTTTCTACGATTAATTGTAACATTTCGACTAAAGTATTATATAATGATAATTAAATAGAAATTATGACAGATGTTATTATCGATACCGAAGACCGATTCATTGGTAAGTATAAAAACCATAGAATCTCAATTGCCAGAATTAGTCTCAACTTCTTTGATGCAGACGTGCAAGACTCAACACATTTGGTCTTAGAAATGCAAGAATATTTTATAGACATCGAAGCTGCAAAGCAATCAATGATTGATTACATTGACAAATTATATAATTAAACCTATGAAAACCAGGAATATAAAAGAATTATTGAAAATCATATTGAGAAATGTTGAAATTATAAATGGTCTTCAATTATATGGTGGTGTAGGTCTATGCTATGTAGCCAATGAATTACTTCATATGAATATTTTTACATTAGATGAATATTGTGAAGTCCAAGCCTATATTACCAATAATAAACCAATAAACCCACATACGCTAATCGGTAAAGATAACTACTATTGGAAAAAGGGCAGAACTAGACCAAGAATCAAATGGTTGAAAAAACATATTAAACTAAACTAATTGCTAAACATTGTAACATTTGCTCACAGGTTATCGTATAATGATTATAAAAAAATCATGAAGAAAACTTAATTCTTGTAATATGAAATACGAAAGATGTATCAATTGTGAAAACCATAAGTCCCATGAATTTGGGTGTAAATTAGATAATTCTAATTATGGTAAGGAAAATGTCGATGAATGCTTTGTTAAAAGCGCTTTCCATACTCGCATGGATAACGCTATTAGTGCAACAGAAAAAATGATTCAAATACTTGATAAAAATGAAAAATAAAATTAAGTCAATCACAGAAAAAATACAAACACCAAGTAAATTACCTGATGGTATCTATATTGGAGTTTGGGGTGGCTATGTTATTGATATAGAATTAGGCGAAAGAAACTATCTATTATTAACCGAAGATGGTGTAAAGGGTATTAACATAAAAGTAGCTGTTGAAGTTCAAGACGGAATCGCTACCTTTGATGTGGTTAAACAGTAAATAATAATCCTATGAAAGATATTAAATACGGTCCCGGAAATAACAACTATGGAAGGGATAAAAGTATTGATGATTTACTAAAAGGAAAAGTTAGTAAACCAAAAACTGAACTCGAAATACTCAAAGAAGTAAAATCATTATTCGATTACTATTCTAATGGGTCAGATATTAGTGTAGGGTATAGTCAATTATGCTCAAAAATAAAACAACTTGAATCCCCATTGCCCCGACCTGTGGAAGATGGAAAGCCTTATTGGGTGATTGAGAGGAAATGTGATTCAGGATTTGAATATTATGATTATTTTACAAATGAATGGTTTAATGATATTCATAAAGCTACTAAACGGAATACTGACGCAGAAATTATGCATTTGTATGTAAGAGTAGAATTTAAACCTGAATTAAAAGAGGCTTACATATCCGAACACATGGATGTATCAGAGGGGAAGAAAGAGGAAAGGAAAACATCTTTAGAAATAGCTGATGCTTTTATAGCGGAAACATCAAAAGAAGAATTAGCACAGCTTATTAAATTAGCAAGCGATAGATTCGATTCTTTATTTGAGCAACCCTCTCAATCCGACATGGATATAGTCGCAAAGTTCCCAGAGCAGAAAACTATTAAGGCTAAGTTGGTGTATGAGCAACCCGAACAGAGTAAGACTCCGGAACAAAGACTTGCATGGTTATCATCAAGAATTTCATTAGATGCAGTTGCTAAAGATTATATCCTTGCTCAGTTTATTGATATTAAAGCAGAAGCTATTCAATCATCACTTCGAGAAGTTAAGCTGCCGGATAAGGATAAGGCAAAATTGAAGTCAAGAGAAACTCCTACACATGATTTTTGGAATATATGGATGCAAGGCTTCGACTACTACGAAAAAGAACTAAAACGATTAAATAACCTGAAGTAATGGACTACAACGAATTTGAAATACCCGAATCTTCAGTCAATCCCGATAAAAAATACAATGATGAGATTGAGTTTGTGATTAAACAATTGAATTATATAGCACATGTTGCCGGAAGATATGATAGAAGCGTTCAAATACCAATAGCAAAACATATTGTAAATAAATTGGCTGAAAATCGAACAAAACAAAATGAAAAACTATGAAAGTATATGTAATGATTTGGTGTTTATTATTTGCATTTTTTTGCATTATGGTAATTTCATCATTTTTGAAGGATTTAGGATGGATTGATGAAGACCTTTTTGATTTTTTAAGTAATAAAAATAAGAAACTATGAAAAACACAACAGTAATAGAACTGATAGAAATCTTAAAACAAATGAATCCCAATGCGGTGGTTTGTAATCTCGAAATGGAAGACGATAAACCATTTTATTCAACATTTGAAAAATGTGTGGAAATAAAAGACGTGGAATATATCGATGATTCCGGTGATTATAAAAGAGGCGATATTGTTGCTATATATTAAAAAATGCTATGAAAAACAAAATCGAAGAAGTAACGCAATTATTGTTAGATAACAAGCTAACAAAAGAAGATGCAGATAAAACTCTATTGGAATTATATAGTGCAGGCAACCAAAAGGAACTCCTAACTAAATTCATTAACGAAATTAAAGAAGTTGCACCATACTTTATTCAATATAAACCCAACGAACTCGTAGATGTGTTTATAAATAGAAGCAGAGTCGAAACACTAGTATCTGAAACACTTGAAGAAAATAAAATCGAAACACTGATTTCAAACATACGGGAAGAAAACCTGGCACTCCTTGATACCGATGAACGTCAGGAATACGACTTACAAAAACTCTATGACTGGCAAGAAGATTATAGTTCAATTAAATGGGAAGACTTTAAAAACAAATGGTTCTACTGCGATAGATGCAAAGGTTATGACGAAGGTCAATGCCTATGCTAGATAATTCTAAAGACTGATAAAATAATATAAAGGAATACTATGGAAGAAAAATTAAAATCGGCTTTATTAGAAGCTGCAAATTGGGAAAACCAAATGACTGATGACAAAAGAACTAAATTAAGTTATAGCGATGCAAGACTTAGCGTTGTTGAGAGGATATTCGAAAAGTATAAAAACGATACGCTGAAATTATGGAATGTAGTTTCTGAACCAATATATCCAGTAGGTGGATGTTTAATAATACTTGCTTACGATGAAGCAGAGGCAAATAGAATTGCAAGTAAGACAATAGAGAACACTGCTGTTTTTACTGTTGAAGAAATACCTATGGATAAACCCTCGGTAGTAGAATATCAAAGTGGCGACTATTAAATGGTTTATAACTATCTTATACCACTAAAATAATAACTATTACATAAACATATATAAAATGGAAGAAACTACAATTACCGGACCCCAAACTACAAATAGTGAGACTTATGGACAACTAAGCGTTTACATAGGAAAGAAACTAGGTGGCGATAGATGTTGGTATTGCGGTGTAAGTATTCCCGTTGGCTCATATAGAAGAACTGCAGACCATTTCTTTCCCAAATCAATGAATGGAAGATTAAAAGTCGTTTGTTGTAAAAATTGTAACGATGAAAAGAAAAATCTAACCCCAAATGGATTTATTATTCATTTGGAAAAAATTAAGAAAAAACAACCAGCACATATAGAGAAATTAAATAGAATGATAAACGCAACACAAACATTATGGGACCGTGTGAAATGGTCGGTTTAATTAAAAATGTAGATGTGGAAAATAATATAAGATTCGATAAAAAGAATCCTAATACCATACAGATATTTAAAGATGGTAAATTAATCAACATGATTGCCTGTCCTCCTATTGAAAAGGGATGTGATATTATCTCATTTTCGGATAAGTTATGTGAAGGATATACATTTAATTTTAATGGGTTAATACTTATAACAACAAAAACAGACAGAAAGATTTATCATAATGGAGATTTAATAGCAGAAACAAAGCGTTAATTGTATTTTTATTTAATAATCGTATAATAACCATAAAACTAAAAACAAAATGAAACATTTTATAACATTTCAAGAACCCGAATTAAATTCAAGTATTACAACATTGGGATTTAACTTGCATTCAATCGGAACAAGTATTATCTACTTCAAGCAATACGCAAAAATACATGGTGTTGAAAATGATGTCGTTCCTGACGGAGCAATTGAAAAAATTAACGAAAGCCTTAAATTGCTAAAATATGAATTTAATATACCCATAGAACATAATCCATGTTTGGAATCAATTGATAAAAAGAAAATTGATGAAGTTGTTAAACGTGCCAATAAAGACCATGATAATCCATATAGAAAGACAATGCCGAAAATGCAGGAACTTATCAAGACATTTCTTCTAATTGCAGAAAGAGAAGGAAGAGAAACTAATTGGGATGAAATTAAAACTAAATGCAAAAGTATGTTGTAATTGTAACCTTTATAGTTATTCTTCGTATAATCATTACACTAAAGAATAAACACGATGGCAAAGAATGCAATAGATAAGTTTCTAGAGAAGATTTATCCTTCCAATGGTAAATTGGTAACGGATGAAGAAGGTACGATATGTACTACTATAATTGATGCAGAAACCGATGGTATTGCCTGTAAGTTTAACAACGACAATTGTGTTGAACTCAATACCCATAGTTATTCATATCTGACTTTAAGCCGGGATAATTTGGTTCAGTTAATACAGATGATTGACAAAGCCGAGAATATGTATAAGAAACGTGAGAAACTCTAATATATAAAAAATGGCACACAAAGTAATTGATTTTTATTCGGGAAAAGAAGTACAGGTTTCAGAATTAAATAAATCGGCAGACCTTAATCAATGGAATGAATTTGATAGTGCAGAAGAAGCATTTGATTATATGATTGCCAATAAAGAAGTGGGTAGTATTGTATTAGGGTGGATTTTACTTGATATTGAAAAGTCATGGAAACCTTTCGAGGTTGGTGGATTAGAAATTGCTTATCACCATGTATGGAATAATCATTTATTTTTCTTATTTGGTAGATTTTGTTCCTATGTTGGTGAATTAAAAAACCCTATTACTTTCTAATACTCAAAGACTTACAACATATTCTCAGTTTTATATGTACCATAACTCGGTTTTACTGTACCTGCTTTAGTATTTTATACTGTTTATTACTATATTTTATAATTCCCAGGGATGCCTGATTATCAATATGTTACACGCTGATAAATAAATGTGTACATAAATTGGTGGGGATAAATGGGACATCGTGGGGGAAAATGGGGGAAATTAATCAATTTTGTATGTCCGACACATAGAGGTTCTGCCCTCAAAAAATTTCTAGAAAAGTTATTTTATAAAAAATTATAAATTATTGGGCATAAAAAAACCCTCCGGCAAATGTCAGAGGGTTTCTAGTGGAGGGACAGTTTAGAGTCGCCAATAAAAAGTTTTAATAATTCCAGTTAGGTGGAAAGGTTTTATGAATGGTTATGTATTCTTCATCGAGTAGGTCTAGCAATCGAAAGCATTTATTTTTCAGTTGGCTATAGGGACGGTGGAGACTTTCATAATGTTCTAGCCACAGTTGTTTAGCTAAGTTGGGTTGGTGGAAATAATGTTTAAAATATAGTTCTTCTAATTGGTCTTCTATTTCAAAGGTAGGTGTACTTATTTTTCCTAGTAGGTCTAGGATTCTAACTAATCTCTCATAGAGTTTTTCGTGAACTTCAGCGTTTATATTTTTACGCTTGACTAATTTTTCATATACTGATTTAACGTTATCGATTGCATTTTCAGCACGTTTAAGTTCATCGGTATAATCAGGGAGATTAAACTCAACTTTAATAAATTCATTCATGGTAGTTAAAGGGTTTTTAGGGGCACTGAATTATTTTTATGCTTGGCAGATGTTTCAGTATATGTATTATCACATCTAGCGTCCAGGCGTTTCCAATCATTTTATAGCGTTGGGTATCACTTATTCTAATATTTTCTTTATTAGCATCATTCATAAATAATGTATAATCATCCGGCAGGGTTTGCAGTCTTTCACATTCTCTGGGTGTAACGAATCTAAGTCCCTGAGTATCTTGAATGCCGAAGAAATTTTGTCTACCATATTTTCTATACATATTTGATTCGATGGTCTGAGTTTTAAAATTATCTATCCAGATTCTCAAAGGCTTACCGGTGATTACATGTTGTTTACTAAACCACTGCAGTGCCTTGGGAGTATAATAATGTTTCTGGACATTATGCTCACGTACATTCCCAAAGGTAATATTTTTATCAATAGGTTGTACAATATTATTTATATTTGTCCAGTACATTCGTCTTCTGCGTTGAGCGGACAATAGTTGAGAATCTATTTCAATAGGTTGTACATTGAGGTAGCTGCTTATGATGTCCTGCCATTCTTTTTTCATGCGGACATTCTCGAAAAGAAAATAAGTGGGTTTGCATTCATTTAATATTCTAACGAACTCGAAGAACAATTTACTTTGGGGGTCATTGAAGTTAAGTCCTTTGCCGGAACTAGAGAATCCTGTGCAGGGACTTCCACCTATTAGTAAATCTATTTTGGGTAGTTCAGCTGCTCGGACATTCTCAACGCCACCAAGTTGTACAATGGTTGGGTAGTTATATTTAGAAACTCCCGTACAATATTTATCGACTTCCGATGCATAGTAATTATCAACATGTATTCCAGCTTTATCTAAAGCCAGTCTTCCGGTAGAGATACCATCAAATAAACTCAGTACATTCATTGCTTATCTATGTCTTTTTCACCATGTTCTTTTATGTAATTCCTTGCAATCTTAGCGGGTGGTAGTTCCGAGGATTCACCGGTGAAATTGATTTCATAACCCCATTGCAATGACCAATCCATTATCAGACCTTCACCTTCTGTGGTTTCTTTTTCTAGGTCTTTATCATAGAGTTGCATGAATGGTCCCAGCATATGGTCGACACCTGATACATAGGTAAGTCTAGAGTCTTGGTAAATTGTTTTTCTGCTCATAAGTCGTATACATAAACATCCACGGACACTACGTCCTCAATTATTTTTTGAATCTCTTCCCACTTCCCGCCAGCTAATCCACAGCCTATTCTAGGCATATGAATGCTTGCATTAGTTCTATGGGCAACAGTATTAATATTTAGTAATGCCTGGCGTACTGCAGTATATCTTATTGGTGGACGCTCGGACATTCCTATAGTTCCTTCCTGTCCAATCATGTTAGCAACCCATATGTCGTCTTCAACGCCCACTAGAGTGGAACTTCCTAGTTTTAAATCCTGTACATTGATAGAACGGTATACTGCTTCAGGGTCTTTCCATTTCTTGGACAATGCTCCGGTAAAACCTGCACCCCATGCTCCAACATTATTGCAAACATGTACAATGATTTTAGTACCAGGTCCTACAGGGGACGTAGCGTCTCCTTTGATATAATTAATATTAGATTTAGTTTCCATCATAACAAATGTATTATAATTGGTTTAGATTTCCAAATTTATTTTTTATTGAGATATCCCTGCATTACCAGCTTCTTAATTTCCTCGACCTTCTTATGGTCAACTACTTTATCTTCACCGTAACCCGCAGCGTACATTTTCTTTAATGCAAATGCTATTAGGTATAAAGAAAGGCATAACAATACAAGGGGGAATATCCAGAACCTATCTACAGGTATTCTCTGCAGGATATTGATGAAGACTTCTTTATCATTGCCACTCATGAAATAAGCTGCACTACTGAATGCTAGCGTCATTAAGAAAATGATTACAATGAACCAGGCAAGTACTTTGAATAACTTTTTAAGGGTTTCCATATATATTATAGATTTAAATTAGCGGGAATTAATATTCTTATTTGTTCATATCGATATTAGCTGGGTTAGCCGAGTCATAAATTGCCTTGAGGCGTGTAGATGCTTTCTCAACTCTTTCTGGGTTAGTAGATGATAAGGTTGTGCCAAGTAAATAACCAAACATAAAGTCTTTTCGGTAACCTTTCTTCAAACGATTATTATAGATATTCACCGCAGCTTCAAAGTCTTTAAAATAGATTTTATCCATAATATCTCTAAATGCTTTAAGCTGTCGATATTCTTTAATGCGTGCCAGATAGATGCTTCTGTTCTGACCAAAACTTAAGGAGAGTATTGCGAATATACATCCAAATAGAAATGGGAAAATAAACATAACACCCACTAGTACACGGTTATTGATGAAGATACTTCTATCAATGATACCGGTGGCGATACCTATCACAAAGATAAAGAACGCAATAACGCAAGTCCAGGCAAGTCTTATGAATAGCTTGGACATTTTTTTATTAAATCTTTTTGCTATGAAGTTCATGGTTATTTTGTTATTAGGTTAACTACTTCTGGGTATTGATTAAGCAATGCTACGATTGCCTGTGAGAGTTTGTCACCTTCCTTCTTAGGAAGACTGACGACACAGATGAAACGTTCTTCTGTCTTGCCGTTAGGTAATAATATTTCTTCTACGATTGGCGTAGTGGTATACTTTCTATTATTCTGGGATATCTTGTACATTGCTTATGATTTACAATCTGTTATTTCTAAGTTGACTATCTTCACGTGTCTTATCGAATAAATCCAATTGTTTGTGAGGATGTTGTCCCGCTACGTAAGCTTCAATTGCTTGGATATAGACGAGACATACTTCGATAGTACAATCACTAACATATGATTTATTAAGGCTACTGGCTTTGATATCAATACGGTCATCAGTTGAATTCCTGGTTGTGAATGCCTGTTTAGCGATTGGTGCTTCCGGGTATTCAGTACTGAGCTGCAACAGTCTTTCTCTTATCTGGGTATCGAGTTTCTCCAATTTGTTAACTTGGTCTTTGTATTCTCTGCGATAATCACTAGCATACATTCTTTTCATTGCTTTAAATTTAGGTTTAGTATTTGATGTTAAGAATAAACCCTGCATATTTCTATGCAGGGCATTGATGTACATTAGATATCAATCATTCTACTTTCAATAATCTTTAGGAGTTCGGACATTGGTCGTTCTTCTTCCTCGGCATTGATTGCTTTCTCAATTGGCTTTTCCTGTTTTTTGATTTTAGCCAACATCTTCTCCAAGTCCTTATCTTCGTAGGTTCTGTAATCAGATTCGAAGTACGCCTGTTCAATGATGTCGATTTCGCCATTGGTATAGGTTGCCTTAGCAATCGGGAAGTATTCTGCAACCCTCATTTTGCTATGGTCGTAATCCGGTACAGCAACAATGTGAGCAGGGTTAACAAGGCAAACCAATACAGCATCACCATTTGAACCGAAGCGTTTCACGTAATTGGTTGCACCAACATGAAGTCCGTATGAGCAATCAATTGCAGGGTCGCTATCGCAATCTTTGCGAGGCATTACAACAGGCACACCAAGACGAATTTCCATAGTATGGCTGTGTTTGTCGGTATAAACAGTTGATGATGTTTCAGCAAGTTTATCAAGACTTGCATTCAGGTCTCCGAGTTTGCCAAGGATTTCAACATCTTTATCATCATCCCAGCCATCTGCTGTAACTGCTTTTGTTAAAGCTAAATTACCATCTTCATCACGATAAACAACATACTTGTTGGCACTGCATTTCCAGTCTTTCTTCACGTGAAGATACTGATTGGTAACGAATTCCAAAAGGTCATTATCTACCTGTTCTTTATATGCAACTGCCTTGTAGACTACCATATACCCTGTATCAGTCAGAACGAAGTCATGGGTATGAATGAAGTCGAAAGCCGAAGTTCTTACCCTCTTATCAGGGTTTAGCATAAGCAGCTTCCAGAAGTTAATAACTGCATCGACAGGGTATTGGTTCTCATGGTATTCTTTCAGAACCTCAACAAGGGTTGTGGGAATTGGAGTGTTAAATCCGGCAATGAATACTTCTCCGGTTTCAACATCACTTTCAAGACCGGTCAGGAATGCTACCCTGATTTTCTCGTTGAGATACATTCGAATAGCTTTCAAATTGGCATCACTTGGGTCAGATTTTGCCCGGAGAACGATACCATAAAGTTCTCGTGCTTCTTCTGGACTGCCACAATTCTTCTGATGTAATTTACCATCAATACTTATATTAACGGTGTTTCCGATTTTAATTGTCTGAATGTTTTTCATAATGATTGATTTAATTAAGTTTTATGTACTACAATGATACGAATAATTTAATGTTTATGTTACAAAATAATGCAGGGAAATTAATCCCCGCATTACATTAGTTTTAGTAGACCATTATGCTTCTAAGCAGGTTCCAGTAACTTGGTTTTGCAAGACTGAAATAACTTGGATGTTGAATGTGTTGCATTACCTCTGCATTCAGTACTTCCATTTCTTTTACTTCATCAATTAGCACGTTCATTTTTTGCTGTTCACCTGTCAATTCAACATTATTAACTGGAAAGTACAATGAACAATAGTATTTTGAATTGCTTCCACCATTATATTCGAAAGGCGATTTGGCATAACCTGTCATCAAGATGTTGAGTGTCTGGATTTTCTTTGCCCATGTAGGACAGATGTTTTTAAATTCAGATGCCCTGTACAATGAATTTATCTCGTTGAATTTCGTTACAAGGCTTTGTGCCTGATAGTAATTCATAACCTTCTTGGCTTTCCTGTGCAACATCTTCCAATACAGGGTGCTGATATGATTTGCATTCTTGCAGTACTCCATGTACTTAATGTTGTTCTGTGCAATCAAAATGAATACCACACCTTTCTTATCATTCAATTTGAATTCATGACGGTATTCATCATAGCTTCTAACTGTTAGAGCATCACCAAAGAGCATACGGTAAACAGTATATCCGGTTTCCAATTTAGCTTCATCTTCCTTTGTTCCGTAGAAGATAGGTATATTGAGTTTGAACATTGTATCAAGTTTAATCCTTGTGCGATAGCTACCCATTACCTTTGCAGGGATTGTAGTGTTACGGATTTCAGTACTTAGTTTCTCAACCCTACGACTTTCAATAAAGTCAGCAGGTACTTCAAGACTGTTATAGTCAATACAATTATCTTCAACCAATCCAAAATATTCATCCTGCATTTCTAAAAGACTCTGCATATACTTGGTTGGCTGTACATTACCATTGGCATCTACGGCACTAATAGTATCGTGTACATTGAACAGTTCTGCAACATCTACCATAGTCTGTACATTATTACCGAGTAAATTCTTGCGACTGATAACATAATACCTTTCATGTTTGGTTTTCAACCATGCCTGTTTTACAATCTTACGTTCAAACAATCCTTCGTGAAAGTAAAGGTTCTTTGCACCAAGCAATTCATCATACCCGCCTTTAAACTGTCCACTACTACTACCATATCTGCGGTTGTATTTTCCAAACTTCTTACCTACAAGACGTACATTGAAGAAGAAGTTAAACAATTGAACATCATCCGGCATCTTTGTGAAACTGAATTTGAAGTTTGAAAAGTCAACATCTTTCATTTTGATGATGTCTTTGCAGTTAATAGTCTTGCCATTCTCAAAGAATAGTGTACCGAATTTATTCTTAGCCTTAAAGTAATCCTCCAAGGTAACAATGTTATCGTACTGTTTTACAAGACGTTCTGTAATCTCTTTCTTAGCAGCTTCGAGTTGTTTTTTAAGTACTTTGATAGTGTTCTCGCTGTAATCCAGTGCTTCACGGTTTGCAGTTACATTAATGTCTCCGATTTCCAAACGCAGGGCAATAGGGAAGCTGTAATCGCCACTGGACAATCCCAATACGCTGTAATCAATTGGATATGCAACCCTGCCTAAGCATACGTGAGCATAGCTGCTGTACTCGTTTCCTCTGAACAAGAAAGACTTTGCTCTGATGATTTGGTAATTGTTGGTAAGACTTTCTTTGTCGAAGCCATCAAAGATAACATTCTCGAAGTAATACAATTGTCTTACCATTTCGTTCTCGAATTTCGAAACATCATTTGGTAATACAGGGATGCGTACTTCTGTTCCATTACGGTCAGTAGTAGGTTCACTATGTAACAGGGAGATAACAGGACTTTCAGGACCTTCATATATCAGGTAGAAGTATTTCATACCATCATGGTTTGTAATAAGGTTGAAGCTGTTATCGTATTCGCCTTGTCCATGACCTGTTGACCTTTTATAAGCCAATGGAGTTTTGCCGCCAATACCAAAGCCACCAATTTGAGTATTGTCTACTCGTTTAGTACTTGCGAAGTAAACGCCATAGATATTGTTTACCCTGTCAGGAGACATACCGACACCAAAGTCAATAAATGAAATGGAAAGGTTTCCAGTGTCTTTGTCGATGTTCTTACGAATTATTACCGGTGAATTCACCTTTGCCTCAATGTGGCTGTCAAAGCAGTTAGAGGTTATTTCTCTTACAACCGTACCAATTGGATTACTGTAAATGCTCTTAGTGAACATCTGGAATACCATTGATGCGCTGTCCTCTGATAGTCTCATTTTGTTTGAGCCAGTTGTGCCTTCAATTGCTTGGTCACTTAATTTCTTTAAATTGATTTCCATAGTCTTGAATTTTTATGTGGTTAAATTATGATGCTTATACGAAATGTTTCAGGGTTTGTTACAAATATACTTAACTATTTTTGAATTGCCAAAAACGAATGTTGTATATATAATAAGGTGTATTACCGAGCCTGTTAAATTTACCCATGATACGAATTCCGGGAAACAAGGTTACAAAATATTGCTATTTAGAAAGATTCTGAATAAGCAGAATATTGCGTAGGGTGGAGTCTACTCGGTCTCTGGTAAGTTCCAGTTACGTTTAGGTGGTTCGTATGTATGTTATACGGAATTACCGGTGGTAGGGTTACAATTAATTTGATTTAATTTACCAGAAACGCTTATCATTAATAGCTACATGAAATTCTGTATTACAATCTTCGCATAGCTTTTTAGCTACCTTCAATTGTTTTTCATTCATTGCCGGGTCTATCGTATTTTTAGCTTGTTTTGTTAAATCGATACAGCCACCAAGTATTTCAATTCTAGGCAAATATGAGGTATTATATTTAATACGTACCCATCCTCGTTTATGTAGAACTTCGTAAGGAGAGGATATATTTTCTTTATCCATATATTCCATCATTCCCATAAACCCCAATTCTTCTTCCAGAAGATTCTGTGCATATCTATTGTGTTGAAAATTTCCAACCTCAATTACTTCTCCATTTGGAGTTAACCAGCTATCTCTCATAAGATTTAAATTTGTTTAGTATTATACGAAGCTGCTTGAGAAATGGTTACAAAAAAACCCCCGGACTAACCACAATCCGGGGGAACTAATCACTATGAACACACATAATACAAATAAAATGAAAACTAGACAATAAGGAAATATTTTATGTCTCTCTAGGAGACCTATAGCATGCTTGGAAAATTTCCCCCAGACATCCTTGCGATTCTGCACGATGTGAGTTTCCGGAAACCCAGGGGAAATTAATCTTACACAGTCCTTGTAGGCGCAAGGCTTACGCCTCTGTGCAACCATTGCCGTCAGAGTTTCAACGCTGTATCCAGTTCGTTAAGCTGGCTCACCTCGTAAAAGGGAATTACTCTATCCTAATATAACTGCGTTTGCTCCTGCTCCTTTCGGAGACCCCATTAACGGTTGGCTATTTGCATCGAAGAAAGAGGACACGGGCATTGAACCAGCCAATTATAAACGTCACCTGTGACGTACCTCTTTCAATATCTTAAAGAACGTTTGTTTCAAGTTCGCCTAGGTTACAAACCTAGGACTTGTTCCGTGACTACCTCACTACTTTGTGTTTCGCCCCAGATGTTTTATGAATGTTATACGAAGCAAAGCTAGTAAATGTTACAAAATAAACAAAGTATTTTTAATTTAATTTTTAGTTTTATCCGGATAGTAAACCATGTGCCCCTCACTATCATTATCCACGAAAACAAATCCATGTTTCCTGTAGAAACCATAGAGCTGCTTTAAATCTGAACCATATACATTTGTTGCCCACAATCTAATTCTGACACCATGATTGTCTGCAGCTTTAATAATTTCGGAGAGTACTGCAGCTCCATATCCATTACGTCTTTGGGATTTCTTTATGTTAATCAAAACCAGGTAGATATAGTCGCCATCAATGTCTTCGCAATATTCTAGTTTCAGGTCTTGAATGATGTTTTTAAATTTAATTCGTTTGATATTATATACTAATTCGTTTAGTATGTCTTGGCTAATTCGTTTCATAAAAAAACCCTGTTTCCGATAAATACTCAGAAACAGGGTTTTTAAGTGCTCCCCTCCAATCGGACATTGCTATCCAATATTATTATCTCTTTGTGATGTGTCCATCAGTTGTTCCGATTTCGGCATTTATTGCAAGAACTGGGATTATTCTTTTTTCCACAACAACTTTCTTCTGGCAATCGAAACAATAATTACTTTCACAATCATCAAGGTTAATTACCGTAGGATTATCGGTTGGGCAATTCGGATTAACCAGTGCATGACTTTCAACGCTGTCACTTCCACATTCACGGCACACCCATACTTCTTTTGTTTTTCCATTGTAGAATATTTCCCTGCAATAGCTTTCAATTTCATAACCATAATCATACATGGTGTAATCATAGGTTAGCTTACCATCTGCATCCCTTTGGAAATCATTTGGGAAATCCTGAACTTCTTCCAGAATTCTTAACCTAATAGCATTCTTAATCGCTGACCGGTGTTGTTCATCATCAACAATGCCTTCAATGAATTCCTTTGACATTTCATCATCCACATAAAGACCTTCGCCTTCAATACGCATTTGGAAAATAATCTGGGCATTCTCACGGGCAAAGGTTTCTTCGGGAGTTTCTTTCTCACGTTCATCCTCGGCTTCGAAATCATATACATTCATTTCGGGAATTCCCAATTCATCCACAGCATGGTCTTGTAGGCTGTCAATAAGGTTCAAGATACCTTCCAGACCTTCCTTATGCTCAGGGTCAACAGCATCATTATTAATGGTTTCAAGTAACATTCTCTTCTGGTTTCTCAACTCTGACCAGTCAATACTATTAAAATTAAAGTCTTTCATGTTATATGTATTAGTTATGATGGTTATATGATGAATAGATAAAAAGGGTTACGGAATTAAATCCATTTTATTTTAGTCCAAGCAGTACCAATAACCTTGTAACCAACTCCATCATTACCCACCGATATTAAACCGTTTTCATCGTCATAAAGTGGATATTCTGAACCAATTGTAAATTTGGTATTAACACTCCAATTGGAAGGCATATTATCGCCTTTGAATTTCGACACCCCAATTGGTTTAAGCGGCTTAAGTTTGAACCCATCAGGTATTGACGAAGGTAAGCATAATGCTTTGACAATTGCTTGCCTATCAGTTATCGTGTGCTTTACTTTAAAATCTTCCATCGTGATATGTATTAGTGAATATTAATTATAACAATTATACGAAGAACTGCAACAAAGGTTACAGTTCGTCATCGAAATTACTTTCATGTGCATTATATTCATCATCAAGTGGGTCAAAGAATTCACCATTAAGTTCATCACCAAAATCACTTTCATCGTCTTCATCTTCATCGTCCTCACCATCAACATCGAATTCCTCTTCACACATACGCTCCAATTCAAGGATTGAAAGAGTGTTCAGGAAATTCCTGTTATCCTGGTCGTACTTTGGGTCATCATCACCATACTTGTTTTTCATTATTGAGTCTGTGAGTTTTTCTCTTAGACTCTGAGATTTTTTAGCTGCCATAATATTTATTTTTTTATGAGTGTTGTACGAAAATTCCCCTGTAAATGTTACAGTAAATATCCTATTGGTGTGTTTTCTGGATACTGAATATTTATAGCAATTGTATAAATATCATCAGTACCTGTACATTGGTCTTCACATATTACCCAACATCTTTGCATTATAACATTCAGCAGCTTACCATCATTAATATTGGTATTGCTGTACTCGGTGAAATCATCATCGGGATGAAAGATATAGTCCGCAGCTTTCAGGTCTGTAAAGAATTTCCGTACATCATCCAAGGTATTAACCTCGTTAGGCATTGGTATTACTAATGATGTTTTCATATCTTTATATATTGGTTATTATTATGTACATTGCTTATACGAAAAATCCCCCTGTAATGTTACAGAGGGATTTAATATCGGACATTGATTATCCTAATCTCAGGAATTTCGCAATTGCTTCCTGTCTTTCTGTGTACATTGATGATAGCTTTGGCAGCCATACATTCATAGGTTCAAGCCAGAAGTAGTCGACCATTAGTAGGTCTTGTGTGTCATTACCGTTTTCCCAATATTCGAGTTCGGCACAGATTTCATGATGAGTTTGCCCCCATTCTTCAATAAATTCCCGGAGTTCAGCAGGACTGAAACAAGTGGGTTCTTGGAAACCATCACCCTGTTGTTCGTCACACATTTCGCCTTCCCAACATTTCTGACCACAGAAAGCACAGTTGCCTTCATCATCCTTTATACAATCTTCACCCTCAACAAGTGGATTGATACCGTCTTCCCAGATTGCCATAGTGTCTATGTTCTCGCCATTAGCATCATAAGCATCAACAACAAATCCTTCCGGGGTTTTATAAATCATCAGGTTTCCATTCTCTCCACAATGGATTTGAATTTCTTCCCTCTGAATAACTTCATTGAAACCAGTTGCTTTGATGCTGAAGTAATCTGAAGAGGTCCGGAATTCTGACCAGCGTTCTTCTGGTAATGACTCAACGAGTTTGTCTTTCTCAACAAAACCTAGGATTTCTTCCAGTACTGTTACGTCACCTGAAAGGATGTCTGCTTTAAGTTCAGCAATAACTGCATCGATTAATTCTTCTCTAGTTTTCATAATATATGTATTTGTGGTTAATACTTATTATACGCAAAATCACCGGTGATTGTTACATTGCTTTAACAATTCTTTATAATGGCGTTGTTTGGTAATTATTTTTTCAGTCTCTTTTATAGTTTTACGGATTTCCTTATAGGCATCCTTAACAATTTGCCGAGCATCATCAATTTCCTTTTGACATATAAAGATATTATACTTTAATGTTTCAGCACTTACGTTTTTTCTTACTGGTTTTAACATTGATATAATTATTATGTTAGTATTATCCCCATTGAATTATTTCACCATTCTCAATCCAACCGTGATTACCTTGTTCACCATCTTGGATAACCCGGAAGAATGTGAGTTTAGAACCTACCAGTTTTTTGGTTTCATCATCTAGTTCCCATTCGTCAAGAAAATGTTTTGCATCAATGAATAAGGCATAATCGCCTCGGATATCATTGTCATACGTTAAGTCTTCCATAATATTTATGTATTAGTTATGTACATTATACGAATGCCGGACATTAATTGTTACGGTTTTTCTAATACTTCTGCAACAAGAGAATATACAAATGAATTGGAAGCCGAAGTACTCAGATGTGCCTGAGCAAAGCTAATCAATTCCAAGATTTCACCTTTCTTTATTCCATCGGCTTTAAAATCAATTCCTTCTCCACTGAGAAACTTAATGTAAATCTCGAAAAATCTTTTTGCTTTCATATCATATGTTTTAGTGTACATTAGTTATACGAAAAATCCCCTCAGATAGTTACATTCTGAGAGGATTTTAATTGATAGTTGGGTTTATAATACTATTCCAAGAGCCTCAAGGTTGGTGTTCAAGATTTGTACATTTCCTGCACAATGTTTTATTTTAATTGCATCAACGGTTTCCTGTAATTTCTTAAGTCGAACATTAGCCACGTGTGATAATGGTATATTATATTTTATCATAGTATATCTACCACTATCAGGAACACCCCAAAGAATTGCTTTCTCCATAAGTTTTTGTACTTTACTTTTTTCTTTGGCTTTCAGATATTCTTCAAGCAATTCATCAATAACACTTTCAAGACTTTGCTCAAATTCGAAATTGTCAAAACTTGATTTCACTTTGGGCAATGTCTTGCAATATGCTTCGGCTTCTTTGATAATATCATAGTCAGCCGTTGAGTTCCCACCATAATTAGTACAACCGCCACGACCATCATTCTTACAACTACCAACTTTCTTACCATCAATATAGAGGTCAGCAGAAAAGCAATTTGTTTCTTCGGACATTCGTTCGTTGAAACTGATACGTTTTAATTCGATTTTCATTTTGTCTGTTTTAAGTTATGCTGATTATACGAAGAATAACATCAAAAGGTTACAGTAATATTAATTCATATTCTGCATCGCCAAAACCATTTTCATCAAAATAATCAACAATCTTCTCTTTGGAGTTGTCTTCAATTACAGACTCAATATCTGTTAGCTTTACAGGTTCATTATCAACAATACTATAAACAGTTATTGTTTTGTTTCCAGTGAGATTTTCATCTTCAACTTCTTTTTCTACTGTGTAATAAAATTTTACCATGTTATATGAGTTTGGTTATGGACATTATACGAAGAAAGACCTTGCAGGGTTACACTTGCAAGGTCTTTTTATGTACATTAGTTTTTAATATCCACAGTTAACATCAAGTGGTTGCACCACGAACATTGACTGTCTTACTTGTGCCTCGGCAACCTTATCTGCAATACGTTTCCATTTCAACCCTACAATAACACCTTTCTCGTCATTAGGTCTGTAATCGGTTTCGTCTCCATTGATAACCTTAAAACCTTTGTAGGTCTTTGGTAAATCTTCAACCTTGTTAACATTGAATACCATAGCAATATTCTCTCCACGTTTCAATAAGGTGTTACAAGCAATCCAATTGCGACCTGTGAAACTGAAAGTCAGGTGATAGTTTTCAGGTTTCCCAACAAACTTGTTTGGGTTTTTGGTGTAATCATAAAACTGTACTGTAGAAAACAATTCGAAGATATTTGAACCTCCCAAAGTTCTTACGTTTGCCCAATCGATATCTGAAATCGTGTTAAGCCTTGCAGAAAAAACCATACCTTTCTTAATGGCTTGTTTACGATATTTCAGTAATTCAGCAATAAGCCATTCCATGAAAAATTCTTGGTTCTCAAAAAACAACCTTGTCTTTTTAATCCTTGCATCGCTAATAATAGTCTTACCACTTTGGATATCCATTTTGGCGTGACCACTTGTAGCCAAACAACCCGACCTACATTCAGCAGTACTGTGACTGCAAACATCATATCCGCTCGTCTCGGCAGGACTGAGATTAATGCTATAAGTCATTACACCTACTTTTTCATTCTTTACCATTTTGGCACTAAGACTAACACCACCAAGGTAAGATACACCAACTGTTTTACAAGCCTTTGCAATTGTCGAAAATTTAATGTCTTTCATATTATATGTATTGGTTATAGTGGTTATACGATAAGTAGTTAGGAAAGGTTACGTTTTTACTATCTTTTATTAAACTTTTCCCACAGAGAATCAGCATCAATCATCATGTTAAGGTCGCCATCGGTTTCCAATATAACGAACTTTGCGAAGTTAATATTCTTATGTGCGTTTTCCTGAGACATACATATTCCTATGCATTCCTGTGCATCACTAAGGTGTGACATAACTACCATACTTGCTTTGGTTTCCATATTATAGTTGTTTTATTATATTATAGAGTTTTCCTACTTTCTTTTTGAAGTAATAATTAGGTGTATTTGCATTCCACCATCCAACGAGTTTATTTGCGTCTGATTTATTAACACCTGAATGTATGGTTTTAAATTCTTTCATAGGTATTATACGTAACTACATTAAAAAGGTTACAAAGTGGATAGTATTACTACCCATATCAGAATATAAGGTAGGGTGGAGTCTACTCTCTCGGCAATTTTTGATTGCCAACCGGTGATATGATTTATACGCAAAAGCCTGGAAATATGTTACAAAAAAACCGGAGAATTTCCGGTTTAATTATCTTCTTCATCATCATAACCATTTGGGTTTCTGATGTCGTTTTCACCACAATTACCACAACTAGCTACCTTTGGATTTTCTTTGTCCTTGCCGAGACTTTCTCCGCAATTAGGACAGTGGAGATTTACTGCCATTATTTAATCATTGGAATATATTTATCCACTTTAAGTACCGCATCTTCGTCTTCCTCTTGTAGGTCAACACTAAACACATCTTCTGACCCCTCAGAGGATTGAATGTAATACTGCCAGTTATTATGCTCGTTCAACATTTCTTGAACTTCTTTTGCTGCATCAAGTGGTGATTCGGCTTCCACTTCGATTTCAAATACTACTTTGTAATTCATGTCTTTATGTATTAGTTATAGTGGTTATACGTAAAAAAACCCTCTAGGGTTACACCAAGAGGGTTTATATTTTAAAAGTTATGCAGATTTCTGTGCTTTGATTACACGAGCATCGCTAACAGGTTTCCAATTCTGAATTTGACCAGTCTGCATGTCGATATCAAGGCTAACATAGTCACCACAATCACCATCAGAAGATATTCCAATTCCTTCTGGCACATAGCCATCACTCTCGGTTTTATTACCTTTAGCATCTGTGTACTCAGTCCAACATAAGTCAGAACATTTAGCACTAATTCTTAGTATTCCCATTTTGTGTATGTATTGGTTATGATGGTTATACGCAAAAACCCCGGAAAAGGTTACGTTTTCCAGGGTTTTTAATTAAATTACCGGTGATTATAAGTTTTGAAATCTGATGTAGTCTGCCTCGGTGATTTCCATATAGGAGTTCCAACCATCGTACTCTGCAAGTAGTTCACTTGGAGTACTGTGTTCATCCCAATAGTAGGTTGCAAAACCACCTTCCTCAGCAACTTTAAGCGCAGCTTCAATGCCATCTTCTTCCATTGCATCACAAATTTCACTTCCGAATAAAAAGTATTTCTTTTCCATGTCTTTATGTATTGGTTATGCAGGTTATACGTAAAAAAACCCTCTAGGGTTACACCAAGAGGGTTTTAATTTTAGTAGATTTGTTTATTCTTCTTCTTCATCCTCAGTTCCCATGAGTTCTAAGGTGTATTCAGTTCCTTCTTCAACTTCTTCCTCGGTAATAAGATAGCCAAAACGATTTACAAAGTGATAGCCACTTACAAAACACATTACTCCATCGGAATCCAAAATAGTCCAAATTCTGCGTTTCAGGTTTTCATCAGTACCTTTCATGATGTTGTTGATGTACTCAACTTCCTGTCCATAGGTTTCAAACATTCCACCACCAAACGGGCAATCACAAGGGTCTGCATAGAAGTGATTCATTACCATATTAAAACGGCTTTCAAATTCTTCTTCGGTTAACTTAACAAATTTAATTTCGCTCATGTCTCTATGTATTGGTTATGCAGCTTATACGCAAATCAACATTGAAATGTTACATATTAAAATACTCTCTTACTCTTTTCAATTCATCTGCCTTTAATATGTATGCTTTGTAATCCCAACGGAAATGACCAAAGCCATAGAATTCTGCATCACAAGTATAGCCAGTGCGTACTAATTTTGGTTTTGTTTGTGCCTTAACACCCTTAGTTAATATTCTTTCAATAAGAGGTTTGACATTCTGTGCATCACCTTTATTTACCATAAATGAAATCTTTCTTGCAAGTGCATCAAGATTTTCAGACTTGCCGAACAAGCCCTCAACACTCCAATTTTCAAGGTCTTTATATTGAACAACTGCAAGGTGCTTACCAATCATTTTTGCCTTCGGATTAATCTTTGGCAATTCTGTTGATATGTTACCTGTGATTCTCTGTGCTTCTTTCCAAAAGCTGCCAAGAAAATCTAATTCATTTGTGAAATTCATATCTTAGTTTATTAGGGTTGAACAATATCTTATGCTCATTATTCAATACGAACTTTGGAAAACACTGTGGATAATTTCTTATCCACTTATCCAAGTAGCGTACATCAAGAAACCTTATATCATCTTCGGGTTTAATGACTTTCTGAATCTTAGTTGTTATGGTTGTTAAAAGTATCATGAGTATTATACGTTATGTACATTGATAAGGTTACAATTTAATATGTTCCTTTAAGAAACTTTTAAACTGTTCTAAACTACCAACCCAAATCTTATCTTGCAATTCCTTTTCTACTACAATGGTATTTATTCTATCTAAAATATAATTACTGAGTAATATTTCGCTTAAAACCAAACAATATTGTTTCTCAGGTATGTTAGTAATAAAATTTAATTCGTCTGTTATCTCACCAATTAAACCCAGGGTTTTTCTAGACTTACATTCAATTCTTATATCTATATTATTTGATGGTGAATGATAAACAAACTCAGTTTTTTTTTGTCTTCCAGTTGGTGTTAAATATGGCGAACAAGCATTTTTAAATAACTTGTTTTTATTTGTTGATTCTTTTAAGATTTTGGTTGCAACAACACTTTCACCAATATAAATTAATTGGACATTCCCGTGGTTGTTAAGTACGGTTTCTGTTTGTAGTTCAAATATATTCATAGATATTATACGAGTTAAAATAAATGGGGTTACAAATTGCAACCCCATTATTATATTTATTAATATTCGTTTAACATTTTCTTCTGAAATCTTTTAGTGTACATTACACAACCCTTGACAGTATTTGCCACACCCTTAAATCTCTCTTTCAATTCTTTTGATTCAATCTCTGCAAGAAATTTATCCATATTTAACATATTATCCCAAATCATAGGCATTGTTGCACGTATCATATTAAATTGGGTGATTTTTGCAGTTTCTTCATAAACACAATTCCATTCGGTAAGATAGTTAATAACCTTACAAACAAATTCAAACTCTTTTTTAAATTTTTCGGTAGACATTACCGGTATTAATTCCTCCTTACCATAATCTTCAACAGTTACTAAATCACTATTTAACCATTTACTATCCGATGTAAGAATGGCAAAAATACGTGATGGAGTTATCATTCTACCATCAGTACTATACTTTCTCATATACTCTGCTTTAAGATTCTGAATTGCAATTGCCAAAGGTAAACGTAATTTTAATGCTACGTTGAAATGAGCCTTACTATCCCATTTTGAAGTTACTGCATTTCGCCTTGCAATCGCACCAATTTTCTGAAGTAATGTACCTTCATTATATTCTGCCTGTGTCAATACTGTAAAATTAATTGGTAGGTCGATACCAATGCTTTTGAGAAATATATGAAGATGTAAATGATGATGACCGTCAATAGTTTCTAATGCTCTATTAACATAAAGATGTAAATCATCTTTAAAATATTCATTATCATTCCAAAGTTTCTTAAACCTAGATAAACGGTTATTATCAATTCCACTGTCTTCACCCCTATTATATTTTAGGGTAGTAAACATACCAAAATTAAGTGTTGAAAATTTACCGTTATCATTTACTTCTTCGGGTGAACTTACCATTGGGTAAGTACTTTTGATTGTTGTGTCCATAGTGCTATTTATTAGTGGTTATGATGGTTATACGACATTAACAATTAAAAGGTTACGTTTTACTTAAATAAAAAAAGGGTGGTTGTCTGGTTAACAACTACACCCTTAATATAACCAAAACATGGACAATCAATTTTTTGTGCCGGATTTCACCGGTTTATTCTCCGTCTACTAGTTCCTTAAAACTTTCATCTTCCCTATATTTTATTAGCTTTGGGTGTCTTATATGGCACAGACTTGCAAATTCGCCTCCTCCTGCTCTTGTGTAGAATCCAAAGTATGAGCCATCAGTTAGAATATCTGTTTTATTGGCTTTCATTAACTTTATAATATCTTTCTCCTGTTGCTCTGTGAACGGCATCGAAGTATCGTGGTCAATATCCAATTCATGTAGAGGAATAATATTTGGTAGATAACCTTTTGCTTTTCTCGCCATTGAAATTCTAAACTTACCATAGGGTTCAAGTTTAAATGTGCGGGTTTTTACTAATGTGAGTTCCATAATTTAGTCCTCCAATATTTCTTCAAGTTTGTCAAGAATCATAATCAGTGCCTCGAAAGGTAGGTCAGATAAGTTTTGTTCAACTGTGTCGCCCCAATCATCGCCTCTTAAAAAGAGTGTGACATCATCACCGCAAACCCTCTGTACATTGCCATCAAGGAAATTTCCATGTCGGCTAACTGCGTATCCAAAAGGTGCTTCATCAAGGTCTTCCTGTTCAGGTTCATCACCAAAGAATACTAGTGGTTTGTCCTTGGTGACTTCTTTGATTGCTCTTTGAACACCTTCGGAAATCTCTGTTGCCTTTTCGCTTAATTCTGCACATTCTTTTTTTGTCATGTCTTTATGTTTTAGTGTACATTGATTATACGTAATTGGACAATAATTTGTTACATTACTCAGCAGTATTCCAAATTCCAGCTTCCTCCATGAGGTCAGCAACTTCATTGTAATTATTTAGGAATAAGATAGTACCATTTCCAAAACCTGCGAGAAGCCAACGAGCTGCATCCAAAATCATTTTTGAACTAATGTACTTCTGTGTAGGTTTCCAGTCTTTAATATACTGTTTGCTATCACTCATGACATCAGAAGTCCAAAAATCAGGATTTCTCAGGTCGTCAGGTGTTGCACGATTCTGAATGTAAGTTGTTAAGAATCTCTCGCCATTGTGGTGAATAGTGGCAACACCACCATCAAGTAAGAAAATATCCATTTCACCATTGTCACTTACTACGAGAATTGTTTTGTTATTGAGTTTCATGTTATCTTGTTTTGGTTATGATTATACGAAAATGGACATTCGGTTGTTACAAAAAGTCAAAGTGCTATAAGCACTCTGACCATTGTTTTGCCATTGCATCTGCAACACCTTGATAAGTCTTTGACCTTAATTCTGCTCTGTTGTCAGTTTTAGGAAGTAAATGCATTGCACCAACTCTGCCTTCAACAACATCTGTTGGTTTCAAGTTAGGTAAGTTCTTAAGCCATAAGCAAGTTGCTTTGGTTTCGCCATGTCCAAACATCCAAGGTTGTATAACCTGATTGGGTTTGCGATATACTGTCGACATAACTCCAATAGGGTTTTCAATTGCAATCCTCGGTACATCAGCATTAACGAATGCCATGAAGAAATCAATTGCGTCAAGTCTTGCTTGTCTTCTCTCCGCACCTACCAAAGCACCACTTTTTCTCTTAGGTTGGTCTTTATACCATTTGTTTGCACTAACTGTAAGATAAGTACAAGTAGGGAAAGCAATAAGTAAATCCCAAGACTTTAATGCAATTGCTTCAAAGCAATCCATTTGCAAATGCCATTCAGGATGTCCACCACTACAAGGTTTAAGGTCATTTGAATATGCTTCATGCCCTAATGCTCTGAATGCTTTTGTTACTGCCTGACTTTCTTCACAACTAACTAAAATAAGTGCCATGTCTTTATGTTTTGGTTATGCTGATTATACGCAAAATGACTATGAAAGGTTACGTTTATTCAATTGATTTGTAGTACATATTCTTTTGTCTAATCTGATTCAGTTTAATTAATAGTCTTGATAATTTATTCCATGCTGAATGAAACTCATATTTATGACCATTATACTCATGATTTGAAACTGTGTCCTCCAAAAGAAGTGCATTTATTTTATTCTTAAAGAGAATGATTATACTATTATCTTTCTCTTTAATATCTAATGTTTTGCCTGACTTAATTGCATCGGCAATTAATTTTTTATCAGCACTATAACCACAGTTAGCCATAATTTCTTTTTATTTTTTATACGCAGAATGATATAAAAAGGTTTCATTTGCATTAATTATATTTACTTGCATATAGTATTTAGAATCATTCTATGATTAGAACATAAGGTAGGGTTGGATTACTTCACCCAAGTTTCACCCTGACAATTCTTATACGTAATTGCCGGAAAAAAGTTACGTTTTCACCGGTGAAATCCTGGAAAAAGCTGCAGCTTTAAATGAAGAAACCCCTGCGTTATCACAACGCAAGGGCATATCGAAAATACAGAAAAGGTTTCTATTTTGGCACGTTCTCTTCATAGCTGATAACAATACGTTTGTCATCAAATTTTGAAGTGTTACGATTTTCATTGGTGGCTTCAAAGGTTTCATTGTGTTCCAATTCAATATACTCAACAAGTAATGAAGTCTTAACAGTAGGGTTATGATAATTTGCGTGAGCAGTCTTATCAGTAATGACCTTAACTAATGTCCTTGTTTTGATTTCAACCACATAACGAGGATTGATTTCAATTACTTCACCATTGGTGAGTTTAGCAACATACATTCCATTAGACTTTTTCAATTGAAAATCTGTGCAATAGTAAGTTTTATGTGAACCACCCATTCCACCACCATAAGTAACTAATACTTTTGTAACACCAATTGCGGTTGCAGATAAAAGTGTTGCGGGTGAAAATTTTAATCCGATAATTAATTTGCTCATGTCTTTATGTTTTGGTTATGTCGATTATACGGAAAGAAACCCCGTAGGGTTTCATTTCTGATAGGGATTCTTACATTCTTTGTAAACATATTCACCTTTGGCATTAATACTGATTGCCTTGAATGTTTTAAAGTTATCCATTATAATACCCTTAAATGAATTTCTTTCATAGTTAGGATATGTGCCTCTGAGTTTACTTACTTTCAAATATGGTTGAGTTTTGCCCGTAATAATGTTATCTAGTTCTACATAGCCAACATTAAAACCTGTCTTGAAGTTGTACTTTTTGTCGATGGATTTTTGAGTTGCCATAATATTTGTTTTGGTTATGATGGTTATACGGACAATAGTACATTAGGGTTACATTTCCGGCAATAAAAAAAGGGATGCCGTTCTGATTAAACGGAACATCCCTATAAACCAAAATTATATTTTTATATTAAATTTAATGCTTTGGCTCTCATGTATGCCTGAGCAAAGCTATTGTTAAAATCACAATCCTCAACTGCTTTACGAGCAAATACCATACCTGAAACATATTCTGCGGGATGATTTGAATGCCTTACTATAATTGTAGGATTTCCAACCTGTGTACAATGATAAAGGTCTTTACCATTGTGTCTGCCCAAATATGTACATTCAGTACAATCATGTTTAAATCTTGGCTTGGTTAAACCTGAAAGTTTTGTGGTGAAATTTAATTTGTCCATGTCTGAGAGGTTTTATATTATTCTTTAATTGTACATTTGATTTGTCCACCCTCTTCACGAATATGAATATTGGAAGTATGAACATTATCTTTTAATATACCCTTATCTTGAAAGTGAGAAACCAAAATATTTGTGATTTCTCTTTGGTCTAACTCGATTGTCGTTTTTGTTGTTATTGTTGCCATGTCTGAATGTTTTGGTTATGATGATTATACGTAAAAACAAAGTGAAAGGTTACATTACCAAGAAACCTTTATAATATAATCTCCGGCTTGAATATGACCATCTTTGTGCAATACATTGAACAATGCATGAGTACATTGCATTGGATATTTGCCCGACCTTATTGCAGCTTCTTCTTCGCCATCAAAATCCATATGCACATTAGGTGCATCGAATTTGTATCGACTGTAATTATTAGCTTCTTCGTTTGCAACAAATTCGAAGTTACCACCATAAATGCTTTGCACAAATTTGTTAAAATCATAGTAATCAATTTCATTATACGTTACAACTTTCATTTTTAATTCCATTGCTTTATAGTTTTGATTATTAAAATACCGGTTATTACTGGAAATATGTGAGGGACATTTGCCCCTCACAATGAACATTGTGCTATTTCGATTTTAACATAGCATTTAACTCTTTTTTAATCTCTCTTGCCTTCTCACCTTTCCACTGACTTGCATTACCTAAAAAGTATGCTACAATCATTTTACCTGAGTCTAATCCATAGGCATCAGTAATTTTGTCAAGGCTTGACATTGCATCAAGGTAAGGAACAGCACCAAAGTAAATCTTACCATCTTTGGCTGTGGCTCTCCAATCTTTTCTGATTTCGTTTGCAATTGTGAACAATGGGCGAACTGCGTTTTTTGTTGTCATGATTATGGTTTTTTAGTGTTTATAATTCTTATACGTGGACATTGAACAAAGGTTTCAAAAACCACCTGTAAATTCAACAATTATTTTACCGTCTTTCTCAATTGCTTCAAATGTAACACCTGACTCAATTATACTTAGTAACATTGTACCAAAGGTTTCCGGAGTAACTGTTAATGTTTTCATGCTTATATATTTTAGTGGTTATAACTCTTATACTCTTAATAGTACATTAGGGTTTCGTTTTATGCAATGTATCTTAGTACATTGCATTATACATTGGTTTCAATTCGCCTTGTAGCATTTCTCTAACTCTGAATATCATACCCTTAACACTTCCCAAAGGTATCTCTAGAATTTCTGCAATCTCTGTGTACTGCAATTCCTCTACAAAGAACAATCTAGCTACCTCTTTGTACTTTGGTTTCAGTACATTGAAACTCTTAGTAATCTTTTCCGACAATTCGTTATTTTCAACTAGTGCATTGGCAAAATTACTATCGGCAATCTGAAAAAAGTCTTTGCCATTATCATCTGCAAAATCAGACATACAACTAGTCTTACCTACGTTTTTCCCTCTGAAATGGTCAATAATTCCATTGTTAGCATAAGTGAATAGCAATGTCCTTGCAGAGGCTCTGCCATCGTATTTATACATATTGTCTTTGAACCTTAAAAATATGTCGTTACACAATTCTTCTGCATTCTCTGTGCCTAAATTAGAGGATTTGAACCTAATATAGTTTAATACTGCTTTATAGTTATCTTTGTATATCTGCTCAAAACTTGGTAACTCTTTACACTTTGCCCAACTTTGTTTTAAGGCTTCGCCAAATGTAATATTGTCCATACCAACTGCCCTGTATATCTGCCATGCAGTTTTCATTATTCGAGATAAATTATATTTTTTCATGATGTATAAATTTGGTTTATGTACTCTTTAACGGTACAAAGATATAAAGGTTACATTTAATATCAAAATAATTTAATTTATTTTCAATCCTCCGGAAAGCCAGGCTGAATCAGGGTTTCCGAAGCATTGCTTCTACAATGTCCAAATACACTGGTCTTTAGCTGCTGCTACCCTGGGAAATACTGATTCTGTGGGCATTGCAGCGCCATTACTCCGGAAACACACTATTCATGGGCATTCCCGGACATACCGGTGAAATTCTAACACCTTATATATAAGGAATAACATACCATATATATAGGAAAATAATGTGCATTGTAACTAGCTGATAATCAGCCGGAAGAAAAATAATTTTCATTTTCTTTACTAAAAACGAAACCCTGATAGGCATTATTCAGTTAAAGTAGACATAAACCAAAACAAAGAACATGAGAGCAACAAAAATTAGAACATCAGCACCAAAGGGACACACTAATAAGAGAATGGATAATAGCGTTTATGCTGAACGTAGACAAGTAATTGACCTTATCTATAAGGCAAAGAATTTGCTCAGAGCAAATGGCTTTGAAATGCCTAGAATTGATATCCGCATAACTACTAAGGATATGGATGTTTCCGCTATTGGTGTCGCACAAATGAAAGGCAATTATATTTGGATACCCGACACAAGCCTAGGCAAATCATATTTGTATCAGATTGTTTTACATGAGCTATGCCATGCAATATGGGGAGTAGAACACAATTTGAAATGCAAATTAATGCATACCCATTTACAGAGTGACCTAACAGATAGCCTCGCAGAGTCACTGTTTATAGGCTATGCAAAGAAATATCAAAAATAATTTTATTTTCTTTACTCAAAACGTAACATTTTAATCACTTATTCAGTATAACAATCATATTCCGCAATTAAGCAGAATATCTAAAACAAAAACTTATGAAAAAGTTTATCAGCACATTGGAATTTGCACAGTTATTAATGACTATCTTAGGTTCAACTTTTGCTCAAGCAATGAGCCAAACAGAGCCTAAACTCAACAAAAAATCCCGTACTACGGGTTTGCCAATCCCCTTTGCAAAGGTATTAAATTGCAGAGATTTGAACATTCAGTTAGGTTATGATTATGAGGGGCAAGTTAATCGCAATGCCGAGAAAGAAGGAATTGAAGCGGATTTTGAGGCTCAGGAACACGTTTGGGCAAGACGTATGCAAGGTTCATTGGCACGTCATAAAGATTATACGCCCGACCTTGCAAACCTCGATGTAACAAAACTCTATATGCCTTACAAGGTAATGAGCATCAGAGAGCAAAGTTTTATTGCAGATGGCAAACAGATAGCCAAAGACATACTGCTCGATTTCATGCCCTCTGCAACGTCATACGACAACCAACCCGCAGAAAAAAAAGTCGCAGTACAGTACATGAAATTATCTAGTGTAAAGGAATTTCATTGGAACGGAATTGAATATCAGATTGTGGGATAATCTGAAACCATCTAACAAAAAAGACTTGCAGAAATGTAGGTCTTTTTTTGTGCCTTATTGTCAGATGGCTTGTGGTTGTCTAACTGCCAGACACCATGCCTCTACAACCCCCTACTGCCGGCACTTACAGAAGGACACCCCCTGTGTTGCCCTCCCATCAACCCTCCCATAGATACCCCCTATAAACCCCCCGTTACCCCTCCGTATGCCCCCCTCCTGGAACCCCCCACCGGTGGGCGTTTTGAGGGGGTGGGTGCTACATGAGTAACTCCACGAAGTCAGATTTTTTTTAAAAAAATTTTTACATCAGCAAATACTTTAAGTAAATAAAAGCAAAATCCTGGCTAATAGGTACTTATGCTCTATTTCTAGAGTTCAAAAATTTCCCAAAAAAATTTTTCACGTGGTTTCTCAGTGGTCTATACCATAGGTGGCAATTATCGACCTCGGTATCTACAATAACTCCAAGTAGTTCTGCACACCAATGGTATTCAAGGGGCAGACCATCTTCGCTTGTCTTTTTTTGTATTATATCTCCTTTATAGAATTTCATATACTAAATATTTCGATATATTGAATAAGATTTTATTTATGTTAGATTTTATTGAAACCCTGCTAACTTTATTAGCCACTGTCTTTCTTTCTCATAGAATTCCTTATCTTCATCTATTTCCAAATCGATATATGGTCTAACCTTTAAGACATTCTGCATGGCTTCCAGATGTTTATATCTTAGGTTTTTTTCTGTAAAGACATTAGAATTAAAGTATTGAATAGCTTCATCGATATTCTCGATATCGTATTCTATTCTCTCTATATTTCCACCTACGATTACCTTTGATTGCATTCCCATACCGCCTTCGAAGACATGGATATTAACATCGCCTACCCAATGTTCCGGACTTGCTTTATACTGTGCAGAAATGCTAAGACCTTTTAATAATACTTCTCTCATATGCTGGATTTTTTTATTGGTTTTAGGGTAACGATACTATTTCTTAGTTTATCAACTTCTCTTTTATGTTTTTGGAATATCTGATATTCTCTGTCATATATTTTTATTCGTTCTCGATTTTCTTCAGTATTTTCGGCAAGTGACCAACCATAGGTTGAATGTAGAACCTCAAGGGTTTCTTTATTTTTGAATTGATAACCACCGCCATTTGTTTTTTGTTGAACATCGACTACGACTGTTCCTCTTTCTATAGGTTTACTTTCTAGTTTATCGGGAGTCCAAACCATATCTAATAAATAGATATACTCTATGGGTTTTGGTTTTTTGTTACCATTATCTATTAAAAAGTCAAAATATGCCATACGTTATTATTTATTTGAGTTATATTAATTTTCAACTGCCGGATAAGTTCTCCAGCGATAAAATATATTAAAGACTAATCTTTTATAGTCTTGATAGTATCCGTTTTTTAAAATCTTCAATTAATTCTAGCATTACTTTTTCCATGTATTACTATTTTATTATGTTGTGGTATTACTATTTTATTTTATGTTCTTCATATATTTCCCAGAGTCCTATGCTTCTTTTCCCCATTGATTAGCAATTGCATCTGCAATGCCCTGAAAGGTTTTACTTCTGAGGCTTTGTCTTTCTTCTTTTGTTCTTGCACTTGCGAGAGCATCTGCATACCATTTAGGATGACTTTTACCACTTGCAAAAACTGTTCTTTCACCTTTCCCTACAATTTTAGTTGGTACGAGTTCTGGCAGATTCTTTAACCACAGACAAGTTGTTTTGGTAGCTTCATCGCCAAACATCCAAGGTTGGATAATCTGTGTGGGTTTCATAAACTTTGAAGATAATAATCCCACAGGGTTTTCTATGCAAATCTTAGGTATATCGGCATTATAAAGTTTCTTTACGAATTCCACACTGTCTAGCATGTCCTGTCTTCTATTAGGATATTTAGGGTGTGGTCTTCTTTGTTCGAATGGCAAGTCTTTATCTTCGGGATTTGAGAGCCATTGGACTGCAGAACCTGCTAGATATGTGCAAGGAGGATGTGCAATCATAAGGTCCCAGGGTTTTAATGCTATTGCTTCGAAGCAGTCCATTTTAAGATGCCATTCCGGATGACCGCCAGTGCAGTCTAGTATATCATTGCTATATGCTTCATGACCATTTTTTCTGAATGCTTTGCAGATTGTTTGTGATTCTTCACATGCTATAAGAACTAACATAAACTAAGGATTAGTGATTAAAATATTTAGTATGTAAAACTAAAGATAATAATTCAGATAAGCAAATATTAAAAATAAAATTTAGAATTAAAGTCTGGTATTAGCTTTTGTAGTATGTGTCATCCATATCATCGTAATTCACATTATCACTGCCGTAGTTATTATCTAGTTCATAACCATCATATGGGTCTCCATCAATTATGTATTCCCAATATTTGAATGTAAATGTAAAGTTTGGATTCTTAGATTCTAGTAGTCTCTTTCTATTTTCTTGGTTTTCGACTGAGTAATAATCTTTATTTCCGGCATCTATTGAAGTAATGCTGAAACCGAATTCATTTGTATTTCCTATTCTATGCCAGGTAAGATTGTTGTTATTATCATAGACATATTTTAAACTATGTTTTCCATAGCCAAGAACTGCGTCACCGATTCCCTCGTGGTTATAGTAACCATCGAATTGTGCCACAAATAGGTTTCCGCTTCTATCGCTAACTGCTCTAACGTTTTTATCAAATTCTTTTAAGCTACGGGGATTCAAATAGACATTAGTAATTGCCTGACCATTAATTGAATTATAAACTATTCCCACTAATTCTCCCATATCTGGGTTTGCTTTTACGCCTTGACCTGCTACGACATTGCTACGAGTTTCATCTGGAATTCCCCATTTACGTTCGGCATATTTATCTCCCACGCCTTCCTTGAATCTATTTTGCACGAAGCCCTGCATTGGTTCGCTAAGTAGGTCTGTTGGTTTATATGGGAGACCGAATATATTTTCTGCAAAATCTGTAATTGCAGTTGCCATTCCTAATCTTTGGAATTTAGTATCTACCTTAATACTTTGATTATGTTTATATCCGCTAAAAAAATCTTTTTGTACATCGAATACTGCTTTTGCGATAGGCATAGCTGCATCGGGTGGGATTTGATTTACTCCAGTTTCGAATACTTCTACAAGTCTTTCATAGTTATAGACTTCGAAGACTGGTTCGTTCATCATTTTCTTAACTGCATAGTCTTTCCCATCTTTTGCTTTAAAGAGTTTGAGGTATTCACGATTAGCGTCATCATTAAATCTTCTATTTCTTAGGAAGTTCCAAACGCCCGGATTATCTACGTCTTTAAATTCGGTATGATTATATTCACTAATATTTTCTACGATACCATGTATTTCTTCATTAACAATGCTTTCCATCATTGATAATTCGTCTGCTGTTTCGTCATTATCAATTTGACCTCTTGTTATGTATTCCCAATATTTAGGTATGAATTCAAAACTAGGATTTACTGCTTCTACTCTAGCGATTCTTTCCTTCACATCTTCCTGATTTTCAGGCATGCTAGTATATTTATATGAAGAGATACTTAAACCAAAATCATCAGTTGATTCTATTCTGTGCCAGGTTAGGTTTCTTGTATTATCGTAGGCGTAGCTAAGTTGGAATTTGCCACCGTATTGAACTGCGGTTGCAATTGCGTTATGCCAATAGTCACCATCTAATTGACCCACGAAAATATTTCCATGATAGTCTGAAACTGCTCTACAGTTTTTATCGAAGTTTTTTAAGCTGCGGGGGTTTTTGTATATTTTTGAGATTACCTTACCATATTCGTCATATACTTCTCCGGCAAATTCTCCGTTTAAATCGTCTTTGGGTCTATACGTATTGTTGCTGGTTTCGTCAGGTATTCCCCATTTACGTTCGGCATATTTATCTCCTACGCCTTCTATAAATTTATTAAGTTCTTCACTGATGATATTAACGAGTTTCATCTATACTATTTTATGTATAAATACTCTAATAGTGTTTAAAAAAATTATCATCCGAAACCACCGTAGGTAATATTTCTTTTAAGTTCTTTACCGCAGGTATTGCATTTGATTATTTTATGGTATTGTGCTACGTTATAATAGTCTCCGCTATAATTTTCACTATCTTCGTACAAATCTGTATGTATGCAGATTTCCATAAGTTTTTCTCTTGTGCTTAGGATTTCCTTATGTAGTTTATCTGATTTTCTAATGAGTTTCAATAAGACTTTTAGCAATGCCTGTGCTTCGCTATTATCGTTTAATATATTATCCACGATACTAGGATTTAATATTAAGTTTTATGTCTTTAACATCGATTAGTTTACCATCATGGCTCAGGTGATAAACATTTTCACCGATGCATAGTTCTAGAACCATATTTTCATTTGTATTGAAATGAAAGTGGTGAGTAAATTCGACATTACCACTTAGGGTGTCGATTGTTTTTAATTGTAATTTAAGATTTTGGCTCATAATTATTCATTTTTTTAACTAATTTTTTTAATGCACGGAATTCCCCAGATGTTAATTGGAATCTTTCGATATGTTTACCATTTACTTCCACATCGAAACCCTCGCCATTTTCCCACTGGCAGACTTCGATAAAGTCGTGGTCACCAGCGAAATAGCAGAATTGTTTAAGTTCTGCAAATACTGCTTTTCTTTGGTATTCTTCTATTTTTATTTCCGGTTTTTCCATATTAATCCTCCACGTATATTAGGTCATATTTTTCTGCAATTTTTTTTAATAACGTTCTGAGAAAAAGCAGAACTTCTGGGTATTTCTTTGGGTCATTATGTTCGCCACCAAAATAGTTTTCCCACAGCCAGCCACGTAATTCATCAATTATTGAAAAGTCTTCAATTATTTCAGTTTTTCTATCGAGATTTTTTAGCAGGAATTTTGAATAGGTTTCGATTATAACTACAGACTGTAGTTCGATAAAGCTATTATTGTCTTCAGTTTTTACCCATACTTCCAAGTCAACAATTGACTGGTTTTTATTATTTCTTAAAAATAGTATCATTTTTCTTACTGATTTTATTTACTGTAATTGATAGGACATAGGCTATGCCAGTTGCAAGTAAAATTAAAAAACTACAAAAGGCAATGCCAATTATTCCGGATTCCGGTCTTGACAGTTCTTCTCCGTTATAGGTTATGTCTGTATTATAATATACGATAACAAACCAAACAAGTATGATTAATGCTGTTGTTGCTATTTTACTACTGCTTTTCATCTTTTTTATCTATTATTTTATCGCCACAAATTTCACATAGACTATGTTTTTCGCTACAGATAGGGCATACTTTATTGCAAGGTATATGTGGTGTGGTGATTATTTCATTACATATTATACAATTGCCAGTACTAAAGGCATGCATTACTATCATTTTATCGTGTTTATTGCAAATCATTCTTTTCTAAGTTTAACCACTAGTATATCTAATACTTCCAATAATTCTTTATCATCAGCGTATTTTTCTTCTCTGAGGGTTTCCTGCAAATATAAAACTGTTTTTCTAAGATTGGTTATTTTCATAGATTTACCACTCTATATTTTCTTCCCATGACATAGAATGTTTCGCCACTAAGAATTTTGTCGAGTTTCTTTTTATCTTCTTCACTCCCATCCATCAATTTTTCAATTATCGGATTTATGAAGGGTTTGGTTTTCATAGTCTTTTATATTAATAAGATTACCTTCTCTGTCATAGGATTTCCATTTTCCGGTTTTCTCACCTCGTTTATAATGAAATTCGTATGCCAATTGTTTATTTTCATACCAGATTTTCCATTTACCATCTTTAAGACCATCTTTAAAAGATACTTCAGCAATTTTATTACCAGTGCTATCCCAAGCAATACTAATGCCGTGTAATTTATCGCCTTTAAATGTATTAAGTTCTTTTTTTTGATGATTGCCGTAGTATGAATATTTTTCATTAATTTGGGCGTTGATATTTGTAAAGCAAAATATCATGAATATAATTAAAATTGTTTTCATATTGCTAGTTTTTAATGTTAACTATTATTTAATGTTCTTTTAACATAAATACCAATACTTTGTCGTAATTATATACAAAAGCAAATATAATGAAAAATTTAATACTGGCAATACTTTTTGCGTTAATTTTAATTGGTTCAACTAATAATGTTAATTGTAATAACAATACTTTTGTTGATAACGATTCCTTGCAATTAAGAAATGATATTAATGAATCAATATTAGAATTTATATCTGAGAGTGGTTTAAACCCTGACAGTTCTTACATACCCTTTAAATAAATTAAGATTTTATATCAATCATTGGGTCGCTATTATCAATATCAACTATCTTTTGTTGCATATCAATAAATCTTTGTTTCATATCAGTTCCTGTATAAACGGGAATTTCATCAATACTTTTACCCGGAAATAATGTTGCTCTAGCACAGAGATTCGTGTAGTTTAGTTCTTGAGCCATTTTTTCATATTGTTGGTCAGTTGTTAATGGGTTGATAACATTTTCAACCGGAATTTCTTCGTGGTCAATATATGGGTAAGTTTTATCGCTAAATGTTTGACCATAATCACATTGGAGATTATTACATTTATGTGGAAATTGTGGTGGATAGGTAGTAAGTACATTTCCCGTTGGTCTTAGATAACCGATTTCACATTTAGGGCATTTATAGTCTACCTTAATGTTTCTAACTACTTTTCTTTCTTCCATGTTTTTTATCTTTAAATAATTCATTAAGATATTCATCAGTTCCAATTGACATTCCGGTTAGTTCGTCATCTTCTTTATGCGGAATTGAAATGTTCCAACCCATTTCCATAGCTGCCATAACAACTAATATTGTGGGATGAATTGCTTCGCCTTCTTCAAATTTTAATTTATCATAACTTCTTACTTGAGCCTCAAGTAGTTTCATAAGTGCTTGTTCAGCAGTCATGTTTTTTAATAGGTGGTCATATAGTTCTTGTACCGTCATAATTTTATTATATAATACAAATGTAGAAAATTTAATTAAAATATCAAAGGATAATTTAAATATTTAAAAATTTGTAACATTTTATCTAATTCTTCGTATAATATTACAAATTTAAAATATAAAGAAATGCCAAACGCAAATACTCACGACATTATCACGGCAGTTGCAACACCTGTAGTTACTTGGACAACCTACCATTTTACCTATGACTGGGAAACCACATCAATAATTGTGGGTTTATTTTTATTTTCATCATTAATGTTTAATGGTGATTTAGATGTTGAGAGTCGTCCGTATAACAGATGGTTTATATTTAAGTTCATTTGGATTCCATATCAGAATATCTTTCATCATAGAAGCATTTTCACACATGGACTTGTGATTGGTACTATTATAAGAATTTTATATTTAGGCGTGATTCCCTTCACAATATTGGCTATGAAAGGTAGTTCTGGAGTTATTATTCACTACTTCACTCCACATACGATAATGTTGATATTAATTGGGTTAGAGTTAGGTTCTGCTATTCATACGATTGCAGATTACACGCTTTAAGAACCTAAGATTAGTACGGATAAATAAATTCCAATTGCAGTTCCAATTGCACTACCTATTGTAAAACCGAGCCATTGATATGTACTATCATTAGATTTTGCAATTTTTCTAACAACAAAATATGATAGACCTGCAACGATAAAATCGGTGAGAATTGACCAAGTGTAACTTGCTTGTGCTACTGCACGATAGTTTATTGTTATGATTGCGAATGATAAGATTTGCGCAAAAAATAAAATAAATGTATCCTTAATATCTTTGGCTCTAATTTCAGTCATAGGCACTGGTTTTTTTACATACACCTGAATCTTAATACAGGTATGATGTTCTTTAACGTGGATAGTAGTTATAACGTTAGTGTTAAGGTAATACCGTTAATTAATAAATAATGGTATTGCCTTAACAAATTTCAGTATTAAAATAAAACGTTAAGACTATTCTTCGCTTTGGTCTTCGTATAAATATAATTCGATTCTTAGTGTTTCGCCATCAAATGAAAATTCGACTTCTTCATCGAAATCATCAAAATCTTCATCAAATTCGTCAAGAAGGTTAAAAATAAAATCAACGTCATCTTCAAACAAATCTAATGCTTCACCAACAAACTCTTCTTCCTCAGTTTCTTCTACTTTTTCTTCACCTTCTTCTAATTCGATTACTTCTGGTTCATATTTATATGACCAAACAATTGTACCGTCTTCCATTAATTCAACATCACCGTTGAAATCAATGTTATCAGTACACAATTCCATGAATAATTCTTGTGCTAACATAGTTTTAGGTTTTAAATTTTATTATTATTTATTTATATATAAATAATAAAATAAACGCCAAAAAATATGGTTTTAACTTAAACTTAATACACTTTTTTCAAAAAAACTCTGAAACCCATAGCACCATTGATGAAAATAAATTAGATTTTAATTAGGTGATAATTAGCTAATTACTACAATCACCAATGAATGCTGGTGATATATTGTTAAATTTAAAAATTAATAATGTTTTGAAAATCGAATAAGTTATTTTATATTTGTATTATTAAAACATTAAATATGGATAACAACTTTGAAATCAGTGAAATGGAATTACGTGAGATTTACGAACTACTCACTAAAGAGCAGTTAATTAATTTATTAGTCACGATGTATAAAGATAATAAGAAACTACAAAGGGAACACATTAAACCAAATGTTCTTAACATCGAAAATAACGTTGGGAACATTAATATGTAAATTATGAAATACGGTTTTTGGGGAATTAAATGGTGGGTGAGTTATGTGCTTGCATTAATTTTATTGGGGATTGCAAATTTATTATTAAGAATTTAAAAATAGTTTGATTATTTTGTAACATTTCCAAAAGTTCTTCGTATAATTGCACATCGTTCTTTAAAATATTTGGTGGTGTATGTCGATGATGGCAAGACAACTTGTATGAGAAGGGTCAAACCGATGTACGTCAAGACATCACGCTGGTTCAATTCCAGTCACCGCCACAAAACCCTGTGTGTCGTAGTTCTTAGAGTAGCGATACTCGACTTTGCTGTAGAGGTTACACGCAGTTATGGCACAGGGGTTTAACTTATTAATGTTCTTTGAAAATTTAAATGATAATGTGCTTTTCAAGCAAATAGTAACGAAAACAAATCGGGCAAAAACCCGCATCAGAGAGTCACTGAAATGTTACCAGTCTTCACCAAGGGGGCGTATTTGTCAAAAGATAGAAGTCGGGCGGTCATTGCTCATGTAAAGAGAATCATTCCGTTGACAACTATTACACGCACTTGGAGTGTTCACATTATCGTTTATCCCATAACCCATCGGAAGGTGGGCGATACACTTGTAATAAGCTAGAATAAAAGCAGGTGTTTCCGATATAACTCAGTGGTTAGAGTAGCCTCGAACGTGGGGAGAGTCACTGGTTCGAATCCAGTTATCGGTACGATTAAAACATTACTCATTGGAAGGTGGGTAATAGCATCAATGAAGTGGTTTGTGTAAATCTGCAGGTTTGACAAAATAACCATTGGTGTTAGCGATGTACCTCAGTTGGTTAGAGGGTCGGGGGGAACTCGATAGTCACTGGTTCGAATCCAGTTATCGCAACAAACTGTTTGGGTTTTGTCGCAAGGCAGATAAGTGGTATCATAACTAAACGCTTAATTTACCCAAAGACATGAAAGTCTGGTCTTATATAAAAAGCTTAACTGACCGATATACTTTCATGTCTTCCCAAACTTTTTAAATTAAAATATGTTTATGGAAAACAAGGACGTAGTTGGAAAATACATCATAATTACAGACATTCTGTTTACTGATTTCATGAAAGACAAAAACGGTAAAATAAATTTATATGATACTCTGGATGATGCCTGTGTAACTTGTGGCATGTATGAGTTTCCAGACGTATTGGTCTGTAAAATCGAATTTAATCACGTAGAAAAAGAATAATATGGAAGTGTTAAAAAAATTAGAAATAATTGATGAACTTGCTTGGAAAGTATTTTTAAATAAAACTTCCATGAGGTTTACAAGGGAACTCACTGCTGACGAAAAGCGAGGTATTACTGATAATGAATATTATCGTCAGGAAGCTGAGAAAATCTACGAGAAAAAATTGCGTGCAGTTAATAATAAGAAATACGAAGTAATCGAAGTTCCTGCCAGTGGAAAACGTGGTTGGTCTGGTGGTGCTTATACTCTATGTTTCGTTTATTCAAAATATAAGGGAAATTTTGTTCTCAAGGGATATATTAAAGAAGTAGAAGAATATCTGCAGAAGAATTATACGCATTATTTTTACAACTTATCTTTATGGCATAATGGATTTCATAGAGATATTTGGAAATTCTGGAAAAAAGATATTGGTATTTTTGAACCAAGTTCTCGTGGAAAAAGAATGAATGAAAGAAAAATTGAAATTCGTACATATAGTGACTGGTTGCATGATGGAGAAACAAAAAATAAATCAATATCATTGAAATTCAAAAGACTTCCCAAAAGGTGGATACCGGAGTTCGATACACTTTAAAATTATGAATATAGAAATTTCAGAAACCCCATTTTACATAGGTGGTAAGAAAATAGAAAGAAAATTAATACTCGGTTATTGGGTACGCCACACCGAAAATCAAAGACATTACTTCAAATGGCATTGGAGCATGATTTGGATTCTGGTTAAATACAGAGTTATTTGGGGAATGGATATTAGTTTCACAGTAACTAAATCTATTGACCGAGAAGAATATCTCGTAGAATTTTTTGCAGAGTAAGTCCGATATTCTGAAACCCTTATATAATCTAGTAAAAATTAGAAAAATTAGTAAATAATTAGAAATTTTCCCAATTATTCTAGCGATTTGCATTCAAATTTAAGGAGGTGTGTTTCGTATCTAAGAGTAATAATATATGTTTCGGCATTAATATGTTTATTTAGTGTAAATAAGCATTCTTTACCATTTGATTCATCAATTGTATTCGCAACAACTGTTTCAAATTGCACTTCACCTGTTGCGGCATAGGTATATTTAAACGTTGGGTATTCGACAAATTTTAAAAAATATAATCCAATTTCGTCACTATCATAAATCCCAGACTTGGTTACAAAAAAATATGAATCGTAATTTTTAGTTTCAGATTTTCCACTTTTTAAAACGGTTGTATTAACATTCGATGAATAGAGTTTCAAATTGAAAAATTTGTCAACAAGAATTTGAGGATTTGCAGAACCACTAATAAATATTAACGAAAGTATTAATATCCAGACGATTAATTTATTTGTTTTCATATAGATTTTCCTTTACTATAAATACTAGATATTAGTCAATCACATGAAAATGCTAATCTTTTTTATATAAGTTAAATTAATACTTTTGACTGTAGAATTTATCTCTAATTTCCTCTTCTATAGTTTCCCAATTTGAATCCCAATAATTTTCATTATTACTATCGCTAAAATATCCTGGTTCAAACCCATATTCAACACTTCTCCCTGTATGATATGGTTTCAATATGCCTTCAATTTCAATTATTTCACCATTAATATTTTTCTGATAGTTAACATCATATGTTTGTTCACGTTTCATACCTGAACGTTCGTCTTGTTCGCTTGGCGTAATTTCGATAATTGGTTGATTTTCGTCTTCAATAAATTCTTTAATAACGCTATCAACGATATTGTTTATGTTATTCATATTAATATTTTTATATAAATACAAAACTTTTTATGAAATTTCGGTTACTTCCGGAATCATTTTACTGCCATAACAAAGCGGGCAGCTTTTAGAACCACCGGTTGAATTATTATCAGGGATAGTTCCAAAACCTTTACAAACATGACATTGAACTAATTTAGTTTTAACCTGCAGAATGTTTTCGATTTTAGTTTCAACCATAAAGTCGCTGATGTCTTCGACAATTGTATAGTACCTATCTATTTTCGTTTTGAGTTCCCAACTATCAGTACTTTCCAATCCGTGATTCCAACGAAAATGATATGCTTTATCGGTTATTAGCAATACCGTTACCGAATTCAGTGTGTCTCCACCACCGAACCTTATTAAGTACGTATGATTTAATTCTAGCATAATAATTTAATCTTTATATCCAATTATTTTTACGGTATCTGGGTCGCAAAGCATTTTCATGTCTTTACCGTTAATTTCGACATGGACCACTAATTTTTTATTAATTAGATTTTCACGATGATATGTTCTGCCCTGTTTACCAGTTTTGGTTTCTACAAGATATCCACTATCTTTGCTCATAATGTACCACTTTGTTTTTTTGCACATAGGGCAACAATATGAATTCTAACTTCTTGTGGTGAATTAGTTAATGTGCCGGATGCTTGTCTGATTTCATTATAATATATTATTTCCCAACCTTCAGTAACGAGTTTATCGTAAAAATCCTGAATTGTGCTTTCATCGTGGGTTTCTACAAATCTTTTATATCTTATTATTTTTTCCATAGTTAATTTATTTAAATAGTAAATGTTATTATTTTAATATTAAATACAAGGGTTTGATTATTAAATTGGTTAGAGACCTTAAGTATTTAAATATTCTACAACAAAGCCATAATCTCTATCAAATTCAGTTACGCTTATCATTCGTGAAATGTATTCTATGTAATTTTCATTATAATATTTAATAAATTCATCTATCGACTTAGTAATGTCGGTTTCTGAATTTATTTTATTTTGAAAATACTTATGCTTTAATACTAGGACTGTCCAGGCTTTCCAATCTTTGGGTATAGTTGCGTGGTTTTCATTAATATATTTAATTGCCACATCAATTATAATCGCCATATATGGAAGCTGCGATTCCGGTTTAATATTCTCTAGAACCTGAGAATATTTATTATATAGGTTCTGTAATTCAACTAATGGTATGCTTTGAATTTTATTTGTTAAATCTGTCATGTGCTCTTGTGGTAATTTGGCAAATATCTGCTTTGCCAATAAATTCAGGTAATGTTTTTGCGTTAGAATAGCTCATTGCATTTCGCAAGTAATGTTCGAAATTTTTAACCCAACCCTGAAGGTGATATTCTACCCTTCTATAACGTACAACTCCCTCAGATGTCTTAAAATCAGTCTTTCCCATAGCTTTTTGTGCAGCTTTGGTGCTCATACCTCTAAAATGTTTCATAACTGGTAACCCTCTATCAAAGAAATATTTTGCAGATTCTCTGTTTTCAATTTTCATACCCCACAAATAACTATCCCCGGCACTTTCTAATGCTTTATTGAATATCGAACCAATCATCACATAATCTGCACCAAGTGCGAGTGCTTTTATTATATCAGAATAGTCTTTCATTCCACCATCAGCAACGATTGCTGGCGGGAATATGAAATCTGCATCATTACTATGGTCATACACATACAATATTTTTTCCTGACGTACCTCATGAATTAATGATGCCATTGGATATCCAACACCAGATTGTTTTGTTGTCAGGCATCCACCACCATTGCCAATACCAACCATAATTTTAATATCGGGTCTTAAGCGTTTCAATTCCTTTGCATAGACCATGACCTTCTGCATGTGTCCATTAGCAACGTCAATGAGAATATGTGCGTTCCTATGAAAATCTTTGAAATCATTTTTATAATGATAGTCCATGTCTTGAAATCCTAAGCTAATAAAAACGCCATCATCCGTAGTTTTATTAGATAAAATTTCCTTTGCAAGAAAGTCGCCATAGGTCACAGTTCGTGGCAATGCAACATTAATTCTATTTGTAAGAAATACATCCTTATTATCATAATTTACAACAGTATCCATTGGTGCAGTGAATAATGGCAACATAAAGTCAAGACTAATGTCTTTATATCTGCTATTAACATGCGTATACTTCTTAGGAATAATTAGCACATCATCAAAATCGTATTTAAGATTTTCCATATTTAAATCACAATATTAATTATTTTTTTATTTAATTGCAAGGCATTATTTTAGTTTTTGTCCGGAAATCAATTGACCAACCATTAGGCATAAATTGTGGTTGCATTGTATCAATAAAATGATTTCTCCATAGTTTTACAAATGCCTCAATTTTTTCATCCGTATCAAGCTGCTTTACTACATGATAACCGTGGTCAAACTCATGGCGATTAATTCGTTTGAATTCGTAGACTTCTTTTTCATGCACGACTTTCAGCAATACAAATAATTTATATAACTGAATATAATTATATTTACAAACCACATCATAAGGTATTCCAGTGCCCTCAGAAATAATGCGTATTTTTTCTAATTGTGCTTTGTGACTTATTTTACCATACGTCTTAAATAAAGAATGAATGGAATTCAGAATTATCGCATTTGATTTACCAAAATCTCGCAATGAATTCGTATAGTCAATATTAAATTCTGCGATTGTTTTAACATTAAAAATACGAGCAATTTCGTAGATTTAAATCTTTCCGGAAAATAGGTTCTATAGCAATAGGGTACAATATGATGCCTTTGCAGACCATCTTCTATTCCACTTACAACGCATCGTGCTTCTCTGATACTCCGACCAAATTCTTCGTTGTCTTCAAATCCATTGCCCTTCGGACTGAAAGTCAATGTGATTTTTTTCTTTCCAATTAATTTGGCTAGATTTCTATCGAGATACCAATTTGCTTTTTTCTCTCCACAAGTAAACATATGTCTTCCACTTGGATGATAAACCTTCCAATTTTCGGTGTTCAGATTTTTACTTCCAACTTTTAATATATTATTGTGAACCCTATTTTTACTAATTTCATCCATTATAAATTTCTATAAATGATTTGTAGATAACATCGTATGTTGAATTCAGAATAAATTCTCTGTAATCTTCTTCACTATCAAAAGATTCTTTGAATTTACCTATTGCCATTCCCAATTCCCTACCTTGAAGATTAGGAAGCCATCCCATTATCATATCACCATTAAATTTTTGGGAAATGACATTGTTAATTCTATCTTCTTCCTGCAGTTTAGCTAATTGTATTCTAAGTCCAGATTCAATAAAGTATTCTGCAATCATTGGAAGATAGGTGACTTTCTCTTTCTCAAAAGGATACTTGGTATTGATGTTATTGTCCTTTAGATAGTTTAGAAACAAATGGTATGAACCTCTCTTACGATTCCTTTTCTTATCAATACTTTTAAGATTTTCCATTTGAAACATTTCTGCATCAAAGTACTTGCTATCAATACAGAAATTAAAGATTTCTTCCAAGGTATCAAAACCCTTTAGATATCTGTCGTAATCATACCCTCCAAATGCAAAGATTTTTCTTGCGTCATTGGTAAGTAAAATATCACGAGTGTTACTTCCATGAGAATTTCTGAACTTATAGAACAGACCTTCCCAGCCATATGATAGACCAAACTTGTGAAAGGTCTTACCCATGATATTACCAAGCGGGTCATATGAGTAATAAGTCTTTGCAGTTTCCCATTTAGCTTCTGGAACTGGGATGAAATCAATTTGGAATCCCTGATAGTCAAATGAATGAACACCACCATTTGAATTAATTGCCTGTGGAAGGAAAAAGAGACCGATTTCCTTTCTAAAGTCAATATTCATTTCGGGAGTTACTTTTACCAATAAATCCAAATCACCGTGGTCTGGTTTAGTGCGATAGCAAGTGACAACACAAGTTTCAACTTGTATTCCATATTGATTTAATAAATAAAGATGTAAAGAATCTTGTATTTCCTCACCAATTCTTAGGAATTCGTCAGTGCTCTTTCTTTCGGTAAATACACCGAACCTATTTAATGCCTTTCCTCCCATAATATAGTTTTTTGTAAATATACGTAAACTATTGGGAAATAGTTACAAAAAATTAGAATAATTTAAAGGAAATTGTATTGTCAATCGTATCGGTATCTGAAAATGTCCATTTTTCACCCTCATCAATACTGTCGAGATATGTTTCAAGTTTCTGAAAATCCGAATCATACGCTTCCTGTAGTAATTCTTCCGTACTTAACGACTCAAAACTAAATTGATAATCCTCGTCATTATCCTCGTCATCATGATGGGGATAGTTTGGTATTTCTTCGGCAACATCATCAAGTTTATATGTCCATATAATACAATTGCCATGTAATGTATATTCGCCATTAATTTCTTCCGGAAGGAAATTGTCTTGTAATTTTTCGAATAATTCGTTGATATTCATATCTATAATATATTTAAGGTAAAATAATTTTACAATAAATAGAAAATATTATTTGAAAAGTCTATGCTGGTGGAAAATATTATCGATAATCAGACATACTATACTTACCAGAAATCACGCTTTCGCCTTCATCATCACCATAACCACTTAGTTGACTGAGTGCACGTGAACCACCTTGAACGAACCAACCAGCCATATCACTACGTTGATGTACAACATTAAGCATTTTATCAATGACAGGTACTTTTTTCTCAGGTTCAGTTGTTCTTGATAATTCGTAGGCGAGTGTAACTAATGGTTTTAAACCATAGTCACTAATATATGCCTGACCAATTTTGGGGTCTTCCATGTAATAGTCCATGAACTTACCTTTCATTTCTTCAAACAATATATTTCGAAATTCATTTTTGTCAGCTTCAATTTTATCATAGAGTTGTTGTACAAAAGGATGAATTGTTGTATTACATTCAGAAGTATTTTCCTTTTGTTTATATCCCGATTGTGGATTGTCGTATGGAATTTCTAATTGGTCTTTATCGAAATATTCGTCAAACACACAATTAACTTGTTCGTCAACCCAATACAAAATATGTTCTTCGTATAGTTCGTCAGCACCCCATTGTGTATGACCTGCAGCAGTTGTTAGTACGTCTAATTTTAACGCATTACTAATCATAATATCTTCAATCATCTGAAGACCATTTGTATCTCTAACAACACCAGTTCTGATAAAATCTTCCCAAATTTTCTTAAGTCTTGGGAATGAAACCAATCTCCAAGGAATGCTTTTTGTAAAATCAGGTGTGTTCTTATTTAAGAAATCCGAGAATATCCATCGTTTTACTTCATCTTCTCTTTCAGAATATTCGTAACCATCGTCATCATATTCTTTGAGAAACTTACGTAATTCTTCATTAATGATTTTATATACTGACTTCATGAAAATACTTTCACATAAATAGTCAATTATGTATAAAAAAGCCAGATTGCTCTGGCTTATATCAATTATTGATTAATTACAGTAACGTGACCATCAATCAATTCAACAAGAACTGGATTATAGACGCACATATAGTCTTCATCGAGATTACTTGCGTTAATGAATGTGGTATCCTCAATCACCTTAACACCATGACCACTATGTATATGTCCAAAGCAATGTACTTTTGGTTTAATTCTTTCCAGAACTTCCTTATATAAGCTTGGTGAACCAGTTGCTTTTTTATCATAAACACTCCAATCCATTATGCTGTATGGTGGTTGATGCGTGATAAGTACATCAGTATCATCAGGAATTGCTTCCCAATAGTCTATTAGTCTTTCTTCAGGTTTATTAAATGCCCAATTATTAAATACTAATTGAACTGGTGTACCGTAGAATTTAATACCTTCAATCTCAACACCGTTGTCTTGTAGATAAATCACATTCTTTGGAACTAAACTTCTTGCAAAAACACCACTAGTATCAAATAACCAGTCATGATTACCCGCAATAAAAATCTTATATTTATATTGGTCAAGTTTAGAGTACCATTTCAGGAATTCACGTATTTCGTGTTCCTTACCAATGGAGGTCATATCACCACAATGAATAATAACATCGGCTTCCGGTAATTTACCCAAATGCTTGTGCTTATTGTGTGAATCAGATATAATACAAAGTTTCATATAATTATTTTGATACAAATTTAGTATTAATTAATTCACAATACAAGTAATTAATACTTTTTTCTACATCTGTAAATACTTTAGAACTAAAAAGATATTCAATAAGTTCTTCAGAATAATAATTCATTTCAAAATTATAATACGTACTATTAACATTATACCATGTTGATACAATATTCAATTTATATGTCGAATTTTTTGTTGTTAGGGTTTCCGGCAATTTTTGGAAATTATCAATAACACTATCACTCACATTATTTTTATTCAAATAATGAATAAATTCATTTTTGCTATATGTTGTGGGATATGCTGGCATTTTATTTATTTTTTGTTCTATATGTAAAATCAAATAATTCTGGAAAATTAGTATTATTTTTTATTTCGCCAATGATATCGTACTTATCTCTATTCTTATTTATACTTTGCACATATTCCCCATTTGCAGCTGTAACACGAAATGTGGTATCGATATTATTAAGACTAACGGTTTTAATAACACTAACATAATTTTTATTGACAAATACTGGGTCTTTTTTTCTACTTTCACTTCTCGCATTTTCGAGATTGTTTTCAACGTTCTTATTTTTCTCAATTATATTAACATCCAACATTTTTTTCAATAAGTCTTTATTAGATTGACCATAATCAATAATTAATTCTAATTGTTTTTTATTGTAAACTTGATATTCCTCAAATGCGTTGAATCCATCTGTATAAATGTTATCAATTCTAGTATCGACATTATCGAATCTAGTATTCATATCTTCTTTTATACCTTGAATTGCTTCGGTATTATTATTAAGACTTTTTTCGATATCACCAAGTCGATTAAGATGCGAAATCTTAATTTGACCGATAATAAATGCAACACCTATTAACCCCACCGAAATTCTAACCACCCATTTCACAACGAGTTTAGATTTTCCTGGCTTTACGTCAATATCCTCCACTATATCATTAATGATATTTCCCATGACCTGTAATTGTTAAGTTTAAAATGATTTATTCCCCCATATATAAATACTGAAAATATTGGGAAGTTCAAATTAAATCGCAAAAATTAAGCCATTATTTTATTTTGACAATACTATCTCTTTCAGGGAATTAAGTCTCATACGCCCGACATCATAGCTGATGTTCCAACTTGCCGTATATAAGTATGTATAAATTCCGGCACTATTCAAATCAGTGAAATTTTCATAAAAGTCATCGACAAATATCTCCACACCAGCTTCTTTAGCTGCATCAACCTTACTCGCACGAATACCTAAACTAATTACTTGTTTTTCAGGAAATCCATTTTTTCTCAACCATTGTTCACTAATTTCACGTGAAACAGGTCTTGATGTTATGTAACAATGAGGTTCAAACGGTATGTCTTGTGGTGATATTAATGGTTTTATACCCAAATAAAAATCATCTAACGTATTTGATTCACGCATTGCAGCAAATCTTTCACCAATTTTTGGGTCGAGATACCATGAACTTGGCGTTGCACTGATTTCTGGATATAAGTCATGCCATGCACCAGTAAAATCAGCAAGTACTCCATCAATATCCAATCCAATCTTTTGTGTTAGCATATGAATAATTTTTTTGAAATTTCCATAACAAAATTCTCAAGATTTGATATTGGTGGAATATTATCATACACGTAATCAAAATCGGCATAATCATCTAAATCAATTTCAGATTGATGTTCCATGTTTCGATTATCACCAGATTTACTATTTAAAGGGTCGCCATTTAATCTGATTACAATCCCACCTTTTTTCTTTATGATTTCCGCTTCATTTTTAAACCTAACATCAGTTACAATCCAAAAATCTTGGTTTTCTTCATATGTACCGAATAATGAGAGCACCCAAGCGTCATTATGAATGTTGTTTCTAATTGCTTCTGTACCAACTTTCTGTTGCATTTCACCAATTGTCATTCCCCATTCCGGAAGATATTTTAGTTTTCCTTCTCGTGACAATACATCTTTCATACTTGCACCAGTTAAGACACTAACAATCTTCTTAAGATTATATGCAAATTTTTTATTTTCAAATTGATGTCCGTATTCATCGGCAACATGTTTGATGAAAAGTTCGGCAAATGCGTCTTTTCCACTTCCAATTTTACCGCTAATTCCTATTACCATTTTTTTCGTTTTTATTTTATATTAAAAAATTTTAACACCAAACATTTCTTCTAGTTCTTTGAATGGTTCTTCATATTTATCCTGTTCGGTCTTCACATCTTCATTAATCGAATAAACTTCCAATTCAACTAATTCCATTTGATAATCTTCGATGGCTTTTAATTTTTCTTCTTTAGTTTTTTTCTTAATTGAAGTCACATACGTGAAATACGCACGAAGATAGCCGGGTTTCAGGTCCGGATGTGAAACTATTCTCAATGAACCATATGGTTTGTCATTGTCTTTATTTCTGAGTACCCAACGTGCATCTACACGAAGTTCGGTAACATACCCATTAAGTCTATCCCAATAGGTATTATTTAAATCTATATTATCCACAGTGAATTTATTTCTGTCTTTCCGGAGCACCATGAATTTCCATAGCACGTACACCCAACGCAGTAATCTTACGTATATCAGCCAATGCAGCTTCGGTATTAAGATTATATATGTTATGCTTTGCTAATTCTAAATGACGCTCCATATATATTAACCATTCTGCAATTGATTTTTCAGAATCCGGAGTTCCCTCTACTGTTCTACGTTTTACCCACGTATCGTCTTGATAGTCTCTCTCACCATCAATTAACCTATAAATTTCCTGTCTTTCCATAATAGTAAATGTATTTTTTTTAAATTTTTTAGCAATCTCACGAACATATTCTTCGATTTGGTCTTTGGGAATATCTACAATAGGAATTCTAAACACCATTTTACGTTCATGAAGTGTGCTATTCCAATTAATCTTTTCCTTATTTATTGGTGTGTTACCACCACCTGTAGTCCCTGTTATTACCATGATTATCTATTTGCTCTTCGACTAGCTTTAGCCATTTTATTTTTACGCTGGCGTTTCTTTTGATAGTCAGCACCAAATTGGTTAATAGTGACGTTAGTTGCAATTGCACGGTCTTTTACAACACGTTTTCTTTTTTTAAGTACGGGATTTTCAACAACGTGTGTTCCTACGGTTATTGTAGCGTGTTTTAATTTATGAAACTTAATGTGCGAATCTTTTAATGCTTGAATTTTTATTTCACGTATTTCTTCTTCGGTCAATTCTTTTTCTTCACCCTCAACTTCTGCGGGAAGACCTTCTTCTTCCGGAAGTATTTCTTCGATAGGTACTATTGATTGAAGTTTAATTTCTTCATTGCTTACTGGTTCAACATTTTCATTTTCTGACATGTCATCTTGATTAAGATAAAATTATTTTCCGTAAATCTACATATTAATTCAATTACATGCAAGAGAAAAGGGGAACGAATCCCCCTTTTCTTTAAAAATTATTCCTGAACCGGAACTTCGACAGGCATTACATAGCTTTCAAGTATTCTATCGATGCTGCGTTTGAATACTACAAGAAGAGGATGATTATGTTCCTCGAACTTATTTTCGGTCTGAGAAAAACTCTTACCTCTAGCCAAGCCATAAGCTGCGTACATAATACGTAAATCGCTTTTATTTACATAATGTTTGTAAGCTGCATCACTTGCAGATACTTTTCTTTCACCGATAATGTGAACAGATTTTCTTTGATTTTTTAACATTACCTGTTCTTCTGCCCTTACTTTAATATCTGCTTTCATTTTAGCGATATTATATTTTAACTGATTTTCCATAATAATAGATTTAAATTTTAATTGTTATTTTATTTAATTCGTGATTTGCGAATCTGATTCATAATTCGTTAATACCCATATCATTATGGTGGTCTGGTGTGTATCTATGTTTCTTTCATAATCATAAAATTTAATTGCGACTTTAATTCTTAGTTGCGACTTTAATTATTCGAATTTAATGCGTTCCAATATTTGTTTTGTCATTTCCTGAGAAATATCTCGTTTTAGATTTTTCGAACCAAAATATTGGTCATCGGTGATGATACGTTGAACTACTTTATGTATATCAAATTTTTTAAACTCATTATCAACGAGTTTTTTTGCCTGTTCTTCTACCGATTCTTCAATCCATTGGCGAATATCTTCTTTCGTGATACCAAGTTCATTATGCATGTAATTTTTAAACATTAACCATTTGTTTTCCATAGCTTTAATTATTAAGTGCGAGTTCTAATTTATTTGTAATTTTTCTTAACTCCGGAGTACCGTAATAGCAAATACTAGTCAATTGGTTGTCAATGTCGGGTTCGTGAAAAGCTACGACACTAGCACCATTGTCTAGCAATTTATAATATAATCTCTTGAGTTTTTCTTCATTATCGATTGATAATGAAACGACATATTCGGATTGTTCAATCCATTCCCTGTGGAGTTCGGGATGATGATATGCAAATCTACTACTACTGTGTAGGGTCTGCGCTAATTGATAACCAGGACTGATGTCCTTTCTTGTTACTGTAACTAATTTAACCTAGCCAATACCTTCGTCAACTTTTTTCATTTTCTTAGTTTTAATTGTTTATAAATACTATTGAGTTGCAAATTTAATCAAAGTTTTTTAACTAGCAAATTATTTCTTTTAATTTCTTCTCTTTCAATGTAACCAATGGTTTTTCTTTTAGTTTTATCTTTAGAACCCATAGGTCTTCCAAGTATTTTACCTTCCATTTTTGCTCTTTCTAACCCAAGTTTTGTTCGTTCAGTTATTTTATCTAATTCAAATTTATAGAATGCTGTTAATAATTTTAGCGATTCTTTTCCACTTTCAGTTGAAATATCGAGTCCATCACCCACGCTAATAAATTTAATTCCACGGTTCATTAATTCATGAATGTCTTGAATTAATTCGTTATAATTTCTCGCCCATCTATCGAACGAATAAATAAGAATTGCATCATACTTGACACCCAATCGAATTTGGTTTAATAATTCTTGTTTCGTTGGACGAGTATTCCGAGTTGATTCAGTTTCTTCATACATATCAAAAATCCAATTTCTTTCATGAGCATATGCTGCCAGTTTCATCTTTTGATTGTATAAATCTTGTGATTTATTTGAAATTCTACTGTATATTGCAACTTTATTCATTTCAATTATATTTTGACCCACCGACAGGAATCGAACCCGCACAAATTGGATTTAGAGTCCAACGCCTTAACCACTCAGCCACGGTGGGAATATTATTTTTGCCACCAAATAATCATTGGTCTAATTAATTCACGATGATGTTTCAGTCTATATGTAAGCACTAACCAATTACTAAAACTTCTTGGTGTCTTCTTACAATTCTTCACATACACTTCATATCTTTGGTCGTCATTCATCATCAAGTTTGAATATATTTTTTCTAATTATTTCATAATTTTTGAAGCACAGGCACATTGTTTTAAACTCTTTGCCTTCTTTCGCCACTTGGTAGATATATTTTTCACCAATTTTAATTACTCTCTGTAAATCATTAAGATTAATTCCCCATTCTAGTCTTTCTTCCTCGCTACTATTTTTCCTAATAAAATCAAATCCATCACAGAAACGTTCATAGTGTGATACCGGATATGTTCTTTTTAGTAGTTCGAAGTCTTTCATCTAGTTTAGGAAAAATTGCTTATCGGCAATTATTGTCGTAATACCTTCATCTTTATGTAATTCACAATCAAGTTTTAGTGTGCAGATTTCATCGAGATTGTTAATAACATTTTTTTCACAATCTGCCGAACTCCATATCTTTCCCTCATTAATAATGACTTTAGCAAATACAAATGGTTGACCATCATCAGTATTCTTTCTGACAATAGTACCGGTAAATGTTCTGCTCCAATCGTTTTTGGGATTGACTAGAATTAGTTCAGTTATTTCTAAATTCTTAGAATTTTTCATATTACTATTTTCAGATTATACGAATAATAATTTAAAATGTTACAAAAAAATCAATAAATTAATCCCCTATCAAATAAAGTGTTGCCAATCTGCACTTCTACTTCGTGTAAATCTTCAATCACATCACTGTGTACGTAGAAGCATATGCCACCAAATTTTAATTTAACCTGACGAATTTCAAAGTTTGGGTCAGCTGCGATACATACCTCTACTATTTTGTCGAGAATTTCATTCCATTGTGGAATTATTGGTTCGCCAATCGAGAATCCGTAATGACCTTTAGGTATGTGCTGACGATATTTTTTAATTAAAAACATATCGTTTTTCTCTGAAACAAAGTCTTTCCTGAATTCCGGATATGATTGTAAGAACTCATAGACGTTCTTATTATCTTCTGGAAACATCAGTTGATTTAATTCATACTGACTAAAGATTTCCTGTACTTTGTCAAGTATTTTCATTTTAATTTTTCTAAAATTTCGTTAAATTCTATATCGGTGATGTTTAATTTAGCTTTTAAATCGCTGGTTTTTTCCATTATCGAAACCATTTCACCATAGGCATCTTCATAAATCATAATTAATTGATTTTTATATTCGCCAGAATATGGTTTGAGTATTGTTATTGCGGTATCTTCATCGAAGATTGTGACTGCTGGTCTTGTTGTCATGGTACAAATCGTTTTATTAGCATGCTGGCTTTATATTCGCCATTTAATTTTGTGCTTTCAGTTTCATTGTAATAAATTACTTCCCAACCTTCTTTACCTAAGCGTTTTAACTCCGTATTTAAATCGGGAAAATTACGAAATCTGAACTCAAATCTATTGTATTCCCACATTTTTTCTGTTTATTATAAATACGGAAAAAATGTGTTCCAATTTTTCGAATTACTTATTTAGTTTCAAATTCCTCAACTATTTCAGAATTTACCTTAATAAATCCTTCGGAACATTCGTTAAGATACCATTGGTATAATTTCTTTTTTGCAACCGCTCTAGCTGCACTTCGGACATCCGACCATTCTCTACCCTTAATTAAATCCAGAATAATTTTTTCTAATCTTTCTGCATTTATCGCAGCATTTGCTTCACTAAACATTCCCATAATTATGCTATTGTTTTATCAATAAATGTTTTCACTGATTTGTTATTAATATTCAATACTTTTTCACCGAGTTCTTTGAACATTTCTTCAAGCGTCAATTCGCAATATTCGTCTTTCCAATCGGCAATATAATAAAGTTTTCTACTGTCTTTAATTACGCCAAAAAGTATTGGGTCTTTTTTCTTTTCAACTTCTTCCTTTGTGAGTTTCTCACCATTATTTTCGGGGTCATAATGCAAAATAACATAGTTGTCGAAGATTTTTCTTTCATCAGCTAATTTTTTTGCCTCATAAATTTCATCCGGAATTATTCTACCGAAATTCATAATCCAAGTTAATTTAAGATTTTTATCTTCACCAACCTTTTCGTAGAAATCTATAACTTGTTTTTCGGTAACATATTTTTTCAATCCCATTGCAATAAGGTGTGCTTCACCCTTTACCACACTCAGAAGGTCTTCAAGTTTTTGAAGCAATGCCAATTGACCCATAGTCTTTGCTTGAATTAACGCCTTTTGATAGTGTTCTGCGATATCCGCAATTGGAGTGAGTTCTTCATATGACTTGGATAATCCGGTGAAGAATTCGAGCACGGAAATGACTTTACGACCCTTTTTTAGTTGTTCTTCCTGAGTACTATTACTCTTTTGTAATTTCTTCAATAACCAATCAATAAGTCTGGCTTTGAGCGGGGGTTTAACTTCGACACCATTCACCCAAATACCTGAATTTCCAATACTTCCACTCGATGGCGTACTTAGCCATACTTGCGGGGAAGCACTATCTTCATATTCCATTTTAATGTCATTTTCCTTTTTATACTTAGGAAGATTACGGTCAATTTGAAAATAATCAAATATTGCCAATTCTTTAAAACCACCTCTTTTTGATAACATAATTATTTATTTTTATAATTAATTTCAGTTTTCGCACCAACGGCTTCAAGTTCTTCTTGTATTTTTTCTGCTTCTTCGCTTTCCATTGACTTTTTTAAATAGCAAGGCACACTGTCCAAAATGTCTTTAGCTTCCCTAAGTCCCAATCCAAATGCTTCTTTAATAACTTTTACTACCATTAGTTTTGCGGGACCCGTTTCGAGTAAAACCAAATCACATTCATTTGATGTTTCTACGAACATAATTCCGGGAGAATAATGATAAAGCGTTGATGCCATACCATATTTGTTCATTAACAAACTAGTCAATTCGTCAAGTTCTGCAACATCTAGTTTTGCAATTTCCCTCGCAAATTTATTAATTTTTGTTTTCATACGACAAATGTATAAATTATATTTTGAAATACAATAAGAAAAATAAAAAATAACGTGAGCGTAGCCAGGATTCTGTTTAATTGTTAAAACAATTATTTCATCATTTATCTCATACCTTGCGATATGCTCCTTTCGGAGTGCCTTAACCCGACCATTATAGAGTTGCTTTCCCTCTAAGTCTATTTAAGTTGCACCCTCTGCGGTGGTAACGACCCCGATTAACGTTGAGTCTCCCGCATTTAGCAACGGTGTCCTGAACTTCCTCTTGTTCATTTAAATCGAGCGTTCATTTAAAATGAACACGCAAATATAATGAACAAGCGATGAATCCTCTTTCGTTATTTTTATAGTGTGACAGGGTAGGTCTAAATATAATCACACTTTGATACATTATACGAATATTATCTGGAAATGTTACAATTATTCTGCAATTAATTCAATAATTACATTTACACTATATGTATCTGATTCGATATTTTGATTATAAAGACTATTTGGATTCATTCCATTTTCTGATGTTCCACATCTCCAATTCAATATGAATGAATTATCTAAATCATCACCACCATTTGAGTATCGACCATTATTATCCTCAATTAATGTTGTTGGATATACTTCAAGCTGCGATACTTCTGTAGCATTATTTGTTGGATTACTTAATAATTCACCTTCAGCACCAAATGAATGCATGCCAACATCAACTAATTCAAATCCAAGATTATTAATTTCTAATGTATTTGTTGGGTTATATAATCCGATTAAATACGGCATTTCTGCACCGTAAATAATTTTCCATCTAACTGATGAACTAACAGAAAAACTGGTTCTATTTGTGATGATATTACTTTCATTCCCATTAATACTAACGACAACATTAAAATTATCGAATTGGAAATTAATTCCATTTCCATCATCAATAGTTAATCGCAATA
>JFJP01005301.1_pt1 | contig 91100 bp, 75 predicted proteins | sample 431651 | NCBI WGS metagenome assembly JFJP01 (sample SAMN02602958, study PRJNA72255) | Microbial mat metagenome, whole genome shotgun sequencing project. | biome: fresh water; feature: sink hole; material: water; isolation source: purple microbial (photo- and chemosynthetic) mats found in...
ACTACCCTTGCCCAGCCTATCGGCTTGCTGTTGTGAGGCTCACGTGCAATTAAGCAGCGAGTGCGAAACGTTCGTCGTTTGCAGTTAGTTTGTTTGAATCTGTTTTACGAGCGCATTCAGCTCGACATGCCCTGCTGCGCGTCCGAACCCATGTCGAAACCAGTGCAGCCCCATGGACCTAATCTATCATCAAAACCGACGAATTCAAGACCCCTTGCAAGTCTGGCGCAAAATTAATACCAGGGTCGCTACTGCCAGCCTGCTTTACAGCCCCTGTGGTCCTGACTGTTTCCCGGCAAACAGCCGGGGCCGATCAGTTGAAAAATGGGTCAACGCAGCATGCGTGGCACCTTGCACATCGTGCATGATGCGAACCTAAGCCACCAAGTCCCAGCAGTATCAACAATGACGTCCCGCTATTCAGGCCTTTTCCCGTTGACCTTCGTGCTTCTGTGGTCTACCGGCTTCATCGGGGCTCGGCTAGGCCTGCCCCATGCGCAGCCGCTCACGTTTTTGCTCATTCGCTATGTGGCGGTAATCGGTTTCATGCTGGCGGTAGCAGTCGTCACCAAGGCATCCTGGCCCAGAACTGGCGCTCAATGGTTCCACATTGGCGTAGCGGGCCTGCTGCTGCATTGCATATACCTGGGTGGCGTATTCATCGCCATTTTCAGGGGACTTCCTGCTGGCGTCACAAGCCTGGTGGTCGGAGTTCAACCGCTTCTGACGGCGGTGGGTGCAGGGTGGCTTTTGGGGGAAATCGTCCTGGTGCGCCAATGGGCCGGACTCGCACTCGGTCTCGTTGGCGTGAGCCTCGTCGTGTTTGGAAAGACCGGTACTGCATTTGGAATTGATGCCCTCGTGCCAGCAATCTGTGCGCTGACGGGAATCACTGCGGGCACCTTGTACCAGAAGCGTTTCTGCCAACCCTTTGACTGGCGTACCGGTGCGGTGGCTCAATTTCTTCCCACTGCTTTGGTGACTTGGCTGGTGGCCCTGGCCACCGAAGACTTCCGGGTGCAGTGGACAGGCGACTTCATTTTTGCCCTTGGATGGCTGGTTCTCGTGCTGTCTATCGGAGCAGTCAGTTTGCTGAACTGGTTGATCCGGCACAGTGCCGCAGTCAATATGGCCAGCCTCTTTTATCTGGTACCGCCCTTCACGGCGCTCTTTGCGTGGATTCTGTTTGGCGACACTTTTTCAGTCGTTGGGCTTTTTGGAATGGCCATCACCGTTTTTGGCGTGTATCTCGCAAGACGATGATCTGTTGGCAGGCAAGGCCGGACCTGCTTGCTCAGAGTTTTCCGGCAAGCAAGTCAGGCAATTGGGAAACCGGTAGGCGGAAAGCACTGGCTTGGGGATGACCGCCGCCACCGAAAGTTCGGGCGATTTTCTCAACATCGAACGGCGCCACCGAGCGCAGGCCCACTTTGATGGCGTCGGGCTTGTCCAGACGCCATACCAGCCCGAATGTTTCACTGCGCAAAGCCAACAGGTTGCCCACTTCACTGGTGAATTGTGGCGAAGCATTCACCATCAAACCCTGGTGGCCCTGCAGCACCACAGGAATTGCCGATTGGGCATCCGCGATTTCATCGCACAACGCCCGGAACTGGTCGTTCATGGCACGACCCCGATCCATGAATTGCGTCAGTTCCGTGTCATTCATGTTCAGCACGTGGAACCACTTTTCAAAGTCATAGCCTTCATAGTCCAGGGCTGCGAGGTACTCGCGCGTCCCCTGTAGTTTCCATGTCCAGAGGTCCCTGTCCTGAATATGTTCGATCAATTTGGGTGGCGTCATTCCCGGATGGAAGTGTTCCCATGCCATGCGGGCACCAGAGCGATTCAGGTCAAACGTGACCTTGCCACAACGGCAGGTGAAACCGCTGAGATTCTCCTTTGCCGTCTTGTGGTGATCGAGCAGGATCAATTCGGCAGCCTGACTCTCCAGGGTGACCATGACACTGCGCTCAAACGAGAAATCCAGTATGAATACCCGTTTGCCATGCACATCGGGCGGCGTATCTCCATAAGAACATGGCACATACTCGGCCGTGTCCTTCAAGGCCAACCATGCGGCAAAAGCGGCTCCAAATCCATCACTGCACTTCGCGTGATAAAACACCATTGTTTCGGCCATACAGATCCCCGCTGTGGTTAAGGCGATGGAATGATAACTTTGTGCCCTAACGAACTGTCCGAAGCTCCCAAATATTTCTACTATCCGGCTGGCGCAACCGGATCACGCCGAAAAGGAAAGCACTGTGCCCGCAAGCGACAAGAAAAAGACCGAAGCCCCGGCCTTGGCCGTTCCTGGCGGACGTGGAGAACGCCTGGCACGGCTGGGGTGGATGGCCACTGGCATCGCAGGCGGCATGCTGGCGGAAGGCGTTCGCCAGCTTGCCAAGGGTAATCGCCCCCAGATCAAGGACCTGTTGCTCACGCCATCCAATGCGCGCAGGATGGCAGACCAGTTGGCCAAACTGCGGGGCGCCGCGATGAAGGTGGGCCAATTGGTCTCGATGGAGTCGGGTGATCTGTTGCCACCGGCGCTCGCTGAAATCCTTTCACGCCTGCGTTCGGACGCGCGTTCCATGCCCAGAGCGCAGGTCATGGAGGTGTTGAACGCCAATTGGGGGCAGGGCTGGGAGAAGCGTTTCCGAAGTTTCTCGTTTACGCCGATGGCTGCCGCGTCGATCGGGCAGGTGCATCGCGCACAGACCCACGATGGCCGTGACCTTGCCATCAAGGTGCAATATCCAGGGGTGCGCGACAGCATTGATAGTGACGTCGACAACGTAGCCGGTCTGTTGCGCATGTCGGGGGTATTGCCCCGAGAGTTGGATATCGGGCAGGTGCTGCGAGATGCCAAGCAGCAGTTGCATGATGAGTCCGACTATCTTCGCGAAGGCGGATTCCTGCAGCGCTATTGCGAGCTATTGCAAGATGCACCCGAGTATGTTTTGCCGAAGATGCACGCTGACCTCACCACACGGACCGTTCTGGCGATGGACTACGTGGGTGGCGTTCCTGTTGAATCCCTGGTTGACGCGCCCCAGGAGGTTCGCAATCGCGTCATGACCATGCTGTTTGGATTGCTCCTGCGCGAGGTGTTTGAGTTTCGCCTGGTGCAGACCGATCCGAACTTTGCGAACTACCGCTACGACACCGAAACCCAGCAGTTGATCCTGCTGGACTTTGGCGCGACACGACCCTACAAAGCCGCGATGGCCAATCAGTTCAAGCAATTGATCAAAGGTGCCATGCTGCAGGATCGTGCGATGATGTCTGCGGCCTGTCTGGCCATCGGCTACTTCGAGGAGTCCACCCAGGATCGCCATGTGCAGGCCGTCATAGACATTGGTGAGCAGGCGCTGGAGCCATTTCGCGACAAGAACGGTTACGACTTCGGGGCGACTGACTTACCCGAACGAGTGCGCAATGGGGTCGTGGCGCTGGGACTGGACAAGGAGTTCTGGACTATTCCTCCAACCCAGGCCATGCTGCTGGAGCGCAAGTTCGGCGGACTCTATTTGCTCGCAATTCGCCTCAAGGCGCGCGTGGATGTGCATGGTCTTGCGGTCGAAGCCATCTTTGCACCCAGGCAGCGTAGTCGGTCCGCCAGTTGAGCTGTGCCAGAGTGTGCGGCGCGCGCTCCTCGGTGCGAGTTGTCGTAGAAAACCATGTGACAATACGTGCCCCGCTGTGTGCCCGTAGCTCAGTCGGATAGAGCATCAGCCTTCTAAGCTGAGGGTCGGGGGTTCGATCCCCTCCGGGCACGCCACTGTAATGACGCTCAATTGCTGAGCAGCGTCGTTTGCGTGGTGATCGAGCGATCAATTCGGTACTACGCTATCAAAATGGAGAACCCTTCCCTGGTGCCGGGCGTCGCAAGTGCCACCGATGCGATGTTCAAGAGCCTTTTTCATCTCAGTCCTGAGGCGATTGCGTTGACGCGCGCGCAGGACGGTGTCCTCCTGGAGGTGAATCAGGAGTGGCAGAAGTTGCTGGGATATTCCCGGGAAGACGTGGTGGGCCGGACCGAGCTTGAAGTTGGAATTTGGGCCGACCAGGCTTCGCAGGAGCAGGCCTGTATTGCGCTGAAGTCGCATGGCCGCTTGAACGACGCTGAGATTACCTTGCTGACGCGCGATGGGGTCCCGCGTCTGGTACGCATGAACGCAACTTTGCTGGAGTGTGGGTCGGACCTCTGCGTGCTTGCCTATTTTCGTGACATTACGGCCGAGCGCCTGTCGCAGGAGGCGCTGAAAGCTGGAGAGTTGGTGTTGGAACGTGCCAATAGGGCTGTGCAGCAGCAACTCAACTTCATCCAGAAAATCACGAGTCGCGCCCCTGGTGTGTTGTACGAATTGCAGATATGGCCCGATGGGCGACGCTCATTTCCCTTCATCAGCGCCGCTGTCGAGCAGATGATCGGCGTTGCACCTGACCTTGTGGAACGGGACGCTTCGACGTTTTTTTCCAGAATTTTGCCGCAAGACTGGCCAGCGATGGAGAAGGCAACGGTGGAATCCCGGCGCGACTTGTCGCTGTGGCAGTGTGAGTTCCGTAGCAAGGCAGGGCAGGGTGCGGTCCGATGGCTGTTGGGCAGTGCCATGCCCCAGATGCAGAACGACGGCTCGGTTTTGTGGTGTGGGTCGATCGTGGACATTACGTCACAAAAGGCCACGATGGCGAAGCTGCAGGAAAGTGAAGCACGGTTTCGTGGCCTCACCGAGTTGTCGTCGGACTGGTACTGGGAGCAGGACGAGCATTTTCGCTTTGTACGGGTCGACGGGAACCTGGAGTCCAGCAGTGCGGCTCCCGCGGAGTCCTATTTGGGCAAGACGCGTTGGGAGTCTGGGGTGCAGGGCGTCACTGCTGTGCAATGGGCTGAGCACCGTGCAACGCTGGAGGCACACCAGGTTTTTCACGATTTTGAGGTCCAGCGCGTGCGCACCGACGGGTCGCTCATGTGGGCGTCTATCAGTGGTACGCCGATTTTTGATGCCAGCGGCAAGTTTTGTGGCTACCGGGGCACCGGCAGCGATATCACGGCGCGCAAACGTGCGGAAGCCGACATTGAAAGATTGGCATTTTTTGACGCTCTGACGGGTTTGCCCAACCGGCGATTGCTGATTGACCGGCTGGAGAAGGCCATTGTTTCGAGCGCCCGGCGTGGCGCCCATGGCGCGTTGCTGTTCATTGATCTTGACAATTTCAAGGTGCTCAATGACACATTGGGACACCACATGGGTGACGAACTGCTCAAGCAAGTGGCCGGAAGATTGTCCGATTGCGTGCGCGCCATTGACACGGTGGCTCGTTTAGGGGGCGACGAGTTTGTGGTGATGCTGGAAGACCTGCACGCATCGGCTCCCGATGCGGGCGCGCAGGTGGAAGCGGTTGGGCGAAAGGTTCTGGCGTCACTGAACCGGCAGTTTGCGCTGGCAGGGCAGCTTCACCACAGCTCGCCGAGCATAGGGGTCACGCTGTTCTTCGAAAGTGAAAGCACGGTCGATGAGTTGCTCAAACGTGCGGATTTGGCGATGTACCAGGCCAAGGCCGCAGGCCGCAACACCTTGCGTTTTTTTGACCCGGTGATGCAGGCGGCAGCCAGCATACGCGCCCAACTGGAGGCGGACCTGCGGTTGGCGTTGACACAAAACGAATTCGCATTGTTCTACCAACCCATAGTAGACGACAGTTCACGTGTTATTGGCGTCGAAGCCCTGCTGCGGTGGCGTCATGCCGAGCGTGGAATGGTGTCGCCAGCGGAGTTCATCCCCGTGGCGGAGCAGACCGGTTTGATACTCCCGATGGGGCAATGGGTACTGGAAGTGGCGTGTGCCCAATTGGTGGCCTGGAGTGCCCACTCGGCCACACAAGGCTTGACCATGGCGGTCAACGTCAGCGCGCGCCAGTTTCGCCACCCGGAGTTTTCCAGCCAGTTGCAGACGTTGCTGCGCCACAGCGGAGCCAACCCCTACCGGCTCAAGCTGGAAATCACCGAAAGCCTGTTGCTCAGTGACATTGACGACGCGGTTGCGAAGATGGGCGAACTACGCTCGATCGGCGTCACCTTTGCGCTCGATGATTTTGGCACCGGGTACTCTTCGCTGTCCTATTTGAAGCGCCTTCCACTCGACCAGCTCAAGATCGACCAGTCTTTTGTGCGGGATGTGCTGAAAGATCCCAACGATGCCACCATCGCGCGCACCATTGTGAACTTGGCCCAAAGTCTGGATTTGAGCGTGGTGGCCGAGGGCGTGGAGACTGCCGGACAGCGTGACTTTTTGCTGCAGGCCGGTTGCAGGGCCTTCCAGGGCTACCTGTTCGGGCGGCCCGTTCCGGTGGAGCAACTGGTATTGCCGACCGTTTAAATTCGAGTGAAACGGCTATGCTGCGGTGGAGTTGCCCGACTCCGTGGATTCGGTGTTGGTTGAACTGGTGCGCTGCCGCACCGTGGCTTTCTCCCCGGCACTGGCGAATTTGCTGTATTTTCCCGTCAAACCAACCATGTGCCCATAGATACGCGGAGCACCCGCCAGGCACTCGCCCTGCTCCAGGAAATCGGCCTCACCGGTAAAGTTGCCGACCAGACCACCGGCTTCGGTGACCAGCAGAGATCCAGCTGCCACATCCCAGGGTTGCAGCCCTTTTTCAAAGAATGCATCGGTGTAGCCTGCTGCGACGTAGGCCAGGTCCAGCGCAGCGGCGCCCGGGCGGCGCAATCCGGCGGTGCGTTGCATGACTTCGCCCATCAGGCTGAGGTATTGGTTGAAGTGGTCACCCATCCGGTAGGGAAAGCCGGTGGACACCAAGGCCTGCTGCAGGTCGGTGCGCTTGGAGACGCGAATGCGCCGATCGTTCAGGAAAGCACCCCGGCCCTTGGTGGCGGTAAACAGGTCATTGCGGGTGGGGTCGTACACCACGGCTTGTTCCACCTTGCCTTTGACGGCTAACGCAATGCTGACGCAGTAAATCGGCAGCCCATGAATGAAGTTGGTGGTGCCATCCAGTGGATCAATGATCCAGACGAATTCGGAGTCCTTGGCACCATGTTCACGACCACTCTCCTCTGCCCAGATACCGTGGCCGGGGTAGGCTGCGAGTAGGGTTTCAATAATGGCCTGCTCGGCTGCATGGTCCACTTCGGTGACGAAGTCATTGGCTTTCTTCTGCGACACGCGGACCGACTCGATGTCCAACGCGGCCCGGTTAATGATGGATCCGGCAGCGCGGGCCGCCTTGACGGCCACGTTGATCATGGGGTGCAGATTGGGTGACATGGAGTTTTTCGAAGAACTGGAGGGAACCCTGCGGCGATGCGCGAGGCGACAATAGCGTGATTTTAACGGGACACCCCAACTTGCTGCCGCCATGCACACCCGATTCATCCTGATCAACACCAGCCATGCCGGCAATGTCGGGGCGGCGGCGCGCGCCATGAAGACCATGGGGTTCCATGATTTGGTGCTGGTGGCACCGCGTTGGGCCAATGTGCTGCGCAGAGAAGAAACGATTCAGCGTGCCAGCGGCGCGCTCGATGTACTGGAACAGTGCCGCATTGTGGACACGCTCGACGATGCGCTGGATGGCATGACCCATTTGTGCGCGACCGCTATGACGCCGCGGGACTTTGGACCACCGACTTCCACCCCGCGTGAACACTTTGCTTTGCTATCAAAGCAGGAGCTGCTTGCGCAGGATGGACGGGCGCCAGAGGTCTTTTTGGCACCTGGTGGCATGGCGTTTCTTTTCGGCTCTGAGCGGTTTGGCATGCGCAACGAAGACGTCTACCGCTGCCACGTGTGCCTGAGCATTCCGAGTAATCCACAGTTCGGTTCACTCAACATCGGTGCGGCGCTGCAGGTGATTGCCTACGAATGGCGGCTCGCATTGGGCGGTTTTGGGTCCGCGCCTGCAGCACCTGTCGAAGCAACGGCAGCGGCCGATGCACAGCAGGTGGCAGGCATGCTGGCGCACCTGGAGCAGTCTTTGGTGGCTTTGGGTTTTTTGGACCCGCTGGCGCCCAAGAAGCTGATGCCGCGCCTGAACCAGCTCTTCAACCGCGCGGATGTCACGCACGAAGAGATCCATATTCTGCGGGGTATCGCAAAAGCCATCCTGCAGCAAGCGGCATCCAATCCCGCACCGACCACGCAACGCCGGACGAAAGGATAGACTCGGACTATGTTTTCCCGCTTGCGTTCCGACATTCAGTGCATTCTCGACCGCGACCCCGCTGCCCGCAGCACCTGGGAAGTGATCACCTGTTATCCAGGTCTGCACGCCATCGTGCTGCACCGCCCGGCCCACTGGTGCTGGGTGCATGGCCTGAAGTGGCTGGGGCGCTTTATCTCGCATTGCGCGCGCTGGTTGACAGGGATCGAGATCCACCCCGGTGCTGTCATCGGGGAGAGGGTGTTCTTTGACCATGCCATGGGCGTGGTGGTGGGGGAAACGGCCGAAATTGGCGACGGCTGCACCATCTACCAGGGCGTGACGCTGGGCGGTACTTCGCTATACAAGGGCGCCAAACGCCACCCCACGCTGGGCAAGGACGTGGTGGTGAGTGCGGGCGCCAAGGTGCTCGGAGGGTTCCTGGTGGGTGACGGAGCCAAGATCGGCAGTAACGCGGTGGTGATCAAGCCTGTGCCTGCAGGTGCCACGGCGGTCGGTATTCCGGCGCGCATCATCCCCAGCAAATCGGGTGAGAGTGCAGACGTGACGCTGACCGATCGCAAGTTCACGGCCTATGGCATTACCCAGGAAGACGACCCGGTGAGTCAGGCACTGCACGGGCTGATCAACTCCGCAAGTTCGCAGGAGCACCAGATTGCGCTGTTGTGGCAGGCCATCGAAAAACTCGCCAGCAATCGTGCCGCGACCGATTGCGTGCCGGGCGACGCAGCTCTGCGCGAGCATTTTGAAGCCGACAAGCTCAACGAACTGGTGGGCAAGTAACCACCCGGGTTGCCGGATTTGCTATCGAATTGGAAGCGCTTTACGCACGCCCAACGGGCGTGAAAGGCACATTTCCCTTAAATTTTTGGTGAGCGAATAGCACTCTTGGGCCGAAACACCTTGCACACTTCCTCGCGCGCTTCGAGGTAGGGTCCGCCAATCAGATCGATGCAGTAAGGCACCGCCGCGAATATGCCGGGCACCACGGACTTGCCATCGTCGCCCTTCAAACCCTCCAGCGTCTCCGCAATCGACTTGGGTTGCCCGGGCAGGTTGATGATCAGCGTCTGATCGCGAATCACGGCTACCTGGCGCGACAGGATGGCGGTGGGAACAAATTTCAGGCTGATTTGCCGCATCTGTTCGCCAAAGCCAGGCATTTCCTTGTGCGCAACGGCCAGAGTGGCCTCGGGCGTGACGTCGCGCAGCGCGGGCCCGGTGCCGCCGGTGGTCAACACCAGGCTGCATCCGGAATCAACCAGTTCGATCAAGGTGGAACTGATTACCTCCAATTCATCCGGTATCAGGCGTGCCTCAAAAGTGATCGGGTTGTGCAACGCACGGGTCAGCCAATCCTGCAGAGCGGGCAGTCCTTTGTCCTCATAAACGCCGCTCGAAGCACGGTCACTGATGGACACAATGCCAATGCGTACCGGCTCCCCGGCGTTCAGGTCGCTGTTCATGCGTCGGCTCCAGGGTTGGTGGGAAGCGCAGCATCGGCGGGCTCCTGTTCGGGTACATCGTCCGCGGCGAGCAGGTGTTCCCGCACCATTTGAAAAATATCGCGGTAGGCGCGCCCGTGGCGAAGCGCTTCGCCCGGCTTTTCGGGTTTGGCATCCTTGCGGGCTTGGCGCACCAGCGCACGCAGTTGCTGTGCGTCGGTGCTGGGGCTCAGATTAATCCACTGACCAACCGCATCTTCGTCGGCGATCAACCGGTCACGCCACATTTCAGCTTGGTGCAAAACCAGTGTTTCGCGCGCCGAGGGCGTGTGCTGCTCGTCCAGTGCCACGCGAATGGCTTCCAGCGTGTCGGCACTGAGCAGTCGCATCTGCTTGCCGATGAATTGCATCAGCCGTCTGCGACCTTCGAAGTTGGTGATGCGCTTGGCATCGGCCACCGCGTCCACCAATTTGTCGGGCAAGGCGAGCCGTGTCAGCAGTTCGGCTCGCAGGGTCAACAGATCTACACCCAGTTTTTGCAGTTCAGTGCTTTCCCGTTTGAGGTCCGTGCGGCTTTTTTCGTCGGTACCCTTGAGCTCGCGTTTGAGTTCGAGGTCGAGTTCGCTGCCTTCGGCAACAAATTTGCCTTTGACGAAGTAGCCTTTTTTTAGTTTGCGTGCCATGGCAAGTATCATAGCCGTCGCTATGCACCACCCCACTTCCTCCTCTCCCCATACAACAGCGTCCAAGAACCCAACTCCGGACAGCGGTTTTGCTTATTCCAGAGTCTTCTTTGAGTCGCTGGCCGATACCGCGCTTGCGCATGCCAAGCGCCTTGGCGCATCCGACGCGGCCGCCGAGGTCTCCGAAGGTTGCGGCCTCAGCGTCTCAGTGCGCAATGGTGCGCTCGAGAATGTCGAGCGCAACCGCGACAAGTCGCTTGCGGTGACCGTCTACGTGGGTCACCGCCGCGGCAATGCCAGCACATCCGACTTTTCCAAAGCGGCCATTCACCAGACGGTGCAAGCGGCGTATGACATTGCCCGTTTTACCGCGGAAGATCCGTTTGCCAGCCTGCCCGAAGCCAGCGATATCGTTGCCGTCGACCAGCGTGAGCGTGACCTCGATCTCTTTTTCCCCTGGGCCGTGACCAGCGAGCAGGCGGCCGCCCTGGCGATGGAGTGTGAAGCGGCTGCGTTGTCGACCGACCGGCGCATTACCAACAGCGAAGGCGCAGGTGTGTCGGCGCAACAGTCCCACTTCTTCAGCGCCCATACGCGGGGCTTTCGGGGTGGCTATGCAAGCTCACGCCACTCCTTGTCGGTATCGCCCATTGCCGGCAAGGGCAAAGACATGCAGCGCGATGCCTGGTACAGCTCGATGCGCCATCCAGACGCGTTGGCATCTCCCCAGGCGATAGGGCGTTATGCCGCCCAACGTGCATTGAGCCGCCTGAAGTCACGCAAGATCGCGACCGTTGAGTGTCCGGTGTTGTTCGAGTCACCCTTGGCTGCGGGGCTCGTAGGCACCTTTGTGCAGGCGGTAAGCGGCGGAGCGTTGTACCGCAAGAGTTCTTTCCTGCTTGACTCCCTGGGTAAATCGGTGTTTCCCAAGCACATTGATTTGCTCGAAGACCCCTTTGTGCTGCGTGGCAAGGGCAGTTCGCCTTTTGACGGCGAGGGCGTGCGCGTGCAGGCCCGCAAAGTGGTGGATGCCGGCAAGGTACAGGGTTACTTCCTGAGCAGCTATTCAGCGCGCAAACTCGGCATGCAGACGACCGGCAACGCGGGCGGCTCGCACAACCTGGTCTTTTCGTCGCGACTGACCAAGCCTAGTGATGACCTCGATGCGATGTTGCACAAGCTAGGTACCGGACTGTTAGTGACCGAACTGATGGGGCAGGGCGTGAACTACGTCACAGGGGACTATTCTCGTGGTGCCAGTGGTTTCTGGGTCGAGAACGGCCGCATCGCCTATCCGGTGCACGAGATCACGATTGCCGGGAATATGAAGGCGATGCTCAAGGGGATTGTGGCCGTGGGGGCGGATACCTACAACTATGGGGCCAAAACCGTCGGGTCGATTTTGGTGAACCGGATGAAGGTTGCGGGTTCTTAGCTGTTCTTTGACTCCCCACTCCCCCCAACCCCCTCGCCCCCGTCGGGCTAGGGGGAGCCTTAACAGCCCATTTGATTTCGTCTCGTCGGCTACGGAATTACGGCCGTGACAAATCTGAAGCCACCCCAACGCCCCGCCTGTAAGGCCCTATTCGGCGCGCAGCAGCAAAATCGGCTGTTAAGGGGCTCCCCCTCGCCCGACGGGGGCGAGGGGGCTGGGGGGAGTGGGGAGTTAAAGAGTGCGTCGCAATAGAGTTAAGTGCCGGAGAGAGCAGCCTTCACTGCCGCAGAAACCGCCGACATCTCCGCCTTCCCCGCCAACCGCGTTTTGACAACGCCCATCACCTTACCCATATCCCCCGGCCCCGAAGCACCGATTTCCACCACGATAGCTTTCACGGCGGCCAGAACTTCTTCGGCCGACATGCGTTGCGGCAAATAGGCCTGCAGCACTGTCATCTCAGCAGTCTCTTTATCGGCCAGATCCATGCGCTGCGCCTTCGTAAACGCCTCAATGCTGTCCTTGCGCTGCTTGATCAGTTTGTCCACGATCGCTACCACCGCGGCATCATCCAACACAATGCGCTCATCCACTTCACGCTGTTTGCAGGCCGCCAGTAACAGGCGGATGGTGCCCAGGCGCTCGGTGTCCTTGGCGCGCATGGCGGTTTTCATGTCTTCGGTGATCTGGTCTTTGAGTGACATAGCGGTTTCCTGAAATATGGAGGCTTGAAAAGTTAAAAAGCCCGCCGGAGCGTCCCCAGGCGAGCTTTTTTGCCTTGCGAATGCACTATTCTCGAAAATCTAATCGGTCGCGGACAGAACTGACGATCTGTCCCGCAAATCAATACATTTTCTTCGGCAATTGCATGCTGCGGATACGCTTGTAGTTGCGTTTCACTGCGGCAGCCTTCTTGCGCTTGCGCTCTGCGGTGGGTTTCTCGTAAAACTCGCGGGCACGCAAGTCGGTGAGCAAGCCCAGCTTCTCGATGGTGCGCTTGAAGCGGCGCAGAGCGACGTCAAACGGCTCGTTTTCTTTTACACGGATCGTTGTCATTACGTAATGAATTTCCAAAATGTGCTGTCGCCACACAGTGGGGGAAGATCGGGCCCCCATTGGCACGTTCAGCGGTAATCCCCGTCTTAACTAGTATTTGGCCGACGGGGGACTGCCAGAAGAGCCTTGGATTATAGCGTTTTCAGGGCCGCATGCTTCTTTTGGCACTTCAGGTTGGCGCAGGCGTGCTGCGATGAGACAACACTTTCGCAGCCATGCCCTGTGCGCACGCAAATGCACTCGCCCAGGCCCATTGAAAGTTGTAGCCACCCAGCCATCCCGTGACGTCGACTACTTCGCCGATGAAATACAGCCCTGCTTGGCGCGACTCCATGGTCTGACTGGACAAACACCGTGTGTCGACACCGCCGGCCATGACTTCGGCCTTGCGGTACCCTTCCGTTCCCGTGGGTACAAGCTCCCATTGGTTGAGGCGCTGTCCCAGTGCTGTGAGCGCCCGGTCGGATGCTTCGCTTACTGGACGCATCCAATCGTGTCCCAGTGCCGCGCCTTGAGCGATCCAGGTATCCACCAGTCGGCTGGGCAGTTCGCAAGACAACTCATTGGCAATGCGTTTGCGTGAATTGTTCTTGGCCTGCATCAGCGCGTCGGTCATATCCTTGGAGGGCGACAGGTTGATGCGGATAGGTGTGCCGCTCTGCCAGTAACTTGAAATCTGCAGTACGCCTGGCCCGCTTAACCCGCGGTGTGTGAAGAGCAGGTCTTCAAGAAATTCGATGCGGTCCTTCTTCGTACCCGTCGCAATGGCCACTGGCAGTGACAAGCCTGAGAGCTGTGCGAACGGCTGCCACGATGGTTCGTCAAAAGTGAGTGGCACCAACGCCGGGCGGGTCGATACCACACCAAGGTCAAATTGCCGCGCAATGCGCAGCCCGAAATCGGTGGCGCCAATCTTTGGAATCGACAACCCACCGGTCGCCATCACCAGGCAGTGACATCGCACGGTGCCACGGTTACTATCAATTTCGTAGCTATCCACGCTTTCTCCATGGGCGCTAGAGCCGGTTTTTCTTATGGCCTTCACGGAACAAGGTTGCCAGCGCACCACACCGCCGGCATCGCATTCGGCCAGCAGCATGCGGATGACGTCTTCGGCAGAGCGGTCGCAGAACAACTGGCCCTTGTGTTTCTCGTGGAACGCTATTCTGTGGCGTGTCACCAGATCGACAAAGTCGCGGGGGCTATAGCGCGCCAGGGCAGACCGGCAAAACCGCGGGTTGTCGCTCAGGAAGTTGGCGGCCGATGTCTGCGAATTAGTGAAATTGCAGCGCCCACCACCCGAGATGCGGATTTTTTCCGCCACCTTGTCGGCATGGTCGATGATCAGCACACGCAAGCCCAGTTGGCCTGCAACACCAGCGCAGAAGAGTCCGGCCGCGCCGGCGCCGACGATGACTGCATCAAAGGTATTCATATCGTTGACAGTTTATTGACTTGCATGGGGTGTTGAGGCTTGGCAAAGACGAAGTGCATGCCGTGGGTGCTCCACGTAAAGAATGGGCGCGCAATCCTCTGGATGCGCGGGAGATGATAGTAACTTCCCGTTCGGCGCCTGCTAAGCTCTTCCTTGCTTCCTTCCTTCACTGATCGGACTTCCATGCGATTCAATTTTCTGCGGCATGCATGTATTGCCGTTTTGGCAGCCGCCTCAATAGGTATCGCGCACGCAGCGTTGAACCTGGCGGACCCCGTGCCACAGTCACCTCAAGTCCACGTGGGGACATTGGACAACGGACTTACGTACTACATTCAACGCAACACGCGCCCGGAGAAGCGCCTGGAGTTGCGCCTTGTCGTCAAAGCGGGGTCTGTGCTGGAGGACGAAGATCAGCAGGGGTTGGCGCATTTCACCGAGCACATGGCCTTCAATGGATCCACTCACTTCCAGAAACATGAGCTGATCTCGTACCTGCAGTCCATCGGACTCAAGTTCGGTCCGGACCTCAACGCCTACACCGGTTTTAACGAGACCGTCTACATCCTGCCGTTGCCCACCGACAAGCGCGAATTCATCGAAAAAGGGTTTTTGGTGCTCGAAGATTGGGCGCACGGCATTCTCTTCAAAGATGCTGACATTGACTTGGAGCGCTCCATCGTGCTGGAGGAGCTGCGCATGGGCAAGGGGGCGCAAGACCGCATGATGCGCGCAGTCTTGCCAAAGATCCTGAGCGGTTCGGCCTACGCCAATCGCCTGCCCATTGGGACAGAAGACAGCCTGAAGAACTTCAAAGTGGATGCCGTGAAACGGTTTTATCGCGATTGGTATCGCCCCAACCTGATGGCAGTGGTCGTGGTGGGCGATATTGAAGTAGCGGACGCACAGGCCCTGGTGCAATCGCATTTTGGCAAGTTGAAGAATCCGGCGAACGCCCGCCCGCGTACCTACCCGGAATTGCCACCGCGCAGCGCTTCTGAGGCGGTTGTCGTCACGGATAAAGAAGCAACCAACGATGTGCTGCAAATTCTCTATCCGCATACGCGCGACATCCCCGTTGCCAACTGGGGCGACTACCGTCAAAAGACGGTCGAACGCCTGTTTGGCATGATGCTGGGACAACGCGTGCAGGAACTCACCCAGCGCGCCGAGCCCCCGTTTGTGGCGGGCGCCAGTGCTGTGGCGCCATTTGTGCATGGCTATCGGGCGTTTAGCTCCACCGCCATCATGGGGCGACAGGGTATCGGCATCGTCAGCGATGCGCTGGTGCAGGAGAGTCTGCGTGCACGGCAGTTGGGATTTGACCCCGCAGAACTTGAACGGGCCAAGAAAGCCATGCTGCGTCGTTACGAGCAGCAGTTTGCCGAACGGGAAAAGACCGACTCCGCCACCTATGCCGCAGAGTATTTGCGCAATTTTCTGACACGCGAGACGATTCCTGGCATTGCCAACGAGCTGATCGCGGCGCAGGAATTCCTGCCAACCATCACCGTACAGGATGTCAACCAGTTTGCCACCAGAATCATTCCGAAGGACGCCCCCAAGCTCGTGATCTACATGGGCAGTAGCAAGGAGGGCACGGCGCCACCGCAATCAGCACAACTGCTCGAAAGCGTGGCCTCGGCGGAACGTAACGCGGTGATTGCCCGGGAAGAGAAATCGGTGGCTTCGACTTTCATGGAGCGTAAGCCCGAAGCCGGTAGCATCCTGACGCAGCGCACCAATGAGGCGCTGGGGCTGATCGAGTGGGACTTGTCCAATGGCATCAAGGTCATCCTCAAACCCACTGATTTCAAGAACGACGAAATCCTTCTCTCTGCCAACCGCTTTGGGGGACAATCGCTATTTGGGCTGGCGGACAAGTTCAATGCGGGCTATGCCAGTCAGGCGGTCGCGGCGATGGGTGTGGCCGGATTTACTCCCATAGACGTGCAGAAAATGCTGTCCGGTAAAGTGGCTTCGCTGCGTGTCGGCATTGATCCTGTGACCGACGTGCTGAGCGGTTCTACAACCGGGGCCGATCTGGAGACTTTGCTTCAACTGGCGCATTTGAAGTTTCGCCCAGCGCGCCGTGACGCCGACCTGTTCAAGTCGTTTGTATCGCGCTCCCAGGACTCTGCGAAGAACGCCATTGAGCGGCCGGAGTCGGTATTTGGGGACGCAGTGCGATCGACGGTGTTTCAGGAGCACCCCCGGCTGTGGCTGACACCCCGACCGCAGGACTTCAACCAGATGGCGCTGGAGCGGGTGCTGGGCATTTACGAGGAGCGAATGGCCAGTGCCAAGGGCTTCACGTTTATTCTGGTGGGCAGCTTTGATCCGGCCAAAATCCAGCCGCTGGTGGCGACCTACCTTGCCAGTTTGCCGGTTGCAACGGTGGCGACAGACTTTGTCGACCTCGGCGTGCGTCCGGCCAAGGGTGTGGTCAAACGGGAGGTTCGCAAGGGGACCGAGCCCAAGAGCGTGGTGTCGATCACATTCGCAGGCGCTGCGCCGTACTCGATCGAGGAGAGGATGAAGGTGCGCGCGCTGACCGAGGTCATCAACATCAAGATCATCGACGAGCTGCGTGAAAAACTGACACTGATTTATGGAGGCGGCATGGGTGGCGATCTGCAGCGCGCCCCCTACCCAAGTTACCAGTTGGGACTGACATTGCCGTGTGCGCCCGACAAGGTGGAGCAGGTTGCGGCGGCGGCGCTGGGTGAAATCCGCAAGATACAAGAGCGCGGTGCGGACCCTGCCGACTTGGCCAAAGTGCAGCAAAACTGGTTGGTGGCCTACCGCAAGTCGATGCGGGAAAACCAGTTTTGGCTGGGCCAATTGCAAGCGGCGGTGTTGTATAACGATGATTTCGCCCGTCTGCTTGACTATGAAAAACGAGTGATGGCACTGACCGCGGACGACATCAAGAACGCTGCGCTGCGCTACCTGCCGATGGACAACTACGTGCAGGTGGTGCTGCTGCCTGAGTAGATCGAGAGAAGTGCGCCGCGGCGACAGGACTCAAGATTTTGGCGAACCTGCCGAAATCTTGGGTATGTCCAACCTGTCCGAGCCCATCAAACACCGTACCAACAGGAATGTACCTGTGGAACAGTGGCCTGAGTCGCTGGAGATTTTGCGTTTTCTGGTGGGGCAAGTGGAGCCGAGGTCGATCAAGGAAGTGGCGCATGAAGTGCAAGCCCCTGAAATATCGACGCGTAACCGATTGGCCAAACTTGAAACCCAGGGCGCCGTTATCGCTGTGCGTGCAACAGCGAGCATTGGACCAGGCAAGCACGTGCTGTGCACGCACTACGAGATCACCCAGTATGGTCGCGATTGCGCGGTGGCACGCACGCACGACGTCATGCGATCGACACGCATCTGCGTCAACAGTGTTTTCGCGCTGGCCGGCGCCATGAATCTGAGCATTTGACCATCTGGGGAAATCAAGCGCGGCGCCAGTAGTGGTAACGCCATGCGGTCGTGAAACCCGCGCGCCGGTAGAGAGCCAGAGCGTCGCCATTGTCCTCCTCCACCTGTAGGAAGAGGCGCTCAGTACCTTGTCCGTGGGCGTGATTCGCCAGTCCGACAAGGATGCGAGTTGCCAGGCCTCGTCCGCGCTCCTGAACAACCGTGCGCATGCCGTGAATACCGGCCCAACCTTGGCTTAGCGACGCGGTTCCTGCTGCCAACGGGCGCGAGTCCGCGTCAGTGACGACCGCATATACGATGCATTGGCTTCGGCTCAGCGCCTGCACACGGTGTGCGCCGTCTACGGGGTCGAAACCTGGTGCGTAATACACCGATGCCCAGGCTGAAGTAGGCTCACTTGTTACCTTTGCCGGGGCGTCGCAGCGAAGGCCAATCAGGTCTCTGACTGCGCCCACCTGGACCAAAGTGGGTTGCGTGGGTACAAAACCGAGTCGGCGCAATCGGTTCTGGATGTTGGCGAGCGTTGGAACGTCCGCGATTCGAAAGGCCGCAGGCATGCCCTGCGCAGCGTAGGCGTTGACAATATCCTGCACCACACTGTCGCTCAGATCGTGGTGCCGCAAGGGAACGGCACTCTTGCCGCGACCGATCGTTGAGTGATCAAATGGCACAAGCCAGTGTGGCAGTTCGTGCAGCTGGGGCGGCGCCACTGCATCCAGGGTTGCGCGCTCAAGGCTTTCGATATCCTGGGAATTCAGTGGAGGATGCATGTTTGGCAAGGCGTGTCCTGAGGGCCTCCATTGTGCACAGGACGGCGGCGTGCTTCCTCTACACTCGCGTCACTATGGAGAAAACAAGACTGGTTCTGGGGGTTGAGTCGTCGTGCGACGAAACCGGTGTGGCGATCGTTCAGTGGCAAGGCGGGGATGTTCCGCAACTGGTCTCCCACGCCCTCTTTAGCCAGATCGAAATGCACCAGGCCTATGGTGGGGTGGTGCCAGAGTTAGCAAGCCGCGACCACATCCGACGCGTGTTGCCTTTGGCGCGCGACGTGTTGGAGGAGGCGCACCTCACGCTGCAGGATCTGGACGTGGTGGCATTTACGCGTGGACCGGGGCTGGCGGGCGCGTTGTTGGTGGGTGCGGGAGTCGCCTGTGCACTAGGCGCCGCGCTGGATGTGCCGGTGTTGGGGGTGCATCATTTGGAGGGGCACTTGCTGTCCCCGTTTCTCAGTGTGGACCCGCCCGAGTTTCCCTTTGTGGCGTTACTGGTCTCGGGCGGACACACCCAGTTGATGCGCGTGGATGGTGTCGGTCGATACACCTTGCTGGGTGAAACCATTGACGATGCGGCCGGCGAAGCGTTTGACAAGTCAGCCAAACTGATGGGCCTGGCCTATCCTGGTGGCCCGCTGCTGGCGCGCCTGGCAGAAACCGGGAACCCGACTGCTTTTGCATTGCCACGCCCATTGCTGCATAGCGGAAATCTGGATTTTTCCTTCGCTGGCTTGAAAACTGCGGTGCTGGTCCAGGCGCAAAAGCTGGTGTTGGCGCACAGTGGCTCGGCGCAGGACGCCAGTCTGCTGGCATCGGGCACTTCCAATGTGTTTGCGTCTTTGCCGCAGCAGACACGCAGCGACCTGGCGGCTTCGACCCAGGCCGCTATTGTTGAGGTACTGTTGAAGAAATCACTTCAGGCTTTGAAAGACACAGGGTTGAAGCGACTGGTGGTGGCCGGAGGTGTTGGTGCGAATCGCCAATTGCGATGTGCACTGAATGATGCGTGTGCTGCGCGAGGCATTCGCGTGCATTACCCCGAGCTGCACTTGTGTACCGACAATGGCGCCATGATTGCGATGGCGGCTGCAATGCGCCTGCAATCCGGGCTGCAGACTGCCGATAAGCGATACGCATTCGATGTCAAGCCGCGCTGGCCGCTGGACTTTAGTTAAAAGAGCCTCCAGCGCCCGTAAATAAAGCGTGAGCAGCTCTCAAAAAGAGAGCAACTCACGGGACAAAACCCTACTGGATGGCGAGCTCGGTGGTGTTGCTCACCGGGATTTTCTTGGCAAGTTTCAGCGTCAACACACCATTCTCGAGCTTTGCCTCACTCAAGCCAGAGTCAATGTCCTGAGGCAGCTCGTAGGCAGCACGGTAGCTGCGCGGCGCACCTTCTTTGCTGTTGATACGAACGATGGCGCCTTCGATGCCAATCGACAGTTGCTCCTTGGTGATTCCCGGTACATCGAGGCTGAACGTGAACGAGGTTTCGTCCTGTTCGTAGGCGCAGGCCTTGGCGCGGGATGCACGCAGTGCATCGTCCATGAAGCGCTCGAGCGTGGGGCCAGCGCTGGCATAGGTTTGGCGACGCAGGGCGGGGTGGGCGGTAGCAGTAAAAAACATGAAAGTACTCCTAGTACACTGCGCGGCGCTCACCGTGAGCCCCGCATGCACCCAAGCTGTGTCTGCTCTGTCTGAATTCAAGAAATATTTGCCATGTTTATTCTTCTGCTTCGGGTCTTGAAAACGTGTTCGCAAGCGCTATGTGTGCTCGTTTTTTCTGCAGCGGTTTTCGCTGCGCCGACGCCCGCGATGCCCATCAAACTGGCTCTGGTGGAGGGCTTGAGCGGCCCCAACGCGAACGCCGGCGAGGCGGTCTATCGCAATCTGCTGTGGGCGGTGGAGCGGGTAAATGCCCGTGGTGGCGTGAAGTTGTCGCCCTCGCAGGGCGGCAGTCGTTTGCTGGCACTGGAGCGGTTCGACAGCAAGGGGCAAAGTGAAGAGGCTCTGTCCGCATTGCGCTCGGCGATCGATAGCGGTGCCCGAGTCGTGTTGCAGGGCAATTCGTCCGCCAACGCGTTGGCGCTCATTGATGCCATCAACAAACACAATGAACGTGATCCGGCGCGACGAGTGCTGTTCCTCAACTATTCGGCAGTCGACCCGGCGCTGACCAATGAGAAGTGCAGCTTCTGGCACTTTCGCTTCGATGCCCACGCCGATATGCGCATAGCCGCACTCATGGAGGTGCTACGCGAGGACCGTGCGGTCAAGAGCATCTACCTCATTGGACAGGATTACAGCTTTGGGCAGGCGGTACTGCGTGAGGCGCGGCGCCAATTGGGTGCGCAGCGCCCGGACCTGCAAATTGTGGGTGATGAACTCCATCCCATGGCCCGAATCAAGGACTTTCTTCCCTACGCGGCCAAGATCAAGGCCAGCGGGGCACAGGCGGTGCTGACGGGTAACTGGGGCAACGACCTGACGTTACTGGTCAAGGCGGCACGTGATGTGGGGTTTGAAGGTAAGTTCTATACGTTCTACGGCAATGCCCTGGGTGCACCTGCTGCCATTGGTGAAGCCGGTGTTGGCAAAGTGCTGGCCGTTGCCGACTGGTTGCCCAATGTTCAAACGCCGGCCAGTGAAGCGTTTTACCGTGCATTTCGCGAGCGTTTTCCGCACAGCGCCGACGATTATGTGCATATGCGCATGCAGTTGCTGGTGGAAGCTTTGGTTAAATCGATCGAAGGTGTCGCGGGCCAAACGGGCAAGGATGCTATTGATTTAATAGCTGTTGCTGCACAACTGGAGGGCCTTAGCATTGAGTTGCATGGGCAAAGAGGAACCATGCGCGGCGCCGACCATCAGTTCCAGCAACCGCTGGTGGTCGGCCTGATGGAGCGTCAGGGTACGCCCGGAGTCAAGTTTGATGTGGAAGGGTCGGGCTACGGGTTTCGTGTTGTCAAGACCATTGCGGCCCGTTCGGCGGAAATGCCAATGTCGTGCAAGATGCAGCGGTACTGACGAACTCAAGCTATAATTGAGCGGCTTTGCATAGGGCAGGGCGCACGCTCCGAGCAGTTCCAGCCTGGGGCGCAAGTTCAAAACCGGATTCCAGCGTTTGGCGTTGGGTCCGCAATTCAAGGAAAAAGACATGATTCTCTCCAGCATCAAAGCTGCTGTTGTCAAAGACAACGCCCGTAGCGCCGGCGACACCGGTAGCCCCGAAGTGCAAGTGGCCCTGCTCACCGCACGCATCAACGAGTTGACACCCCATTTCAAGACCCACGCCAAAGACCACCATGGTCGCCGTGGTCTGCTGCGCATGGTCAGCCGCCGCCGTAAATTGCTGGACTACCTCAAGTCCAAGGACGCTGACCGCTACACCGCGCTGATTGCAAAACTGAATCTGCGTAAGTAAGCATTGATTACAACGACGAACGCCTGAGTTAGGTTACTAGCTCAGGCGTTTTTCACTTCGGAGACGGCGAAAACAGAGCGAAGCTGTGTCATTCCACGGAAATTTGAACGAATTTCTCTGGAATGGCATCGTGGACTGTGATGGCGAATCCGGGCTTGGGCGAGGTGGCCTCTACCTTCCAGAAACTTCCCAAACTCAACGGAGATAGAAGATGACAATGTTCAAAAAAGTTACCAAGACTTTTCAGTGGGGCCAGCATACGGTCACCATGGAAACCGGCGAAATCGCCCGTCAGTCCACCGGCGCTGTATTGCTGGACATGGATGGCACGGTTGTGCTGGCAACGGTGGTGGCCAAGACGGAAGGCAAGGCCGGCCAGGACTTCTTCCCCCTGACAGTCGATTACCTCGAAAAAGCCTACGCTGCGGGCAAAATCCCCGGCAGCTTCTTCAAACGTGAAGGCCGCCCCAGCGAGTTTGAGACGCTGACCAGCCGCCTGATTGACCGCCCGATTCGTCCGCTGTTTCCCGAAGGCTTTTTTAACGAAGTGCATGTGGTCGTGCACACGGTGTCGTTGAACCCTGAAGTCGACGCAGACATCGCCTCCCTGATTGCCGTCAGCGCCGCTTTGTCCATTAGCGGCGTGCCGTTCAATGGTCCCATCGGTGCGGCCCGCGTGGGTTATGTCAATGGTGAATACGTGTTGAACCCTGGCCAGACCGCACGCAAGGACTCGATTCTGGATCTGGTGGTTGCAGGAACTGAGTCTGCCGTGCTGATGGTTGAATCCGAGGCCCAGCAACTGTCGGAAGAAGTCATGTTGGGTGCTGTGGTCTATGGCCACCAGCAAGGCAACATCGCCATCAATGCCATCCACGAACTCGTGCGTGATGCGGGCAAGCCGGTATGGGACTGGAAAGCTCCGGCGAAGGACGAAGCACTGATCGCCAAGATCGACGGCCTCGCCAAATCCAAGCTGGAAGCGGCCTACCAGATTCGCAACAAACAAGCCCGCACGCAGGCTTGCCGTGCGGCTTACGCGGAAGTGATGGCTGCGCTCAAGGCAGATGGCGCTGCGTTTGATTCCGTTGCGATCGAAGGTTTGCTGTTTGAAATCGAAGCCAAGATCGTTCGCGGCCAGATTCTGGCGGGCGAGCCCCGCATTGACGGTCGCGACACCCGCACCGTGCGTGCCATCGAGATCCGCAACGGCGTGCTGCCCCGTACCCACGGCTCCGCCTTGTTCACCCGCGGTGAAACGCAGGCTTTGGTGGTGACGACCCTGGGCACCGAGCGCGACGCGCAACGTATTGACGCTTTGAGCGGCGACTACGAAGAGCGCTTCATGCTGCACTACAACATGCCTCCCTTCGCCACTGGCGAAACGGGTCGTGTGGGTACACCCAAGCGCCGTGAAATCGGTCACGGCCGTCTGGCCAAGCGTGCGCTGGTGGCCTGCCTTCCAAACAAGGAAGACTTCCCCTACACCATGCGTGTGGTGTCCGAAATTACCGAGTCCAATGGTTCTTCGTCCATGGCTTCCGTGTGCGGTGGCTGCCTCTCGCTGATGGATGCTGGCGTGCCGATGAAAGCGCACGTGGCCGGTATTGCCATGGGCCTGATCAAGGAAGACAACCGCTTCGCGGTGTTGACTGACATCCTGGGCGACGAAGATCATTTGGGCGACATGGACTTCAAGGTCGCCGGTACCACCAACGGCATTACCGCGCTGCAGATGGACATCAAGATTCAGGGCATCACCAAGGAAATCATGCAGGTGGCGCTGGCGCAGGCCAAGGAGGCGCGCATGCACATTCTGGGCAAGATGCAGGAAGCCATGGCCGAAGCCAAGACCGAAGTGTCCAACTTCGCGCCGCGCCTGTTCACGATGAAGATCAACCCCGAGAAGATCCGTGATGTGATCGGCAAGGGCGGCGCAGTTATTCGTGCGCTGACGGAAGAAACGGGGTGCCAGATCAACATCGAGGAAGATGGCACGATCACCATCGCTTCTGCTGACCCCGAGAAGGCTGAAATGGCCAAACGCCGTATCGAGCAGATCACCGCTGAAGTGGAAATCGGCAAGACCTATGAAGGCCCGGTCACCAAAATTCTCGATTTTGGTGCGCTGATCAACCTGTTGCCAGGTAAGGACGGACTGTTGCACATCAGCCAGATCGCCCATGAGCGCGTCGAGAAGGTGACGGACTACCTGTCGGAAGGTCAGATCGTCAAGGTGAAGGTGCTGGAGACCGATGAAAAAGGCCGTATCAAACTGTCCATGAAGGCCTTGCTGGAGCGTCCGCAACAGAATTCCGAGCAAGGTTGATGCTATTTTTCGATAGCTGCTTACGCACTACTGGTAAGCGCTAACGAATGATTTCATTATGAACGTCATTGAGATTTCATCATTCGGTTCGCCAGACGTGCTTCGACTGGCGCAGCGTCCTGCGCCGGTTGCCGGCGTGGGTGAAGTCCTGATTCGTGTGTCCGCAAGCGGTGTTAACCGCCCGGATGTGTTGCAACGGGCTGGTGCTTATCCCCCGCCGGCGGGTGCCTCGGATATTCCGGGGCTTGAAGTCGCTGGCACGATTGTGGACGGCGACTCGGCCGCCATGCACGATGCGGGCTTGCGTGTGGGTGACCGCGTGTGTGCTCTGGTGGCCGGTGGCGGATATGCAGAGTTGTGCGTTGCACCGGTGGGCCAATGCCTACCGGTGCCGACTGGCCTGACAGATGTAGAAGCGGCGTCACTTCCGGAGACGTTTTTCACGGTCTGGAGTAATGTGTTTGACCGGGGTCGTTTGCAAAGCGGCGAAACCCTGTTGGTGCAGGGCGGATCCAGCGGTATTGGGGTCACAGCCATTCAGTTGGCCAAGGCCATGGGTGCGACGGTCATTGTGACCGCCGGAAATGACGCCAAATGTGCCGCGTGCATTGGTTTGGGTGCCGATCACGCGATTAACTACCGGTCGCAGGACTTTCAGGCGGAAGTGGTGCGATTGACCGATGGCCGCGGTGCGGACGTGATTTTGGACATGGTTGCAGGCGACTATGTTGCTAAAGAGATGGGCTGCCTGGCTGAGGATGGACGTCTGGTCATCATTGCAGTACAAGGCGGTGTTCAATGTGAGGTCAATGCTGGCGTCCTGATGCGAAAGCGACTGACCATCACGGGGTCCACTTTGCGTGCGCGGCCGGTGGCCTTCAAGGCGTCTATTGCCAAGGCCTGCCTTGCGCAAGTTTGGCCATTATTGGCGTCTGGACGCATCAAGCCGGTCGTTCATAGCACGTTCGGGCCAGGGGAGGCTTCGCAGGCGCATGCCTTGATGGAGTCCAATGCGCATATTGGAAAAATTGTTTTGAACTGGAGTGCGGCATGAAGAAAAAGCTGATTGCAGGTAACTGGAAGATGAATGGCTCGCTGACGGCCAACGACGCCCTGGTTCGGGCGCTCGTGACCGGTGGTGCTGGCAAGGGCTGTCTGGTTGCGGTGTGTGTCCCGGCGCCCTATCTGGCGCAAGTACAGTCATTAACGGCCGGAACCGGAATTGACTTGGGTGCTCAGGATGTTTCCCAGCACGAAGTGGGTGCATTTACCGGTGAGGCGTCCTCGGCAATGCTGCGCGACTTTGGCGTGCGTTATTGTCTGGTAGGACATTCCGAGCGTCGCCAGTACCACGGGGAAACTGACGCCGCTGTTGCCGCCAAGGCCCAACGTGCCTTGGCAGCAGGAATCACGCCTGTTGTGTGTGTGGGTGAAACATTGGCCGAGCGTGAGGCAGGGTTGACTGAAGAGGTTGTCAAGCGGCAGCTGGCTGCAGTTATTCACACCAACGGCCATTGCATCAGTGAAATTGTGGTGGCTTACGAGCCGGTCTGGGCTATCGGCACCGGCAAAACCGCCAGCACCGAGCAGGCACAACAGGTGCATGCCGTGTTGCGTACGCAATTGCGCGCTGCAACCCCGCACGCTGACAAAATGCACATTCTCTATGGTGGAAGCATGAACGCCGCCAACGCGGCCCAGTTGCTATCACAAGCAGACATCGACGGCGGATTGGTGGGCGGTGCTGCGCTCAAGCCGGCAGATTTCCTGGCCATCATTGCCGCTGCACAGTGATGGCAGTTGAAGTAGTTACCAAATTTTGGAGTGAAGAATGAATGTTGTTTTGACTATTATTTTGACGGTGCAAATGTTGTCGGCCCTGGCGATGATCGGGCTGATTCTGGTGCAGCACGGCAAAGGTGCTGACATGGGAGCCGCTTTCGGCAGTGGCGGTTCGGGCAGCCTGTTTGGAGCCAGCGGCAGCGCAAATTTTCTCTCGCGTACAACCGCGGTTCTGGCCACCATATTTTTTGTTTGCACTTTGGCGTTGGCCTATTTCGGCAACCTGGGTCCAGCCAGTTCCGGTAGCGTATTGGAGGGGCCTGCGGCTGTGGCTCCAATGCCACTGGAAGTACCCGCAACACCTGCGGCGCCAGCTTCTGGTGCGGCGCAAATCCCTGCCAAATAGTGATTGTTCAGATCACTAGCTTTATTGCTTTGTCCCTCACGGAGAAGGGTGAAATTCAGGGTAAACTCTAGGCTTGTCTGGAAAGCAAAATTCCGATTGGAATCCTCACGCAATTCAGTCAAACACAGCAGCCGTCGTGGTGAAATTGGTAGACACGCTATCTTGAGGGGGTAGTGGCGAGAGCTGTGCGAGTTCGAGTCTCGCCGACGGCACCAAATGGTTATTTTGTACTTCTTGCATTGCTTGAGGTGCATAAACAAGGTCATGAGAATCTGACGATGAGCATCGATCAATATTTGCCTGTACTCATATTCATATTGATTGGTCTCGTGACCGGGGTGGCTCCCCAAATCATTGGCTACATATTGGGTCCCAACCGGCCGTATGCGGCGAAGAATTCCGCTTACGAATGTGGCTTCGAAGCCTTTGGTGATGCGCGCATGAAGTTTGATGTGCGCTACTACTTGATCGCCATTCTTTTCATATTGTTCGATCTTGAAACCGCGCTTTTGTTTCCCTGGGCTGCAGCGCTCAAGGATCTGGGTTTGCTCGGGTTCCTGATCGGGCTTGAAATTGTTTTCGTTTTGACGATTGGTTTCGTGTACGCGTGGATCAAGGGCGCCCTCGAGTGGGAGTGATGCAATGATTGAAGGTGTTCTCAAAGAGGGTTTTGTCACGACGAGTTACGACGCCGTGGTAAATTGGGCGAAGACCGGTTCGGTGTGGCCCATGACCTTCGGTCTGGCCTGCTGTGCGGTGGAGATGATGCATGCCACGGTCGCAAGATACGATCTAAGTCGGTTTGGGGCAGAAGTCTTCCGACCAAGTCCGCGACAGTCGGATCTGATCATCGTCGCCGGAACGCTAACCAACAAGATGGCTCCGGCGTTTCGAAAGGTGTATGACCAGATGGCCGAGCCTCGCTGGGTGTTAAGTATGGGCTCGTGCGCCAACGGTGGGGGCTACTACCACTACAGTTACTCTGTGGTCCGCGGTTGTGATCGCATTGTTCCTGTGGATGTCTATGTTCCTGGTTGTCCGCCCACTGCAGAAGCATTGATTTACGGAATTTTGCAGTTGCAGCAAAAGATCCGACGCACTAACACCATTGCGCGGGTATGAGGAGCAAGCTATGACGGCATTTTCTGTTCGGCCTGAGACTACCCGGGATGCGGTGGTAGCTGCTTTAGGCGAAAAAATTCTTCGCGCTTCAATTGCATTCGGAGAAGTGACTGTGCATGTGGCTGAGGCCAACTACCATAGTGCTGCTTTGGTCTTGCGAGATGCGTTGGGATGCAAGTTCGAGCAATTGATTGACCTGTGTGGCGTGGACTACTCGGAATATCCTGATGGAACCCCCGATGGTTTCCGATTTTGTGTGGTTTGCCATTTGCTTTCGGTGAGTCTGAACCAAAGATTGCGCTTGAAGGTGTATGCCACGGATGACTTGGCGCCAATGCTTCCATCAGTGACCGATATCTGGAGTGGTGCGAATTGGTTTGAGCGGGAAGCCTTTGATTTGTTTGGCATCGTTTTCGACGGGCACAACGATTTGCGCCGCATCCTGACCGACTATGGCTTTGTGGGTCATCCGTTTCGCAAGGATTTCCCTCGTACTGGCCATGTAGAGATGCGTTATGACGCGGAACTTGGTCGGATCATCTATGAGCCAATTACGATCGAGGACAGGGAAACTGCCCCTCGCGTGATTCGCGAAGCGAACTATGGAGGCCTGCAATAAGCAGTTCAATGCATGGCTGAGATACAAAATTACACCCTCAACTTTGGTCCTCAGCACCCCGCGGCGCATGGAGTTCTACGACTGGTTCTGGAACTCGATGGCGAGGTCATCCAACGCGCCGATCCGCACATAGGCTTGCTGCACCGAGCGACGGAAAAATTGGCAGAGAGCAAGACCTATCTTCAGGCGCTGCCCTACATGGATCGGCTGGACTACATGTCCATGATGTGCAATGAACACGCTTACTGTCTGGCATTGGAGAAGATGCTCGGGCTGGAAGTCCCGGTACGGGCGCAGTACATACGGGTGATGTTCTCGGAAATTACCCGGTTGTTGAATCACCTGCTGTGGGTCGGTGCGTGTGCTATCGACAACGGAGCAATGACCGTGATGTTCTACGCTTTTCGTGAGCGTGAGGATCTTTTCGACATGTACGAAGCAGTCAGCGGTGCGCGCATGCATGCTGCCTATTTTCGTCCGGGTGGCGTATATCGGGATTTGCCGGATACCATGCCGCAGCACGAGCCAAACAAGATTCGTAGCGCAAAGTCGACCGCGGAGCTCAACGGCAATCGTGGCGGCAGCTTGTTGGACTTTATCGACGACTTTACCAAGAGGTTCCCTGGCAATCTGGCCGAATACCACACCTTGCTCACGGACAACCGCATATGGAAGCAGCGTACCGTGGATATCGGTATCGTGACTCCCGAGCGTGCGCTGAATATGGGCTTTACCGGACCGATGTTGCGCGGTTCAGGTGTTGCATGGGATTTGCGTAAAACGCAGCCTTATGACGTTTACGATCGCTTGGACTTTGATGTTCCGGTGGGCAAGACGGGCGACACGTACGACCGCTATCTGGTGCGTATGGAGGAAATGAAGCAGTCGAACTACATCATCAAACAGTGTGTGGACTGGTTGCGTGCCAACCCTGGCCCAGTGATCACCAGCAACAGCAAGGTGGCGCCGCCGGACCGCGAGTCCATGAAGTCCAACATGGAAGACTTGATTCACCACTTCAAGTTGTTCACTGAAGGCTTCTGTGTGCCAGAGGGTGAGGCATACGCAGCCATCGAGCATCCCAAGGGCGAGTTTGGAATTTACTTTGTCAGCGATGGGGCCAATAAACCTTACCGTATGAAGATTCGACCACCTGCATTTGTCCATCTTGCTGCGCTGGATGAAATGGGCAAGGGGCACATGATTGCGGATGCAGTCGCCATTATTGGCACCATGGATATTGTGTTTGGGGAAGTGGACCGATGATTTCCGATGAATCCAAAGTGCGCTTCGCCGCCGAAGTTGCCAAATACCCCGCAGATCAGAAACAATCTGCGGTGATGGCCTGCCTGGCTATTGCCCAGCAGGAATTGGGTTATGTCAGTGAGGAAACCGAGCGCGAAGTTGCGCAGTATCTCGGTATGCCGGTGATGGCGGTGCACGAAGTCACCACGTTCTACAACATGTACAACCAGAAGCCCGTGGGCAAGTACAAGTTGAATGTCTGCACCAACTTGCCGTGCCAATTGCGTGAGGGAGTGAGCACCTTGCAATATCTCGAGAAGAAACTGGGCATTTCCATGGGGCAAACAACGCCCGATGGAATGTTCACCTTGCAGCAAAGTGAATGCCTTGGCGCGTGTGCCGATTCTCCCGTACTGTTGGTCAACGACCGGTCCATGTGCAGTTTCATGTCACCTGAAAAGCTCGATCAGATGGTGGATGGTTTGCGTGCGGCAGGGAGCAAATGATGACAGCCGACCAAATTCTTTCCCAATTCCGGTCCAACGGCTTGCAGACTTGTTTTCACGGTCGGCATATCGAGCCGCAAATTCTTGCGGGGCTCGATGGGTCCAATTGGCACCTGAAGGATTATGAGGCCCGAGGAGGGTATCAGGCTCTGCGTAAAGTGCTTGGAAAAGCCGGTGGCGAGCCGATGACACAGGATCAGGTGATCGCCACGGTGAAAGAGTCGGCGCTGCGCGGCCGCGGTGGTGCCGGGTTTCCCACAGGCCTGAAGTGGAGCTTCATGCCACGTCAGTTTCCTGGTCAAAAGTACCTCGTTTGCAATTCGGACGAAGGTGAGCCTGGTACTTGTAAAGACCGCGAGATTCTTGAGTTCAATCCGCACATCGTGATTGAAGGAATGGCCATTGCAGCTTTCGCGATGGGTACATCGGTTGGGTACAACTATATTCACGGCGAAATTTTTGCCACATACGACCGCTTCGAGGCGGCGTTGGAAGAAGCGCGCGCTGCAGGGCTGTTGGGAGACAATATTCTGGGGAGCGGATTTAGCTTCCAGTTGCATGCTGCCCATGGTTTTGGTGCCTACATTTGCGGAGAAGAAACCGCGTTGCTGGAGTCGTTGGAGGGCAAGAAGGGGCAGCCACGGTTCAAGCCACCATTTCCGGCAAGCTTTGGTCTTTACGGCAAACCCACGACCATCAATAACACGGAAACTTTTGCCGCTGTGCCATGGATCATTCGCAACGGGGGTCAAGCCTACGTGGAGTGTGGCAAACCCAATAATGGCGGAACCAAGATTTACTCGGTCGTCGGTGATGTGGAAATGCCGGGAAACTTCGAAGTTCCCATGGGAACACCATTTTCCAAATTGCTGGAACTTGCAGGCGGTGTGCGCACTGGGCGCAAGCTGAAAGCGGTTATTCCTGGAGGTTCGTCCTCCCCCGTGCTACCTGCCGCATTGATGATGGACTGCACAATGGATTACGACTCGATCGCCAAGGCAGGGTCGATGTTGGGTTCGGGCGCTGTGATCGTGATGGACGATAGTCGCTGCATGGTCAAGAGTTTGCAGCGTTTGAGTTACTTTTATTCACACGAATCCTGCGGGCAGTGCACGCCGTGCCGTGAAGGTACTGGCTGGTTGTGGCGTGTGGTGGACCGGATTGAGACAGGGCACGGGCGACAGGCCGATATTGATTTGCTGGACAGTGTGGCGGACGATATCCAGGGACGCACCATTTGTGCACTTGGTGATGCTGCAGCGATGCCGGTTCGCGCAATGATCAAGCATTTCCGACCTGAATTTGAGTACCACGTCGCGCACAAGACTTGCATGGTCCCCGCATACGTTTGAGTGAGTACTACAAGATGATTGAAATCGAACTCGATGGCAAGAAGGTGGATATTGCTGAAGGCAGCATGATCATGCATGCAGCAGAGAAGGCGGGCACCTACATTCCGCACTTCTGCTACCACAAGAAACTCAGCATTGCGGCAAGCTGCCGTATGTGTCTGGTTGACGTGGAAAAAATGCCCAAGCCCATGCCGGCCTGTGCGACACCCGTGACCAAGGGTATGGTGGTGCGAACCCAGAGCGACAAGGCAGTAAGGGCGCAGAAGTCGGTCATGGAGTTTCTGCTTATCAATCACCCCTTGGATTGTCCGATTTGTGACCAGGGCGGCGAGTGCCAGTTGCAGGACTTGGCCGTGGGCTATGGTGGTACGGCATCACGCTTCGAGGAAGAGAAGCGCGTGGTCTTTCACAAGGACATTGGTCCCTTGGTGTCGATGGAAGAAATGAGCCGTTGCATCCACTGCACACGGTGCGTGCGCTTCGGGCAGGAGATCGCCGGAGTGATGGAACTCGGGATGTCGCATCGCGGGGAACATGCCGAGATTGAGACATTTGTTGGCCAGTCGGTGGACTCTGAACTTTCAGGCAACATGATTGACATTTGTCCGGTGGGCGCGCTGACCAGCAAGCCGTTTCGGTACAGTGCGCGCACATGGGAGTTGTCTCGGCGCAAGTCCGTCAGTCCGCACGATTCCACGGGTTCCAATCTCATCATTCAGGTGAAGAACCACCGTGTGATGCGCGTGGTGCCATTTGAAAATGATGCCGTGAATGAGTGCTGGATCGCTGATCGTGATCGTTTTTCCTATGAGGCGCTCAATAGTTCGGAACGCTTGACGTCCCCCATGCTGAAGCAGGGCGGCGAGTGGAAGACTGTGGACTGGCAAACTGCACTGGAGTATGTGGCACATGGCTTGAAAAGCATAAAGGCCAATCACGGGGTATCTTCAATTGGTGCACTGGTAAGTCCGCACAGCACGCTGGAAGAGATTTATCTTGCAGGCGCACTGATGCGCGGCATCGGTAGCGGTAATATCGACTACCGTTTGCGCAATGCCGAGTTTGAGCAGGCACAACCCGGTGCCCGTCATCTTGGAATGGCTGTTGCCGATCTGTCCAACCTTCAGCGCGTGTTGGTAGTCGGCTCCAATCTACGCAAGGATCACCCTCTATTTGCACAACGCATTCGGCAGGCAGTGCGGTCGGGATGCGCAGTCAATGTGGTCAGCGCGACGGACGTACAGTGGGCCATGTCGATCCGCAATACCAGCAAGGCTTCGTCAGGCAACTGGGTACAGGCACTGGCTGATATTGCAAGCGCGATTGCGATGGAAAAAGGCATCACGGCTCCGCAAACTGGAGAGGCTACCGATATTGCCAAGGCGATAGCGAAATCCATGTTGACCGGTGAGCGCAAAGCGGTTTTATTGGGAAATGCTGCCGCTCACCATCCGTATGGAAGCCAATTGCTGGCATTGGCGAACTGGATTGGAGTGCATACCGGCGCTTCGATTGGGTACCTCACGGAAGCCGCCAATACGGTGGGAGCTCAATTGGTGGGTGCGTTGCCGGACGACGGTGGACTGAACGCGGGACAGATGCTTTCGGGTGCACTTAAAGCGGCAATACTGCTTAATAACGAGCCAGAGTTTGATTCAGCCGCAGGTGCCAAGTCGGCTGAGGGATTGAAGACCTGTGAAATGGTCGTCACGCTCAGCCCGTTCAAGGCCAATCTCGCAATCAGTGACGTTCTGTTGCCGATTGCTCCGTTTACTGAAACACCCGGCACCTTCGTCAATGCAGAGGGTCTGATTCAAAGCTTCCATGCAGTTGTGAAACCACTTGGTGAGACGCGTCCCGCCTGGAAAGTGCTGCGAGCACTGGCGAATGTTTTGAACCTTCCAGGGTTCGAGTTCAACTCGGCCCAGGAGGTCTTGGAGCACTTGCATCCGACCAATGGCGGAGCCATTCCCCAGCAGGTTCCTGCGGGCAGGCTGAGCAATGCCGCAGCAGCAGGATCGACGGTTCAGTCTGCGCGTGCCGAACCCTGCGTGGCAGGCATTTATCAACTCGACGGCATCGTGCGTCGGGCAACAGCGTTGCAACTCACCGCCGATGCCAGAGCCACCCGTTCGCTGGAGGTGACAGCATGAGCGATATCATTTTTGCTTTCGGCCAGGGGTTGCTCTCGGATGGCTGGTGGACGGTCTACGTGTGGCCCCTGATTTGGGCCACGATCAAGGTGTCCCTGGTTCTCATGTTGGTGATGGGTATTGTGACCTACGCTACGCTCTGGGAGCGAAAACTGCTCGGCTGGGTTCAGATTCGTCTGGGGCCAAACCGCGTGGGGCCTTGGGGATTGTTGCAGCCCATCGCTGATGCCTTGAAGTTGATGACGAAAGAGGTGGTGCGACCTGCTGCCGCTGACAAGTCGTTGTTCTACTTAGGACCGGTCCTCACAGTTGCTCCTGCATTGGCGGCGTGGGCTGTCGTGCCCTTTGGACCAGAGGTCGCCGCGGCCAATCTCAATGCAGGCTTGCTGTTTTTGATGGCGATTGCGTCGTTGGAGGTGTACGGAGTCATCATTTCCGGATGGTCGTCCAATTCGAAGTATGCGTTTCTTGGTGCGTTGCGAGCATCAGCGCAAATGGTGAGTTACGAGATCGCGATGGGCTTTTGTTTCCTGGTCGTGCTGATGGTTTCTGCAAGCCTGAACATGACGGATATTGTGCTCGGTCAGGCCAAAGGACAATTCGCGGATATGGGGTTGTCGTTCCTGTCCTGGAACTGGTTACCTCTGCTGCCGATTCTGGTTATTTACTTTGTGTCCGGTTTGGCTGAAACGAATCGGACTCCTTTTGACGTTATCGAAGGCGAGTCGGAAATTGTTGCCGGCCATATGGTTGAATATTCAGGTATGTCCTGGGCGATGTTTCAGATGGCCGAGTATGCGAACATTTGGCTTATCTCCATTCTTACAACCGTGATGTTCCTTGGTGGCTGGTTGTCTCCAGTTGCTGCTTTGGACTTCATTCCTGGCTGGATATGGTTGGGTCTTAAGACCTTTGCCGTCATGACGCTGTTCATCTGGGTTCGAGTTACCTTTCCGCGCTTTCGGTATGACCAGATCATGCGTTTGGGCTGGAAGATTTTCATTCCCATTACCCTGGTCTGGCTGGTGGTGATTGCGGTGTGGATGCAGACCCCGTGGAACATTTGGAAGTAATTCGAGTTGTCTATGTCTACCCCAACTTCAAATATGCTTCATAGCCCATCCACAAGTGCCTTTTCGCTGAAGGATTTTCTGAGCAGCTTTTTACTGATCGAACTCTTGAAGGGTTTGATGCTCACCGGGAAATATGCCTTTCGTAGCAAGATTACGTTGGAGTATCCCGAAGAGAAAACTCCTTTGTCACCACGTTTTCGTGGATTGCATGCATTGCGACGTTATGAAAACGGTGAGGAACGCTGCATCGCGTGCAAGCTGTGTGAGGCGGTGTGCCCGGCGCAGGCGATTACGATCGAATCCGAGGTTCGCCAAGATGGATCGCGGCGCACCACGCGTTATGACATTGACCTGAACAAGTGTATTTTTTGTGGTTTCTGCGAGGAGAGTTGTCCCGTAGATTCCATTGTGGAAACGCACATTCTCGAGTACCACGGCGAAGCGCGCAACGATCTGTATTTCACCAAGGAAATGCTGCTTGCGGTGGGTGATCGTTACGAGTCAGTGATTGCGGCCAACAAGGCGGCTGACGCCAAGTACCGTTGATCGGGCGTTATAAAGAAGAAACATCATGAGTGTCACGACCGGTCTTTTCTACCTGTTCTCTGCGATTTTGCTGGTATCTGCATTTCGTGTTATCACGGCACGCAATCCCGTCCACGCCGTACTTTTTCTGGTGCTTGCTTTTGTGCAGGCCTCGATGTTATGGATGTTGCTGAAGGCGGAGTTTCTCTCCATTGCTCTGGTACTGGTCTACGTTGGCGCAGTGATGGTATTGTTTCTTTTTGTGGTGATGATGATCGACGTGAACGTTGAGGGTTTGCGTGAAGGATTCTGGAATCACTTTCCCCTTGCCGCGGTGATCGGCGTGGTTATCGCATTGGAAATGTCGGCTGTATTGATGGGTGGGTTCAGGATGTCTGAAGATCTGAGTGGCAAGGCGGTTAACGTCGCCGGAGCAGTGCAGATGTCCAACACCAAAGAAATTGGTTTGTTGATGTACAACCATTATGTGTATCCCCTTGAAGTTGCGACCGCGATCCTGCTTGTGGGAATGATTGCTGCTATCGCTCTGACTTTGCGGACTCGCAAAAATACCAAGTATGTGCAGCCCGGCAGTCAGGTGCGGATCAAGGCGAAAGACCGCATGACTGTGCTGAAAATGGCGCCTACACGGCCGGCAGTGGAGCCGGTTGAAGCGGCGCCCAACGGGGAGACAAAGGTATGACTTTGACGCTTGGACATTTTTTATCCCTGGGTGCCATGTTGTTTGCGCTGTCGGTCGTGGGAATTTTTCTCAATCGTCGTAACCTGATTGTGTTGCTGATGGCAATTGAGTTGATGCTGCTGGCCGTGAACACCAATTTTGTAGCGTTCTCCTACTACCTGCATGACATGCATGGTCAGATATTTGTGTTTTTCATCCTCACGGTGGCGGCTGCAGAGTCAGCTATCGGCCTGGCCATCCTGGTTCTGCTGTTCCGCAACAAGTCCAGCATTAACGTGGATGAGCTCAACTCGCTCAAGGGTTAATAAAAATGAGTCAAACCCTTTCTGCTTCTACCTTGTTGATGGTGCCAATGGCTCCCTTGGTCGGTTCAGTGCTGGCCGGTATATTTGGTACCAAATTTGGCGGCAACCGTATTGGTCGCGTAGCGAGCCACTCATTGACTATCCTGGGTGTGCTGGTCGCTTTTGTGCTATCGGCCATGACGCTGCAGTCGGTCGTCGTCGATGGCGCGCGCTTCAATGAAACGCTGTACACCTGGATGGTTGTTGGTGACTTGAAGATGGAAATCGGCTTCCTGGTGGATGGCTTGACTGCCATGATGATGTGCGTAGTCACCTTTGTCTCGCTGATGGTGCACCTTTACACTGTTGGGTACATGTCGGAAGACGACGGGTATAACCGCTTTTTTTCCTACATCTCTCTTTTCACCTTCTCGATGTTGATGCTTGTCATGAGCAACAACATGCTGCAGTTGTTCTTCGGTTGGGAGGCGGTCGGCCTGGTGTCGTACCTGCTGATCGGTTTCTGGTTCAACAAGCCAACGGCCATTTTTGCCAATATGAAGGCATTCCTGGTCAATCGGGTGGGTGACTTTGGATTCATTCTGGGAATCGGATTAATTGCTGCCTACGCTGGAACACTCAATTACGCGGAAGCATTCGCAAAATCTGAACAACTCGGCGCGATGACTTTCCCTGGTACAGAGTGGATGCTTGTGACAGTGATTTGTATTTGCCTGTTTATTGGCGCGATGGGCAAGTCCGCACAATTTCCGTTGCATGTCTGGTTGCCTGACTCGATGGAAGGTCCCACACCTATTTCGGCGCTGATTCATGCCGCCACGATGGTGACTGCGGGCATATTTATGGTGGCGCGGATGTCTCCACTGTTCGAGTTGAGCGATACAGCGTTGAATTTTGTGATGGTGATTGGCTCCATAACCGCCTTGTTTATGGGTTTTCTGGGCATTATTCAAAATGACATCAAGCGCATCGTGGCGTATTCGACCCTGTCGCAGCTGGGGTACATGACCGTTGCTTTGGGTGCCTCTGCCTATTCGGTGGCGGTGTTCCATCTGATGACCCATGCGTTCTTCAAGGCGCTTTTGTTCCTTGCAGCGGGTTCGGTGATCATGGGCTTGCACCATAACCAGGACATACGCTGGATGGGTAACGTGCGCAAGTACATGCCCATCACCTGGATCACATCGCTGTTGGGATCTTTGGCTTTGATCGGCACACCATTCTTTGCAGGCTTTTACTCGAAAGACAGCATCATTGAGGCTGTGGCTGAGAGCCATCTTCCCGGCGCAGGTTTCGCCCATTTTGCGGTGTTGGCGGGCGTTTTTGTGACTGCCTTCTATTCATTCCGCCTGTACTTCCTGGTCTTTCACGGCAAAGAGCGCTACGACCAAAATCCGGATGCGCACCATGGCCACGGGGATCACCACGGACATGGCCACGACAACAAGCCGCATGAGTCTCCGTGGGTTGTCACTGTGCCGTTGGTGCTGCTGGCTATTCCATCGGTGGTGATAGGTGCCATGACAATCGGCCCGATGCTGTTTGGTGATTTTTTCAAGGGCGCTATTTTTGTGGATGCCGCAAAGCATCCGGTGATGCAAGAGTTGGGACATGCATTCCATGGTCCTGTAGCCATGGCTCTTCATTCAGTGGGAACGCTCCCGTTGTGGCTGGCGATTGCTGGCGTGGCATGTGCATATTACATGTACATGGTCAATCCAGCCCTACCTGCTGCCATCAAACAAAAATTCATGCCGGTGTTTACTGTGCTTGAAAACAAGTACTACCTTGATTGGTTCAACGAGAACGTCCTCGCCCGAGGCGCACGAGCGCTGGGCACCGGGTTATGGAAGGGCGGAGATCAGACCGTTATTGACGGGTTGCTGGTGAATGGCTCCTGGAAAGTTGTGGGAGTGATTTCGAGTGTGGTGCGCAAGGTGCAGACGGGCTACCTGTACCACTATGCGTTTGCCATGATCATGGGCGTTCTTGTGCTCATGACGTACTTTGTATGGCTCAAGTAGGAGAATAAGAAAATGGAATGGTTGAGCCTTGCAATCTGGATGCCTATCGCGTTTGGGGTTGTGCTTTTGGCGTGGGGCAGTGATGAACATGCCGATGCGGTACGTTGGGTTGCTTTGGTCGGCGCTATTGCCAGTTTCGTTGTTACATTGCCGCTGTATTTGCGGTTTGACGTATCGACAGCCGCGATGCAGTTCGTCGAAAAATCCTCGTGGATCGAGCGCTTTAACGTGAACTACCACCTTGGTGTGGATGGTATTTCAGTCTGGTTTGTGCTGTTGACCGCATTCATCAATGTGGTTGTCATCATCGCCGGGTGGGAGGTCATCAAGCGCAATGTCAATCAATATATGGCGGCGTTTCTCATTTTGAGCGGGCTGATGATCGGAGTGTTCTGTGCGCTCGATGGTCTGCTGTTTTACGTGTTTTTCGAAGCGACCCTGATCCCCATGTACCTCATCATCGGTATCTGGGGTGGGCCCAACAAGATTTACGCCGCGTTCAAGTTTTTCCTTTATACGTTACTGGGATCCTTGCTGATGCTGGTTGCGTTGATCTACCTCTACACCAAGTCAGGCGGCAGCTTTGATCTGGCTACTTGGCATACATTGCCGCTCAGTGGCTCCGCGCAGACTTTGCTCTTCTTTGCGTTTTTTGCGGCGTTTGCAGTGAAAGTGCCCATGTGGCCTGTTCATACCTGGTTGCCTGATGTACACGTGGAAGCACCAACGGGCGGTTCGGCGGTGCTGGCGGCCATCATGCTCAAACTTGGTGCCTACGGTTTTCTGCGTTTTTCGCTACCCATCGCACCGGACGCTGCCCATGAGTGGGCTGGTTTCATGATCACTTTGTCTTTGATTGCGGTCGTGTATGTGGGCCTGGTTGCCATGGTGCAGCAGGACATGAAGAAGCTGGTTGCATATTCATCGGTTGCTCACATGGGGTTTGTGACTTTGGGGTTCTTCATTTTCAGTTCGTTGGGCGTCTCAGGCGGTATTGTGCAGATGATCTCGCACGGGTTTGTGTCGGCCGCCATGTTCCTGTCGATTGGTGTTCTATACGATCGCGTTCATTCTCGCGAGATCGCCAGTTATGGGGGGGTCGTGAACACCATGCCAAAGTTCACTGCCTTTGCGCTGTTTTTTGCAATGGCCAATTGCGGGTTGCCTGGCACAGCAGGTTTCGTGGGCGAATGGATGGTCATCTTGGGTGCTGTCAAGTTCAACTTCTGGATCGGCTTCGCCGCAGCGAGTGCTCTGATTTTTGGTGCCGCCTACACGTTGTGGATGTTCAAGCGTGTATACCTGGGTGCTCCGGGGAACGACAAGGTCAAGGCGCTGACCGACATCAACGCGCGTGAGTTTCTGGTGATGTCCCTGTTGGCTATCGCGGTCCTGTACATGGGCATCTATCCCAAACCGTTTACGGATGTGATGGACGTTTCGGTAGCGCAGCTGCTCAAGCACGTTGCAATATCCAAATTGAATTGATCACACTGAATTGAGAGAAGAACGATGATTGACAAACTCAGTTGGATCACGGCTTATCCGGAAGCAGTATTGCTGGTGATGGCTTGTGTCATTGCTATGGTCGACCTTGGGGTCAAGACTCCCATGCGTGGCGTCACATACGTGCTCACCATGCTGACGTTGGCGGTCGTTGCCTGGATGCAGGCTGATCTCGCCCTTGGAGGCCAGACAACTTATGGTTTTGGGAACATGGTCGTCAGCGATGCCATGGGCAACTGGCTGAAGTGCTTTGCGACGATTGCGGTGATGGTCACTATGGTGTATGGACGGCCTTACGCCGCACCACGTGGCATGCTCCACGGCGGGGAATTTTTTACCCTCAGCATTTTTGCCTTGTTGGGTATGTTCGTAATGATCTCCGGAAATAATTTTCTGGTGATCTACATGGGTCTGGAACTGCTGACGTTGTCGAGCTATGCATTGGTAGCCTTGCGACGTGACCATGTTGTGTCGACCGAAGCTGCCATGAAGTACTTTGTACTCGGCGCCATGGCGTCGGGCTTCCTGTTGTATGGTATGTCCATGATGTATGGTGCGACCGGATCTTTGGATGTCAATGCCGTGTTCAAAGCTATCGCGACGGGGCAGTTCAAGCATCAGGTTCTGGTGTTTGGTTTGGTATTTATCGTGGCCGGATTGGCATTTAAGCTGGGTGCTGTGCCATTTCACATGTGGGTTCCCGATGTATACCAAGGGGCTCCTACCGCTGTGACCTTGATGGTTGGCGGTGCGCCGAAATTGGCTGCTTTTGCAGTCGTGATGCGTCTTCTGGTTGAAGGCATGCTGCCATTGGCTTTTGACTGGCAGCAGATGCTCATAGTGTTGGCGGTCGGCTCCCTGTTCGTGGGAAATCTGGCAGCAATAGCGCAAACCAATGTGAAACGCATGCTGGCGTTTTCTACTATTTCTCAGATTGGATTTGTCCTTTTGGGTATCTCCGCTGGGGTTATTAGTGGCAACACATTGTTTGGGGCCAATGCCTACAGCTCGGCAATGTTTTATATCATCACCTACGTTCTGACGACACTTGCCAGTTTCGGTGTCATCATGATTTTGTCGCGTGAAGGATTCGAGAGCGAGGAAATTGCCGACTTCGCTGGTCTCAATTCACGTAGTCCGCTCTATGCAGGAGTGATGGCAGTCTGCCTTCTGTCCCTGGCAGGTATTCCGCCGATGGTCGGTTTTTACGCCAAACTGGCGGTTCTTCAATCCCTGGTCGCTTCGGGAGACAGTTTCTACCTCGGTTTGGCTGTGTTCGCAGTGGCCATGTCACTGATTGGCGCGTTCTATTACCTGCGTCTCATCAAAGTGATGTATTTTGATGAGCCTATCACCGCCAGCGGTGTGGTTGCGCCGCTGGACGTGCGTGTAGTGCTGTGTGCCAATGGCGCACTTGTTCTGATCCTTGGGGTTCTTCCTGGTGGCCTGATGGCGCTGTGTGGAAACGCCATCCGACAGATGCTGGGAACCTGAACGGACAGGCGATCAATGTCGGAGCCGCTTCTGGCGGAAGTTCAGCTTTCAAGCCAGGAACTCTTCCGGGGTCACCTACTGCATGCCTTTCGCGATACGGTGAGGCTTCCCGATGGGACGTCCGCAGTACGCGAATATGTGGTGCACCCGGGGGCTGTGATGGTAATCCCCCTGTTGCAAGATGCACAAGCCCAGTGGCAAGTTGTGATGGAGCGTCAGTTTCGCTACGCCGTGGGGCAGGTGATGGTCGAGTTTCCTGCTGGCAAACTCGACTGTGGGGAGTCGCGTTGGCAATGCGCTGTGCGGGAGCTTCGTGAAGAAACCGGATACCAAGCCTCGGAGTGGGCACATGCGGGTGTTATTCACCCGCTGATCGCGTATTCGACGGAAGCCATTGATGTGTGGTTCGCGCGTGGTCTGGTGCCGGGGGAGCGCGCACTCGACAATGGGGAATTTCTGGAAGTCTTCAATGCCACTCCGGTCGAACTTCTGCAATGGTGTCAGAGCGGACTGGTGACAGATGCAAAAACTCTGACCGGCGCACTATGGTTGCAAAATGTGCTCGGCGGTCAGTGGAAGCTTGACTGGCAGGCAGCATCGTTTTTGGCAAGGGAGTGATGCACGCATGAAAGTGCTGGATCTTCGATGTGCCCACGGACATGTGTTTGAAGGGTGGTTTGCCTCCGAGGATGATTTTGTGTCCCAGAGCGGCAGTTCACTTGTCCTATGCCCGCTTTGCGGCAATCCGGATATTGTCAAGTTGCTCAGTGCGCCGCGCCTGAATCTGCTGACCCAACGCGCAGACGCGCAGACACTAACACCCTCGAAACCGGAACAGGCGGATGACGTGTCAGCAGACCTTGTTGCTGTAACAAACACGGCAACCCAACACGAAACGCTGATGACAGCCTGGCTGGCAATAGCACGTGAAGTGGTTGCAAATACCACCGATGTGGGAGACAGGTTTGCCGAAGAGGCACGCAAAATGCACTACCAGGAAGTGCAGGCGCATCCGATTCGGGGAACCGCCTCACTGAACGAAACCCGTGCCCTGCTGGATGAGGGCATTGACGTATTGCCGCTGATGCTGCCAGAGTCCCTCAAGGACACCTTGCAATAGGAATCAGGTACGCAGATTCAGGATGCGCCCGGTCGACTGACCTTGTGCGTTTACAACAGGCGCTGCATTGGGATCCAGTTTGAGGATATTTCCAGTGGTCGCGCGTTGTGCCGACGTGGCCAGATACATGTTCTCAATGAAGTTTTGCAGCTTTACCGGTGTCTCAGCTGTTGAGGGTTCCGCAGGTGAACTGTAGGTTGTTTCCGATTGTCGATTGGCTGCTGCAATCTTACGGACGTTGTCATGGCTCTGCTGTACTTCCCGTTCGGCCTGATCGGCTGCTGTGCGCAATTGCCTGGCGTTGTTCTCCGCCTGATCAGCTGCACGTTGGGCTTGATCCAGACGCGCCCTATTCAGCAAGACCTGCGCAGAGATCGTGGTGCTGTTGGTGGCGGTAATCGCAGCCATGGCATATGCCTGGATTGAGGCGGGATATGGCTTAGGCCTGAACGTTCAGGCGCGTTCCAATGGTCTGTCCTTGCGTGTTGACTACGGGTCGCGGCTTGGGTTCTTCCTGCTTCGGTGGTTCAGGCGCCTTTTGTGCCGCCTTGGGCTGCTGTTGGTCTGGAGGTGGCTCGACGCGCTTGGGAGGAGGCGCCTGCTGGACTGGGGGCTTGCTGGCTGAAGAAACTTCCATGACGTACTCCTAGGATGTCTAAAGTTTATTCTAAGAGTGCCGAGCGTTAATTTCAATAGCGATAATCCGCACTCCGTCAGGCATTGAACTGCAAAGCGGCAAGGCCTGCATAAATGCCTCCACGCTGCACCAGTTCGACGTGTGTCCCGGCTTCGACCAGTCTCCCGTGGTCCATGACAACGATGTTGTCTGCCTTCTGAACTGTCGCGAGTCGGTGCGCGATGACCAGGGTGGTGCGGCCCCGCATGGCGGATTCGAGAGCGGCCTGGACCATGCGCTCGCTCTCGGCGTCCAGTGCGCTTGTGGCCTCGTCTAGTAGCAGAAGCGGTGGGTTCTTCAGCATGGCGCGTGCAATGGCGATACGCTGTCGCTGTCCGCCCGAAAGACGTACGCCGCGCTCCCCGAGAAACGTGTTGTAACCCTGAGGCAGGGCCTTGAGAAAATCGTGGGCATACGCTGCGCTGGCGGCAGCCATCACCTCGGCATCGCTGGCTTCGGGTTTTCCGTAGCGTATGTTTTCCATTGCGCTGCTGGAAAAAACAACGGCGTCCTGCGGAACAATCCCGATGCGCTGGCGAAGGGAGTGCAGAGAAAGATCGCGGGTGGCAACTCCATCCAGCACGATGGCGCCGCTTTGTGGGTCGTAGAAACGCAGTAACAGTTGAAACACGGTACTTTTGCCCGCGCCGCTGGGACCCACCAGCGCGACCGTCTGCCCGGGACGCACTTCCAGATTGAAATCCGAGAGGGCGGGGGTCGCGGGCCGCGACGGGTAGTGGAACGTAAGTGCTTCAAATTTAATAGCGCTTCCCGCTTGTGGGGTGGGCGCTAGAGCCGGATTCAGTGGTGAGGTTATGGGCGATTGTGTGCCCAGCAACTCCATCAGTCGTTCCGTGGCACCCGCGGCACGCAGCAGATCGCCATAGACTTCACCCAGAATTGCGAACGCGCTGGCAAGGATGATCACATACACCACGGTCTGTCCCAAGTGGCCCGCACTGATGCGACCGGCCATAACCGCCTGTGTCCCCTGAAATAGTCCCCACAGCAGTGCGCCTGAGGTGGCGATGATGATGAAGGCCACCAGAGCAGCGCGTGCTTTTGTGCGCCGTACCGCAGTGTCAAAGGCGGCGCTGGTCGAGGCGCTGAAACGTTGGGATTCACGTTCCTCTGCCGTGTAGCTCTGCACCACGGGAATCGCGTTCAGCACTTCGGCTGCGATCGAGCTTGAATCCGCGATGCGGTCCTGGCTGGCGCGGGATAGCTTGCGCACGCGGCGCCCAAACCACAAACTTGGAATCACCACCAACGTCAGCACCACCAGTACCTGCAACATCACATAGGGGTTGGTCCATACCAACATCGCCAGAGCACCTAAACCCATCACCAAATTGCGAAGACCCATGCTCAGGGACGACCCCACCACGGTCTGCACCAGCGTGGTGTCGGCGGTCAGTCGGGACAGCACTTCCCCGGTTTGCGTCGTCTCGAAGAACTCGGGACTTTGCTCCAGCACATGGCCATACACCGCGTTGCGCAGGTCGGCAGTGACCCGTTCGCCAATCCAGCTGACCATATAAAACCGTGCTGCCGAGAACATTCCCAACGCTACTGCTACTGCGAACAGTGCCACAAAATGTTCACGCAAGGCCATCATCTGTGTCCCCGGGTCGCCAGGTGCCAGCCCACCGTCGATCAGGCTGCGCAATGTAACCGGAAATGCCAGGGTTGCTGCGGCTGCCAGTACCAGGAAGGCCAGTGCCAGGCCAATCCGCAGGCGGTACGGTCGCAAGAATGGCAATAAGCCTGATAGGGATTTGGGGTTTTGAGGGGCGGTTTTTTCCATGCTCACGGTCAATCCATAGTCAGGCGCAAGGGCGCAGCATAGCCGGTCATTTCGAGATAGCCGCGCCCCACCAATCTGGCATCGTGGTCCCTCAGTTCGCTCAGGCCTTCCCAATAAATGGCACCTGTGGAGCTTGAACTGTCCAGCTCCTGCGGGTCAATCACTGCGCGAACGGTGAATCGACCCACTGGCGTGCGCACCGACCACTCGACCGGATAGACCGCCGCGCTTAGCGGGCTTTGCCATGTCCGACCGGCGATAAACGCGACTTCCCCGGGCCCAAAGGACCGGGATGATGCCCCCTTCGCACGGTATGAGCCTCCGTTCCACAGCGCAGCCCCAACCCGAGTCCGCAGCTGAAATGCCGTCAATGCGCCACCGTCGAACAGGTTGATCCCAATCCAGTCCCATCCCACTGCATTGGGGTGCAATATTTGTTGGCTCCACTCGTGGTCCAGCCAAGCGGTACTTCCTCCCAGGATCGTGAGTTGAGTACCTTTAACGCCGATCGACCCTGTAACTTGAAGCTGTGGCTGGCTGTAGTAATAGCTGGCCTGGTCTGGTTGCGGCCCTTTGCGCGATAGCCCCTGATCACCCTGCAGAAGCAAAGGCTGAGTCGCTTGCAGGTCAAGGTGCAAATCAAAATTCTCCGCAATTGCCCGTGCTTGCAACCGGTCGCCCTGGCGCAGCAGCGACCAATCCTTCAGTACTACCGAAGTGGTCTGCGTACCGGTGGTCGCGACGTCCACCACATTCGCACCGGGAGGTAGGCCCGACGAGCGGGCAATGCGCTGGTCATGCAAGAGTTTTCCGCTGCCCACATCGGTGACGGCCGCATGTGCAAACACCAGTTGTTTGGCAGCCAGCTTCGAGCGGAGTTGTTGGGTCGACGGCACCCGGCTGCGGAAAAAAGTCACCTGGAATCCGTGCGATGCCGCGCCCGTCGCAGTATTGAGGCAGCCGGTGAGGTACCACCACTCAATGCGGAAGTCGGGATGGGCTCCATGGTCGCGCGGAAACTCCAGTGTCCTGCGCGCAAGTGCAAGGGCCAATGGACTGTGTCCCATGCAGGCGATCAGTGCGGCGCTTAGTGCGCCGCGCCGGGTCACCGGCGGTGACAGCGCGTTCAACATGGAAGTAACAGAACCTTGGTGCATCACCGGCATTATTGCCATGGTTTTCCGCTGTCATCCGGAGTGCGGTTTATTGGCGGCAACGAACGTCCCACTGGCAAGCGCGCAATCTGGTATTCTGCGGGCGCGGACTGGTCAACCGTTGGCGCTAGAACCCCGTTGATGGGTTGTAGCGTGTCCGCGCTAACACCTATCAATTCAAGAGGAAAAAAATGAAACGTACCATTTGGGCTGCTGCCGTAGTTGCCGGTTCTTTGGGCGCCACGGCACCAGCGTTCGCTGATCAGGCCTTGGCTACAGCGAAGAACTGCATGGCTTGCCATGCGATCGACAAAAAAGTCGTCGGCCCGTCGTACAAGGAGGTGGCCAAGAAATATGCAGGTGATGCCAAAGCAGCGGCCATGTTGACCACCAAAGTCATCAAGGGTGGCGCAGGCGTCTGGGGCCCGGTGCCAATGCCCGCCAACGTTCAGGTCAACGAAGCGGATTCGAAGAAGCTGGTGGCGTGGATTCTGGCCATGAAATAAGGCGTTCAGCGCCTGAGAAAAGCCCGCCTTTGGCGGGCTTTTCAATTGGAAGTCACTAACGTACGGCCGTGCCGCTCAGGCGTTGGGCAATGGACACCGTCGGCCGCCTGCCGGCGAATTCGTCAAGCCTCTGGCCCATCGCCAGTTCCACCTGGTCCAGACGCAGCTGGGTACTGGGGTGGGTGCTGAATGACAGCGTGAACAACGGGTTGTCCGGCGCCTCGGTTCGCAATTGCTGCAGCACGGCGACCAAACCGTAGGGATCAAACCCGGCACGTGTTGCCAGGGCCACACCATTGCGATCCGCCTCCAATTCATCTTCCTGGTCCAGTCCGCGGGCATACAGTTCGCGCCCCATGCTGAGTAGTTGCGCTGACAGCCCACCCGCGAGGTCATTGCGCAACTGGGACGCCGCGATCTGGGTCAGCAGCCCCGAACGTGCAGACTTGCGGATGGCCTGCAAATGGTGCTTGCTGATGACGTGGGTGATTTCATGGGCCAGAATGCCGGCCAGTTCGGCTTCGTCAGCAACATGGTCCACCAAGCCCTTGGTCACAAAGATGTACCCCCCGGGTGTGGCGAAGGCGTTGTATCCCGGATCGTCCAGTACACCAAACGTCCACGGAAGCTGGGGTCGGCTCGATTGAAGGCTGATCCAGCGGCCGAGCTGGTTGATATACCGTTGCAGCGCCGCATTGGGGTGCAGTGGCTTGGCACCGAGCAGAACGGCCGCCAACTGCCGGCCAATCTCGATTTCTTTGGCTTCGTCAATCTCCTCCACCGACTGCGACAACAAACTGACGAGATCGGCGGGGTTGGTGGCTTGGTTGGGTTTGGCAACACCAAACAGACCGCCCAGCGCGTTGGTGGCAGTGTTGGCCGTCGAGCCCTGGTTGGAGCGCACCAGATTCTCAAACAAGCCACCCAAAGCCTTGGCCGCGTCCTGCGCTTGCGCAGGCGCACTGGCCAGTGTGGCCATGGCCACCAAGAGCAAAGCGCAGCTGCCACGGTGCAATGCAGCAATCGTCGCAGGCGTGAAATGAATGTTCCTGGTCATGGGTGCTTACCTCAGGGTTGGATCTTCTTGGGAACGCGATAGTGGGGGTGCCGGAGGCGGCAAAGGCTGCACCTGGCGCGCTGCCAGGTTGGCATTGGCAGCAAAGTGCTGTGCCTGGGATGCGTTCTGGCGATAACTCTCCGCCTGGGCCAGCGCAGTCAGATTGGGCTGGGCCTGCGCGATATCCTCGGCACCCAGGCCGCGAATGCCCGTAGTGGCCGTGGCAGTCGTGGTTTTTCCCACCTGATTGCCACGGGTGAAAAAGTTGGTCAAGCCGCGCAATGCACCGGTTGCAGTATTGGAAGGTGCTGTGGGTGCGTTGGGTGCGCCAATATCAAACATATGCACCCAACCGGTGTCGCCGTTGGGTGCACGTACTTCCACCCACGCACTCTGTCGGTTGGGCAAACGCGTCAGGGCAGTATCCACCGGCAAGTTGGCCAGCACCCGCGCGGACGCACCAGGGCCGTCGCGCAACTCGGTGGCGCGCTTGGTCACCGCGGCATTGCTCTGCGCGAACGCCGCTGTCGACGCCACAACCATCAGGGGAAGTGTCCACTTTTGCCACAATCTCATGGAAATTCCTTCATGACTCTTACCGCATTTTCGCCAGGCAGCATTATCGTGTGCCCGATGGGGTTACCAATCCTCCTTGACTGCCAGCACCGCATCTTGTCCCGCAGCGGCACGACCCGCCAGCCATGCAGTGAGCGTGCCAGCCAGGATGACTGCGCCCGCCAGTGCCGCCAGGCGCGTCACCGGGATCACCAGATCCATCGACCAGTGAAAGCTTTGCGGGTTGACCACCCGTACCAACACGAGTGCTACCGCCAGGCCCAGTGCTGTACCCGCGAGTGCCCCCAGACTGGTCCAGGCGGCACCCTCCAGCGAGACAACGCGCAGTACCTGGCGGCGGGTCAGTCCCAAGTGCACCAGCAGGCCAAACTCCTTGCGGCGTGCCAGTACCTGGGCGCTAAACGAGGCCGCGATGCCAAACAAACCGATGCCGATGGCCACCGCCTGCAGCCAGTAGGTCACCGCAAAGGAGCGGTCAAAGATACGCAGAGAGGTTGCTCGCAGTTCGCTGACTGAAGCCCATTCCAGCAGCTTCGCCGCTGCACCATCCGGGGTGTTTGAGAGTTCGTTGGCCAACCGGCGCAAAGACTCTCCAACGGTCTCGGCGTTCACTCCACTCTCCAACCAGATCGCCAGATCATTGACGCGCTGGTCACCACTCAACCGCTCAAAAACCGCCTGGTCCACGGCAATGGTGCCAAACTGTCGGGAATAGTCGCGCCACACACCTGCTACAAAAAACGTAGCTGCTTGCGCTTGATTGGCGGGCACCAGAGCCCTAAAGTACTCAGAAAGAGCTGGGTAGAACGTGCCTGGGTTTGCGCCATGAAGGTCGACCATGGCCTCGCTCACATAGATTCCAATGGCCCCTTCAGGCACAGCCAGCACATCGCCGACCATGGGTAGGTTACGTTCCGGCTCCGCAAGCGGACGTGCGATCAGGGTGACGGGCGGGCTACTGGGGTCTGGAATCAACAACTGGTTGCGTTGTGTGGCCAGACGCGCCACGCCCTTCAGGCGAGCCGCACGCTGCACAAACACCGGATCAAAGTAGGCGGTTTCCAGCGCGTTGCCCGATGCAGTGGTGCGAACATAGAGGTCCGCCGGGAGAATGTTGTCCAGCCAGTCGGTAACCGACGTACGAAAACTCGCCACCATCACCGTCAGGGCAACCGCCAGGCTGAGCGCCGCAACCACCCCGCTCACTGCCACCGCAGCGCTTTCCCGCACCCGGCGCGCGCGCTCCACCGCAAGCAAGGCCAACGCGTGGCGCGCCACCAGTGGCGCAAACTGGTCCATGACCACACCCACCAACCAGGGTAGGCCAACAATGCCGCCCAGCAAAATTAGCCCGACACTGGCATACGCGGCCCACGGGATGCCGTCCAGCGGAGGCGCTTGCGACAACAAAGCGCCCAGTGCCAGCAAGCCGGTGCCCACCCAGGCACTCACACCGTCAGGCTGCAACGCGCCCGAGCCTTTGAGCGTCTGGGCCACCGGCAACCGCTGGGCCCAGCGGGCCGGCCACCAGGCACCCACCAGCGCCGCAATCACGCCCAGACCGCCGAACACACCGGCTACACCAGCACTCCATTGGAGCGAGGGCGCGGAGCCGGAGAAGAACCCGCCTCCGAGGTCGCCACCCAGCAATCCCAAGGCCATGCTTGCCAGCACCGTACCCAGTCCGATTCCCAGGCTGCTGCCCACCAGCCCCAGCGCGGCCGACTCCAGCAACACCAATTGGAGCCTTTGCGGCCCGGTCAGACCCAGCACACCCAGCAACGCAAATTGCTGCGAGCGACGCGCAACACTCAGCGCAATCACCGAGAACACCAGGAAGCCACCCGTAAACAGCGCCACCAGCGCGAGCACGGTGAGGTTGACCCGGTAGGCGCGCGACAGTGCATCCATGCGCTGCTGCGCGTCTCCGGGCTCGGACAGGCGTGCGCCTGCCGGCCAGTCTGTCTGCGCCTGCACCCGGCGCATGAAGGCTTTGCGATCGACGCCCGATTTCAGCCGAATGTCGACGCGTGTCAGCAGTCCGTCCTTGCCAAAAAAGTCCTGTGCGGCGGCCACATCCATCACGGCCAGCGGGCTGCCCGCGGCACGCACGGTGCCGGCTACGCGTGCATTGCGTAGTTGCAGGCCCACCTGGAGCTGCACCGTATCTACGGTGATCTTTTTGCGCGCGGCCGGATTCAGAAAAATGGTGTCGGGCCCGAAGATCGCGAGGCGATCCGCGCTCGATGCAGGTATGGGAAACAAATCCGGTGCCAGGCGTGCTACCTGTAGCGCGTCAACGCCGACAACCCGCAACGAAATGCGCTTTGGGTCAAGCCCGGTTGTCACTGCGGTGGTGCTGAACTCCAGCACCGGGCTTGCCAGGGCGACTTCCGGGTCGTGCGCCATGCGGGCATAAAGCGCATCGGTCACGCCCGTGATGGCACCGCTGCCAGCGCGCAATTCCAGGTCAGGTTTGCCACCCACCGAGCGTACGGCCTGGGAGAACTCATCCAGCGCCGAGGCGTTGATCAGATGCACCGAGAAAGCCAAAGCCACCCCGAGCATCACCGAGACAACGGCTGCTGCGTTGCGCCAGGGATGCTGGCGCAACTCCTGCAGGGAAAAGCTGCGAAATAGCGCAATCAACGGGTAGTGGAGGAATCGCACCATGGCACGCATTGTGCCGTGTGTGCCGTGTGTGCCGGCACGACGGGTTGCGCCTTCAGGCGCTCCCATAGACTACCGATGCGCCAGACGCCGAATACTGACCATCAGTTCGTCGCGCAGGGCAATGAATTTGGCCAAACCCCCCTCTACTGCCACACGGTCCCCTGCAATCATGTGTTCGACCAACTCGCGCGCATGGGCATGGACACGGTCGTGGCTTGCCATCATGGCGGCAAAGGCTTCGTGGCTTCCATAGCGGGCGCGACCCTCTGCAGTGATCCACATGCCTAGCGGGCAGTAGCGGGCAGTCTTGCACATCCAACGCTGGGCAAACTTCACTTTTTCCGGTGACATAGTTTTCTATATCGCGCAGCCAATGGCGATGTTTGATCTCGCCGACGACCAGATCGCGACGGGTATCGTCATCGCTCGGCTGGTTCCACGCGGCCCAGCTGGCATCGGCCTGCCAGGTAGAAATCCACCCCGGGACGGCATTGGGGGGCATGGCATGGGCAATGCCATAACCCTGGCCCAATTCGCAACCCAGGGCCAGCAGTAGTTCACCATGCGCCACGGTCTCCACGCCCTCGGCCAGCACGCCCCGACCGAACGCCCGGGCCAGCCCCAGGACGCCTTCCACGATGACAAAATCATCCGAGTCGTGAAGCATGCCGATCACAAAACTCTGGTCAATCTTCATCAGATCGGCCGGCAAGCGCTTCAGGTACGTCAGCGACGAGTAGCCGGTGCCAAAGTCGTCCAGCGAGAAACCCAACCCCAGATCGCAGCAGGCCTGCATGATGGCCGTGACCTTGTCGATGTCGTCCAGCGCACTGGTTTCCAGCACCTCGAGATCAAGCTGAGACGCGTGAACGCCAGGGTGTTGGGCCAAGGTTTCCACCAGGCTCGGGACAAACCGGCTTTGCTGCAGGTGCAGGGCATCGATGTTGACGCTCACCGATAGTTTCAAGCCCAGAGCATTCCAGGCAGCGAGTTGGGTTACTGCGGTGCGAACCACCCATTCACCCAACTGCACGATCAGCGGGTGGCCTTTCACAGTCGGCAAAAACTGTCCTGGCAGTACCAGGCCCCGGGTGGGATGCTGCCAGCGGATCAGGGCCTCCATGCCGATGACCTGGCCCGTTTTCATATTCACTTTGGGTTGGTAGTGCAGAACGAACTCGCCACGATTCAGGGCAGACTGAAGTTCATCGATAGATTCGCGGTGCGTCTTGACGTCGGCGTCGTCCTTCACATCGAAATAGTGGTAGCGGTTCTTGCCGGCCTGCTTGGCCTGGTACATCGCGTGGTCTGCGTGGCGCAACAGGAGGTCGGGCTCACCTGCGTCGTGGGGAAAGAGCGTGACTCCAATGCTGGCCGATATCTGGATTTCGGCGCCGTTGACGACCATCGTTTGTGCGGCCGCTTCCAGCAGCCGGGTCAGAACGAGTTCGCAGTCGCGTGGGTGGTCCAGTGCCGTCAGCACCGCGACAAACTCGTCCCCCCCGATGCGTGCCAGCGTATCGCCTTCGCGCAGGGCAGCTTTCATCCTCTGCGCCAAACCTATCAAGACCTCGTCGCCGATGGTGTGGCCGTACTGGTCATTGACCAGCTTGAATCCGTCGAGGTCGATGAATACCACCGCCAGCTGTTTGCGCTGGCGCAGACAGTGCGCCATCTCCTGCTGCAAGCGGTCTGCCAGCAGCGCCCGATTGGGTAGCCCGGTCAGCATGTCGTAGCGGGCTATGTGTTCAAGTTCCTGTTCATGTGCCTTTTGCACGCTGATATCGGTGAACAGGGCCACGTAGTTCTGAACCTTGTTGTTCGAGTCGTACACTGCGCTGATGCTGAGCAACTCCGGGTACATATCGCCGCTCTTGCGCCGATTCCAGATCTCGCCTTCCCAATGTCCCATGGTATTGAGCGACTGCCACATACGAGCGTAGAAAGCAGCGTCTTGCGTGCCCGATTTGAGGAACGAGGGCGTTTGCCCAATGGCGTCATCCTCGGAATACCCGGTAATGCGTGAAAAGGCAACGTTGACCTGAACGATGCGGGAATTGGCGTCGGTAATCAGGATGCCTTCGCGCGCCCAGGTAAACACATTGGCCGAGAGTTGCAGGTTGGCCTGAGCTTGCTTGCGCTGGGTAATGTCCTGGGCAATGCCCAGATAGCCGGTAATCGTATTGGTTGCATTCTTGACAGCCGTCACCACCAGTGCCACATCGATGGTTTCGCCATTCTTGCGGACGTAAGTCCATTCCCGCTGTTCCTGACCATCGCGGTCAGGGATGGCGACAAACACGCCAAATCCGTGCGGCGACGTTCCCAGTTCGCAAGCCAACTCCTGACCACGTAACGCCACTTCGGCCTCTACGTGAAAATCCACTACGTTGAGACGTCCGATGACTTCCGCGGCGCTGTAGCCCAGCGTGCGCTCGGCACCACGGTTAAACACCTGGATGACGCCGCTCGCATCGGTGGAGATGATGGACACTTCGGACGCCGCGTCCAGCAGCGACTTGTAGTGCTGGTTCGCAGTGAGGGCTGCTTCGGTGGCTTCACTGATGGCGGTAATGTCGACCCGGAAGCCCACCGTGTAGCCATCTTCGGTGCGGCGCTCCAAAATGCGCAACACCCGGCCGTTGTCCGTCTTCTGCGTGATGGTGGTGTTGCCAGACCGGTGCGCTGCCATGCGCTCTGCAATCCATGCATCAATTCGCCCATGGGCTTGCGGGTACTGCCCCCGCAGCGCTCCCGTACGCAGAATTTCTTCAAAGCTGGCACCCGGAACCAAGAGGTCGGCACTGGTGGCGTAGAGGGTTTTGTAACGCTCGTTGCAATAGACAAAGCGGTCCTGCGGATCGAACAAGACGAAGGCCTCATCAACCGATTCGATCGACGCCCGCAGAATGCGTTCGTTTTCGAGCAGGTCCGTTCGCACGCCATGCTCTTGAGTGATGTCTGTGACAAATCCATGCCATAGCACACTGCCATCGTCCAAGCGCGTGGGCTTGGACATGCCGCTGAGCCAGCGCAGGCCGCGCTCAGGCGTTTCCACACGGTACTCACAGGCCCAGTTCTCCAGCGAGCGGGCGGACTCGGCAATCGATGCGTACACCCGGTCTATGTCCCCGGGATGGATCACCTTGAAGACAGCGGTTGCGTCCAGGCGCACATCCTCAGGGGAAACTCCATACACCGCTTCGATGCCCTTGGAGGCATAGGGAAAGCACGATCGCCCATCCGGGAACCACTGGTACTGGTAAATAACCCCGGGCAACTGGGCTGCAAGGTTCGTGATCAACCGGTTCGCTGCGTCAGCCTTTTGCTCTGCAAGAATCCTCTCGGTAATGTCGAGAACAATCGAGTACAGCAGCGTGCGCCCATCGATTTCGATCGGACCGCAGTGCACCTCCACCGGCACTTCCGTGCCATTGGCCAGGCGCATTGTCTGCAGGGTTTCTGAAGGGTCCGAACCACTGATGCGGGTAAATGGCATGCCCTCCAGGTCATTGTCGGCATAGCCGTAAAAGCGCTCTGCCGCTGAATTGCCACGTACCACGTTTCCGGTCTCAGGATCAATCAGCAACATGGGAACGCGTGAATCTTCGAACAGCGCCCGATGCCTGGCTTCGCTGCGCAGAACTTCCCGGTGGCTCACCGCGAGGCGGCGTTCATAAGTGCGGTCCACCAGCACCATCAAGCGCTCGTCATTGTCAATTGCGGCCGGGTCCACCGTGATGAGGTGCGCATCCACCTCCGTGGAAGGGGCGTCGCGGGGTGCCATGAGCTGCACTTCCGTTGCGCTGGATACCTCCAGGCCGTGGCCCAGCACCGAATAGAGTTTGGAGCGGCTCTCGAAGGCGAACAACTGGTAAACCGAGCGGCGCTGCAGTGCGGCTTTGGCGTGCAAACCAAAATGACTTCGGGCCGCGGCATTGGCTTCCACGATGAAACCCTGTCCGTCTACCGTCAGGGCATCCATCGGCAGGTTTTCAAAGAGGCGCCGGTAGCGGCGCATGGCCGACTCGGTCTGCATCTGCGCTGCCTTCAAATCCTGGTTCTGGATTTCCAGCTCGGTCTGGTAGACGCGCAACTCTTCCACTATACGCAGCGCGTCCATCATGTCGTCGGGCACTCCGGGCTGCCGGACAGGTGCGGAGCCCATAGCGGCAATAGCCCGCTGACGCAGCCGTTCAATTTCCATGTCCATTGTTCTCATACTTGATCCCTCGTGAACCATGCGGTGACATTGATGTGACTGACGACGGCACCCAATGATGGACCGTGGATCGGTGCCACGTTCATCACGAACCAGCGCTGTTCAGTCGGTGAATGGCACGGGTATTCGATCGAAAATCCTGGCAAAGTTCCCTCCAAGACCCCACGCAGGCCGCGCAGCGCGGCCGTCGCCGAGGTGTCGTTGAGTTGCTGGTCCATATTGCAGGCACTGAGGTAATTGGCACCAGGGCCAGAGGCCTTGAGCTCCGGGTCGCCATTGGCCATGGCAAATCGCTTCCAGGCCGCATTCACCACCCGGATCGTGCCGTCGGCCTCCAGCACCGCCACATGTTCGGGCAAGCCGTCCAGAATGGCCTGCAGGCGTTTGGCGTCGTGGTAGGCACTGACATCTACAAACGACATCACCGCACCTCGACCAATGGTCGACGGAATGGAATAGGGCAGCATGCGCACAAACAGCATGCGGTCACTGTCCACCGATCCCACCTCACACTCGATCGCCTGGCCACTCTCCAGCGTATGGGCGAGGTCCTCCATCAATCCGGGGTAGCGCAGGCTGTGGGAAATGTCATCCAGCGGGCGACCCACGTCGGTATCCCTGAGCTTGAAGATGCCGGCCGCATCCGGGCTAAAGCGGGTAATGGTCATGCCCGCATCGACAAACACGGTGGCAACGCCGGTGGCGCGCCCCATGCTTTCCAGGTCCGCATTGACGCGGTTGATCAACAGCATCTTCTCCTGGTACTCGGCGTTGACGGTGTTGAGCTCTTCGTTCACCGATTGCAACTCTTCATTGGAGCTTTGCAACTCTTCGTTGGAGGCCATCAATTCCTCGTTGGTGGCCTGCAATTCTTCGTTGGAGGTTTCCAGTTCCTCGATGGTTGACTGCAGGCTTTCGCGCGTGGCCGATAACTCGCGCTCCAGTCCGTCAATGCGTGTCATGGTCTCTATGCCCACGTCCACCGGCTTGAACGCCTCCTTCACGTTGACCACCTCTGCTTCAAAGCACAGCATGGTCAGGCGCTCTACACCCTCACTCTTCATGCAGTGGGCTGACAGCCTGACCGAGCGCACCTCGCCGTTGCGCAGTGTCACCTGGATCGGATCTGACAAAAGCGAGCACTGGTCCTTGATGGACTTGTAGAGCAGGGCCGAGGCGATAGGGACCAGCGGGTCGAGCAGCAACCGGTTGACCGCCAGACTGGCTGACCCCTGTTTGGCCTGGATGAACGGGTTGACATCGCCAAACAGGTGCACCGCTTCGTGGGTTTCATTAAAGATGATGGCCGGTGGTGCATAGTGGGACAGCAAGGTGGCAACCCCGGTATCGACCGGGCTGGCGGAAGCGGCTTGTATGGGCGATTTGCGGCGTGCGTCCGCCGGTAACAGCCGGGTGCGGCTGCCGCCCTTGGTGTGGTGCTCCAGCAGGGGCAGGATGCGGTCTGCCGTGCGGCGAAACAGCTTGTGCTTGGCGCTGATCACTTGCAATGCATCGGTCATCATGGCCACCGATTCGCTGGAGCCCAGAAACAGGGTGCCGCCGCCATTGAGTGCGTAGAGCAGGGCGTGCAGCACACGCTCCTGCGCGGCCGGCTTGAAGTAGATCAGCGTGTTGCGGCACAGCACCAGGTCCATCTTGGTGAACGGTGGGTCGGACAACAGGTTCTGCCGGGCAAACACAATGCACTGACGTAACTCTGTCTTGATGAGGTAGGAGTTGCCTTTGTTGATGAAGAAGCGCTCCAGGCGTTCTGCCGAAATCTCGGCGGCAATGGTTTCCCGGTAGTTGCCGATACCCGCTTTCTCGATCGCCTGGTGGTCCACGTCGGTGGCAAAAATCTTCAGCGTGGGCCAGCGCTTGAGGCGGTCGAAGGTCTCCAGAAACAGCATCGCGATGGAGTAAGCCTCTTCGCCGGTGGCGGCGCCCGCGATCCAGACCCGGATGGTGTCCTGGCTGGCAGTGGCTTCCACCAGTGGGGCTATCACTTTCTCGGCCAGCACATCGAAGGCCTCGGGGTCGCGAAAGAAACTGGTCACCGAGATCAGCATTTCCTTGCGCAGGGTGAGCATTTCGTCGCGGTTGTTTTCCAGCAACTCGAGGTATTGGTGCAGCTCCGGGGTGTGGCGGGCCTGCATGCGCCGCTCCAGGCGGCGCATGATGGTGGCAGGCTTGTAGTCGGAGAAATCGATGCCGCCAAGCTGGTACAGCAACTGCAAAATTTCGGCGAACACATCGTCATTGGTCAGCGCCGAGTGGGGTGTGACCGGCAGTACCGGGCGGTGGTCGTCGTAGGGCTCGTTCAGGATATGCGCCATCAGGCGCAGCGGCAACTCTTCGGCCGGCAGCACGTCACCCATCACACCGGTGGCAATGGCGCTGCGCGGCATGCCATCGAACTTGCTCGACTCCGGCTCCTGCGCCATGAGAAAGCCACCCGCAGCATGGATGGCGACAGCACCCCGGGTGCCATCGGTGCCGGTGCCCGACAAAATAATGCCGACCGCTTTCTCGCGGTAGATCTCGGCCAGGGAGGATAGGAAAATATCGATCGGCAGCGTCAGCCCCTGGGTTTTCTTGGGCTTGAGGTGCAGGTGCCCGGGTGACACATGCATGATGGAGCCCGGCGGGATCAGAAACACATGATCGGCCTTCAGCGGCATGTCTTCTTCGACCATGATCACCGGCATCTCGGTGTGGCGCGAGAGCAGGGTGTTCATCATGCTCTTGTGGTCCGGCGAGAGGTGCTGTACGACCACGAAGGCGGCGCCAGTATCGGTCGGACAGGCGTCAAAAAAACGCTCCAGCGCGTCGAGTCCCCCGGCCGATGCGCCAATGCACACCACATGCGCGTCAAACTTGGGCTTTTCGGCGACGCTGTCATCCACGGGGGTATCAGTCATTTTTTCTATCCTTTTCAGTTCCGCGGTTCACCGCTTTGCGGCGGGCCAGCACTTTGAGCCGCTCCACGCCATCGTCCAGAGATGTGATCATTTCCACGCCGGGAAGTTGCGTTGGCAAGCGCCCTGTACCAGCGCCACCCACCCAGACGGCGACGTGCAGGGGCAACAGCGAGCGCAGGCGTAGCAGTTCGCATTGCAGCACTTTTGCCGGGCACACCGCGCTGGCCGACAAGGCCACTACATCCACTCGATAGGACAAGGCTGCAGCCGCAATTTCGTTGGCAGGCAGGCCTCCCACCAGAAACACCGAGGCAATGTCCGCATCGCTCAGCATGGCCTGAAACAACGCCAGCGCCAAAGAATGCATTTCAGGGGCTGGGGAGGCGAGCAGCACGCGCACGTCGCTGTGGCGACGGGCAGGTTTGTGGACCGGAACGTGCCGCGCCAGCAGCGACTGCAGCGCAGTAGAGAAAACATGCTCGGCATACACTGGCAGTGTGCCTTGCTGCCACCGCCTGCCCACGGCCTCAATCAAGACCATCGCAAAATCCCGGCAGAAGGCAGTAACGCCAAGGCACCGCACAGTTGCTTCCAGGCATTGATCGAGTGCGGCGAGGTTGTTTTGCTCTAGCCAATGTAGCGCCTGTGCTGCAGCGTCGGGCAGATATTCCTCAGAACTTTGGCTGCACGGGTCATCGCGGGTTTGCTCATCGAGGACTCTGGAAATGGCTTGGCTGACGCGCTCACCAGCGGCGATACGCCTGGCGATGTGTGCCAGCGCCTCCAGGTCCCCATTCTTGAACTGCCGCTGCCCGCCCGCATCCCGGGTCGGAACCGGAAACCCGTAACGGGCCTCCCATTTGCGCAACGTGGCAGCCGATACACCGGTTTGCCGCGCGGCGGCCCCGATCGTCGTCATTCGTCTAGGTCACTTTCACTCTATCCAACTTCTTTAATTTCCCTGTGACGCAAAGTATTGTCCAAGCCTGGGTTGGACAACTTGACCTAAATCAGTCATTGCGATGGGAGCCAACAGTCAATTTCTTACAGCGAAAAGTGGTTTTTGCGCTCACCCAGAAAGCGTGGATAGCTATTATTTGTATAGCGCATTCATGAAAGTTGGTGCAATTTCCTTCAGTTTCCTGCGTTTCCCTACATGTTCCTGCGCTCCAAGTTCAACAGCGCCTGAATCAATCCATGATTACAAGTGCTTACAAGATTGTCCCATCTGTTACTTCTTCAGTGGATGTGAGCGCGCGCCGAGCACCTAACATACACACGCAGTTGACACTGGCACACCCGACCGAAAGGCGGGGTCGCAAAACTTCCGGTCTACCGTTTCCATTTCGGAAACCACGATAGCGGGGCCACCAAAATGCCACTGGCTTTCATGCCAGCCGTTCTGACAGTGTTGATTCGTAAACCTTGACTAACCAAAAGGAATTTTGCGATGACCGTTCATACCGTTTCCAAACCGTGGCTGCGGGCTGCCTTGCTGGGGATGTTTGCCAGCGTATGCACAAGCGTGATAGCCGTCCAAACCACCCCGGCGGCCGGCACACAACTGATCAACGGCAAGGCGTTTTTCAGCACGTCGTGCGCCGGCGAAAACAAGACCTGCAGTTTCACAGGGTCGCGTGCCGTCGCCTACGGTGCCAATGGAAAATTCGTTACCAGGCAGCTCACGGGGCCTGTGGCATGCAACAACACCACCTTTGGCGACCCCATCAAGGGAACCTATAAATCCTGCTACATGGATGTGGTCACCTTGGGCAACGTAGCAGCCACAGATACAGCAACCGGTGCGGCCATTGCGCCACCTGCTGCAGGTCTGGTCACGCCTCCGGCCAAGCAGGTCAAGCTTGTCACAACGGGGGCCTGGAAAGATGTGACCAAGGGCTTGCCCGAAGGCGGCCTGCCCGCCCATTTGGCGGTGATTGGGTACTCGGTGTTTGCTGGTATGAACACCAGCATGGGTAAGTACATCTACCGCTTCGATGTGACGAATCCTCTGGCCGGCTGGGTGGTTCACACCCGTTTCAATGATCCTTACAACGCGATCGACCTCATCGCCATCGATGGTGAACTCTTTGCTGGCGGGCACAGCAGCGCGTATTGGATCAGTCAGGACAACGGTCCGGATGGCAGGGCCATTTACAGTCTGGGTGCTGCACCGGGTGGTGTCGGCAACATCGTCGCCGGACGCGGTCGCATCATTGCCCAGAACGGTGGCGATGGCTCGCCCAAGGTCTGGACCCTGAACATCCATGCCATTCGGTCAGCCAGTGCCAGCCAGAAGGCAGCCGCCATGCTGGCTCCGGTGGGCCAACGACAGATCGCCAAGTTGCAACCGCTGGGGACGTGGATTGATACCGGGTTGAACATTGCCGTGAACAACGCCAAGCCGCATACCCAACTGTTTGAAGACGGACAACAAAACATTTGGTATGTCACTAACTACGCAGACAACGCCACGAACAACGGCGGTGCATTCAAGTATGACGGGCACCAGTGGAGCAAGCAGTTTGGTGCCCTGAGTCAGGCCTATGGCGGTGGCCCTGGGACTGGCAATGCAACAGGCCAATTCAGCGTGATCAGGAATGGCACCATGCTGGTGAGCTTTGAGCGCGCGCCAACCACACAGGTCAGTTCCACCTTCCGCTACGACCCCACATCCGCCAGCCCGTTCAAGGAGCAAGGTGCCTTGGTGCCTGTAGCCAGCAGCCCGGGCTACGGGGTGGGTTCTTTCCAGTTTGATGCAGACAAGAACGTTGTGTTGGCATCGCGCTTCGGTCATTTCATGCTGGGTGGAAGCGGAGCCAAAGCCGGGCTCAAACGCTGGCAATTGCCCGACCCCATGGAAGGTTACTCACTCAGCGATGAGCAGAAGCTGCGCACCACCGTTCGCAGCGCGGTGACCGCTTCGGATGGCACCATCGTCGCCTACCAGGAAGACGGAGTAGGTGCCTGGCGCATGATTGCCTACAAGCCCGATATGAGCAAACTGCCCTACTACAATGGCGCCATTGATCTGGAGAGCGGTGCGGTGTTGGCACAGACCGATGCCGCCACCGAGGCCATGACCGTACGCTGGCTCGATGCGGGCAACCTGATCGCCGCATTCAACAGCACGGGCACCGTGTCCTTTGGGGAAACCTGCGTCAAGGCGTTTGCCAAAGCGGTGTGCGGCCAGGGTGCGCTGGCTACCTTGACTTCATTTGGCGCGGTTACGCGGACCATGCGCCTGGACAGCAGCGTGCTCGACATGGAGCAACGCACCCTGGACGGCGTGCCCCACGCTGCACTGGCATTGGCCGATGGCTTCGCAGTCATTGATCTGCGCACCAATGCTGTTGTGGGGACACAAGCCAACACCGGCGCGCGGCGCATTGACCTCAGTTCCAATGGTCGTATCGCCACCTTGGCCTACAACAGCGGTACACAGCGCTATGAGGTCAAGCTCTATGCTGGCATGACTCAGTTTGCCGCCAATGCCCCAGTCTTCACGTACCAGGCGCAGCGAAGCTATGTGGAGGATGTCGTGATTGCCGACCAGCGACTGGCTCAGCCCGAACGCGTGGTGCTGGTTGGGTTTGACAATAAGCGCCTGCCTGGTGGCAACCCGGTGCAGGTTGCATTTGCCCAGGGGCTGGATCTGACAGGTGCCACACAGTGGACCAAGTTCGGATTCAACGGCGCGGACCTATCGACCAACGTTGCCGACACCCGGCTGTACCGTGCACGCGTCAACGCGCAGGGCGCGCTGTATATCACAGGCGAAACGGCGGGATCGCAAAGTATCTTCCGCTACAACGGTAATGTGTTCTCGGGCAGCGAGATGCTCAGTTACACCGACTTCTACAACCAGCTGTGGAATACCGGTAGCGCTCATGAGTCCTACTACGCGCAGCTCAATCCCGCTACCGGTGTCATTGAGCAGTCGCAACTGGCGATGTCCCGCTTGTCCAGCGGCAAGTCCAATACCTTCCGCGTAAGAGACATCGCCGCAGCCAATGACCGTGTCTTCATGCCCGCTGTGGGCGCCGCATTTATCGGCAACCGCAATGCCAACGTACTCAACGGCCGACCGGTAGGTGAGTATGCGGGTGGCGATCCGGTGCTGCTGGCCGTCGATGGCAAGAATTTTGCCAACCGGCTGGCCTGGACCACCTTCAGTCGCAGCAATAGCGCAACGGGAGACATGCGTTCGGTCGATGTGTTGGGCGACAAGGTGGCCTTGCTCGGTTTTGCCAAGGCCACTGGCACCAGTACCGCCAGTGTCGGCTGCGGTGCGGGCGATTGCAGTGTTGACACGGTGGCTCGTCCCTACCTGGTAGTGCTCGACAGCGAGGTCAATTTCGGGCTCGGCCGCTGAGAGAGTACCGGTGTCCTATACCGGAATCACAAATCGTTACAAGTCTGTGCAGACCAAATTCTCGGAATATGGGCAGCCGCTGGTAACATGACTGCGCAGTTGACACTGGCACACCCGTCCGAAAGGCGGGGTCGCAAAACCTCCGGTCTACCGTTTCCATTTCGGAAACCACGATAGCGGGGCCACCAAAATGCCACTGGCCTTCAAGCCAGCCGTTCTGACAGTGTTGATTCGTAAACTTTGTTCCACTCAAGGAGTTTTGCGATGAGTCTTTATCTCTTTACGCCCCGGTCGCTTGTATGGCTGGCTTTTGCTGGCGTTGGACTGGTACCGGTGCAAGCATACGCTGGTGCAACGCCCGGCGCGGGCCAGGTCTGTTTTTATGAGCACACCTACTACGCTGGAAATAGTATTTGTGTTGGTGTGGGGCAGGTGACCCAAATGCCGTCAGGCTGGAACGACAAGGTGTCATCGGTGAAACTGGGCGCTGGGGTTCGCGTGGCACTGTTTGGTGACGTGGGTTTCAAGGGCAAAGGCGTCAACATGACTGCGGACCAGCCCAACTTTGTAAGCATCGGCTTCAACGACCTGCTGTCTTCTTACCAGGTGACAACAGGCGCAACGGCACCAGCGTCAGGCACGCAGCTCATCAACGGCAAATCGTTCAACAGCGCGGCATGTGCAGGTGAGAACGGTACCTGCACCTATACAGGCGCTCGCACCGTGGCTTATGGCGCCAACGGAAAGTTCGTCACCAGGCAGCTCGTCGGCCCCGTGGCATGCAATAACACGACGTTTGGTGATCCTGTCAAAGGAACCTTTAAGTATTGCTATCTCGACGTGCTTGCTGAGCCCACACCGACACCGACACCGACACCGACACCGACACCGACACCGACACCGACACCGACGCCGACGCCAACGCCAAGGCCAACGCCAACTGCCTATACCCCAGGTTCGGGCTATGCGCGTGCGTTGCAGTTAGGCCTGTACTTCATGGAGGTGCAGGAGTCGGGCACCAAGTCGCCGGGTAACCGAGTGCCATGGCGTGGCAATGCGCATCTGGACGATGGTGCGGAATGGGGCAAGAACCTCTCCGGGGGCTGGAATGATGCAGGCGACCACTGGAAGAGCAACACCACCATGGCCTATCTCGGATCGGTGCTGGGCTGGAGCTATGTGAACTTCCCGCAGGCCTATGTGCGCGCGAACCAGAAGGCGCAGCTGCTCAACAATATCCAGCACGGCAACGACTACCTGCTCAAGTCCATCGTGGACCCGGCACCTGACAATGTGTCTAACTTCAGTGGCTACGAAATTTTTGTCGACGTCGCTGGCAAAGCCAATGGACTGGAAGCGCAGCCCAATCTGCATTCAGTCTGGACGGCCCCTGAGTTGACGGATGGTTTTACTGTTCGCCAGGCCACCAAGGTCAACACCGTGGTGCGCGGCCCTGATGTGGCCGGTCTGATGGCGGCCTCACTGGCCGGGGCGGCTGTGGTGCTCAATGACAATGGCCAAGGTGCCAAGGCACAGACGTACCTCAAGGCAGCGCGCAAGCTGTTTGCCTATGCAAAGGCCTATCCAATGGACGCCAATTCGCGCAACGCCGCTGGAGAACCCCTGGCCCTGCGCGCGGACGGAAGCAAAATTCCGGTTGGATACCGCTCCAGCAATGCGTCGTCACACGCGATGTTGGCCGCCGGCCTGCTTTTCAGGGCGGAGAACACGGCGGGTCTGGGCACGGTTGTCAATGCAAGTCAATACCTGGCATTCGCCACCGATATGGTGAACAACCCGGTGGCCTATGGTTACAGCGCCGACTGGGACATGTTTGGCTGGTGGCGCGACACGATGGGCGGGCAGCTCAACCATCTGGCGCTGCAACTGTGGCTGACGCTGCAGCCGGGCAATACCGCGTTCACCAGCAAGTCGACCCTGCTCGAGAGCTTACTCAACCCCTGGTGCAATGCAGGCCAACCCAATCAGCATTTGCGCACGCCCGGCGGGCTGGCTTATCGCTCGGTGTACGGCGGCAGCTTTTCGCTTCAATGGAATCTGAACAACATGATGGTGGCCGCAGCGTATGGAAGCAAGCAAAACAAGCCTGCCTACTACAGTTGCGCCAAGTCTCAAATTGACTACGCACTGGGCAATAACCCGGTCAAAGTCAGCTATGTGACGGGCTACGGCAACCAGTGGCTGACCACGTTGCACCACCGTGGCGCAACCGGCGGCTGGACCGGCTTTGATTCCATCACGCCCGGAAAGCCCGGTTACATGGCCGCAGACCGGCATGTGCCTTATGGCGCTATTCCTGGTGGACCCAACCCGTACGGAGCTGATCCGGACGCTGCACCGGTCGGACGCACGCACTCGTATACCGAACCCGGCTTGCTGTTTAGCGCAGGATATCTTGGCACGTTGGCGGCGGTGGTGGCCACAGAAAGCGCGGTGGGAACGCCGGATTCTTTCCTGCCACCGCCGGATTCACGCAACTCCAATACCGACTGGGCTACCAGTGACCGCGAGTTTTTTGGTGAAGTTCAGCTCACAGCCTTCGCCGCCAATTCGCAGCGCATGGATGTGCGCGTCAACAACCGCACGCGCTGGCCAGCGCGCATTACTACGCAGACAAAGCTGCGCGTGTTCTTTGAATTGTTGCCCGGCACCTCGGTCGCCGACCTGAGCGCTGCCGTGAGCAATGGGCCGGCCAAACTGGTATTGAGCCAGCCCAGGCTCTGGAAAACCGGCATCGCTTTTGTGGACCTGGACTTCAGCGGCGAACGCATGAGCCCCCATTTCGTGTGGCAGGCCACCACGAAACCCGACAAGGCGGGCACCCCCGACGATATGTACCGGCGCAGTGCTTCGCTGCAGATCAGCTTTCCCGCGGGCAAGGGCATCAGCCTGACGCGCCAGTCGCTGGCGGGCGCGGGCAGCAGTGCCTATACCATTCAGAGCGGCATGGCGGTATATGACGCAGGTGCTCTGGTTGGCGGTTCGGAGCCTTAAGAATGCTACTAATTCAGGAGCTGTCCGCGCATATTCCATAAGGATTTGCGCGGTTTTATGCTCAAGAGAGCCGACTCAATTTCTTACAGCGAAAAGTGGCTCTCACGCCCACCTAGCAAGCGTGAGCAGCTATTATTTTCATAGCCTCTTCAAACATTTACCTGCAATTTCCTGCAATTTCAGGCAGCAGCCAGGCCTGTTGCCTTGGGCTTGCGGCGCGACGGGCTGCGCTTTTTGGCAGGCGGCAGCACCTTGAGTACCGTGACCGGGCGGGCCAAGGCGAGATATTCCTGAAAGCTGTCGCGCAGGCACTGTGCAAAGACATCGGGGTCGGGGATTTGCTCGTAACACGCGGTGAATGAAATCACAATGGCTTCGTTGTAGCCCGTCACGGTAAACACCAGACCCATGCCATCGGAGATGGGCATGATCGCCGACACATAGGTGAGCCTTGCACCTTGCAGGAAGAGCGGGTCACGCGACCCGGGCACATTGGTGATGGCGCAGTTGGCCAGCGGCACCCAGTCGCCCAATTGGGACGAGACCGATCGCAGCATGCGGCTGGTGGCGGCCATGGCGATCGAGGGCGAGCTTTGCGCCAATTGGGTCAATTCGCGCGCACTGATGGCCTGCGCCATGACATCTGAGGACGCACTATCGGCCTGAATCGCCTGCAGGCGCTCCACCGGATCGGCAAGCTGGGTACCCAATGCAATACGCGCCCAGGAAAAATTCGCTGGCCCCTGGTCGTTGGGGCCGGTATGCACGGCAACCGGAGCCGCGGCGACCAGGCTCTCCTGCGGCAACTCGTCCTGCAAGCCGAGGTAGCGGCGCAACCCCCCCGCACACACGGCCAGCACGACGTCATTGACCGTGGCCTTGGGCACCAGGTTGCGAATGTCCTTGAACTCGGCCAGCGCGAAACGGCGCGTGTCGAACACCCGGTGCGGTGACACCTCCGAATTGAACCGCGTCATGGGGAATGGGTGCGGGCGGCCCAGAAACTCGCCAAGGAACGTGTTGGCGGTGGCCTTGAACGCCGTCCACATGCTGCGTGTCGATTGGGCCATGCGCAAGGGCGAAGCCGCAAGGTTGACACCTGCCAGGCTCATCAGTGTCAGGTTGCCAGGTGCCTTCTCTGGGAACCAGGGCGCCGCAGGTGCCGGGGCTTTGGAGGTGGGTGACAAATCGTGCAGCAGCGCCGTAATTTCATTGCCGTGGGCGACATCAATGGCCGCATGGTGCACCTTGAGCAGCACGGCAAAACTGCCGAGTGGCAGATCGAGAAAGCTGTCGAGCCCTTCGATGACGTACATCTCCCACAGCGGGCGTTGCAGATCAAGCGGCCGCGCGTGGATGCGCGAGGCCTGAATGCAAAACTGCCTCCAGTCGCCCGGTTTGGGCAGGGCGATATGGCGCACGTGGTACTCGATGTTGAAGTTTTCGTCTTCTATCCAGTAGGGGTAGTCCAGGTCCAGCGGTACCCTCAGGATCTTCTCGCGAAAGTTGGGCAACTGGTGCAGGCGGCTCTCGAGTTGGCCCAAAATCTGCTTGAAGCGCACCACGCCACCGGGCGCGGTGGACTGGTCGTAAATGTGGAGCAGGGTGACGTTGGAGTTGGCGTGCGCGGTGTCCGAATAGATAAACGCGGCGTCGTGTTCACTGAGTTGGCGCATGGGGCTCTTTCTGGGTGAATTTCAGGCAACCGGGGCCGCGATGGCTGCTTGGGCTCCGGTGGTCAGGCGCATCACGCGCGCCAGCATGCCCTCTGGCGCAAAGGGCTTCCAGTCGTATTCGGGCTCGGCCAACCGGTTGGCGACCACCGACAACACAATGCCGTTGAAGCCCAGGCCAATATGGCTGCTGGGCACGCGGATGTTTTCATGTAGCACCGGGTCGCCATCGATGGTGGCCTCCTGCGGCGGCACCACGCCATCGGTCAACGAGTAGAGGCAACTGGTTGGAATGGGCAGTCGGCGGTGCTCGCGCATGGCTTTTGCCCGTGGTTGCATCAGGTGGGCGGAAGCGCCCATGCGGTGCGACACCAGCCGGTACAGCGCCTTCAGGGTGGGGGGCGACTGGTTGCCACCCACATCCACACTCACCGGGCTGCCCAGCGTGATGATGGATCGCACGCATTCCTGGGTACTTTGAGCCGCGTAGAAAGAGAATACGCCGCCCAGACTCCAGCCCACCAGGCTGACCTTGCGCCCGGTAATGTGGTGCAGGTAGCGAATCTTTTGCGGCAGGGCATTGGCGTGTTTGCTGCGAAAGCCCACATTGCGTCCCAATCCCCAGGTGTGCACGTCGTAACCCTTGTTCTGCAGGAACAGCCGCAGCGCCACCAGAGAAGACTCACCCGCCATAAAGCCGGGTACCAGCAACACCGGATGCCCATCCCCCTGGGGCGCCTCCATCAGCAGCGGCAACGACGCCGGTAACAGCGCCATTTCCATAAAGATGCGCGACTCCAGCAGCGAACTCCACGCACTGGGTGGGCCAATGTGGCCATGGCGAACAACGGGTCTACGAGACATGGACCGAACTCCTCTTACACGGCAACTTGCACCGGGTTTGCCTTGCAGTTTAGAAGGGAAAATGGCTCAACATTTGAGTGTTGCCGTCTAAAGAGGCGATTGGCAGTCGCTTAGGTGTCAGCTGCATGCGTTGGAATAGTCAGTTGGTTTGAGGTACCTTGCGGCCCGAGCGCAGTGCAAATGACTCAAATTCACTCGCCGGCAACGGTCTGCTGAAGAAATATCCCTGGAAGGCATCACAGTTGGCTTGGGCCAGAAAGTCGCGTTGGCCGTCATTTTCTACGCCCTCGGCTATGACATTCAAACCCAGGCTGTGCCCCAGGGTGACTACCGTGCGGGCAATTGCAGCGTCGTTCGGGTCCACGAGCACATCGCGTACAAACGATTGGTCAATTATCAGCTGGTCGAGTGGCAGACGTTTGAGGTACGCCAGGGATGAAAAACCGGTTCCAAAGTCGTCCAGCGAGAATTTGACACCGGATGCTTGCAGGACCACCATTTTTTCCACGACTTCCTGGACATTGTTTACCAGCAGACTTTCGGTGAGTTCGAGTTTGAGTCGCTGCCCCAGGGCGCCTGTTCGGTGCAACACCGAATGCACCTTGTCGACAAAGTCAGGTTGGCGAAATTGAACCGCACTGACGTTGACTGCCAGTGAGAAATTGGAAAACTGGTCGTGCGTGGCCCATTTGGCGAGCTGCCAGCAGGCGGTCTCCAACACCCAATCGCCCAGTGGGACGATGAGTCCTGACTCCTCGGCCAATGCAATGAAGTTGACCGGAGACACCATGCCTCGTACCGGGTGGAGCCAACGCACCAACACTTCAGCACCCGAGATGGTATGGCTTGCAGCAAGAAACTGCGGCTGAAAATGCAGCAGGAATTGCTTGTCGTGCAGCGCCTGGCGCATGTCCCGCTCCAGCAGTGCGCGCTCAAGCACTACGGCCTGCATGGTCGGGTCAAAAAAGTGCATCGCATTACGACCCGTCGCCTTGGACCGGTACATGGCAAGATCCGCCTGCTTGAGCAGATCGTCTACGGTCACCCCATCCGACTTGAACAGCGTCACGCCAATGCTGGCCGAACTTTGAAACAATACGTCGCCCAGGGTGTATTCCTGCGCCAGGGTGGTCAAGATTTTTCCGGCAACGGCTTCGGTGTGCGCCGCTGCCTCCACCGATGCCGTGCTGAGGTTACCCAGTACCACCACAAACTCGTCGCCTCCAAAACGCGCCACCGTGTCGCCGTCCCGCAGGCTTCGGGTAATTCGCAGCGCCACTTGTTGCAGTAGCAGGTCACCCTTGTCGTGGCCCAGCGTGTCATTAAGTGTCTTGAAGTTATCCAGATCAATGAACAGCAGGGCGCCTTGGTGCCATTGCGGTGTGCTATCGCCATCGCCTGTTTCAGACGGTCCAGCAACAAAGTGCGATTCGGCAACTGGGTCAACTGGTCAATGAACGCCAGCTCTTCGATGCGGTTTTGCGCACGCTTTTGGTCTGTGATGTCAGTTTGCGCGCCAACGTAGTGGGTAATCTCGCCCTCGTCATTCCGGACCGCTGCAATGGAAAGCCACGCCGGATAGGTCTCGCCATTTTTGCGACGGTTCCACACTTCGCCTTGCCAGCGGCCCTTGGTTTTGACGGCTGTCCACATGGCGCGGTAAAAGTCAGCATCATGCCTATTCGACTTGAAGATGCTCGGCGTTTTCCCGACAACGTCTTCAAGGCTATGCCCGGTGATCTCGACAAATGCCCGGTTCACGCGCAGGATAACGTAGTGTGCGTCGGTGATGAGAATGCCTTCTTGTGACTCAAACGCCGTAGCAGCAAGGCGCATTTCTGCTTCGGCCCGCTTGCGTTCGGTGATATCGGTCCCCACCCCGCGATACCCGATAAAGTTGCCCAGGGAATCGAACCGGGGCTTGCCACGTATCTCCGCCCAATGCTCTATGCCGCGGTGGGTTCTCGTTGCATAGCGCAGAATGAAACTGCGTCGGGCATCCAGATCGGCGCGGTGCGCTGCCCACTGTGCGGGCGTGAGGTTGGTGTGTTCGTCCCAGGGCTGGGACCCGATGCGTGTGGCATTCACGAAACCCAATTGCATGTTTTCTGAGGTAAACGTAAATCGGTACTGGGCATCCTGCTCCCAGAACCAGTCGGATGACAGTTCCACCAGATCGCTCATGCGCGTTTCTACAGCACGGCGCTGGAGATCGGCCCGACGCAGCCGGTCGAACACAAAGTGCTTGAGCAACCAAAGGAGCGAACCTGCACCGAGCAGGCCTGTGGCAATCGCAAAAGCCAGAGAGTCCCGCAAACCCTCTGCCGATGCATGCACAAGCACGGTACCCTCGGCTTTCCCGAATACAGAAAAATCCGCATGACGCGTCAGCCCCAATGCCGGCAAAGGTATGCCCAATGCCAGTACCGTGGTGTCGTGGTGCATGAGTTCGGTGCGCATGCTGTCCACATGGACACCCTTGAGAACGACCAGAATGTGTTCACTCTTGAGCATCCAGTTGTCCGGATTTAGGCTGGCATACCGCCCAACCACAACTGCCTGCACGTTGGCAGCGGTTTGCACCCTCTCCGCAAGATCGAGGTAGCTGGTGTAGGTCACCCAGAGCGGCGGAAGCAAGCCGGCCAAGGCCGCTGCGATCACTGCCAGCCAGAGCAGGATTCGCTGCCCGAACTGCTCACCCTGGGTGTCGCCACCCGTAGCCACTTGGCCCGGCAATTCGCCTGCAGGATGACTTGCGTTCATTCTGCCTGGGTCTGACAGTTGACTCACGGTTTGGCCGCGAGATAGTCCATTTTGCGTGCCGTCGCGAGAGCGGCGGGCGAACGCAAATAGGCCAGAAATGCCGCTGTGGCCGCAGACGGGTTCGCACTGTGCGCCAGGTAGTACTGCCGGAACCAGGGATAACTGCCGGTCTCCATGTTCTTCACGGTGGGGCTTTTTCCATCAACGGTCAACGCGTCGATGCGTACCCCTTGGGCTGTGATCAGGCCAAGCGTGGTAGTGCCAAGCGACCCTGAAATTCTCGCCAAGGTGTCGAGTGCCTCGAGATCATTTTCCGCAACTGGCAGGTCACTACGCTTCAATGCATCTCCGACAGCCGTATCAATTTCCGGCGACATGGCTCTAAGCGACGTTGTCTCGGATTCAGTTGCGCCGCGCATCACCAGTCGTAACGGTTTGCCGTTGTCCCAGGTGGTTTTCCGCCCTGCATACATTTCTGCGAGCTGGGGTCGGGTCAGCCCTTTCGATTGCCCGCCCGCAGTGGCGATCACGAGTGGCGTGCGGACCCAAGCAACGGACTTGCCACTTTCATCGGCCTTGAGCGCGCGCCCCAACAACGCGATGTCTACCTTGCTGGTGCCAAGTGCCCGCACTCCTCCAGCACTGCCAATGGGCGGGTGCAGGACAACCACGTCGATCCCGGCGTGGGCTTTCGTGTATTGCCGACTTAACTCTGTGAGCAGTGGCGTCAGCGAACCTACGCCGCCCACGGTGACTGTTTCCGCGGCAGACGCGGCAACGGTTGCCTGAAACAGAATGAGGACAAGTGACAGATCGTGCAGCTTGGCTCTAAAGATCATGGGCCGTTTCCCAAAACAGTTGCAGTTTGAAACCCAATCGCGTGTGGTGCGCAGTCTAATCTAGGAAGCATCTGAAGCGTCAAGGTCCACGTGATGCAGTGGCACATTTGTGCGGGAGGATATCGGCGCAGCGACGGGCGTCAAAACAGATGGCACGCAATCCAATCTGTCGGTGCCGCTCGAAGGATCACTTCAAGCGACTTGCATCATCCAACCGCCTTCACCTGACGTCAGGTAAGCCTTGCACATGGGCGAGTACATCCAAAAGCATCTGGCGATCAAGTTCACGCATGGCGGGCATCTTTTCAGCTGGGTGGCCATTGAGGACGGTGTGCAGCGCACCCCAGGGATTGGCGCGGACCAACCCACCCAACGGCGGTGATCCCACATGTTGCCCGTCCAGACCATGGCAGCCGGCGCAGATGGTGCGGTAGTAGGGACTGCCGCGCAGCGCATCCCCACGCACTGCGCGGGTTTGCCGGTCGATGGCGTTTTCCATGTTGATCTGTCCGGCACTCACAAAATTCGCCAGATCTTGCAGGTCTCGGTGTTTGAGTACGGCGTCATAGCGATGGTTCTTGTCGGCCAGCACCTCGGCAATGCGTGCGGGCTCTGCTCCGGCCATCCCGCTGATGCCCTTGATTCCGGTTGCATGGCGGCCCGTGGCATATACGCCGCGGTTGCCGCGGTAGTCCCAACCGTGGCAGGAAGAGCAGCGCCAGGTGAGTAATGCGTCGTTGGCATAAAACGCATTGCGTGGATAGGCAGGGTGGGGCAACGACAGGTGGGGTGCGCCCAACTCGGCCTGCCAATTGTCGTAAAGCCTGCCACCATGGGTGACGGACGCATCGATATTCAACGCAGGCAAACTGCGTGTGTATGCCAGCATTTTGGCCACCATATCCGTACCCAGCGCGCTGAGCGCCGGCATCGCACCGCCAGGGTGGCCGTTGAGCAACACATGCATGACTTCCAGCGGACGTTGACGGGCGGCATCGCCCAGGGGCGCAACCTCCCGCAACAAGCTGCCATCCTGGCCGTGGCAGTTGGCGCAAATGGTGGTGTAGGTTTTGGCGGAGGCGGAGTCAGACACACTGGCATTGCGCCATTTTTCGACGGCCGCGGGGATGTCAAATTGCCCCTTGCTGACAAAGTTGGCAATGTCTTGCAGATCACGGTCGCGCAGCAGTTCGCCGTAGCGGTGTGTAGGGTCTTTCAGCAGGGCGACAATTACCGCTGGATCTTTCCCCTGATAACTGCGAATACCGACGAAACCATTGGCCCCGCGGTAGTCCCAGCCATGGCAGGCGGCACAACGCCAGGTTTGTGGTCCCGCCAAACCAGGTAGTTTGCTCGCAAGCAGGGGATGGGCTTCACTGGGTGGTCGGGTGCGTGATTCGCGGCTCCAGTGGTCATAGAGGCGTCCGCCGCGCACGACCGACGCCTCATCGATTGCCAATGCCGCCCCAGGCAGCAAGACGCCGAGCATTGCCACCAGCCCAGTCAATAGATACGCAATCATATTTCCGCCTTTGTTCCAAGGTGTTTACACAAGCTTGAGAACCGAGGTGCCCAATCCGTCCTGACCCGTCCGGACTCAGTCGTCGCGTCTGGGCAGGGTGTGCGCAATTCCCTTGTGGCACTCAATACAGGTTTGTCCCGCCTTGCGGCCTTCGTCCATCTTCTCCTGGGCACGTTGCGTCTGCTTGTGCGGGTCCATGGCTTCCCAGCTATGGCAGTTGCGGCATTCGTGGGAATCGTTGGCCATCATCGATGCCCAAACGCGCTCGGCCATCGCACCGCGGTTTGCCTCAAACTTTTCAGGCGTATCGATGGTGCCCCGAAAATGATGAAACAACTCCAGGCTGGCCTGCATCTTGCGGAACATCTTGGGACCAAACTCCCTGGGCACATGGCAATCCGGGCAGCCCGCGCGCACGCCGGAGCGGTTGGTGTAGTGCGGGGTCTTCTGGTACTCCACATACACGGTGCTTTGCATTTCGTGGCAGGAAATGCAAAACGCGGTGGTGTTGGTGGACTCCATGAAAACATTGAAGCCACCCCATGCCACCACGCCACCCAGAGCGCTGGCGATGACCAGCGCTGCCAATCCCCAACGCGTCAATGTCACTTGGGCAGTTTGGTCAGGTACGCTGCGAGGTCAGCAGAAATCTGATGGTCGATGGCGCGCATGGCCGGCATGGCTTCGCCGGCTTGACCGTTTAGAACCTTATGCATCATCTCCGCGCCATTGTCGGCAACAGAACCCAGGGCCGGGCCATCCTTGATTTTCTTGCCGTCAAGCCCGTGGCATCCGGCGCACATGGTGTTGTAGTAGGCCTCGCCCTTGCCGACGTTGCCGGTGGACTTGTTGGCTGCGTCGAGGTACTTGGCCAGGGTGCCTTGCCCCTTGGAGACAAAGTTGGCCAGGTCTTCAGCGTCTTTGGCCGTCAGCTGGGCTTCTGTATAGCCATGCGACTTGTCACGCAAAATTGCGGCAATGGCGGCAGGGTCTTTGCCGGCCGCACCGTTGATACCCTTGATGCCGGTGAAGTGACCACCCTTGGCGTAGGCACCGTCCTTACCCTTGTAGTCCCAGCCGTGGCATTCTTTGCAGCGCCATGAGTTTTCCTTGCCGTACTTGCCATCCTTGATATAGGAAGGGTGATCTGTGGCAGGTTTGGCGGTCTTGTTTTCGGCGAAATACTTGTCATACAGACGGCCGCCGCGCGCAATGGACGATTCGGTCTCGGCCGCGAGGGCCGAAAGACCCATCAGCGAGGCGAGGGTGGCCCCGGCAATAAGGGAAAAAACGCGTTGCACTGATCGCATGGTGTCTCCTGAGTAAATGTTGTGATGTAGCAAACTGACGCTTTGCACCTTATTCGATAAAAGGCGTCAGACCGTTTGATCTAGATCATGCGATCGGTCTATTGCACCCCGTCTGCTCGCAAATGCAACACCCGGTCGGCCTGTTCGGCGGCTGCCAGGGAGTGCGTGACCAGCACCAGTGAAGCGCCGTGTGCTCGGGTTTGCGTCACCAGCGCCTGCATCACCATGGCGGCGGTGCTCGGGTCGAGGTTCCCCGTAGGCTCGTCGGCCAGCAGCAGGGTGGGGCGGTGCACCAACGCGCGGGCAATCGCCACGCGTTGCAACTGGCCGCCACTAAGCTGCTGGGGCAGGCGCGCGCCGAGGTCTTGCAAGCCGACTGCGGCGAGCATGTCCGCAACCCGGACCGCGTCGGGCTGGTTCAGCAGGAGCAGGGGCAACCCCACGTTTTGGGCTACGTCCAGATGGGGCAGCACATGAAAGGCCTGGAACACAAACCCCACTTTTTTGCGGCGTAGCAAGGCACGCTCGTCGTCAGACAGTTGGCCAATGTCTATCCCCTCCAGCTGTACCGTGCCGCTGTCCCAGTGGTCCAGACCGGCCATACAGTTGAGCAGCGTGGATTTGCCCACGCCCGACTCCCCGATGATGGCCACAAACTCACCGGGCGCAACGTCCAGCGTAACGTTGGCAAACACGGGCGTGTTGCCGTAGTGTTTGCTCAGTTGGTGAATGCGCAGGTTCATCGGCGAGGCCAGGTAAAGAGCGGCAATGATAGGGGCACAATAGGGCATGAACCGCAGAAACACCCTCATTACCCTTTTGGCGGCACTGGCAACCAGTGCCCTTGTTCCCTCCGTGTGGGCGCAGACCAAGCCCATCCGCCTGATCGTGCCCTACGCAGCGGGTGGCCCCATCGACGTGACGGCGCGCATCCTCGCCGAGCGGGTGAAAGACACGCTGGGCACCGTGATCATTGACAACCGGGCCGGCGCCGGCGGCAACATTGGTGCAGATCTGGTGGCCAAGGCCGCGCCCGACGGGCTGACCATCGGCATTGCCGCGACTGCCACCCATGCCGTGAATCCCTGGCTGTTTGCCAAGATGCCCTACAACGCGGCGACCGACTTTGCGCCCATCACGCAGATCCTACGGGTGCCAAACGTGCTGGTGATGAATGCCGAAGTGGCCCAGCGGCTCAGAATCAACACCATGGCCGATTTTCTGGCGTATGCGCGCGCCAACCCCGGCAAGCTGAACTATGGCAGCGGTGGCAATGGCAGCGCCGGGCATCTGGCGGGCGAAATGTTCAAGGCCCAGACCGGCGTTTTTGCCGTGCACATTCCCTACAACGGTGCCAACCCGGCCCAACTTGGCTTGCTGGGCGCGCAGGTCGATTTCAATTTTGACAATCTGGCTACGGCGGCGCCGGGCATCCGCTCGGGCAAGCTCAAGGCGCTGGCCGTGACCACGGTGGCGCGCGCACCAACCCTGCCGGATGTGCCACCGATTGCCGACACCCTGAAGGGTTTTTCCATCGACACCTGGTGGGGATTGGTGGCGCCTGCGGGGACACCAAAGGATGTGATCTCCCGGCTCAACCAGGCGTTTGTTGCCGCTTTGAAAGCGCCCGACACGGTTGCACGCTTTGCCAACCTGATGGCCGAGCCGGTGCCGACCACGCCGGAGGCGTTCGGTGCGTTCATGAAGTCGGAGCTGGCCAAATACCAGGCGGTCGTGAAGGCGACGGGCGCGAAGGTGGATTGATCTATCCAATTCCCCAATTCCCCCGAAGCCACTTTCGAATTGACGACATGTGCATTGCTGGATAACATAACTGTGAATAAATACAGGTATTTTCATGAATTCAATTGAACTATGCGCTGGGGCCGGTGGGCAGGCTCTGGGTCTCGAACGTTCAGGTTTCGAGCATGACGCCTTGGTTGAAATTGATGCTCCCGCCTGCGCAACACTTCGGCTAAACAGGCCCAATTGGAACGTCATCGAAGGTGACTTAACGCAATTTGACGCAACTCCGTACTGCGGCGTGGATCTGGTGGCTGGGGGAGTACCGTGCCCTCCATTTTCCAAGGCTGGTAGGCAGTTAGGTGCGGGTGATGAGCGTGACATGTTTCCCCAGGCTCTCAGAGTGGTCGAAGAAGTACGTCCTCAGGCGGTGATGCTCGAAAACGTTCGTGGCCTGCTTGATGCCGTTTTCTCGGATTACAGGGAGGACATCAGTCGCCGCTTGAAGGCCATGGGCTATTGGTCCGACTGGCACCTGTTCAATGCTGCAGATTTTGGTGTAAGCCAACTGCGGCCCCGAGTGGTGTGCGTCGCGTTGCGCCGCGACATCGCATCCTACTTTAAGTGGCCCGCCCCGACGCTCAGACTACCACCCACCGTAGGGATGTTGCTGCATGACTTGATGGGTGCCAATGGGTGGCGCGGTGCAGATGCGTGGCGTGACAGGGCACGGGCGATTGCGCCCACTTTGGTCGGTGGAAGCAAGAAGCACGGAGGTCCTGATCTGGGCCCAACACGGGCTAGGGCCGCGTGGGCGGCATTGGGTGTGGATGGGCGTGGGCTGGCGGACGATGCTCCCGCCCCGGACTTTGAAGGCGCTCCGCGGTTGACCGTGCGCATGTGCGCACGTGTGCAGGGGTTCCCTGACGATTGGCAATTTGCTGGAAAGAAGACGCCGGTGTACCGACAGGTTGGCAATGCTTTCCCGCCACCCGTTGCCCACGCAGTCAGTGCTCAGATTGCGTGTGCCATTGAGCTGGCGGCGTCGCAGCGTTTGATGCTGCGCGCGGCGTGAACATTATTTCGGAAACGCCATGGTTCCTAAAATTTCGACAACACCCAAGGGTGCAAGAGCAAAGCTCAGGGCATATTTTTTGGCAAATGTCGGGCGTGTCATGGACGCAGCTGAATTGCGCCCGATCGCTGGCAACATCAGCGAGTGGGCGCGCCGTGTGCGGGAGTTGCGCACAGAAGAAGGTTACCTGATCCTGACCCACAATGACCGATCGGATTTGAAGCCAGGCGAGTATTTGCTTGAGACGGCCAAGCCGCAACCTGCATTTGCAAGGGACATATCCAAGGAAACCCGTGCACTGGTGCTGGACCGGAATGGGTTCACATGCCAGATGTGCGGTGCGGTTGCCGGGGAACCACATCCTTATGATCCAAGTCGCAAGACGCGTCTGCACATTGGCCATGTGGTAGACAAAAGCATGGGTGGCAGCGACGACGCCAGTAATTTGAAGGCTATTTGTTCTGTTTGCAATGAGGGGGCTGCCAACGTAACTATGCAAAGGCCCGATCTAAACAAGTTGTTGGTGCAGGTGCGCCGGGCAACCAGTACTGACCAACGTGAACTGTTGAAGTGGCTCAAAACCAAGTTTAAGGAATAGTCGGTACCGTCTTGAAATCCGACCTGGCCAAGTACCAGGTGATGGTGAAGGCGACAGGCGACAGGCGACAGGCGCTAAGGTCGATTGAGCTCCAGAGCATTGCGCACAATCCGCAGCAAGGCATCAAGCGCATCGGGCTGGTCGCAGGCCACGACCTGGCGCTCGGGCATGGAGCGCAGCCAGGTGATCTGGCGCTTGGCGAGTTGGCGGGTGGCGATGATGCCGCGTTCGCGCAGGTCCGCCATGGGCAGGGTGCCATCCAGTGCCTGCCAGGCCTGCCGGTAACCCACGCAACGCATGGACGGCAGGTCGGGGTGCAAATCTCCGCGTGCCCTTAGGGTACGTACTTCGTCCAGAAAACCCGATTCCAGCATGGCGTCGAAGCGCTGCGCAATGCGTGCGTGCAGCCAACTGCGCTCCAGAGGTTCCAAGGAAATAAGGGCTCTAGCGCCCGTGAATGGTGCGTGAGCAGCTCCCATTTTTGTAGCATTCTGGCGGGCGTGGAAGTGCGACAGGGGCAGTCCCGAGACCCGGTACACCTCCAGGGCGCGCTGGATGCGCTGGCTGTCGGCGGGAGCCAGCCGCGCTGCCGTCACCGGATCTACCACTGCTAGTTCGGCGTGCAAGGCGGGCCAACCGCGCTCATCAGCCTCCTGCTCAATGGATTGGCGCACGGCTGGGTTGGCGGCGGGCATATCGTCGATCCCGTCGAACAGTGCCTTGCAGTACAGCATGGTGCCGCCCACCAGCAGCGGCAATTTGCCACGAGCCGCGATGTCGCAAATCAGGGTCCGGGCATCGCGCACGAATTCGGCGGCACTGTAGGCATGCAGCGGGTCGCGGATATCGATCATGTGGTGTGGCACCTGTGAGCGTTCTTCAGCCGTGGGCTTGGCAGTGCCAATGTCCATGCCACGGTAGACCAGGGCTGAATCCACGCTGATGATCTCGCACGCGTGCGCCTGGGCAATCGCCAGCGCAGCGGCTGTTTTGCCAGCCGCCGTGGGGCCAGCCAGGCACAGATAGAACGGCATGGCCTCGGCGGACGGCAAGACCTCAGGTTTTTCCATAGCGGGCCACCAGGGTCCAGGCAGTCAATGCGATCAGCACGCTCCATACACCCATGCCAATGACCAGGGGTGCCGCCGTGCCATCCATGTGGGCGCCCAGCCATTGGCCTGTGGCAAATGCGGCGATCATGGAAAGAAAACCGTTCAATGCAGATGCTGCACCGGCGGCTTGGGGAAACGGGCCCACTGCACCGCTTTGTCCGCAGGGATTGTGAATGCCATGGGCAAGCATCAGGAAGCCCATAGGCACCATGATGGCCCAGGCCGTGTGCACTCCTGCTAGCGCCAGCAAGCCCATAGCACACCCCCCGATGAGGCTTAGCGCCCCGGCAATGGCCACCGAACGGCGCACTCCAAAGCGTGGCAGCAATCGACGGCACAGAAAGGTGCCTGCCAGATATACGAAGGCGTTGGTCAACATGACCCATCCGTACTGGGTGGGGGTGAATTCCAGTACCTGCAGGAACACAAAAGACGAGGTCACAAGAAACGTGACCAACGCGCAGTAAGACGTGATGGTCAGTGCTGAAAATGCAAGGAACGTGGGGTTGCGAACAATCTGCCACCAGGCGCGGGCCAAATGGACGGGATTGAGCGCCTGTGGACTGCGCCGGTGGTTGGTTTCACGAAAGCGCAGTGCAATCAGCGCCAGGCAAAGCGTGCCAAAACCGGAGACTGCCAGCAAGGCTGCATGCCATCCGAACACGGCGGTCAGTACGCCGCCGATCGGTGCACTCAGACAGGCAATTACGCCCAAACCGCTGAGAGCCTTGGACATGACGTTGGCGCCCTGCGCCGGTGCATACAGGTCACGCACAATGGCGCGGGCGCACATCACGGCAGCGCCCATGGCAGCACCTTGCACCATGCGCCATACGATCAGCAGGTCGATGGAACTAGCCAAAGCGCTGCCCACCGAAGCCATCACGTAAGCGGTCATTCCCGCCAGCAGTACCGGCCGGCGGCCAAAGCGGTCCGACAGCGGCCCCCAAATCAGTTGAGAGATTCCAAACGTGAGCAGCAGTGCGGTAAGCGTGAGTTGCCCCTGCGCCATGCTGGCGCCAAGTTCCCGGGTCAGGTCAGGCAACGCCGGCAGGTACACATCGGTGGTGATGGGTTGCAGCCCCAACAGCAATGCGAGTACCAGTACGATTAACGCGCTGGACATGGAGGGTGCTTGGTGGCCAGCGGTCATGAAGCGGGGAAGGTGTTCAGGTGTGCAATACGAACTTTTCGAACGCATCCAATGGTAGCGGATGCGCCAGCAAGTAGCCCTGGTAGGCAAGGCAATCGTGGGCGGCGAGGAAGTCCCGTTGCTCCGAGGTCTCGACTCCCTCGGCGATAACCGATAGCCCCATGCTGTGCGCCAGTGCGATCACCATGTTGGCGATGGCTGCGTCGTTCGGATCGGTCAGGATGTCGCGAATGAAGCCCTGGTCGATCTTGAGTTGCTCCAATGGCAGGCGCTTGAGGTATTGCAGCGACGAGTAGCCGGTGCCAAAGTCGTCCAGCGAAAACCGCACTCCGCAGTCGCGCAACGCGGACATTTTGGCAATCACATCTTCCACATCCTGTACCAGCAGGCTCTCGGTGAGTTCGAGTTTGAGTTTGTGCGGATCGGCGCCAGATTGAAGCAGCGCCTGGTGCACCTGGTCCACAAAATCGACGTGGTGAAACTGCCGTGCGCTGACATTGACAGCGATGGTGAGATGCGCCAATTGCGGTACAGCGGCCCATAAGGCCAGTTGCGCGCAGGCGTTTTGGATGACCCAGTGGCCGATACTCAGAATCAGGCCTGTGTCTTCGGCCAGCGCGATGAACTCGTGCGGTTGCACCAGACCACGGCGCGCATGGCGCCAGCGCAGCAAGGCCTCGGCGCCAGAGACGTTGACCCCATCGGTCACCTGCGGCTGGTAATAGACGATGAATTGTTCCTGTGTGACGGCTTCGCGCAGGTCGGCTTCCAGCGCGGCCCGTCGGGTGACCATGGACTGCATTTCCGGATCAAAGAAACGCAGTGTGTTGCGCCCACCGGCCTTGGCCTGGTACATCGCCAGATCGGCGCGCTTGAGCAGGTCGTCAATGGTTTCCTGCTGCCCGGCAAACAGCGTGATGCCGATGCTGGCCGTGCTGTGGTGGTCGTAGCCTCCAAAGTGGTAGGTCTGTTTGAGCGTGGCGAGAATCTGCCGACCCACCGTCTCGGCCTGCGTCGCGCCTTCGGCTGCGACCGGGCTCAGGTCTTCGAGCATCACCACGAACTCATCACCGCCCAGGCGTGCCACCGTGTCACCCTTGCGCACACAGCCCAGCAGTCGCTCTGTGACTTGTTGCAATAGTTGGTCGCCAATGTGGTGCCCGAGGTTGTCGTTGAGAATCTTGAAGTTGTCCAGGTCGATGAACAACAGTGCCACCTGCTTGCCGTTGCGCTCGCTGGCGGCCAGCACCTGGCGCAGCCGGTCGGTCAGCAAGCGGCGATTGGGCAGCCGCGTCAGTGGATCGTAAAAAGCGAGGTTCTTGATCTCGTTCTCTGCGGCCCGGCGCAAAGTGATGTCTTCGGAAATCCCGAGCAGGTATTTCGGCTTGCCATCGCTGCCACGGATGCATACCTTGCGCGTGTGCAGCAGCCGCTGGCCGTTGGCGGCAGTCTCGAGGGGCTCTTCGGCGATGTCAATGACTTGCGCTGCGCTGGCCAGCACTTCGCGGTCCCGGGCCACAAAGTGAGCGGCCTGCTCTGGCGGGAACAAATCATGGTCGTTCTTGCCCAGCAGGTCCTGGCGATCAAATCCGGTGAGTTCTTCTCCTGCCCGATTGAAAAGGACAAACCGCAGATCGGTGGCATCCTTCAGGAACATCATGAGTGGTGTGTTCTCCACAATGGCTTCGGTGAGCTCCTTGGACTCCCTCAGGGATCGCTCAGCCTGTTTGCGCTCGGTGATTTCACGGCTCACGGACAGCAGGCATTGTTCGCCGTGCATGCTGATGAGGTGGGCCGACATCAGGCCCTCGAGCAGGCGGCCGTCTTTGGCACGAAAGTTCACTTCCTGATTTTCGTAGTAGCCGTCACGGCGTAACATGTCCATCAAACGCTGTCGGTCGGTGCTGTGGTCCCACAAACGTAGTTCGATGGATGTCTTTCCGATCACTTCGTCGCGTCGCCATCCGGTCATGCGGACAAAGCCGTCGCTCACCTCCAGATAGCTGCCATCGGCCAGACGTGTGATGTTGATGGCATCCGGACTGGACATCAGCGCGGCACGATAACGTTGCTCGCTCTCCTGCAGCGCCTCTTCGAGTTGCTTGCGTTGGCTGATATCCACCGAGATGCCGGCCAGGCGGATGGTTTGCCCTTGGGCGTCGCATGATGTGCTGCCGTAAGACGCAATCCAGCGCACCTCGCCGCCGGGCAGGATGATGCGGTATTCGCAGACCAATGGCGTACGGTCGCGCATGGACGCGGCGTGACACTCCTGAGCGGTTTCCAGGTCTTGCGGGTGCAGCGCTGAGCGCCATGTCTGCAATGTCACCGCGTTGGAGCCGGTAGGCAGGCCAAACAGATGGCACATTTCGTCGGACCAGAACATGGTGTTGCTACCCATGGACAGATCCCAAACGCCGGCCCCCGCGGCATGTTGCGCCAGGGCGAGGCGCTCCTGGGTCAGGCGCAGGGCGGTTTCCGACTGCTTGCGTTCGGTGATATCGGTGGCAAACACCGCAACCGCTTCGACTGCACCGGTGCTGTCACGCACCGGGAAGAAGTTCATCGAAAAATGTCGACCACCCCGCATATCCTCGGTATAGCGATGCATTCCGGTCTGGATCACCGCCTCCAGGTGCGCTCGTCGTTGTGCCGCCACGTCAGGCGGGAAAAAATCAAACACCAGTTGCCCCTGGATTTCCTGGCGGGACTTGCCAAGACGCGAAGCCGCCGTCTCATTGACAGCCAGCACGCAACCCTGCACGTCGACCAAAAACACGCTCTCGGCAGTGGCGTTGAGGATCGCTTCGAAATAGCCGGACGGGTCTTTCATCGCGTTGTACCCTATTTGCCGCGCAGGAACAGGGCGTCGAGTTCGCCCACCGCCATTTGGCGCCAGGTCGGGCGGCCGTGATTGCACTGGTCGCTGCGCTCGGTGGCCTCCATCTGGCGCAGCAGTGCGTTCATTTCTTCCACCGTCAGACGCCGATTGGCGCGCACGGCCCCATGGCAGGCCATGGTGGCCAGCAGCTCGTTTTGCGCGCGCTGGACAACCGTGCTGGCATCGTGTTGGCTTAGTTCTTCAAGCACGCTGCGTGCAAGTTCGACCGCATCACCCTGTGCCAGCGTGCTTGGCACCGCGCGCACAGCCAAGGTCTTGGGTGAGAACGGGGTGATCTCCAGACCCAGCGTTTGCAGGGTGGCGGCATGGGCCTCTGCAGTCGCTACTTCCGCGGGTGTTGCTGCAAACGTTGCGGGGATCAATAACGGCTGGCTCTTCAGGTTCCTGGGACGCAGAGCATTCCGCTCCGTGTCCCCCGCCCGCTGCGCGGGCTCCTCCTTGACCTGCGCAGAACGCTCTGCCTCCCAGGAACCCAGTGGTTGTTCAGGCGATGCGGATTCCATTTGGTTCTTGAGTCGCTCGTACAGAACGCGCTCGTGGGCGGCATGCATATCCACGATCACCAGGCCCTGCCGGTTCTCCGACAGGATGTAGATCCCGTGCAACTGCGCCAGAGCACGGCCCAAGGGCCAATCGGGCGCAGGGTCTGGTGTGCGACCGACTGGCGTTTCCTGCGGACCCGCCGACGGATCCACAGCGTCGGGTCCGGGGCTTCGCACATCGCCTTCAGGTTGCGCAGCTGGCTGGCGTGTTCCCCAGAGTGCGCCCAGATCGCTCACGCGGTGGCCATAGGTCGCTTGGGGTGCTCCGAAATGCATAGCTGGTTGCGCTGAATACATGGGCGCTGCAGGCACTTTTTGCTTAAAGAACGACTCTGCAGGAAGCTCCACTTCGATGTTCGCCGTCGGTGTGGCGGCCGCGGTGCTGCGTGGCGTGGCAAGTGCCCCTTCAGCCGCATGGCGCACCGCCTGGTGCACTTCCCGGCTGTCGCGAAATCGCACCTCGATCTTGGTGGGGTGTACGTTGACATCGACGCGTGCTGGTTCGATGGCCAGGTACAGCGCATAGACGGGCTGGCGCTGGCCGTGCAGCACGTCCTCATACGCGCTGCGGGCGGCGTGGCTGAGCACCTTGTCGCGCACAAAGCGGCCGTTGACATAGGCGAACTGCTGGTCGGCCCGCGAGCGCGCCGCGTCAGGGATGCCCACGCGGCCCCACACCCGCAGGCCGGTGGGCGATGCGGGGCGCTCGCCAATGCCGGGGGCTGGTTGCCAATCCACACGTACCGAGTTGCTCAAAAAGTCCGCCCCCAGCACGTCGGAGAGCCGCTGGTCCAGAGCTGCCATTGGACCATTCGATGCGTCACAACGGCGCCACTGCTCCACCAGTTTGCCTTCGTGCCAGATGGCAAAGCCCACGTCGGGCCGCGCCAGTGCGTGGCGGCGCACGGACTCGATGCAATGGGCCAGTTCGGTGGCGTCAGTCTTGAGGAATTTGCGGCGCGCCGGGGTGCTGTAAAACAGTTCCTTGACTTCCACGGTGGTGCCCTGGGCGCGCGCCACGGGTTTGAGTTCTCCGCTGTGGCCATCCAGAAGATAGGCATGATTTTGGTCTGCAGCGCGCGACAGGATTGCGCAAGTAGCTATGGAGTTGATAGCAGCCAGGGCCTCGCCCCGAAATCCCATGGTGGCCACCGACTCCAGATCGGACAGGTTGCCGATCTTGCTGGTGGCGTGGCGCTTGAATGCAATGGGGAGTTCGTCGTGCAGGATGCCGATGCCGTCATCTTCCACCGCAATCAGACGCACGCCGCCCGCCAATAGCCGCACCGTGATCTGGGTGGCACCCGCGTCCAAGGCGTTGTCCACCAGCTCGCGCACCACCGAAGCGGGGCGCTCCACCACCTCGCCAGCGGCGATCTGGCTGATCAATTCGTCCGGAAGTTCACGGATGGGGCGGCGAGGGGAGGGGGGGGAAGCAATCACCTGGGCATTCTAGATACTTATCTGCAGGGCATTCTTGAACCAGTGCAGCACCGGGACCCGCTTGCGTCGCCGTTTGCTGCCCTATGGTAGGTCGGCCTGCAACTCGCGCGGGTTGGCCGCCAGGGCACGGGTACCGGTCAGAATCATGCGCACCATGACGACGAGCTGCTCGCTGAGCTCGGGCAATTTATCGGCCGGCAAGTCCATGGCGGTCGCACCCATGGCAAACACCAGTCGCGTAATGGCTTTGGCGGTGAGGGCCGGCTCGTACAGGCCGGTGCGGTTGGCTGCGGCCAGGCGAATCAGGTCCCGCTGCAACTCCTCCTCAAAGAAGTTGAGTTGTCGGTCTACTGCCTGCTTGAAGGCGTCAGACCCCACGGTGCCTTCGCGCAGCAGAATGTGCAGCAGGCGGTCGTCACTGCGCAGCTGGGCCATGAAGGCTTCCACCGATCCGCGCACCACACTGCGGTTAGTGCGGGCCCGCTGGCGCGCCTCACCGATGATCTGGCGCAGCGAACTGCCTGCCATCTCGATCAGCGCCACCGCGAGTTCATCCATGTCGCGAAACTGGCGGTAAAAGCTGTTGGGGGCAATGCCGGCTTCGCGCGCCACCTCGCGCAGGCTGAGCGACGAGACACTGCGGTGTGGCCCCAGCAGCTTGATGGCCGCAGCGATCACGTCATCGCGCGAGATCACAGGCTTGCGGCCCGCGGCGCTCGGCGTCGTGGTGAGGGGGTCAGGCGAGGTCAGGCTTGTCATGAACCTGACATGGTACCGGAAAATAATTAATATACAACCGTATAGACATGCGTCTTAATATCTGTATACTCCCGGAATATTTTTGGAATATTGCATGAAACGCGTTGACGACTTTCGCTTGCAACTGGGTAAAAACGAACTGGTGCCCATCATCATTGGTGGCATGGGCGTGGATATTTCGACGGCCGAGCTGGCGCTGGAGGCTGCGCGTCTGGGCGGCATCGGGCACATTTCCGACGCTTTGGTGCATGACGTATCCGACCGCCGCTTTGACACCGAGTTCGTGAAAGAAAAGACCAAGTTCTACAAGCACAACATCGACAACTCGGACAAGAGCATCATCCAGTTTGATCTGGGCAAGTTGGCCGAGGCCACCCGCCTGCATGTGGGTCGAACCATGGACGCCAAGCGTGGCAATGGACTGGTTTTTCTGAATTGCATGGAAAAGCTGACCATGAATGGTCCGCGCGAGACCTTGCAGGTACGGCTCAATTCTGCGCTCGATGCGGGCATTGACGGCATAACCCTGAGTGCTGGCCTGCACTTGGGTTCGTTTGGGTTGATGGCTGAACACAAGCGTTTTCGCGATGCCAAGTTGGGCATCATCGTGTCGTCGGTGCGTGCCTTGCAGTTGTTTTTGCGCAAGACAGCGCGGCTCAACCGCCTGCCCGACTTTGTCATCATCGAGGGCCCGTTGGCAGGAGGGCACCTGGGGTTTGGCATGGACTGGGCTCAATATGACCTGGCCACCATCGTGGGCGAAGTTGCGCAGTTTCTCAAGACCGAGCAACTCAATATTCCCCTGGTGGCTGCAGGGGGTATCTTCACCGGCACGGATGCTGTCAATTTCCTGAACAACGGCGCTGCCGCTGTGCAGGTGGCGACCCGCTTCACCATTGCCAACGAATGCGGACTGCCGGACAAGGTGAAACAGGAGTACTTCAAGGCCAGCGAGGACGACATCATTGTCAACGGCGTGTCGCCCACCGGGTAATCCGATGCGGATGCTCAAGAGCACACCGGCGATTGGGTCAGGCATTCGGCCCAACTGCGAGGCCTATGGCTACCTGCTCGACGGCTCGGGGGGGTGCGCCTACATCAATGCCTATAACGTGCAGTTGGCCCTTCATCCTGATGGCAAGAACATTTCGGTGCCGGACAAGACGTGCCTGTGCACCCACATGCGCAACTACAACTGCTGGACCTGCGGCAGCACCACCAACCGGCTCAAAGACACCACCTTTCGCAATGCCGACGGCAGTTACCAGACACTGAGCGCCGAGCATATTTTTCGCGATTACCAGTTCAGCGTAGACCAGCAAATTGCCTTGCCGCGGTCGTTGCCACTCGCCGCCTGAGCCCATTGCGCTTGTGCCGTAGCAACCCGCCGACGCCGCGGCAGTGATAATCGGCGCCTATGGAAATTATTGGCTTCTTGATCGATTTCATCCTGCATGTAGACAAGCATCTGGAGTCGTTTGTGCAGAATTACGGCGCGTGGGTGTATGCGCTGCTGTTTCTGGTGATCTTTGTGGAAACCGGCGTGGTAGTCATGCCGTTTCTGCCGGGCGACTCGCTACTTTTTGTGGTGGGCGCCATGTGTGGTGCAGGGCTCATGGACTATTCGCTGTCGGTCGGGCTGCTGTTTGCTGCCGCGATTCTGGGCGACCAGTCGAACTACCAGATTGGGCGTTTTTTTGGTCCCAAAGTTTTCCACTGGGAGGACTCTCGCTATTTCAACAAACGAGCGTTTGACCAAGCCCACGCCTTTTATGAAAAATACGGCGGTATCACCATTGTTGCAGCACGCTTTATGCCGTTCCTGCGCACCTTTGCCCCATTTGTTGCGGGCGTGGCCGAGATGACCCGCTCGCGCTTTATATTCTTCAATGTGATCGGTGGCGCGCTGTGGGTGGGTGGCATCATCACCGTGGGCTATCTCTTTGGTGACCTTGATTTTGTCAAGGCCCATCTGGACAAGATCATCTGGGCGATGATCGTCATTCCCGGGCTGGTTGTCCTGGCAGGTGCCTGGAAAGCGCGCCGCAAGGCAACAAGCTGAATCGACCTTTTCTAGCGCGGACCAGGAGGTTGGGCGGCTGGGCGTTCTGCGGAGGTAAAGGAGGAGACCGCGAAGCGGGCGGGGGACACGGAGCAGGGCGCCCTGCCGCCCAGCCTCGTTCAACGTAAGAAGCGCATGGAACCCTGCTGTGCGTCAAGCTTGAAGACCGATACCGTTTCTACCAGTTCTTCCGCCAGTCCCTTGAGGCTGGATGCCGCAGCGGCCATTTCCTCCACCAGCGCCGCATTCTGTTGGGTGGTCTGGTCCATTTGCGAAACTGCTTCACCCACTTGTGCTACGCCCAAAGCCTGCTCATTGCTGGCGGCGGTGATCTCGCCCATGATGTCTGTCACCCGTTTGATGGCATCGACCACTTCGGCCATGGTGGCGCCGGCCTGATCGACCAGCGCGCTTCCGTGCTCGACCCGCTCCACGCTGGCGCTGATGAGGCTCTTGATCTCCTTGGCCGCTTCGGCACTGCGCCCGGCCAGCGATCGCACCTCAGTGGCAACCACGGCAAAACCACGACCCTGCTCGCCCGCGCGCGCCGCTTCCACAGCCGCATTCAGGGCCAGAATATTGGTCTGGAATGCAATGCCATCAATCACGCTGATGATGGCGGAGATGCGGTGCGACGACTCGTTGATGCCCTTCATGGTGTCCACCACCTGGCTGACCACCTCGCCGCCCTTGACCGCCACGGTCGATGCATTCATGGCCAGCTGATTGGCCTGACGCGCTGAATCGGCATTCTGTTTCACCGTTGAGCCAAGTTGCTCCATGGAGGCAGCGGTTTCTTCCAAAGCGCTGGCCTGCGACTCCGTGCGGGACGACAAATCCTGATTGCCCTGCGCAATTTCGGCACTCGCGGTGGCGACGCTTTCCGACCCGGTACGAACCCTCGACACAATGCTGGTGAGACTTTGCTGCATGTGCTGCAGCTGCGCCATCATGCTGAAATCGTCTCCACGTCGAAGTTCAATGCGTGTGGTCAGGTCGCCACCTGCCACACTTTGCGCCAACTGCGTTGCCTCCCTGGGCTCTGCGCCGAGTTGCCTAAGCTGGCGCTTGACAATTTCACGGATGACAAAAACAGAACGATTTGCAGCAGGACCTGGCCGATCCAGATCAGATTCTCCATCTGCCGGATTTCAGCCACATCTTTGGTCACATCCATGATCACACTCACCGCACCCAGAACCTCGCCTTCTTTGACCGCATGGCAGTCCAGGCATTTCGACGTGCGAAACTCTTTGTAGGCGATGTACGGAATGACCGTACGCAATGTGGAGACGCCTTTGTCATCGGTTGCCATTTTGTAGACTGGCTTGCCGGTGGCGAGCACTTCGTTGTCGATTGCGTCCACTGGCTTTTCCATCGCAAGGCCGGGGCCAAATTCGTCGTTGCCCTTGCCTCGAATGACCCGCAGTTCCCTGATGCCATCGGAGATGCCCACCTGCTTGAGAAACTTCGCGCGGGCCTTCTCATCGCTGATGACGTCCTTGCCATCGATCTGCACTTCCATCAGGGTATTGAGTGAATTGACGACTCCGTCGGCCATGACCACGGTGCGGTCTTCAGCCGCTTGCAGGGCGCGATGCTCGATCTTGTCGGATACCCAAAGCTGCGCTGCAACCAGAATCACAATCAGGAATCCCTGGATCAGAATCTGGAGCTTGAGTTGCAGGCCTATCTTGGCCCACGAATCTGAAAAGCCGTTCATAGTCGTTCCCATCGTGCCGGTGCATCTACCGTGTCAACGATTATGGCGCTATTGAGCGGTGCATCACCGCCGAAAAACCCCGATCAAGTCAACTTCTGGTGCGATTGCGCGCCAGCGGTGGATTCCTGGAGAAATAGGCCAGAATGCCTCGCATCAGCGCATCTGCCAACTGGTTCTGGTAGTTTTCGCTGTTCAATTTGGCCTCTTCGCTCGGGTTGCTGATGAACGCCGCTTCCACCAGCACGCTGGGGATGTCCGGCGCCTTGAGCACGGCAAATGAGGCTTGTTCTACGCGTGGCTTGTGCAGTTTGCCCACCCGGCCAATCTCGCCCAGCAGTGTGCTGCCGAGTTTGAGGCTGTCGTTGATCTGCGCGGTGGTGCTCATGTCCAGCAAGGCACGCTGCACCGCGGCATCTTTGGCCTGCACGTTGAGGCCGCCAATCAGGTCCGCGGCATCTTTGGCCTGCACGTTGAGGCCGCCAATCAGGTCGGCCTTGTTTTCCCGGGCTGCCATCCAGCGTGCAGCACTGCTCGATGCTCCGCCCTGACTCAGGGCAAAGACGCTGGCCCCTTGGGGATCAGGCGTGAAGAACGCGTCGGCGTGCAGGCTGACGAACAGGTCTGCCTGCACGCGGCGTGCTTTTTGAACCCGGACCTGCAGCGGTACAAAGTAGTCGCCGTCGCGGGTGAGGTAGGCGCGCATCGCGTTGCCGCGCACGCTGCTGGCGTTGATGCGATCGCGTAGCAGGTAGGCCAGCCGAAGCACCACATCTTTCTCACGGGTACCGCCGGGACCGATGGCACCGGGGTCCTCGCCACCATGTCCGGGATCGAGCGCGATGATGATGAGACGGTCGGTTGCCGTGAGGTCCTGCGCCTCGTCAGTGGGCGGGTTTGCACCCTGTAAGCCAAAAGTGCCTCTAGCGCCCGTACTACCTGCGTAAGCAGCTCCTGATTTTGTAGCGTCCTGGCGGGCAATCAGCTCGCCAAGGGGGTCGGGCAATGGTTTGGCGGGGGCCGATGCGGCCGGGCTCGCTGGCGCAGCGGTTGACTGCTCCTGCATGTGCTGGGCAATCAGTGCTTCCAGAGGGTCCACCACTTTCAACGGGTACAAGTCCAGCACCAGCCGGTGGCGGTAGGCCGCGACGGGCGTCAGGGCGAATACCTGGGGAGCGATGGGCACCTTGAGGTCCAGCACCAAGCGCACGATGTTGGGTGCAAATTGGCCGACCCGAATCCCCGCGATGTTGGGGTCATCTGCCTTCACTTTGGCCACCAGTTCCTTGAGCGCCGGGTTCAGTGCGATGCCCTCAATGTCCACCGCCAGCCGCGGCGGGCTCGGCACAAACTGCTGCGTCGTGGTCAATGCATTGTCCGACTCGATGGTGACGCGCGAGTATTCCGGCGCGGGCCAGACACGCACCGTGAGAATGGTCGCACCACGGGCCAGATGCGACACGCCCAGCGCCAAAACAACGCTGCCTTGTTGCAGCAAGGTGCGGCGCTTCACGCGGGGCTCCCAACCGGTGCCACGCCGTGCACCAACGCCGCGCCGGTGGCTGTGCAGGCGGTCAACTTCACCTGACGTACCCCCTCAAGATCGGCGGCGATCGCAATGTCCAGATCGGCCATCGGCAGCAGACCGGCTGCCTTGTCGGGCCACTCCGCAAGTTTCAGACCGCTCCTGGCGAAAATATCCCGGAAACCCGCTTCCTCCCACTCGCGGGGGTCGGCAAAGCGGTAGAAATCGAAGTGCCAGATGGCGAGGTTCGGCAATTCATAAGGCTCCACAACGGCATAGGTGGGGCTTTTGACGCGCCCGGTCACGCCAAGTGCCTGTAGCAGGTGGCGCACTAGCGTGGTCTTGCCCGCGCCAAGGTCACCAT
>JFJP01037018.1_pt1 | contig 90795 bp, 108 predicted proteins | sample 431651 | NCBI WGS metagenome assembly JFJP01 (sample SAMN02602958, study PRJNA72255) | Microbial mat metagenome, whole genome shotgun sequencing project. | biome: fresh water; feature: sink hole; material: water; isolation source: purple microbial (photo- and chemosynthetic) mats found in...
CGCTGTGTGTAGTGGTAAACGTAAATCACATGCAGGTTACCAGTGGCAGTACGCAGTGTAATGTGCTATAATCCCACCTACGGACTAGTTGCAATACTAGGAACAATTAAGGCAATAGGTAACAACCTATCCAAATTAAAAGGAATACAATGAGTAAGATGTTTGAAGATATGACTAACGCAGAGCTAAAGGTAGCTTGTGAAGATTTTGGTTTAGAAGTAGTAGCGAAGACACTAACACCTGTTAAAGCAGAGTACCTTGCTGTACTGAATGCATTTAAAGCTAAACAAGATATTATTCATATCAATAAGAAAGTGGATAATGAAGTGTTGGAGCCTGTAACAGATGGTTCTAAACGAAAACCTCAAAGTAAGTCACAACTAATTAAACTAGACTTATTTAATAAGATTAGAGTTGTAGTTCATGATCAGCAAGAGTCTCAGACTAAAGATGAAATGATCTCCGTATCGTGGGGTAATAGAACTACTGGTGGTCAAACAGATTTTGTAGACTTAAGTGGTGAACCTCAGTACATTAGACGCGGCGCTATATTGAATTTACAAGAAGCTACTATGGATGTACAAACTCCTAAGAATGGGAATAGTGGTGTTGATATTGGTAGAAAGAAAAGATTTATAGTCGTAGAAGTTGATAGTATGACTGAGGCTGAGTTAGATGCGTTAAAGAACAAGCAAACACTTAGAACAGCTAAGTACGCTTAAGTATATAGAGGCTTCTTAGGAAGCTTCTGGTATATTTAATAAAGGATTAATATGGCTACAGTAACAAAGTTCACAATCTCTAAAGGGAATGCGTTGGAGTTCTATATAGTAATGAAGGAAGATGGTACTGTGCTGCCATTAGAACTTAGTGTAGCTGATGAATTTTATTATACACTGGTCGATAAAGAGACTGATGAGAAGTATGCTGAAGATGTACCTATGGAAATTAGTGATCAAATAAATGGTGTTGTAAAAGGTACTATTACTGCTATTGTAAGTGCTACGTTACCTACTAAGAAGAGCAGTGCTGAGGATGGATTTATGCCACGTCCTAACCTTCGTATTATAGTGAATGGTGAAACAGAAGCACAAGGGCCATTTGTAGCTGCGATTGACGACGTATATGTTGTTGTAGGATAACTATGAGCAATACAGTTGATATAGAAGTAGTTACACCAGTAACAGCACAAGCAGAAATTCATAAATATACGCTAGTGAGTGATGATATTTATGTAAAGAGATATGATAGTTTTAATGTACCTGATTGGTATGAGAATATGATCCATGATATTATTGATAGAAATTATAACGTTAATACTACCGGAGACATTATTGCATTTCTTTCTAATTTACAAGAAGGATACTCTCAAAGTTTAACTACCTTAAAGAATAAAGACGAAGTAATTAATGCAAGTCTAACTAGTTTGATTACCAAGAGTGACGTGGCTTTAGCAGGTATTGCAAATTTAGATATCACTAAGATATCTGCTGCTGATGCACAAGCCATATCTAGAGATACTGTAGGAGCCTTCTTCACAACTGGTAATAGTACTAGTTCTGCATGGTTTACCAGTGAAGTTGATACGTATGCTAGTGCTACTGAAGCTAACTCGACTAATATTGAAGTACTTAGTGTTGTACTAGATGGACAAACTGTAAGAATAGATACAATAGATGATGTTATTATAGAACTTGAGAGTACTACAACTACTTCTATTAGTAAGCTAGTTGACCTAGAGGCTGCTAGGGATGGAATGATAGAGGCATTCTATCAGGGAGCTGCTCCGAGTAGTGGGATGAGTTATGGTGACTACTGGGTTGATATAGATAGTGGAACCCCATTTATTGTATACAGATATGAGAATGCAGATGGTAGTAGTAATACTCCATTGGGTTGGCAGGTAAACACAGGTGAAGCTGCTAAAGCATTCGCAGCGTCATACAACGCCCAATATACTGCTGATGGCAAGATAAAAGTCCATTACACTACATTGGCAACAAGACCAATACTAACTACCTCCGATGTAGGAGATATGTGGGTTAGTTCTGATATAGTTACAAAAGGACTAACTAAAATATGGGAGGGAAACAGTTGGGAAGATGTAACAAACACTGCAGCAAACACAGCATATACATGGAGTGCTAAATCTGTAAAGAAACTCACAGGCGCGGATGGCTCTAATATGGGGTTTCAGTTAATAAGTGCAGGCAGTACTAGTGCTCCTACAGCAGCAGAGAGATCATTCACTATAATAGCTGATACGTTTAAGGTAATAGGTGTTGAACAAGCAGTATGGAATCCAATTACAGAGAAGTTTGATGTTAATGCTAATGCTAAGCATCCATTTACAGTTAATACAACTACAGGGGACATAAGTTTTAACGGTAAAGTATCCTTTAGTAATATAAAAGACCCTCCTACATTGGCCTCTACAAACACTAATATTAATGTAACCAATAATCTAGTACCTACTGCAGGATGGCAAGTTGGGGGGTATGGTGATTATCAATTCTACGCCTCTCCTACATACTATAGAGATATTGGTGCAGGAACAGTAGCTGAGGATGAGCTTCTATTAAATGCGGGGGATGAGGTGTATGATCCATATATAGCAGATATGACAATACCTTATCAGCTATCTTACGCATTCAAAGGAGCTAATATAGGCTCCTTCATAACTGTTATTGGACTGACTCCTACTGCAATAGATATCCTACCGTCTAGTTTAATCATAGACCCGACTAAATGGTATATAGTACAGTTTAATGTACTACCTAATGGGACTACTGCTACAAGTACAGGATTTATTAGAGAAGCTGTAAGTTTATTTCAAATAGCTAATATAACAGATGTAGTATTACCTCTGGGTATTGAGAAGTTTCTGATGGGATTTATAGCTACTGCAGATACATATATATCTAGAGTAAGTATCACATATCTAAATTCAACTACTCCATCAACTACTGCTGTAACTATTGATAACATCGGTTCGGTTATTAGAGCTACTACAACTACTATTGATGGACCGAGCATATCTACTGGAGCTATTACGGCTAATCAAATAGATGTAAATTCTATAACAGTAGATAAACTTGATTTTAGTACCGCTAGTAATCGTAATGCATTTGCTTCTATAATAGGTTCAGCAATGCTTGAGTACACAACATTTCTATCCCAATTCTTTTCAATAGCTAATATCGGAGGGGTAGGATCTGTAAAAACACAGCAAGACAGGGTTAGTATATGTATAGATGATAAAACATGGTTCTCTGTATACAGAGAGAATAATGATTTAGTACTATGGGTGTATGGAACAGATCCTAGTGAGACAAAGATTGGATGGAACTGTGATAATTCTCAAGGAAATACACATAGAATTACATATACTACAGAAGAGATTACTTTATCTAGTGCTATAACTATAACGGCTTCAGATTATGTAAATGACTTTTTTCATAAGAATTTAGGATCCACCTATAATTGGACATATAGTAGTTTTAATGATGTTCCTTTATATGAAAATAGATCAACTAAAAAATCTTCTTGGATTCAGAGTTCGGGAGGGTCTACATCGGTAGCATACACCTACAGTATGCTTGGAGTCATAATATCAAATACTATATCAACTATAGTATATGATAGTGTTAATGGGGGGTTGGCAAGTAAAATAGGTAAAGAGTATACCATTAATTTTAACTCTTCTGGAGACGCAACTGTTCTACTTCCAATAGGTGTATATGCTGTTAAACCAGGACAAACAATACTTATTCAGGATAATTCTATAATTGTGATGGGTTCTCCGAGTGAGGTACCTGTGCAAGCGGTGGTGTATAATACTGACACAGCAATATCTAGTACATTCGTAAGTGTATCTGATAGCAGTATTATTTCCTTAGTAGTAAGTGGATGGGGGCCTGTGGATGCAAGGTATGTAAGACCTACAGTAGCAACAACAATAATTGTGATAAAGGTAGGATAAATATAAATGCATTTAGATCTAACAACATTAAAGCCTGCTAAGGTAGGTACCTCAGAAATAGCTACAAAAAGTGATGTGCATACAGCTAGTATGTATTTAGGAGAATTTACTGAATTACCTCCACAAATCGTAATACAGTTAAACGGGACTCAGTACACAATCAAATCAGGAGATACCTGTAAGAATCTGACTGATGGAAACATGTATTTCTATAACGGAGTTACTTGGGTTGCCATGCTTGCTCAAGGACAAGTGAAAGGGATATGTTTTTTACGCAGTGCTACTCAACCTACAGTACCTATAGGAGGCTCTTTTCTAAATCCTACTGCAGATGGATGGAATGATGGAGTTCCTACTGGTACCAGTCCTTTATACATGTGTAGTAGAACCTTCACAAGTGACACACTAACTCCGCAAGACACCGAATGGACAACTCCTGTATTAACTTCATCTTTAGGACAAGGTGCTAAGACACAGTTTAGTATAGATGGAAATACTTTATGGCATGATACTCCTGCAATGGAGGATGACTATATGCGAATTGGTACTAGTAATGATAATGGTGTGACATGGACTTATGTAGGATCTGTGAAGATTAAAGGGGAAGTTGGAGCTACAGGAGCTACAGGAGCTACAGGAGCTACAGGAGCTACAGGAGCTGCTGGAACTGATGGAGCTGATGGAGCTGATGGAAGCCGGGGGGCAGGTTGGTTTAGTGGGACAAGTACCGCAAGTGCTTGGAATGATACAACTGCTAATAGTGTTATTAGTAATATTGGACTAATAAAAGTTTTGCAAGATCGTGTAACCCTTTCTAAATCTACTCCTACTGCTTGGAGTACTACAAAATACTGGAGCGGGTCTAGTTGGATAGCAGCTGAGATGGTTATCAATGGTAATCTGGTTGTTACTGGTACTGTTCTTGCCAGCAGTATAAAAGCAGGGCATATTGGTACTGCTGTAAGTAGTTCTGCAAATACAGGTGTTTCTGCACTTGCTACGTTTGGAACTGCTATTTCATCGAGTGCTACAACTATTACTTTGTTAACATACGTTAATAGCTCTAATACAGCGGTAAACGTGCTTATTACAGCAATAGGAAGAACTGGGGTGGTGTCTGGAAACCCTGTGGCAACTACTACAGGATTCGCTTTATTCCAAAATACAGTTTCTATAAAAGATAATGGGTGGACTCCTGCAACGGAGGATACTAAAGCATTATGTGTAGTTGCTACAGTTGCTGCTTATAGTAGCGCCACATTTAAACTTTTGGCAGCTAAAAGTGACGATAATTGTGCCGTTGGCGCAAATATGACTCTTAGTTGTATCGGCCTAGCAACAGGGAGCTAATTATGATAGTAGAAATATATGATGTCAATGGTATGTATAATCGTTCAATAGTTGGAGATGAGTTTCAGTGTATAGCTAATGTACTTAATGGGGAGACGTTTAAAGAAGTAGAGACTATTAGAGTAGAGTCGTTAATTAATGAACGTGCTCATTTAAAGTCTGTGAAAATGTATGATGTTGATACTATTATGGTTACTACTTCTAGAGGTAAGGTTTTCGATGGAGATGAAACTTCGCAGGGTAGAATACTGAGAGCGATTCAAATATCGGCAATTACTGGGCAGACTACTACACAATGGAAGTTAGCGGATAATACTATTGTAGAGGTAACAATTGACGATCTAAAAGAAGCACTAGCCTTAGCGGGACAAGAGATGTCTAGAATATGGTTGCAGTAGCTTCTGTGTTATAATTTCAACAATATCTAAAAGGATAAAATATAGCAACTGCCACACACCCACGAGTTAAGCTAAACAATTTCAATAATAAACACAAGGATAAATAAATGCCAATATGTACAACAACACTACCAAGAGCAACACTTGCTGATGGTACACTAGACGTAGTAACTAAATTTAGAGTACTATCAGAAGCGGCTTTAGCAACTGATAGTATCTATATGAGAGCAAAGGATACATTCAAAGAACTCTTTGATCGTAACGGGATGACTCATGAGGAGTATGCAACTCATGCTAGTGCATTCATAAGTCAATTAGCTAGTACTACTACACAGAGTGCTATGCAAGCTGCTATGCAGTGGGCTAAAGAAGAGAAAGATGGTGCTTATTCATTAGCACTGGTAAAAGCTAATATTGAACTTACGCAGGCACAACGTGAGTTAGTTGCTGATAATATATGTAAGACGAAGTCGGAGACTGCATTGATCTGTGCTAATATCACAGCAACGTTATCAGGGTCTATTCGAGATAACGGTAGAGTTGAAACACTAGGTGCTGATGGGTGTACACCACTGTCGTTATATAATGAGGGTATTAAGTTTGCCCAGTTAAAAGGGCAAGAAGCTCAATTGTATAGTGTATTAGCTGATGCTTATAGGAAGTCAGGAGTAGTTACTATTGGTATTGATACAGATGGACAGATCAAGGCTCTTAGTGGTGATACTAAAGGGTATACAGATGCACAAGAGAAGTTTGCGTTACGTCAGATAACTTCATTTGAAGATAGTAAACGTAACCATGCGGCTAATGCAGTATCAACCCTAATTGGTCAATTACTATCAACTGATATCGCACCAAGTGCTGCGTATGTTGAACAATGGAATAATGCTATTGCGTATTTAACTACAAATAGTCCAGCTAGTTAACCACAAATGAGTTTTGTGTACAGGGACTATGCAGGACCTAGAGTAGTTGCTAATAATGTTGCTATACTGAAGAAGTCCTTGTTTAGTAAGTTGTGCTCCCAAACAAGTGTTGATGGAGTACAAGTATTTGACAAGATAATCTTTTACAATGGTGATAATAGTGTTGTAAGTAAGGATAGTACGTTTATACGCTTGTTACAGTTACTTGGTATGAAGAGAAAGGAATTAGTTGACATTGATCATATATGGGATTTAGCTCAGATATGGTTTTACCTTGACTCTACTAAGTATAAGTTTGATGATAGAGATAAAGCCTTTTTAACTAATAAGCTTAACTATGAATACTTAGATCAGATGACAACATTACCTGAAGTACACCCTTACTATAGGTATACAACGTATGTTACAGCAGGTGATGTAGTGGCAACACTACCAGTTGGTGGTGTATACACATTCTCTACTGGGTCCAGTGTTAGTGGCGATGGGTATTACTCCATTACACCAACAGGTGTTATTAGTATTACCGAAGCTGGTATTGAGGCTAATGTTAATATAGTTATGTATGGTGATTCACTAGGGTACCAAATGTATAGTGTGAAGAAAGTCTTATCAGATGTTACTACATATACTGATATTTATTTACAACCACAAAGAGAGTACATAGATATAAAGATAACGTTAGGTGGTGTTAATATTAATATGCCAGCTGATAGTGGTTTTACGCCTACGAGTGGTGGTGTTCCTAATATGTTTGCAGATCTACCTACTATTAGGGGTATAGTTGAATCTAATCCAGTTGGACTATTGGGTGGTATTAGCACAAGTCGTATAACAACTCCATCATTTAATAGTGTAGTTCGATATGGATCTAATAAGTTATCTAATGTAGTTGGAGTAGCATCAGTTGATCCAATATATGGTAACGCTAGTGATACTATTGCACTACTGGATAATGGTGAGTTGTTCACAGTTGAGAGTGCGTGCTTTAATGAGAAGATTGGGTATACCTCTGTGCCTTATTACGGAGGAAATGCACGAGGTACTGTAGTAAAGCAAGTGTCGTATAATATGTACTATGAGTATACAAAGAGATACAGAGTTAATCACGTGTATGCTACTGATACATCAGTGGCTATTGTCACTGCATTCAATGCATACCAATCAATTGTTGCATCAGCTTCTACTGGTAAGTTACCACTTAGTACTACTAGATGGAATGCTATAATTATGCCTCGTGTTAGGGCAGCCATTAATAACTCAGCTAATACTAACGCTATATCACAAATGATCCATAACTTGACACGTGACTCATTGCTGTTTAATGACAATGCCTTTTATAAGGGTAAGCTACGAGTTGATACCTTTAATGCTATGAAAGCATCAGAGTTTAATGTTATCTTCTCATCATGCTTTGCTCTTGATTATAAACGGGAGAAAAAGAATGATGGAGGTATGTGGGGTAAAATAATTGCTATTGTTATTATTATTGTAGCTATAGTGATTGTAGTGGCATTTTCAATGATTGGTATGCCGGCCATTGGACTTACAATTGCTAGTTTATTCCTAACAGTAGCAGGTGCAGTGTATGCTAAGAACTTTCCAGGTGCAACTGGCGCCATAAAGATGATAGGTACTTGTGCTCAATGGACTGGATATGCAGCTATGGCATTTGGTATTGCTAACATTGCACAAGGACTAATAGAGCAACTCTCGACTAAAGTAGCTATAGATGCCGCTGTAGAAGCTGGCCGGATGACACTTGTTGAAGCAGCCATGGTAATGCCCCACATATACTTTGAAGTAGCAGTCTTAAGCTTACAGTTAGTTGCTACAACAGCTGGTGTATTAGTTATGGCTGGTGTCGGGGATGATAAGTTTAAAAAAGATATGATGCTAGTAGGTGGTGTTGCTGCACTACTTGCTGGTGGTGCTATGTTTTATAGTACAATAGGTACTACATCAGATTCAGTCATGAAAGATGTTGCAGGGTATCTTTCATTAGCTAATGACGGGTTAAAGGTCTACTCTGCAATCAATTTGTATACTACGGACTATGAGCAGTTAGCGACTGAAGAGCAAGCAACTAAGGAAGATGGTGTAGAGGCTCTATTTGATCTAAGAGAGTTATCTATGGAGAATGATGCTCTACTTCATATGCATAACCTAAAAGAAAGTTCTTTTGGTGGAAATAAGACAGAATACCTAATAAGTCAGACTATGGCGTAGTGTTAACTATGCTATACTTCGTAAATTTAAGAATAAAAGGAATTATTAATGGGTGAAATTGAAAATAATGCAGGACAAGCATCAAGCTCTTCATGGTTTGATTCATGGTTTGGTGATAGTGATAAGCTAGGTGCAAATGGACTTACACAGACTACTACTGACTATAGTAAGTCTATTCTCGCTTTACAAGAGAAACACCCTGGAGCTAGTCAAACTGAGCTGGCAGCAATGCTAGAAGCATCTAAACCAAAGGACACCTTCCTGGGTATGGGTAAAGGTACGCTGGAAGGAGTAACTGGTTTCGCTTCAACTTTAGCCACAGGGTTCGATATATATGATAAACTATGGGGCGATACGGCTAGTCTAAATAAGCAACGTAAAGATATATACAACCAACAAATTGCCTCTAATAATGCTGCTGCAAAGGCAAAGGCAAACTTTGTGACTAACATTAATGCATCTGGCTTGGGTAAGTTATAGTCTGAGTTATAAATACATATAAAATAAGGATGGTGTCATACTATGGCAAGATTTACAGAAGACTTTTCATTTAATGGTGGAACTATTGGGCCTAGTATGACTGATATCATTAGTAAAGGTATTGGTGGTATATTAGAAAGACGTGCCGCACAGATTGGTGAGGATGAGAGAAGAGCTCACGTAGAAGCGTTAGCTCGCGGAGAATTGGCCTATGCACATGAAAGAGACGCTAATGGCGATGTGTTAGCTGCTAAGGCTGTTCAATATAAAGCAGAGCAAGATGCACTTAATAGACAAGAAGACGCTAACGCTTTGGCTCTTGCAGCTAAAACAAACAAGGCTACTAACGAAGCAATACTTGCGGCTACTAACCCTGAGGAATACAAAAAAATAGTCATTGATGCACAGAAAGAGTCTGTTGATCTAGGTAGGGCATCACTTGCTGCAGATGTTGAGAGTGCAAGTAGAGATGTAGTCGAGCTAGATAAGAATGTTGCTCTGACTCAGGCATCACTTGATGAAGCTGTTAATATTGGAGCCAATCTAAATAAGGTTGCTCTAGCTAAGGCAACACTGGCTGAAGAGGTTAAGAGTGCAGGTATAGCTGCCACCAAGCTAAAGGATGCTAATACGACACTGAATGACTTTAATACAGCAGTGAAGGATAAGAAGATCTATAACCCTAAAGTGGAATCTGTCGAGTGGTTACAAAAGGCTTTAAATGACCCACTAGCAGACCATAATAAGGTTGCGACTATTAAGAATAATCTAGTAACACAAGAGCTTAATCAAGATGAGTATGATTTAAAGGTACAGATAGCTAATACACCTGATGCTGTGCCTAAGGATGTGTTTGTACATATTGATAGTGGTATTCCAATATTTGTAGATAGAGGCGAAAAGGTTCCTCCTGGTTTTGTCACACAAGCGGTCTTTACTGTTAAACATAAGAACGATAATAATAATGCTTCTGGTGATAAAAGTAAGTCAATAATTAATACAGATGGTTCTATTAATAAGGCAAACCTAGTTTCTTCTAATCCAGCATATGTTAAGACTATTAAGGAGTATTCTTCTACATTTGTAAAAACAAACGAAAGTGACTTACATAATACTTCAGACCTTGTATCAAAGTTGGATAGACTCCAAATGCTAACTGGATCGAGCAGCGAGGCTATAATGGCTCTGTTAACGCAGGTCGGTGATAATGGATGGCTATTTGGTGTTGGTACTGGGACTATTAACCAAGCAGCCTTGAAGAAAGCACTTGAAGGACAATATTCTGTTGTGCGTCATGGTAATGAGATTGTAAAGATAGAGTCATACAAAGCCTACCAGAATTTAGATACTAAGGATAAATCTGGACAACCATTTTACAACGTTGAGGCTATTGGTGACACACGTAGGTTAGTTCAAAATCCTAATTACAAAGGTGAAAACACTCAACCTGTGAATATGACCGAACTACAAGAAAGTATTGCTAACGAGGCTGATACTACGTATGGAAAATATTCACTGGACGCAAAGAGTATTGTTAATATTGGTAATAAGGAAGGCCTACGTCCAGATATTTATCTGGATACTAATGGGAATCTTACTGGTGGTATTGGACATAAACTAAATAAGTATGAAGCCAACAAGTACCCAAAAGGTACAATTATTCCAATTGCAGAAATTCAAAAGTGGTTCAAAAAAGACATATCAATTGCAACTGAAGCCGCTTTAGAACAGAGTAAAAAACTAGGTATAAATCTAGAATCACCTATAGGTGCTGCATTGATTGGGGTGAATTTTCAATTAGGTCAAAATTGGAACTCATCAAAGGCAGGAACAAGTGGGCATGTTAAGACATGGCTCGCGTTACAGAATAAAGACTATAACACTGCTGTTAAGGAGTTAAAGTCTTCTGCTTGGTATAGACAAACACCTGACCGAGTTGCTGACTTAATCCAAGCAATTAAACTACAGAAAATTTCTGATGCTAGAGATGCACAGCGCAAACTAGCCAAAAGCCAAGGCACCAATCATATTCGTGACGCCCTACTATTTATGTAAATACCGCTATAATTCCATATTAACTATTAAGGATTATAGATGGCTTATATACCAGCACCTAGTATTATTCCAACACTAGAAACACTAAAGACCTACACACCAGGTCTTGGTGTTGTCCCCACTAAACAAGACATCAAAGCTAACGCAGTAGCTGCTGCTTATGAAGAGAAGCTATCAGACCTATCCCAATACTCAGTTGCAAAAATAGTTATTGGCGAAGATGCTGATACACTTATTATTAATAATGATGTTAAGTCTACTCGTATTAGAGGTATAGACGCTATGGAAGTCGACCATGGTGATAAGTGGTTGAGTCAGCCTAGTAATCGTCGTCACGTTGATCAACAAAAGATTGTACTCGCAGGTATACTAGGTAAACCTGTTAGTCTAATCACAGATCAAGATGTATTTGATTACGGTAAACAACAACGGGATAATGTAGCCACTGCATTAGGTGGTACACCTACTAGCCAACTACCTATTCTGGCACTAGTAGAACAGACAATGAATGCTGATCTATCAGCTTCTGAACAGAAGAATTTGTATGGTAGAACCTTAGGCACTGTACGTCCATTGATTGGCCCTTATACTAATAATGCTGGTGTAGAGGTACTACCTAGTAATCAAGTCTGGGGTTCATCACATCAGTACTCTAAGGCGAGTCCTTACGACTATGATGTTATGACTACTCCTGGTGAATCTAAAATACTAGCTGGTTACTCAGACCCTAATTTAACGGATACCTCTATGGCTTACAATGAAGGGCGTAAGGGTAGTATATCTAATCTAGTAGACGGACTGCAGTATGGTGTAAGTAGAACAGCTGGTGGTATAGTTGATGCCATAGTTGATGCTGGTATTAGATTAGGTAAAGAAACAGCTAAAAGTATTAAAGGCATCACAGAGGATGAAGCAAATGAAATCCTTAATAGTAAACTTAAAAATACTATGTTTGCTAATGCTATTGATGTTAGAGGAAACTTTATAGGAGCTGATATTCTTAAGAAAGCTGAGACTTATGGCTTTGATGATAGTGTAGTTAAAAACGAGATGAATAACTTGGCCGCTGCTTGGAATACTGGGACTGTTGCTGATAAAGCAGCTGCACTTCTTAGTGTAGCATGGAATGCTGGTCCTGAATTAGTAGTGTCTAGTGCTGGAGAGTTTCTAATTGGTCCTCTTGGAAAGCTTGGTCTAGTACTTAATACAGCAAACTACTCTAATCAGATATTAGAAGATGTTAAAGGCGAAGTAACTAACGAACGACGCTTTGTAGCTATGATTGGTGGTACTGCAATGGCATTAATAAACAAAGCTGCTGTCGATGAAGCCTTTGGTAATACACAGCTAGTAAAATCTGCATTAGGGTCAGTGTTTAAAACAGAGTCTAAGACAGCTGCTGTAGCTGCTCTGCGAGGCCTTGCACGTATTGGTGTTATGGCAGGTGGTAAAGCTACTTATGAAGGTCTAGAAGAGGTTGTACAAGAATCTATTAGTAAATTTATATCGAAGTATGGTACTGAAGCACAACATGAACTGACAGATGGCACATTAGGTACTGAACTATTCCAAGCGTTTGGTGGAGGGTTTGGAGCAGGTGCTGCGATTAGTGTTGGTAAGGATATACTACCTGGAATGCCATCACTTAGTCGTGCACAGAAAGATAAAGAAGGAGTTGTACCAACATTTGTTGAGACTGCAGTAGCCGCTAATCCTAATGTACCAAAGGGTGATATTGAGACTGCATATAAGGCTATGCAAGAGGGCACCATATTACATGATGGTAACGTAGCTGTCGATGAGGGTAGTCCTACTGTTACTAGAGATGCCTACGTAGCAGTGTTGAATGCAACTACTGGTGATGAGACATCAACTATAGCTAATTCAGGCACTGTTAATCCAACAACTGGTGCTGTTGAGACAGATGCTGAGATACAGAATATTAGTAGTGCATTTGATGCTGCATATAAAGAAGTGGTAGCCAATATTACATTAGCTAAGACCGCCCTAACACCAGCTAATATAGGTAATTTTACAGAAAATATTCATGAGTATATATTTGAATTACAAGATATTAAAGATGCAATGGTTGTATATGCTGCTAAAACTGGTATACCAATTACGGAGAAGATTAAAGCTATTGACGCTAAGATAGAACGCTTAATACCTGTGGCAAAGATGAATACAGTAGATGAGTTGTCTGGTATTTTACAGGATACTACGCTTACAGTTCCATCAAAGATAGCTACTATTCTAGGAAGTTCAAATGTAACTCCTGTTCAGGTTAGTGAAGCTATTAAGTTAGCTAGTGAGCATAATACCTCTGATGCAGCTGATAAAGTAGATGATCTTGATATGACCTTGTTGTATTTACAAAAGACTGCTATGGACGCAGGTAACACTGGTGATAGAGTTAAGCGCGAGAAGTTACTAGGAGGTGGTAGTAAAGCATCTCTTGCATCATATGTAGAATTAGTACGTAAAGGTAGTAAAGATGCCCTAAAGTATATAAATACATTTGTTGGTAGTCAACGAGCTAAACTAGAAGCGTACAATACTGCTATTGCACAATGGGAAGCTGATAATAATATTGACTCAAGTTTATCGACTGATAAGAAGGCTGAGTTAATCAGCAAATTACCAGCGGAGGTAAAAAGTAATATATCTATAAAATATGGGACTACTACGTATAATGAGAAACGTGATGCTAAAAATGCAATCCTAAGTGCACTTGATCTTAGAGATACCATAGCGAAAGAGCAGAATCTACTAGAGCAATTATTAAACTTATCTAATAGTAAATTTGCTTCATCACCAAAGACTGCTGAAAAGAGACAGAAGAAAACTGATGGTAAGGTTAGCCACTTTCCAGTAGCTGGTCCTGAAATTACCAGTGAGGAAATAGACTTGGCTGAGATGGAGGCTGCACAGCCTACTATTACTGAGTATACTAAGCCTAATGAGCAAGAAGCTGAATCAACTGATAATGCTATGGATGGAAGTGATGAACTTGTTACTAAACAGAAAGCATCATCAGAGTCCACTACAGAGCCTGTAGCTGCTAAAGTAGTTTCAGATGATGAAGTTGTTGCAGAGAATGGTAAAGAGATTGTAGAGGCTGCAAAGCAGGCTGATTACGAGAAGTTAGCTGACGAGCATGCTATGGAAGATGTAGAGGAGACTACTACAGAGGTTAAGCAAGATTTAGATGCAGAAGTAATTGTTAAAGAAGCTGCTGATACTACTGGTATTAAGAAGGCTGCATTCAGTAAGACTAAGAAGCCAACTACTTATGAGTATAACACTACGGCAGCTAGTATCAATATTGCCAATGAGCTTAGAAACCCTATAGGATCAGCCGATAGTGTTTCACTTGATACTACTGAGGTTGGAAATCCATCTAAAAATGATATAATTTCAGCTACAAAGTCACTACAGACTGTGGCTCCGATTATTGCAGCTAAAATAACTAGAGCGTGTAATACTTAGTGTAATATTAAAGGATTAAAATGTCATGTGAACTAACAGAAACAATAAGAGATATAACTAGACTTAAGAAGGCAGAAGGTAACAGTGCTAATAAGGCTAATACACTCAAGTCACTGGAGAACTTACGTGATACACTCCTGGCCGCTAAGTATGCAGAGACTACGAAGAATGCTACTATAGATATTAAACTTCCGGTCAAGGAAGCTGTAGACAAGATGCTAGAAGAAGATGTAATCTATAATGAGCTTGTTCAGAACTATAAAGATAGTAAGGTAGCTGTTACAGAGGCCTTTAGTAAGTTCAATAGTAATAAAACTATGTCTAAAGATAGCACAGTAAAAGGTAGTAGTAAAAAAGCTGGTGATAAAAAAGATGGTACTAATACGCTAAATAAGTCTGAGAAGGCTCTTGTCACACTGAATGAATACATTACTACAGTACAGGAAAAGTTAGAGTATACAGCAACTGCAGCGGATAAAGCTTCTAGCAAAGCAGCTAGAGACTACTGGAGTGATAGTAACGATATAATAGCTGCTGAGATGAGTGAACTACAAAATACAGTTAAATCCTTAAAGGCCTTAATAAAGTATTCTAAGAGTAATATCACACGTGGAAATACATTGTTTGAGGCTGCTCAAAAAGCTATAGAAGTAAGTATAGCAGCTAAAGAAGCCATTACTGAGTATAGAAATGTGTTTACAACTGGTGGTAATATTCTTCTATGGGTTAAGAATAATAGTCGTAAGACTAAGCATGCTACGGATGTTGATGCTATTACAATTGCTGATTACTTCACAGCTAAAAGTACATCTATAGATTTACTAAATGTAGGCAAGAGAATTAAGACGGCATTGTCAATTACTACAGGAGATAGATCTACTAAGAATCATAATATAGCTAAGGCTAGGGATATGATTAAAGTAGTATTAGCTGGTGTTCTTAAATTTACTAAGTCAATAGATGTAGGAACATCAAAGTTACATATAGGTGACTATATCTCAACTGATGCTAAAGTAAAGGGATTCCAAAATGTTGGTAGGCTACTGTACACACTGGTACCATATAATCCAGAAACTAAACTACCTGACCATAATGTTGTTAATCAAGAGGTAGCTAAAGCTATAGCAATATGTTCCTTAGATTGGGCAGCTAACATAGGTGGTAGGAATAGAGCATTCAATAGATCTGATGATGATGCAAAAAGAATGCTAAATAAAAATACTAATGATGTGCTATCAGCAGAAGAGCGTGATATTATTAATAGGTTTGATGGGTTACAGGACTCTAGTGCAATAATACTTGGTAAGATGATATTTGATATGTTAGGTTTAAAAACAAAGCCTTCAACAGATGGTATAAATAATGAAAGAATTGAGGCTAAACTACAACTGGAGCTAGGACTAATAGCACTTAAGTCATTAGAGTATTCTGGTATATTAAAGCTCCACACCTCAAAAGATAGATTGCCTAAACAAGATATGGATGATGTTGTAATAGAGGCATTAGCTAATAAAGAATTCGTTGAAGGGTATGCAACTCCATATGAGTCACTGTATGGTGAATCAACTACAGGTAAGAATAATTTAGTATCTACATTTAGCTTTACAGCACCAAATGGTGCCTCATTATACGAGAGATTTGATAAAGATGCTACTAATGGTAATCAAATAGTAACTGGTGGTACAGAGACTGCTATAGTAGACCTTTATGATGTACTCGGTTATACACCACAGTTAACTGGACCATACTTTACAGAAGGTACAAATAAGACTAATAGAGATGATATTGTTAATCAAGGCATCAGTCGTAAAGTAGGAGAGACTCCAGAAGTACAAAAGGATGCTATTGAGAATTCGGAAGATACTCCAAGAACATTTGATGAAAACTTTCTTGAGTTAATTGATGTAATAATTGACGAGATATCTATTGATGGGTTATATAGAGAGTTAGGATGGAAGGATGTTGATACTGCGTATATTGATGATAGAACAGCTGTAAGAGGTAAGAACTTAGCCATAGAAAGATCTATGAAGTATTTGCAAGAGACTCGTAAGACTCTAAATGAGCTTGGTAAGTCTAAGATGTGGTTTAAATGGTATGTTGTGACTAATGGACGATTTGGTATTAAGTCTAATACATTTAATGTACAAGATCAAAAGCTCCATAGAAACTCAGTAAATACTGAAATGATTGCTGTTACTAAGGGCTCTGTAGAAGAAGATTTACTAATACTTGCTATGGCACAAGGGTTTCATATTTCAGTAGATAAGCAAACATTTGTGCAGTCTAAGAAGGAGTTCGTTAAGTTATCAAAAGAGATAGATAAGATACTTGGAGCTAGTGTTGAGGACTTCACTTCAGAAGCTGTTACTAAGGCGTTCCGGTTTGTAAACTCTAAAACATCTGAGCCTGAGCATGCACTACGAGCTCTATCAGAGTATATCCAGTATAGAGCTTGGAATGAGAATGGAGCTACAGAACCGTTAATAACTGGTATTACATTAGAGACGGATGCTGTTACATCTGGGTATATTTTAAAGTTATTACAGATGCCTATTTTCAAGACAGATGGCATACTTAATATGGAGAAAGTAATAGCTCATTTAGCTAAGGGTGGTGTTTTTAAGCATGAAGTAGATGCTGATGGTAATACGATAAATCAGTCTTATGAAGAATGGAAGATGGAGCCTACAAATAAGGACTCATATGAGACTGTAGCCAGTGCATTTGGTAAGCAGTTGCATGAGGCAACACAATCTGAGAACCTATCGTATAGAATTGGTAAACCAAATGTTAAGTTTACAAGCTTATCTACTAAAGAGAAAGATAATCTTAATAAAATAGCTATAGAAGAGCAAATTAAAGTTGTAGCAATTATGGCTGTATTAGGCGAAACAAAAGTAAAAGATTCAATTATACAAATATCAAGATCCTTCATGAAGAACCCTTTCATGGTATTTAACTACGGTTCAGCTATTAACTCAATAGTTAAGTCACTGTCAAATACTGCAGTTGAGAACCTTAATGGCCTTATGACTAAAGCGGCTAATAGAGATTACCCGTCTAAAGCATCTGATGGTGGTGAAGTTACTACTACTGAAGCAAAGAACAAGGCTATAGCTGAGGCTGATGCAGCAATGACTATATTAGTTGATGCAATATTAGCATCAGCATTTGGACGAAATAATGATACGCGAGCTGCCTCTACTGAGCGTACAATACAGTTTGTCAAACAGTTGGATGCTGCATATAAAGAAGATCCAATGTCATTACTGGAGTTTAAGATACCAAAAGACATTCGTAAGCTAGTATTTGAAGCGACTCAACGTACTATTAAGGAGCCATTAACAGCTACATTTAAGTCTGAGTATGGAGAGTTTCTAGAGGCTGGTAAGACAATTAACTCTGCTATGGTTATGTTGATGAGAGCAGCTACACCTAAGATAGAGGCTGCCATTGATGCACAGATTAATAATATTCATACACAGGCTATAAAAGATGGCACAGTATCACCTAAGTCAAAACCTAGACCTCTAACTAATCGTGAGATAGATGAGATAATATTAGACTTAAGGGACACACTACCAGTGCTGAACATGCCATTAGGTGATGGTGATAAAAGTAAGATACTACTAGCTGCTGAAGATGCAGGGGAGTATAATATTAATACAGTATTGAATGTTGATACTACATCTGGTTTTACGTTTGAAGATACGCCTGCACTACGAGGAACTAGTAGGTTGTACAAGTTGGTTGAGAAATACACTAGTGGAGCCGTAATTCCAATTCACTTTATGGATGGATCTATTCAATCACGTGTATTGAGTGTGTTTAAAGCACTAGGAGTACATGATGCTAACTTATTCACATTGAAGGATGCAGTACCAGGTACTAAGGCCTATAACAAAGCTGTTATAGAATTGGCTAAATCTTACTCTCTTACTACTGAAGTATTGAATAGTGTGACTACATCACTGAATACATTGAGTACACCTGAGTTAGAGGCTCTGGACGATAATTACTTAAATGAGTTTGTTAAGAAAAAAATTACGAGTATTGTACATGCAGTTGCTAAAACTAATGCTGTTAATAGTACTAAGTTGCGTACTATTTTAGTAGATAGTATCCCTAAAATAATTATGACAATTAAAAATCAAGCTCCATTAATGCCAATTGTTACTGCTAATGAGGAGTTATATAGAGAGGCTGTAGCCGACGTATTACTACAAGTAGTGTATGAACTTCAAAGTGCACCTACTGTAAATGATATGTTTATAGCTGTTGTTGAGTTACAAAAAAGTAGTGAGGAAGGACGTGATGCATTATTTAATGGAGATGCACTCTATGTAGAACATGCTGCCTTAGAAGGCGCTGCTTATGTAGCAGAAAAGACAACATATACTAAACAGATTCCCATTGACAAATCTCCTACTCTAGCTTCATACCTAGGTACTTTTAAGGGGATTGTTTCAGAATGGTATTTAGCACATAGTGCTGATGAGCTTGGACGAACTATAAGTACTGTGGTTACACCACTGAAGCCAGCTGTAAAAACTAACACTACACAGGGTAGTATAAACATATACTCAACAGATAAGAATGGGTATGAAGGTTTAAGTAATTTAGTCGCTGGTCCAGTTGAGAGACTTGGTATAGTATATAAAACAGTTGAAGCTGCTTTCCAAGCAACTAAGGCTAAGTATCTCGGTGATGTAGCTGCTGCTGCTAGAATTATTGATGCTAGTACAGGTGCACAAGCTAAACAACTAGGTGATCCAAGCGGAATTATAAAGGTAGGTAGTAATACAAAGACGTTAAAAGATTGGGACAACGTGGCAACAAAAACAATGAAACTTATACTGAGTCATTACTATAATAATGATAATAAAGCTGCAGAATTATTGTTGTCAACAGGTAATTCTACCCTTACACATACACAAGATAAAGGTAAATGGGCTACCATATTTCCACAATTACTTATGGAGATTCGTAGTGAGTTACAAAACGATACTACCAAAAACAAACCTGTAGTAGACTACGTAGCTAAAGTAAGAGAAGTAAATAAAGGAACTACTGCTGACAAACATACAGAAAAAGAAGTGGCTAAGGCTAGTATGGCAAACAAGTACATAGGGTTTGGGAGTGCTAACAGCTCTACACATAGGTATGCAGGAGTATATGGAAATAACGCTAATAGGACAGACTATGTAGCTAATGATATTGTATGGGTATCAAGTAATGGAAGAAGAACTGGCAGGGTTAATCCGGTTCAATCTGGTAAACTAGTTAATGGGTATCAGATTCTTGATAATGCTATAGAAGCAGGTGCAACAATTGTAATGGATACTGAAGCACATTTAGCTAATAGTAGTACATACAACATAGGTGAGACGGCTTTAGCTGATTATATGGTTACTAAAGGGTATAGTAGGGTAACAGAGAATAAGGCTGGAGTATGGAGACCTAATAAAGATGCAGAATTATTGTTGTCAACAGGTAATGCTACAATTACACATACAAATGAGACTCCTATTCCTACAAGTAAGTACAGCGTACCTGAGAACATAACAGAGTTAAAGCCTAACGAGGTATTCGTATTTGGGTCTAACCAGCAAGGTCGCCACGGTAAGGGTGCCGCACTTACCGCTAAGCAGAAGTTTGGAGCTGAGCAAGGTAAAGGTGAGGGAGAGTTTGGTAATACGTATGCATTACCAACTAAATCTACACCAGATGTGACATTAACTATAGAGGAAGTTACTACAGGTGTAAACAAGTTTCTTGCACATGCTGCTAAGAATCTTGATAAGATGTACTTAGTTACTGCGATAGGTACTGGGTTAGCTGGTATGATGGCCGAGGATATTGCACCACTGTTTAAAGAGGCTGGTGACAATGTTAAGCTTCCTAAGGCCTGGGAAAATATTTCAATGGCTACTCCTACTGCAGGTACTCCTAATGACATAGCACCAATCCCATTCAAATTGAAGATAGCTGGTGATGAGATTAATCTAATGAGCGTAATAGGATTTCAAGACGGTAGATTGGCACAAGCAGATGCTAATGATATAATCTATATAAAGAAAGGGCTAACTGTAGAAGAAGTCCTTGAGTATCTTACAGGCGGAGACAGTAAGACTGCCATACAAAAGAAAGTAATTACAGAATATATGAAGGTACAAGGTATTGATCTAATAGCTACTATAGAGCGTATGACAGATGCCCAAGTGAAGAAGTTCATAGCAGCACATGAATATGTACATATACTGCAAAAAAGAGCTAATGGTGGTAACCTAAAAGATGCCTACTATGCTGATAATAAGCAAACACTGGCTGGAGATATGGCCGATACAGCTAATAGATTCTTGAGCGATAGTGCTATAAAGTTTGAAGCAGACGCTAATACCAGAGGACTAGAGCTTATAGGAATAGTTCCTATAAGAATAGAAGATGATATATCTCCATTGGATGTAGATAAGATGGCAGTAACGGACATAATTACTAATGAGTTACAGGGATCAACGCTTTATGCTGATGTAGTTAAAATCCTTGAGAGTGTAGTGGTCAATAAAATTAAATATGGCTTACGTACAATGCATTCTGATAGTAAGTATGGAAATCCATTTGTCACTGAGAAAGCTTATGAAATCAACAGTAAAGGGTATACCTACATAGGTGGAAACGAACAAGTGAGTGTTGCTTACTATAATTGGCTTAAGGATAATACTCTACCTGCACAGGCTGAGAAGTATAGACCACTCCTTGATAAAGCAAGAGTTGAAATTCTTAACAATTTAGAAGCCGTGCGTTCCGCCGCTAAGGAAGGAGGTATAGGATTCCACTACACTGGTACAGCCAAAACTGGAGTTAGTCACGTTAGTGCATTGATAGCTATAGCTAATGATGGTAAGGTAGATACTGATGGTAATGGGGTATTGGTGCAAGTACAAAAAGACTCTAATCCTACAATAGTGCCTGGTGAGACTACTACACCTGCTAAATCTACTAAAAAAAGTGGAGATACTAAGTACGAGTTATTCCCTGGTGTTTATGCTAACGAAGGGCAAGTAGCTGCGATAGATGTATTAACTGACTTTTTAAAGGGTAATGAGACAGAGTATGTGTTAAAAGGCAGAGGTGGTACTGGTAAGACAACTATTGTTAATAAGGTATTAGAGAATGTAGGGTTATTATACTCTGAGGTATACTTTACCACTATCACTCATAAAGCTAAGCAGGTAATAGAAGCGGCTAATAAGAATAGCAGGTATGCTAAAAGTCCATATGCTGTTACCCAGTCAAGCTTATTCAAGTTTGGCAAACCATTAAAGAATAAGATACAGATAGAGTCACCTAAGGTAATTGTAGTTGATGAGGCGTCTATGGTTAACGAAAAGATTATTCAAGATATCCTAGATACTGCTAAAGACATTAATGCTAAGGTACTATTTATGGGTGACAATGTACAGTTACAGCCTGTTACAGGTAGTATCCCTGGAGCTAGTAGCCCTATATTTGATAGTGAACTACATCCTAATGTGGTAGAACTAGAGGAGCGTATGCGTCAAGGAGAAGAGTCCCCAATACTACCTATTACAGATATGCTTGCTAACTTTGTGGAGGGTAATGGTGATGTATCATTTGATGGTGTGTCTCACGTTACTCCTAAAGGCACTGTTGAGTACATGGAATCTGGAGATGTAACAACATCAGAGTTTGTTAAAGACTTTAAGAAGGCTCCTAGAGAGACTAGATATATATGGTACAACAATGATTTACACAAAAATACTACTAAATTAGTTGAGCAGATTAGAGTAGGGTTGTATGGTAAGCGCGCTGAAATGAAATATGTTAAAGGTGAGCAGATAATACTAGGTGGTAACTATGGTAATAAAGGTAAGGGGGAATTCACCGCTTTTAATAGTGAAGAATTCACAGTTAGTAATGTAACTACTGCACATAGTGCGACTGTAAAGTATACTGAGTATATTAACGGGAAGTCTTTTAATAACCAGTATACATATAATAAGCCTGTGTATCATGTAGAGGCAACTAGTAACTCAAGCGGTAAGACTATTGTACTAGTATCTCCTCAGGAATCATTCGCTACAGCGACACAAGGCTTATCCAATACTATTAAAGAAGAGTTTGCACAGATTGCATATGCGTATGTAATTAGCTCACACAAAGCTCAAGGTAGTACATATAAGACTGTGTATACGGATGTAGCTAATATCTTAAGAGCCCCTGGGCAGAATTCTATTGATCAAGTTAAGAGTTTATACGTAGCTACATCTAGACCTACTGATAAGTTAGTACTAGTTAATGCTGGGGAGTTTATTACTAAAGAGTATGTATCAGCCATTGATACAGTACAGGATTCAGCTATAATAACACCAATTAAAAATAAGACAGTGTTAGATGGTTACTCCAAGCAGGCTTCTGAGGCTGTTAATAAGATACTAGATAGTACATGTAAAGGAAATTAATGAGCTGTGATCTAAAACAAACTACTATAACCAACTTAACTAAGGTGTTTATGCGAGATTTACGAGGTAGTGGATTAAGTCATGATGAACTAAAGGCTAAAGCATCTAGTGATGCTGTCGCTATAGTAGAGGCTCGCTATGCTAATGAGGTAGAAGAATTTGCTGCTGAGGCTGATGCTAGAGCAGCACTTCCTGGAGGTGTTGTTTTAGAGCTTAATGCAGAAAAGCCTACTGTTTACAGTCCTAGATCTAAATCACAAGTAAGACTTACAGTCACAGAAGTTAATAATAATAAAGTGTACGGGACTATTGGTAAAGGTACTACTGTGTTTAGTTATACACCAGGGTTACTAACGTTAAATCAGAAAGACGCACAGACAATTATTAACAAGTATACTGTAACACCTATAGCATCTGAGGCTATTAGTAGTAATGCTACTGATATTACTCCAGCGTCACCTAGTAAGCAATCAACTGTGGCTGTTAGTAAAGAAGTACAGCTGTTAAATGAGCAGTATCTTGCAAACCCAACTTCAGAGAATAAGACTAAGCTAATGAATGCAGAGATAGCACATGGGTACCGTAATACTAAAGGTGAGCTATTAGTCAAGTTTACTGCTCAGAAAGAACTAATTAAAAGTGCTGATATAACTACTGAAGTTACCGATGAAGGTTTTAATGAGCTATATGTTGATACTGATGGAACTATTAGTAAGAGTGCTAATTTAAACAAAGCCTTTATAGCTGCTGATAAGATTAATATGGGTGAAAATTTCGATGAAAGTCATAGTGAGGATTTGACTGCTTTATTAGCTAATATAGAAGCACTTGTATATGAGATCAATGATAAAGAAGTTAAGTTAAAACCTATAACACTTAAAGATGCTACTGATCCTACAGGTAATACAGGAGCTGCTGGTTCATGGAACCCTAATACAGATGTTATTGAATTGTATACGGATACTCATGGAGCTGGTGCAGACTTTAGAAACAACTTCTCAATGACAAACCAAGAGGTTTATGCTCATGAGATGATTCATGCTGTAATGGATTTTATCTTTAATAAAGATAACGCTAAAGTTGGTAAATCAACTACTATTACTTCACTTAAAAGTAGCCTTGAGTCACTGTTTGCGAAAGCATCTAAAGAGAGTACATGGAAGACACTACTACCTGGCATTGATGATAATGTAGTATACACAGAGCAACAGAAGTTACAAGCTCAAGTTAAATGGCAGTATATATTCCGTAATCCACATGGGTATGGACTACATGAGTTTATGGCTAGTATAATGACCAACTCTATGTTTAGAGAAGGTATGAAATCTATTGGTAGTTTATCAACAGTTATTGATACTGAAGATAATTTAGCAGATCAGATTAGAGCGTGGTTTAATAAAATATTTGAGAAACTATTTGGGTATATGACTAATAAGAGAGATAATACAATCACTAAAGAAGGCACTAGACTTATAATTGATCTAATGAGAGCTAATTACAATGCAGTTGAAAGAGTTAGTATGGTGCAGGTTATCAAGTCAGTTGATAATGTGTACGATTTAGCTGTTAATAAGATGGATGTGGCTAATGAGAGTTTTAAGAAGCTTACTGACCCATTTGTAAGAGTTATTGATTCTCTTGAAGATACAATTAATGGCAAGGCTAGTAAACACTTAAGTTTAGACATGTTAAAGGAGTTTACACTTCTAAGAGATGAGCTTGTCACAAAATTAACTAAGATTAATACTAGACCAGATAACTCAGGTTCTAGCTTTGTTAATGGGTTTAGACAGGTAATTAAAATGATCTATAAGCTAGGTGTATTTATTACTGCTATGCCTGCGTTGTTTAAGATGCGAAAGCTAGTTAAAGGCTCTAAGTATGATAAGAATGTTGGTAAGTATTTTACTAAGATAATCAATGACTTTTTAACTGCTATTGGATTAGCTGAAGAAAATGGCTTTAGAGTTATGTTACGTGACTTTATTGATAGACCAGGACTATATAACTTCTTAGCAGATTCATTGTTGAGACTAACCCATGCTGTTGATGTAGTAAGAGAGACTACATTTACGGCTGTAAAGGGTGAGTTACTAGGTGGTTATGAGGGAATTCATATGGATAATGATTTGCTCAATCTACGTAACAATGAGGCCCATCTAGACGTTATTCTACGAACAGACCTACAAGTACTAGGGTTAGATGCTGAAGGGCTCCTAGAGCTCCTACGTAACCCTGATGAGGTAAAGGCTAAGATAGCTGAGTTATCAGTAGGGTTGCATAAGCAAGTTATTAAGGGTGCTAAACAGTTGGCTAAGGGGATGGTTACTGGAGTTGGTGTTACAAGTAATGCTGAGAATGTTGCTAGAAGCTTTGGATTTGAATACCAGACCGCAGTAGATCCAGATATTATTATGCAGACAGATAAGCTAATAACATATTTGGCTTTGGATATTACAGCTGTAGAATCAAAGGCACAGATGGTATCGTTCTTAGATGGTTCAGAGTATAAGAATTATTCAAATACTATTTGGCGTAAGATTGCTAAGAAGAATGGTATTAAAGCACGCAGTGCTCTTACACAGGAGCAATATACTGAAGTAGTGACTAATGGTATGAACTTATTTCTTATGCGTGCTATAGGCCTTAATGCGGCTTCTAAAGAGGAAATGGCTGCTACTCCACATTTACGTATCAAGGGATATGTAAAAGATGTGTACAGAACTAAAGATACAATTGAAATGTTACCTATGTCTAAGATAAAAGAGCATGAGGCTAACGGGTATGTATTATTAACAAAGATGCCTAATGTAGTTATTACAACTGATGAATATGGTATGTTTGTGAATAAGATGCCTGCAATTAAGAGAGCTAATGGAACACTAGGGTTACAGGACAGTAAGGCTAGAGGTTTAACGTTGAGAGATTTAATCCATAGAGAGTCTAACGATGCAGATATAATGTGGGATGATACTAAGAAAAGACGTACATTTGAAAGTATTTTACCACAGATGGTAGCTCAGTATCATAAAAATCCAGAGTCAACGCCAATGTCACCAATGTATGATGCTAATGGTAGAATTGTAGACTTTAGATATAACATGAGTATTGCTGATAAGAAGAAATACTTAGACCTAGATACACGTGGTATTGATAACATGGCTAGATCATATAGTACTATGGGCACTGCAAAGACTACAGCGGCACATAACCATGAAGTAGTTGATCTTCTAGTAGATGATTACTTAAATAATTATACTGGAAATGAAGAGTCATACGTAGTTATTAAGCCATTAACTCTTACTGCCCTTGATTATGAGTTAGAAACTTATTCTACAGAAGCTATGACAGAGGCTGAAAAGTATAGCCACTATTGGGCTAGATTACCAAAGGATACAAAGGAGTATGCAACTAAGAAGTTTGCTGGTAAGCAGTTAATACTACGTAAAGAGTTTTTGACCATAGCTTTTGGTGATGATGATTTTAGTATTACACAATTAAAGATGTTTAATAAGACTAAGCCAAAGACTAAGATACTAATTCGTCAGATTGAGAGTGGTTGGCAAGATTTAATGCAGATTGCTAAAAGTAACATTGTTATTAAGACACCTGCTGTTTTCACTGGTAATATATGGTCAAACTTAAAGATATTAGTTTACGTAGGTGTTCATCCAATTAAAGGTGCTGAACTAATGTTATTGGCTTCAAAAGAGTTAAAGAGATATGAGACTGATAATGCTGAGTTGGGTAAGTTAAAGAGAGATCGTCTTAGTGGTATAAAAGATTTAGATGTTAGAATTACTGAGATAGAAGCTAAGATGAAAGAGAATTTAGTTTACCCTTTAATTACAGCAGGATTGTATCAGTCGATAGTAGAAGATGTTACTACTAGTACTAAGTTGAATACTGTTGGGCAATACTTTGATGATAAGCTTAATAAGTATGTGACTAATGACACTGCTAACTCAGTGATACAAATGCTATTCATGACTCAGAAGACTAAGCCTTATCAACAAATGTTAAAGCTGACACAAGTATCAGACTTCTACTTTAGATTTGCTCAGTACTATGATGCAATTGATAATAAAGGCCATAGCCCTGAGAGAGCACTACGAGATGCTATTGATAACTATATTAACTATGAAGTTCCATTAGAGAAACATGTAAGATATATGGATACTATTGGTTCATGGTTCTTTATAAAATACTTTGTTAAAGTACAGCGAGTTATAAAGAAGTTTGCCACTCAACACCCACTTAAGATGGCTACTGACTTAATGTTACAGCAATTCGCATGGGGTGATACTGAGGGAGTTGAGAATAGTTTCTGGGCAACTAAGATATGGAGTAAGATTCTACCATTTAATCAGTACAGTAACCTTAAACAAGTTATTGTGCCATCTGGAGCTGATTTAGTTCTATAAGAGTAGAAATACTCATGTAGAACTAGTTATATATAATTGCTCTAGACCCGTCACTCAAGAACTCAGTAGCTCCTATTAATTCAACCATAGCCCTCGAACAGGCTACATATGCTAGTAATAACTCTTCCTGGTGCTTCTTGATCATAACTTCTTTTGCATTCTTACCGCGTGCCTTCTCAAGCTTTATACTAATCAATGCCTTTGTTACAGCTACGCTAATGTCAGGTGCTAATTCCACTGAGGAAAACTCAAGCCCTTTAGATGAGTGCCCTGTAGATAGTGTGAGGTTACATGGATACTTATTACACTCTTTTGCATAGTCTGTTAGAATATTTAGTTCTGCAGCACCATGAGTGCTAATTACATTAAGAGCACGTTTTAACTCCTCATCATCCTTACTAGCTGCAACTAGATACTTACTTACTTTAGGGTACTGTCCCTGTAGGTATGGGTTTGATTCCCAATACTTACGTAGCTTTTCAATATGCTTGTAGGCAGCATTAGTAATTGGCTTACCATTGTCAATATTTACTAGTATTAGTGGTAGTTCTAGTAATGTTTCAATAGGACGTGTGGTATGAAATGGAATAGAGTTACTCATTAATTCAAACATCTTGATAACAAGGTATGAATTGTTACGGGCAATATACGCTTTAGATGTTATTAGCATTTCATCCTTAGCATAGTCACGACCTACAAACTCAAATGAAGAGTCTAAGTTATTCTGCATAAATGTTTGTATCTTAAGTGCGATAGGTGCAGATACTCTAAATGATTGAGTTAGTTTAGTAGTGATGCCTTCACCAGCCATTGCTTTAAATCCATTTATAGTTCCATTGAAAGAATATATATTTTGAAACTGATCACCAACTACTATTTTCTTTGGTGCTTGTATAAGTTTAAATATTTCTAGTGTAACTGCATTTATATCACCACCCTCATCTAGCATTAGTATAGAGACAGTTGGAGGTGGTATTGAACCAGTTGCAAGTAACACATGATAAAACTTTAAGTAGAAGTTATGAGGACATTGTATTTCACCAGTAGACATTAAGTCAAGGTGATCACATACATTATTAGCTGCATAAGATGTTATATTGATTGATTTAAAGTACTCCAATGGGTCAGTGTAGCTGGAGTTAAGAAAGTCATTTAAGACTGTTACTATTGAAGCCTTTTCTGCATATGAAGCTCTAGGCAGTCGGACATCACGAGGATTAAACCAGCCCACCTTTAACCCATACTGCCTTACAGTGCTTGCGTATGCTAAAGAGTGAGTTGTGGTGCATTTTACACCAGTCCCTTTAAACTTAGTAGTTGCTTCTTCAGCAATAGCTTTGTTGTACGCTAGATAGAGACCATTAGTTATGTTCAAGTCTTTGGCAATTTGAATTAGGGTGTGAGTCTTACCTGAACCAGCGCAGGCTGGTACTAGTACTAATGATACATCCTCTCGAAGTAGAGTATCTATAACGTGTTGTTGTTGCTTAGTTGAAGCCATATTAATCCTTTAAGTATAATAAGACTACCCTAAGGTAGCCCTATATAATTAACATTATTTAACAGATACTAACTGTGTTTAGTAAGATTTAATCTACTAAATAACCAGTCTACGTAGTACCCTTTTAAAATCTTCTCATTAGCACGAGAGATTCTACGGTGTAGTAATTCATACTGGCGTAGGATAGCATTACGTGACGTTAGTGGTGTAGGTGTAGTAGTAGTATCAGCGATACCACCGTCCGCAATGTCGTCATCTAAAATAACGTTAGTGTTCATTTTGTTCCTTAATTGCTGGACGTTCATCCAAGATTTTTTGTAATTTTACTTCAGGACCAGTCCAGTCTATAGGCTTTAACTGTTTACCAAGTTCGTCTTTAGGTCCACCAATTTTAGCCATGTTGCAGGTAGCCACAACATCGAAGCCTCTTTCAATCTGGTCTACTGATAAACGCATCTTAGCCAGCTTACCAATGTTAAACCATACACCATCAATAGCTTTATCAAATTCAGCTACTTCAGATGGCATTTTGAGATTACGTTGCTCCATACCTTGTCTAATTTGGTTGAGAAAGCTTAATGCAACCATACGTGCTGTTGCTTTATGAGCGTTTACATCCTCTGGGTTGTTGAATACTTCCTCAAAGCCTTCTAAGGCTTCTTCGATGATGTATGCAGTCTCTAAGAAGCTATCCATACCTTTACCAAGTAGGCCAGCTTCTTCATTGAACTTGTAGATATCTGATACTATTCGCATTTTTTAGCACTTAATGTATTAAACAACGATATTACTTGTGTAAGTGTTAATAGTTCTTGTGCATCATCTAAATCAATGTCACCAGTTAGAAGTTTATCTAATGTAGTGTGTATAATAAACTCTAACTTCTCTGTTATTGTACCTTCTAGTACTAGATCTTCTGATACAGTATCTATATGATTATCACTAGCCGCATCTGTGTTTAGGCGCTCAGTGTTGAATAGTTTTGATAGCAACTCTCTAAAGGCTACGTCTGATTTTGTTTGTGTTTCTTTGAATGCCATTATAGTCATTCTCCTTATTCAAATAGTCGATCAAACCTAGCAAATATATCACTAGGTTGTTGGGAAGCAGTAGTATTACCATTAGCAGTGCTAGTGGTAGGTGACTCACCTTCCAAGATTTGTAATTTAATTGGATACCATATAAGGTATAAGCTGATTAGTGTTGAACCGGCGGTAGCACTTACTACTCCTAGTATAGTCCCACCGAAAAATATGTTTAGTATGAACAGTAGACCTAAGTCTACAACTACATCTATATAATTTCCACGGTTCCACTTTATCCGTACTATAATAAACTGAAAGAGTACGGCTAGTCCTAGAAGTACTACCATTATTCCCATTAGTCTACCTTAGCAAAGAGTTTCTCTGCATACTCAGCGAAATCAGAACGTACAACTCTGTTGAGTGGTACTACATGTCTATTTATCTTATCGCCTGTTTTAGTTGCACAATCATGTAGGATCACACTTAAGCCATTAGTAAACTTAGTCATGTTAGGATTGTCAATTTGTTTGTTTGAACCGATTAGTATAACCTTACAGTTCTTACCTATACGTGTCAATGCTTTTTGTAGTGATGGTTTTGATGCATTCTGAACTTCATCATAGATGAATATTGCATCTTTGAATGTGCGTCCACGCATACCAAGTCCAGTCATTGGTGTTATATGATAATCTTTAACCATCTTTTCAATATGTTCTGCTACCTTATCCTCAAAATCTATACCAACTACTTTACCTGCTTTAGGGTCTTTAAAGCGGGCTCTAGCAATATAGTCTAGTGAGTCATAGAGTGGATGAAAGTAAATAGCATTCTTTTCTTCTGCGGTTCCTGGTAGAAATCCGACTTCCTCAATAGCCTCTACATCGTTGATTGATGATCTGACATAGATGATTGATGTGTATGGTGTTGTTTTGTCTTTTATGAGCTGTATGGCACTTGATAAACTTACTAAAGTTTTACCTGAACCAGCCAAGGCTTCACAAACTACTAAATCAATTGAAGGATCTAGTATTACTTTTGTGAGTAGAAGTTGATCAGCACCTTGTGGATTAACATCTTGTTTTCTAAGGCGGTCTTCAGTTTCTTTACCTAGAATAGTTATAGTTTCATTGTCTATAGTAGCTAGTTTGATATGGTCACTATCTGGCGTTGTAAACTTGTAGTTATAGTGTTCAATCAAATGGGACGGGTCAATGTCAATAATGCTTTTACCATGGAGAGCACGAAATGTTGCATCATCAACTTCTAGTGTACGTGTAAATTCATAGTCTACCTTGTCTACTACTTTAAAGTCAGTAACTTTTAGACCAACAGCTAGCCCTCTGAATCTTACCATGGCGTCATTAGACATTACTATGGTTTCTCCGCCCAAAATACCACTAGTGGCAACTGCCAGTATTTTTTGATCATTTTTACTATCTGAAGATGTGTCAATGTTATAGTGTAGTAAGCTGACTACTTTAATAGCAATACCTTCTAAAGCTAATGTAGTAACTGTGCCTAATTTTGATGTTACTGTTTCCACTACAGTAGCTTTTGCTAGCAATCTGCTAATAGCTCTAGATTGAAAGGCCAGCTCATTGAGTCCACTTTTCTTCGAGTCTAACTCTTCCAGTACTGTCTCTGGCAAGACTATTGTAACATCTTCTCGCCTTCCTAGTATTAGTAAATTATTATGGTCTAATAATAATATATTTGTATCTAACAATAAGTTATACATTATACTCCTTTTAAGTATCTAAACAAAGTATATCTTCACTAAATAGTTCAGTATTTCCACTACTAAGTAATGGTGCTCCTGTGTATTTAAATTCCTTATACTTAGTTAATATTTCTTTTTCTTTAGCTCGGCACTCACTTCCGACTTCATAGTACCATACTTTTATAACTTTTAATTGGGTAAACAATCTTAAACTAAAATTAATTAAGTACGTGTCATTATTTTCCCTTTTTACTTGCAACAATAGCTTCTAAGCCTTCAATATCACCTAGTTCACGAGCTTTCCAGCGAGCTAAAAGCTCTGCTTTGCCCATCCATAGGTCTTTACCTGCTATTACTAATTCCATCTCATGTGTAGTTAAAAACCCATCATAGATTTCTGCAAATGCTTTGTTAAGTTCTGCATCAGTAAAGTCCATCTGGGCCTTCATTTCGTGCCCTTTACCTTGTGCTCCGCCACTGTAGTTGTGAATCATAAATTGAACATAATCAGCTACTTCAATTGTAGCACAACTCATAGTGATTATAGTTGCCACTGATGCCACAGTACCTGATAGTTTAGCGTTAACTGCTGCTTTAGTATTACGCAAAGCGTCTACTATCATAAATCCTGAGTCAACATATCCTCCACCATTATTAATAATTAAATTACATGTATCACCTTCGTAAGCAGTGCGTAGTGTGTGACATAGTTTATTGTATTCACTTGGAGCTTCAATTTGGTCTGTTAGATATACATCTGTATGACGACCAGTGGTAATAATAGGGACGTAATCATCCCAGACAGACATCTTTGGAGGTAATTGTGGTACTTGCATTTCAAACATATAGTTCCTTTAAAGTTGTGATGGTGTGCCATAGACTCCAGTTAGTTGTGCAATACGCTCTTGGCATACGTGTATAATTTTTTGGTAGTCTAGTTTGCGAGAGTCCCCTTCTTTTGTGCGTAGAACTCTTTTTATGATATCTGCATCCCAAGGATTTAAAGAGTATTCTCTCCAAATATCCCAAGGCTGTATTCTGTGTGTTGAGTAGTCAGATGCTCCAACGTGCATTTGTTTGTGTACTGGTATGTCATTCAATAGCTTCGCCATTAGAGTCAACCTTTCTAAATATTATACCAACTGGTTTAAGTGGGATACCATCAGCAGAGTATGTTTCAAACTCAACCTTTAACCACTTACCAATATAGCTATCAGCATTAGCTGCCATATCAAGACGTTGCTCATTAGTACCTATAAGTTTAACCTTGAATTGTTTTAGCATAGTGTTTAGACCTGCAGTAGGTTTACCAGGAATTGGTATCCAAGAGCCATCTACAGAACATCTGAAAACAGCATGGCCGTTCTTGTCTATGTCATAACCTATAACCTCAAACTCAAGATCAATAGGCATTTTGTACTTGAACACATCAAGACTTCTAGTGTTGTACTTGTATAGGCCAGTACGGTTACGTACTATTAAGCCCTCATAACCAACGGCTACAACATCATCATGTTGTTGAACTACATCGTCTTCATCTTCTGCTATACCTACATTGATAGTTACTATAGTTTTTAACTTAAGTTCTGCAACTGATGGGTATAGTATTTTACAACGCTGTTCATAAGAGCCTTCAGCTGTTGGAAAGTCAAATATATGAAATACTAGAGATGGTGTAAGTTCATTTGGTTTAAGAGTAGCAGCCATAATGTCTTGTAAGTGCTGACCATGGCAGTACATCTCACCATTGATTGAGTGGCCATCTAAATGTTTAAGAAGCTTAATGGCTTCCTCACGTTGATGGGCTGGGACAGGATACTCTTCACCACCACGAGATAGAAGTTTAAGTTCACCTTCTACTAGACGATACTCACAGTTTACACCGTTGAGTTTTACACTAGTGAAACATGGATACTTGACTTTCTTCTTGTGGTCATGAAAGTTACTTACTTTCATTGGCAGCATAGCTGTAACAGGTGCGGTAGGAGAGGTAGAATAGTTAGTTTTACACTTCTTAGTCCATACAGCATTTGCTTCAATAGTCGCTTGTTGCTGTGCTGATGTTTCGTTAGCCTTACCTATATTCTTTGGTGTGCATACAGTAGTTTTACTCTGTATCTTACCATTTAATTGCCCCCATTCTACCGTATACTTATCATCAATAATAGTGATGTCAAATATTTGAATGGCTCCACTGGTAGCAGTTTTGAATAGTCTAGTTAATATCATTGGAATCCTTTTTGCGTACTTCAATTAGAAGTATTGATTGGTATGGTATGAAGATAATAATATCAGGAAAGCCAACTTCAGTACAGGTTATACCTGCACTTTCATACTCAACGTCAATAGAACGAACTACATCAATAGGTTTATGAGAATTGAGGTGAATTATGTATGAGTTTACTATCATGTCTGTACTTTGAATGAGGCCCAATCATCTTCTGAAATGGCTTTGTTCAAAGAGCCTAGTAGGTAATTAACCCCATCGGCTTCATTAAGAGCTACTTGTAGATTACCAATATTTGTATATTTAGTAGCCCATGCACATGGGTTCATCTTTACTTCATCTACTACTAGATTTAAACCGATTGCTGTAGCTGCTTTGTATAAGTTATAACGTGCATACTCTTTAAGAATATTAGCATTTAACCCCAATAACTTAGCATCACCATCAAATAAGTAGTCAATCCAAATCATATCAGCTTCTAATGCTGTACGATACATTGCACGGATTTCTTCTTTATTTGTTTCAAATATATGTCTCCACTCATCGTCTTTCTTTAGTCTATTGATTAAGTATTGAGTCATAACTTTGTGTTCTTGTTCATCTATACTAATTTTAGATAAGGCTTTACAACTACTTTCCATCATTCCATTTTCTGCAAAAGCAAAGGTAGTAATGAATGAAGTTTGAAATAAACCAGCTTCCAAAATGTTTAAGGCATAAAGGGATAGTACTAAAGACTTTTTATGTGCTTCTAAATTGTAGTCTAATGTTGATAGTTCTCTCATGGCATTAAGCTTAACTGTATCATTGAACTTAGAGATAATCATAGTAGCACGATCTAAGATATGTGGATTGATGATGATGTCGTCAAATATCTTTGTAGCATTAACAGGTAACGCCTTGATAATCTCAGCGTACGCATTTGAGTGAATATCTTCAAAGAACCCGTGTACAGTCCACCATGACTCTAAATGTGGGTTAGTAGTTATAGGTTTGAAGACTTCTAATACAGTACGGGTTGCAATTGAATCTAGTACTGTTTGGAACTTTAAGTTCTTTAAGAAAAGTTCTTGTAGTCCCTTTGGCATAGCATCAAAATCTTTAGCATCTTGATTGTAGCTAAAGTCATTTTTAAACCACATAAGACCTAAGGCCTTATCAGTACGCTTTTGTATCCACTGCTCTATATTGAGGTCTAGACGGGCTACGTTACGACCAGAGCCAAAGAATAATGGCTCTTTAGTGAAGTCTATGTTTTCTGTTGTAAATATACTCATACCGCGCATCCTTCTCCACCGCATGATGTAGGCGTATCATCATCAGCTGATTTTGTATTGTTATAATATAATGTTTTAATACCATAATACTTAGCAAAGTATAGATCAGCGATTAGATCCTTTTGTGGGATTTTATCTTCTGGGTATAGTTCTGGATTGTAGAATGTATTAGCACTGGTTGATTGGTCGATCCACTTTTGAGTAACAGCAACTTGGCGTAAGAAGTCTTTGGTAATTGGTCTATCAAATGAACAATCGTAGTTCTGTGATAGTTTTATTGCCTCAGGAGCTACTTGCAACATTGTATTGGTCTTACTACCTTTTATGGTAAGAAGATTGCGGATTGGATCCAAGCTACTAGTTTGATTACCTACAATAGAGCTAGACTCAGATGGTGGCACCATTGAAAGTGCTGCATTGGCTAAGCCATGTGTTACTATTGATGTACGTAGAGATTCCCAATCTAGGGAAGTTGTAAACGGTACAAGTTCATCAACAGTTTTCTTATAGCGATCTATCGGTAAGATCCCTAATGAATAAGTAGTCTTGTGAAATAGTGGTATAGGACCGAACTCTTTAGCTACATTGTTAGAAGCTGTTAGTAGGCCAAATTGGAAATGTTCCATCCATGTGTCGTGTAATTTAAGAGCAGCTGGAGAGCCGTAACGTACACCATTCTTAGCTAGATAGTAGGCGTGATTACTCATACCAATACCTAAGCTAGCATATTGATCTACGAACGCGTTAGCTGCAGCTGTAGGATGATTTTGACGCGTGATAATGTTGTTCAATCCACGAACTACTACATCAGTTAAATCTGGTAAGTCTTCTAATGATACATCAGCTTGATTAATGTTTGTAAGAATACATACACCAATATCAGGTTCTAATGATAGAGTGCTTATAGGCTTAGTAGGTGATAAGAATTCTACACAGATATTACTTTGTGTAATTGGTTCTGTATATGAGCAATTGGTATTAGCTTCATCAATGTTGAGGACATAGAATACACCATTCTCAAAGCGTTCAGTTGTGAATATGTCAAGTAGATCACGTGCTGGTATCTGTGACGAGTATAGACCAGCTGCCTCTAGTTTTTCATACAAGGCAGTAAACTCAGCTACTTTGTTACTATTGAACAAAGTTATTAGTTCCTGGTGTTGACGTGGACTAAATAGGGAAATTAACGTACCAGCTTTAGCTCTGTCATAGACAAGTTGATTGAATTTAATCCCATGTTTTAGATCATTTATTCTTTTTACAACTTCAGTACGAGGTGACTTAATTGCTAGAATAGTTTCAATCTCAGGATCAAAGAAGTTTATATACGTAACTGCTTGACCGCGTCTCCCCATTTGAGTGGATGTTTGTATATCAGCATCAATAGCACGCATCAGTGGTATTTTACCTGAATGACGTATGGCACCACCTTTTACAGGATCGTTGATAGAGGCAACACTTGATATGTCAATTCCAATTCCAGCTCCAGCAACTGTATGCTTTATAATAGCAGATTTACCTGCTGTCCAAGAATCAATTGAGTCACCTATGTTTATAGTTATGCAGGAGGCGTAGTCACAACTAGGAGTTCGTAGGGCTTTCATCATTGGAGTTGGTAGACTTATTTTAAATGTTGACAGAGCGTTATACACTTTTGTAATGTAGATATTACGGTTTTTGTAGTCTCTAAACATATCCATAGCAATAGCCATAAACATGTGTTGTGGTGATTCTATACACCGTCCATTATCAAATATAGCATATTTGTCTAGGAGTTGATCTAATCCAGCATGTGAAAATAGTAAGTCACGTGAGTGGTCTATAATAGTTTCAAAATAGATAAACTCTTCTTCTGAGAAGTCTTGGTAGAGCTCTTTTCTGTATAGACCACTTAAGCAGTTAATTTTAACAGCATCTCTGAATACAATCGGATCTACAGCATTGAATGCGTTAGAGTACACTTCTTGTAACAGTAGATTTGCTGCAACATAGGAATAGTTAGGAGAACGTAAAGTTATCATGTCCTTTGCTGTTTTTATCATAACCTTGTGGATTATACTTGTAGGTATGCCATCGTAGAAATGCAATTTAGCAGCTAATGCTATTTCTGATACAGAAACTCCTGATAGGCCTTCTACAGCCCATTCTAGTGAGTTATGCACTTTATCTATATCTAGGGGCTCTAGTACACCATTTCGTTTTGTTACATGTATCATATAGTTCCTTTAGTATTAACTAAGCTTTATCAGCTTCAACTAGTTCAGTACGCACTGCTGTGACACACTTTTTAATATCCCCTAGAAGTTTACGGATACGTCCACTTTCAGCCTTAGTAGGTTTGTTGTAGTATGCTTCCATACGGTTTGATACATCGTTGATTAGAGCTCTCATGTGTGTAAATTCGTTCATATATGAATCCTTATTTTGTGTGTTGTGTATTGTAGTGAAAATAAAGAGCGTACATCAGTAGTGTATTACTTCTGAGTAGAGGCCCGATGTGTAATGTAGTATAAGGCTATTTACCGTGATGTACTACAATGGCAGGCTTATCCATTAGAGTCTCACTCTCCATGGAATAAGCCATGATATCCTAGTTTGCTGGTGATAAGTGTCACTGTTACTCTCAGTCTCCAGCCACCTGTAGTATTATAGTCTTAGCATGACTTTACTGTAGCAACCCATCAAACTACAGTCTATATTTATATATTGGATACCAACTCTTTTAAGGTCATACATGGCTTGGACCACTAGTCTTATATACTTGTCAGTTACATCTGGATCTGTCTTCATTAGATCTGTTACTATTGTTTGTAGCATTAGTATTGCTTAATGCTATCTAAGTAATATGTTTTAACAATGTTTGTCACATACTTTTTTAACTTATCAAACTCTACATTAGCTGCACTAATAGTATGGATTTCTTCTTTGACTACGTCATTGAGTACCCACCTTATTACTTCACCTATATGCTTTACTTCAGTAGCGTTAGTCTCACTAATAGCTTGATTAAGTCTCCACTCAGGTGTTATTTGAGAAGCTATTAAGTCAAGCTTAATCATTTCTTCTGAGGATAAAGGATCTTGTGTTTGAGGTGTTTTAGGCTTGCCACCATGGAGTAGGCCCTTAGCTTTTAGACGATAAGTTGGATGATCACCGTGTGAAAGGCAGTATAAGTATACACCTTCACCTACATTATCTGGTTTGTTATGGTAGGTGGCGATAGGAGATGCTGCCTCTACTGTAGCTACTAACTCTTCAAGTTTAGTTACACATTGATCAGGATTGTTAAAGTCTAATACAATTGTGTAGTTTCTAAACGTAGTCATGTTATAGATTGACACAAGTTTATCCTGTAAACTCATAGTTGATACAAGGCGAAATGAGTCGTCACTGTTATCAACGACACGTGCATACTTAAATATATATGCACCCTTTGGTGTACCTGAACAAGCAGCATTACCTTTTTGAATATTTTCCCCAGCCCACTCACAGTCAATGACTAATGTATGGGTCTGCAAATTCAGTGTGTGTAAGTTTACAAGTGCTGTTATGATGTGAATCCAGCTGCTTTCTGTTTTAGAGACAAAAGCTGCCATACCGTTTTGATCACCTAATATAGTTCGGATGTGATTACGTCCTTGTACCCATAACTCACCGTTAGTGTAACATACAGCCATATTCTCACCATGGAGCTTCTCAGTTCCAGTGAATGTAAGAATAGGTAGTGTTACCTGGTATTCATTTAGTAAGATAATCTGCTCTTCTGTTGGAGGTAGTCCTAGCTCTGGATTATAACCAGCATATGCGTGTCTACCATGTTTGTCAGTATTACGTAGTACTTCACCATATAAATTAGAAAATGATTTAGTTTCTCCAAAATGGAGATGTCTACGCAAGCTCATTACTTAGCGCCTGGAAAGCCCGTTGCTTTCTTAGCTCCTGGGAAGCCTGCAGCTTTTATTGGTGCAGAACCTTTTGTAGCTGAATCAGATTGTTGTTTCTTTTTCCAAGCAGCTACTGATTCTGCAGTTAAGCCATCCTCATAACGTACTTCTGTTGCAACTGCAGTATCTTTTTCAAGACGAGTACCAATATCTTTGTTTGTAATCATCTCAGAACCTGATGCACCATCAGACTGACGGTAGAAGCGACGAACTGATGTATCTTCTTGAATATCACCCTTATACATTCTGTAGCCAAATTGTATCCATACTTTAACAGGTACATTAGTTAATTCAGGAATACAGTTTAACTCTTTTGCACCCTTTTTAAATGTGACTGTTGTAGGTTCTGGGTCTGATAACTCATCTTCACCAACTACGGTTGCTAGAGCTTCTAAGATCTTATACCCAAATGTTGGTTGACCATTAGTTCCTAGGATATTGTTATTGTAAGCCATTAACTTGTCAAAGAAGTAGTTTACACTTACTGCTCCGTTAGTTGTGTTTACCACTTCTACATGCTTAAGTGTTACATCGTAAATACCTGATTTAGTAATGTATCCGCTTTCACCTTCTTGTTGTACGTCGTCTTTGTTAATTATCATAAATGCCATTGTTTTTCCTTGTTATTTAATGTTATAGTAGAAAGCTTGTAGCTTCTACTTTTGAGGCTGTCAACTTTGCAATATGCTCGTTGATATCATAGTGTGTACTATCTACAGAGTCTTCAAGACCAAGTAGTGTTGTTCGGCATGGAAATTTCATCGACTTCTGGTGTACTACATATGATGATGATTTCTTTTCAATAAACACAGCATCATTAGTGATACTTAACCACGACCCTGATTTACCAAATTGCCCTGTTGCTGGGATTATGTGTCTAGCTGTGTCAGCATCAAATACTGTATGGGCTACAATTACAACGTTAATACCATTAGCAATTAGTACATCTTCCACATAGGCATTAAGATTTAAGGTATCTCTGTTGTTATTTTTGTGAACATCAAACCCCTTATAGTTATTATCATTAAAAGCACTCATTGCAGTGTAGAACTGTGTAACTGTGTCAATTACTACTGTTGCTGGCAGTTTCTTAAACTTATCTTGGTATACACCGAGTTTCTCGTTTATCTGACTAATTAGTGCATCTATACCATGAAATTCAGTTACATTAATGTGTGGTACTGCAAAACCATATTCCTTTCTATCCATATTTATTACTAGAGCATCTGTTATCGTAGATACTAAAGTAGATTTACCTGTATTTTCAAATCCTGAAACTAATAATTTTATAGCCATTGATTCTCCTTATTGTGGTAACTAGCCACGTAATTGATTTGATAGTTTAGTGACATTCTCTGGTCATTGTCATGCTAACTGAACATACAGTTTCGTGTAATATCTATATAGCCATTAGTAGGCTTAACAAGTACTACTTCTAGTGTATGTCCACACCAGGTTGAACGCCTAGAATCGTTTGTATGATAATCACCACCACCTGCTGAGGATGTTTCAGAGTTACATAATAATGGAATTGGATGGATTAGCCATTCATTATAGCTTTGACTTAATGCCATTATTACTTTTAAAGTATTCATGTCTATGAATGTCTTATTTGTGTGGTTAAGTATGTAATAGCCTGCATTTAGTTTGTTAAGAGCTAGCTTCTTAGACACAGCTAATTCTATATCTACTGAAGCTGTATCCCAGCTTAGGCTGGTCACACCTTCATCAGCTTTGTGGTAATCACATAACCATGTGACTTTTGCAGGCTTATTACGGAGTAGTGCCATAATGCTAGTGCAGTAGGTATTCTCCATGAAGCTGTGCTCCATTAACTTAGCACCATTACCAGTAGAGTGTACATCATACATTCTAGGTTTGTCAGTGGTTAAAACTGCTTGATAATACGCACCCATTATTCTGGTCTTGGTACATCGTTTTTCTTCATTCTATAATCACACATAAGTAGATACTGTATGTCTTCGTAGTCATTAAAGCACTGAACGGAGTCTGCTATTAAGTTTAAGATGCCATGAATAAATTCATAAGCATTATCATCAAATGGTAATAAGAATCTTTCAGTTCTTACACCAATAGTCTTAGTTGGCTGTACTGCGTAGCATAGTTCAACTTGAGATATCTTAATACCTTTTTGATGTAGAATATAAGCGTAGGTGTATGCCTGTAATTTGTAAGCATAGGAGAAGTTTGTTGGCTTAGTACTTGCAGTCTTGTAATCACGTACAGTAAGACACCCAATAGAATTCTCCAGGGTGTCGTTAGGTGCTGTTGATGTTATTGCATCATATGTTCCACCAACGAAGATACCTGGTCTGAGTTCATGCAATATAAAGTTCTCAGTAGCTACTGTATGTGCTGGTAACACGTAGTCTTTTATGAGTGCTTCTGCCATTGGCTTCCACAATGAGTGGATCTTACTAATATCATATTCCTCATTGTTACTGTGTGAGTCGATATACAGCTCCACTGCTTCTTGCAATGCATCACTATCGTGCTTAGTGCCACTCATCTTAGCATTAGCTATTATTTCAGCACAATGGTGTACAACGGTTCCTAGTACAGTACTGGTAGTACCAGTGAACTTTTTAGGTCTTCCTAGTAAATTTTCATAATACCAGTTAGTCTTATCTGAAAAGAACTTCTCCACACTTGATGGTGATATCTTGAAATCTCCTGGTCTTAATAAGTCCATACCTGTATAGTAGTTTCCTACTGTGTAGTCTACTTCTTTCATTGTGTCTCCTCTTGGTTGATATTAAATATACTAGTTAACGTATCTTCAATTATGGTTAGTATATAGTAATAGTATAGCCCAATATGTGAAAGTATGTTATCCATTTTTAATCTCTCTTATATAAATTTCAACCCTAGGGTTGTCTTTGTCTTGTGTGCCTACATAGAACGCTTCTTTAATACAGTACAGGACATTATCATTTTTAACAGTTCCTGCCTTCTGAGCAGCATCTAAGAAGTACTTAGACATTAGTGCTCCTACATTTAGTAGGTCACTTACCTTGCTCTTGTAGTAGTAGACGTATGCAACTTCGTACTTGCCTTTAAGTGTAAATCCAGATGCTATGAGCTTTGGTACAATTAAGTCACTGTATCTCTGCTTAACATCATTCTGAATATAGTAATGAGCAGTACGCAACCAATTCATACCAACAAGGAATGTCTTAGGTTTCTTAGACTTGAAAGTTTGAGTGTAGTAACATGGAACACTGATGTGCAAATGTACTATATCTCGTCCAGGAGCCTTAGCAATGTCATACACTTGTAAGGTATCGTCTAAAGTCTCTTCGATGCTTGTACCAGTCTTAACGGCTATCTTAGAGTCCATCAGTGTAGTACATATGCCACTGGCGTATTAGTGTAACACATAGTACAAGATTCACATGACTTCTGCCCAGAATGAGCTGTTACTGGGCATATGTAGATACCACGTTTAGTGGCTTCTGGTATATCAGTTATGTTAATTACGTAGGAGTTTACTCCAGGCCGTTCCAGCTTTGATAAGCCTATGTTGTCTGCTGAGTATCTAACAGCTACATTAGGTAGCTCTTTAATGCGCTGTATGATAGAATGTATAGCAGGTATCTTAAAAGATCGCGTTGGTAACCAATGAGTCACGTTTGGTGTAAAGCTAATTACTTGTAATACTTTAGTGGCTAACTCAGGAGTTTCTAGATCGCCAGAGTCAAACCAACGAAAGTAGTCAAACTTACTTATTTTAGCAACCATACGGTCGGTCCAATCGGCTTTATGGTAATCTTCGTGATTAGTCTGCCTTGCAGCTTTAACCACAGGAAATCTATACATTCCTTTAGTAGCGTAGCAGTTTTGACATACTTCTACTACAGTTCCATCAGAGGTTTTACTTCCAGGGCAAGATTTTCGTGCTTCTAAACTCCAACATCCTACACGTTTTCCTATAATCTTCATCTTTGATGGCTTACTTATTTTTATCACTTAATACCCTTAATGTATAAATACCTTTCATTAGTTTATCTCTAGTGGTACCAAGGTTTTCACGTAAAAATATATTACGGTACTTACCTGTAGTAGCACTGTAGTTCCATGCTTTGTGTAATACGATACCAGTAGGTGTCTTGGATACTATTGGTGTATCATAACTAAATAGTGTAGATGTTTCACCATCGTGAACAATAATTTGGTTTACTTTTAATGTCTCAATTTTTACCATAATGTTTATCCTCCGTTTTATCCCAGTAGGCCAAACAGACGCTATCAGTTTCCATATAGCCTTGTGTGCTAAAGAAGAACATACGAATCTCTTCTAGCTCTTCTTGTGTTAAGTCTTCTAACTTCTTCTTAATGTTATACATTATTATCCTTTAAATTCATCTACTAGATACTTCACTAAACGATCTACGTCGTTAATAGTAAAGCACCCATACATGTATTGTTTGTTGCTGAGAATACTTTGAAAGGTTACTTCTCTCAGCTATAAGTTTAACCAGGTAGTTTCTTTCTGCTTTACGTAACTAACAAATGATGGTGTAACAGTTTATATTTAGGGTCAATCATGATACAATGGACGACCACATAGAGCCCTACTAATAGAACTCTAGTGATTGTCTATATGGCAGTTAGTACTGTAGACTGTAATCTGCTAAGTGGCATACTATGATCCCAGAAGTTATTTATACTATAAACTAGGTCTGTAATATAGTCCTTAGAAGCACCTAATTCCTTTGCTAAAGAGATAGCACCTAAGAGTCGGTTAGTACCAACTCCAGGAGGTGACTCATATGCAAAGTTAAATGTTTGCATTGGAGATGCTAATTGAGATACAGCACTACCAGAGGAGATAATTGCTTGTCGCTTATCTTCGATAGCTGCAGCCTGCATTTGAGCAATTTTAAGGTACATAGAAGGGTCTAATGGCATCTTGTCTATAGTAGAATATACATTTCTGTTTGCGTAGCTGTAGTACACCTGTGAGCGTCCTAGCGAGTCTACTTTAAGTCCAAATTGATTTCCTATAGCACGTATAAATGGCTTCCATAATTCTTCAGATACCTGTACTGAACGTGACAGTTCTATGAAGATTCTGTACTTATACGCATTATCAGGATTGGAAGTTCTAGCAATGTGATGGTTTGTTGTATGAAGCACTTTATGCATTTCCTGATCAGTTAATGAGGTTGTATCAATATCTAAGCAGACCCAGGAGATATCAGGGAATAAGTTACTCTTACCACGTATTAGCCCATATGCATGTGGATGTTTTGTAGTGTCATATATAGCACCTTCGAGTGCAGACTTATATCTAAATGGTGTGAAGCCATAATCACCTGAGAGAATGTTTGCTAAAGCACTGAAGGATTGTTTACTATAAGAGAATCCATAGACAGCATTCCAGCTTACCTGAGCTTTTAAATTACTTATTATATCATGTGACTTATTTAATGTGATGGCTTGCTGAAGGGCGGAATTATCTACAGGTATAAAAGATATTCCATGACGCGCATAGTGTGTAGTGGGAGTACCATCCATATAAGCTCCTATTGATTATGCTAATTCATCTTTGTCATATGCAACTATTCCAGCATCTAGAAAGAAGTGAATGTATTTGTCTGAGACAACATACTTACTATCATCAGCACTATTAGCTAAATCAACTAATTCTATTAGTTTACGTTCTGATCCAGCACCTTGTATAAATCCAGCCTTTCGTAGTTGATGGATACTCATTGAAGCGAAGCCACCTTGCTGTATGCTATGCATATAGTTAATAAATAACTCATATGGTTCTTTATTTAATTCAACTTCAAAACTATCTAGATCATCAACAAAGAGCTCTATAAAGTTTATAGCTTCTATGAAGTTAGGTCCAGTCATTACTGTAGAGCCTTCTAAGATAGCAAGAGCACCTGCAATCTTTAAGGCCGCCCATTGTCTATGCTGACGATGAAGTTTGGCTAGAGGAGCTAATGAAGATATCTTATTAGATAAGATTTCATTGTAGTTCTTGTAATCCGAGAATAGATCTTCAACGTCGGTAGTAACTGTTAAGTCATCATGTGATGTTGTATGAACCAGTGATGTGAACCATGGTGTGAATGTACTAGCAACTTCCTTTACACGGATTGCTTCATCTCTGTCATATAGACGAGATTCTTCAATGGACGTGAATTGAGGGTCTTTAGCATCTTCTTTTGAGAAGCAGACTATTGAACGTCGTGCTAGTTTTGAGCTAGCCTCATCTAAGAACTTTTTCTTAACAGCTTCGTTGTAGATAAAGCCATATGAGCTACCAAATAAAAGAGCACTAACTGGTAGATTGTGAACTGCTTCACCCTGACTCTCATCAGATTTTAAAGCTTTAACTGGTAGGCTACCGGCATCGTATAGAATAGATAGCGCTGTAAGAAGCTCCATCAAATCTTTAGATGAAGCTAGCTCTGATGAGAGCTCATCAACATATAAAGTACCAGCACCTAGTTCACCAGACTCTAAACCATTTAAGTGCTTAATCCAACCTGGAAGGGTTGAGATAGCAACTACTAAATCTCGTGGTTTAGAATAGAAATCTTTCCATTTTGTAACTGGTTTCCCAGCATCCTCAGCAGCTTGCACTGCCATTAGTTTTGCATGGGCTATTCGATCTACATCAATTAGTTTGAGAGCTGGTGTTAGTATGCTTTTTATAGCACTTAATGACCTTCCTTTACCTGAACCACTACCACCAATTAGTATGCTGATAGTGTTTATTGGTATAGATATTCCATGCCAGTTTATATTCTTTCTTAAGTGACCTGCAAATGTAACTAGTTCACTTGCTGTCATTAAAGCTCTCATTTTAGGCTCAATATTACGTGATACTACCTTTTCAGCTGCCTCAAATACTTTTGGTAACTTAGGGTCTAAGCCTCCGGCAGCCTTTAGAGACTCTTCATACATAGTATGTTGCATATGTGTTCCTTTAGTTTGATTGCTGATTACGTACTAACGCTTGACTAACTGTATTTCTAGATATTTCACCATACTCTTTGTGTAGTGTAATGGATTTCATTGATTGTTTGCTACGGTAGCCTTGGCCTGTGTGCCATGCGTCTTTAGCTGTTAGGGTATTGAATGTTTCAACAACGCAGTTAGTAAATTCCTTCACTTGCTGGTGATGCACGTGACCTAAATAAAAGTAACGGTGTTCAGAAGCTGACCATTGATTCTTACAGTCTACTGACATAATCTCACCTAGTTTCTCCGCTTTAACAGTGTGACCATGCGTTATTCCAATTAGGTTTTTACCAAATACATGGTACATAAACATTGATGGAGTATCGTGAACAATAACTCTAGGATCATTACGAAACCAAGCTTTAACAAAGCTAGTTACGTAGAGGCTTGAGTGGGCATTGTGATTACCAATTGCTGAACGCCAATGGACTACGTTATGTTTCTGTAGAGCTTTTTCAATAAGGGAGACAGCTATATCTAGACCAGCTTGAATAATCTTAGCAAATCTACTATCAACATCAACACGAGTACCTTTGGTAGTTGTGTTGTCTTGTGAGTCCATATGATAGAAGTCCCCTGTATCAATGATAAAGGCTTCCTCTGATGGATGGGCTTGCTCTACTAAGAGATCAATAGCTGATAACAAGTCTGCAACACAGATGGTTGTATCATAGTCCTCACCAGACTCGCGTCCCCAACTTAGAAGTCCTATATGGGCATCTCCAATAGCATAGATACTCATTGTCTGAGAATCTACTTTTGAAGGGCTAGTTATTACTTTAGTAGCAACTATTCTTGGGTTATCAATAAACTCGTTTACTGCAAGTTTAAAGGACTCAAGTTCATTTGCTTTTGACTTGTCTTCTTTTACCCATTGTATTTTAATGTTACCATGTTCATCGTATAAGGTTGATGTGCCTTTTACACTGAGTGTGGTAGCTGATTTCTTTGTTAATGTAGTTAGACGTGCACTTAGTGCCTGACGTAACACATTAAATTTCCTAGCTATTGCAGCTATTGATACTCCGGCTCTGTACTGTACTAGTATTTCATCCCAGTTATCATCCATTATCTTAGTTGTATTTTTATTCTTACTCATGTCGTTCCTTGTGTTGAAGTTACCACGTTATCTAGGGTAACTTTATTAATAAAATTAGCTGTTGATACAAAATCAGCAGAGATACGAGTTGTGCTGCGGTAGTTAGCTATTAGCTTAGTAGTTAGTGGTCTGTACAGTTCACAGTATACAAATAATGGCTGTGTAAAATCTCTACGCATGTAATTATCCCAAAAGGATTTATTAACTGTTTTCATTACTTTTTTTACTGTATGCACTGACGTTTCCCTATTAATAAGATTTATTAGTATTGCTATTTCAAAAGCTGTCATTATTATTCCTAGACTTGTAGTATATGATTAATGTGTTTCTGCCCATGAGTGTCCAACACTGAAGTCCGCTTCTATCCGTATATTCATGTTAAACTGTTCTTGTATCATATTACAGCCCTCAACCATAATATTGCCTAGTTTATTTGCAAATGGTATTACGACGCTGCATTGATACTCATCATGTACAAATGCATTCTGTACCCAGAGACCACCATGTTTAAATCCTACGGAATTGGCAAGGGAATGGTAGTTAACCATCCATTTCTTTGCAATAATTCCAGCTGACCCTTGAAGTAGTAGGTTTAATGCAGAATGTGGCGACCTAGACGTTAGCTCACGTCCGTCAATGGCAGTTATAGATCCTTTTTCTTTAGACTGTTTTTGACAGTCTTTTATTAGCTCATTTATACCTGTTAGATTTTTAAGGAATGTATTAGCTACTTGTTCTCCGTAAATTGTTTCGTACACTAGACGCTCTGTGTACAGTACGTATTGATTTTTCCTGAGAGGGAAGTATTTGGTGTCTCCAATTGTTACAAGCCGTTTCTCAATCTTTTTCTTTGCTGTTGTATACTCTTTAGTTGTAAAGGATAACAGTAAGTGAGGGGCATTTGGCTTAAGTTCAATACCGGTTTCCGTTGTTGTAGTATTAGTCCAGTGAATTTCTAATTTAGACGTAAGTATATTACCTCTAATTGAGCTTCCTTGACCATATAGGTAGCCGAAAAAGAAAGATTTACTAGCAGTTCTAGCTGTTTTCATGTCTTTAGTAGCGGTTTTCTCGTCCCACTCTCTATCGTCTAGTGTCCAGAAACCAGCAAGCTTTGCATGGTAGAAATGAAGATCCTTAGATAGGGCTATATTAGCATACTTACCACCATCATAGGGAGCTAAGTAATGTGCTAATACACGTATCTCGATATTCTTTAAGTCTGCCCCTACCATAACCATACCAGGTGGAGCACAGAATACTTCTCGATGGCGTTTGTCCTTACTGACTTGTGCAAGATTTGGCTTACTATGCGTAGCTCTATGTGTTGTAGCACCAATTAAGTCCACGCGGTGATGAATAGAATGAGTAGCTGGATTAAAGTATCGTAACCAACCACCTTTTTCACCACCAATCTGGGATTGATCTTTTATTACTTTTAGGTACCGTTTAAGTAATTGTCCAGATGGGTGTTCCATTTCTTCTAGAGATTCAACATCAGCTTTCTTGTTACCATTTTTAGTATAGTAAGGGAATACAAAGTTGTAATCCTCTTCCATCCACTGTATGATATTATCACGGGATCCAGGACTAAACGCTTCATAGCTTATTGACTGATATTGCCCATGTCGCGTTACTACTATTGTACTCATAGGAGTGCTGAACCACTTAATCTTTTTAACACCAATTAATTTTTTAGTTCCATTAGCATAGGTTTTCTGAATTGGTATTGTGTATGGTGCAAGAATCATAATCAGCTACTGGTAGGCTTTTGACTTAATACTCGCTGGTGTACTGTAAGTGTATTAGTCAAAGCATTTTGCATTATAGTAATTGCGTCTGATGCTCCAGCCTCTAGTGTATCTAAGAGTGTCATCTCAGCATCGTTATAAAGGATGTCTAAATACTCTTCTAGTATTGTATACGTGGTTGTGATTGGTAATGAACGTTTCATTTCCTCAACCTGTAGTACCATAGTTAGTTTACTTGCTGATTTAATCTTTGCTTGACTTAAAATACTATTATGAAATGCATCAGTATACATTCTATGAATAATTTCAAATGGATGGGTATTTGCCCCCACTATCCGAGCAAAGCGCTTAATAATATCACCATTATTATTAGGAAAATCAATATAATTCACATACTCAAATATATTTAATATATCACTATGAGTGCTTGATCCGTTAGTGGTAATGTACACCAGTAGTTTATGATGGATGTCTATATTTGTCTTGTGAATGTATTCTGGAACAATAGTAGAACTTGTAGAGAGGCGATGTAGAGCAAATGTAAAACATTTGTAAGTATTTATTATTACTTCTTTATTATTATTAGTAATATCTTTCCATCTGTAACTAGCTAATATCCGTTCTAACTTTCGCACTGTATGATCTAAGGATTTAAATGTTTTAGTTTTAGTTATTTCTTTGATTGATATTGCGTATTCAAAGTTTGTCATTGATAGTCCTTGTTATTATAAATGCTGCAACAGATGGATGCATCCATGGTGCGAGTATTGCCCTCTCAAATGCGGTACTGGTTAAGTTAAGCTCTGCACCTACTAAGGCTTTGTAGTCTTCTTTATCAAGTTCAGTCATGTATGTTAGTAGTGCTTGGTTAACAAGTCTTCTTCGACGTAATGGAATAATCGTAGAAGGATGAAGTTTTAGCAGAAAACATAAGGCTTTAAGTGAGTAGAGATCTAAGCTGTGTTCTGTTAGTGTGTATACAAGAGAGTTCACGCTAGCTTTAGTTGTCAGTTTACTTATGGTTATTTTGTGGATAGAGTATTCAAATTCAGTCATTTATATCCTTTACATAATTGATATGTTTGTACCTAGTACATGCATTGGGTTACTTCTAGTGGATACCCAATAGTTAGTAATACGCTTCATTATTGGGTAGTTATTAAATACCTGCTCAATGTCTGAGTCGTTATCCGAAAAACTCATGTAGATAGTTTGTGAGGTATCTTTTATCTTTAAGCTTTCAATATGGTTAAATACACATGCATGACTAGTACCACCTGATGTGTACCTAGTTGCTAAGGCCTGTGTAAACAGAGGACTTTTACTAATGTCATACTCATTTTGTATGTCAAAAGCATGAATTATTTTAGTATCATGTATGAGAACCGTTAATTTAGATATACGTTTAGACTCTGATTCAATTAGGTATAGTAAGCGTTGTAAGTCAGTTTTACTCATTGAGCCACTATGGTCAATAGATAATATTATTGCTACTTTATCATCAATAAATATCTTCTTTGGAGCTTTATAGATATGACGGTACGTACTGTTTAGGTTAGCCCAAGTAGACATATAGTTATGTGTCTTATAGAATACTTTTTTCTTAAATGAAGCCTTTATACGTTTAAACCATCCTGTTTCAACTTTAATAGATGTAAATAAGTCTTCAAAGAGCTTACCTGTTGCAGTACCACGAGTGTTGTTTTGAATAATCTCACTGAGAGTTTCAGCAAGAGTTGCTAGAGCGTTATCTGCATCGTCGGTGGACGTAGTACACTTATCGCTAGTAGCTGTTCCATCAATAGCTTCCGCCATAGATGCTGTAGCTGATTTTGCAGCAGTTGGTTGTAGAGAGTCTTTACCATTGCATGACACAGAGCTCATAGTATCAGAGACTGGCTCGGTAGTAGTAGATGTATTACTTGATATCATCAATTTTAGTATTTCGATATCTGATAATTTATCGGCATGATACTTTGAATTATACATGCTTAAAGCTTCAATCTCAGGCCATTTATTACGTGCGCTTTCATGTCCAGTAAGGAAGATATCTTTCAAGCTGTAATTGATAGCGTAGTCTTCAGCTACATTAATTATATGATGTGGATTTTCTATTGCACCAGCAATTCTAGTCATCATATTTTCATAAGCTGATGTATTATGTTTACGTAGGATGTGTTGTAGTTCATGTAGGTATACAAAGCCAAGAAAGATACCATGGTTGGACAGAGCTTTATAAATGGCTGTTAAGTCTTTTTCTGTGTAGTACACAAAGGTAAAATTTACTACAGTTGCTGCACCCATCTCAACATGGGCACCAAAGTATTTGCTAAATGATATTAAGCTTTTATCTAGCTTAGGTAGTGGTGCTAGGGCTTTGCTTATAGTTACAATAATTGGTAGTTTTAAGAATAGACCTACACTGAGAATAGCTGTCTTATCCTTACCTAGGGCAAGGTTAGTACTTTTAGCCACTTCTTTGTAGATATAGTTTTCAGCATCGTGAATAAATTCTTGTGGTGTCATAATATAGTTCCTTGATGTTATTGTGGTTCATGAAAACCATGAATAATATTGTGGTTCATGAAAAACATGAATAATATTGTGGATGGGGCACGAAGTAGTGGTGATCTCGAAATGTAGGCATATAGTTGGTGTTGAAGTTTTATGTGGGTAGTAGAGTTTTTAGTTAGCACAGTTGTGTATAATTCTAATTGTTCTACAGTAAGAGGTTGTTTACTTTGGATGCATTGTTCCATTATTCTGTATTCAAATGCATCCATTGTGTAGCCTTAGTATTGTTGTGTGGTATTATTTACCAATAAAGTCTGCCGCTATTGCAAAGAATTTGTCACTATCTGCAAACTCTATAGCGTCCCATAACTTCTTATCTTTAGCACTTAGATTAGGGTAGTAAAGTGGATCACGTGGTGTACCAAGTATCTTATCAACTATAGTTGACACACCCACTGAGATTACTTTATTATTTGCACGGGCATTTGCCTTTGCATGTAGTTCACCAACTAAGAATCCTATAAAGTTACTTGATGTTATATTAGCATCTATTAGTCCGACTACGTAGGCAGCATCTTCAACTGTGTCACAGTAGTTAATGATGTAAGCATAGAGGATTTGGTCTATTGGTTTTAGTGAGGCAATGTTAATAGTTTCTTTCGCTTTTATCTTTGCTACAAAGTTAATCTTTTCAATGTACTCAATATGACGAGCTAGCTCAGCTGATGCTGCGTTAGATACTTTTTGTTTTGCAATGAAGAGACAGTTCTCTTGAATAAATGATTTGTCGTATAAGTCAAATTCATTTGCTAAATGTGTCCATGATCTCGGTGTGCCAAACTGTTCAATCATAGTAGATTCTTCTTCTTGAACATACGTTGAATGGGCTTTTAAGAATGAGCTAATATAAAAATGTAGTCCTCTACCAAAGTTATCATACCAGTAGTTGAAATCAAATGGAACTGGAAGAATACCAATACGGTCTTTGATTGGAGAGTCAATACCTGAGAAGCCTGCTTCATCAGAGTCATTCATTGCTCCCATAATGGCTACACGTGGATCTAGTCTATATGAACCTAACTTACGTTCACCAAGGAGTCCATAAAGGTAAGGAGCTACTGCCATGTTTACACGGTGTAGGTCATCAAGGAATAGGATACAGCCAGCCTTCCCGTCTTCAGTTGCTAGTCGATTAGCATTCTCAATAATTTGAGGTACTGACCATACTGTAGCTTCAGAATTGACTGCACCAGTTGTTGAGTATTTATCCATATGATGTGCTGAGACGAAGTTTGGTAAGCCAGAAAGTTCTTCAGTTGCAAGTTCAGGTAATGATACCTGAATGATGTGCATGTTAAGGTCTTTAGCGATAGCTTTCATAGTTGCTGTTTTACCAATTCCTGGGGCTCCAGCAATACAGATTCCACCACCAATGTCATGTCCACGTAGTTGCCCTAATATGTTTGTTGTAAGTATTATATTTGTTATTGGGTTCATTTTAATCCTTTAAATTAAGTAGTATAGCGTTTATTGCTTGAGTTGCACAGACAGCGTCAGAGTTACCTACAGTAGTTTTAACAAGATCTTTATTACGTTCAAGTTCCTCATGTAGTTGTTTTATAACCAAATCAAAATTTACAGCATGAGCAGGGTAGCGTAAGCGTGATGCTTCTAATACGGCTAATTTATCAAGAGTGAAATAGACATCTGATATCTTCCACTCAGACTTACGCTCTATAGTTGTAACGTATGTATAGTCGTCACTATGGGTTAAGTAGTAGGAGTGTTGATAAAGTGGTATCCTATTAATACGTGCATAAGACGTTATAAAGTAATTATCCATGAGTATATAGGAATTTTTAGCTGGAATCATGTTAAGGGCACTGGTATTAGTGTACATGCTAAGAATAGAAATTGATGCATTAGGATTGCATAATTCAGGCATACGTGTGGTTACAAATTCAACTAGCTTTTGAGACTTAACTGGTGTTGCATTCCAAATTACAGTAACATATCTAATGTAAATACTATGAAGTGCTGTAAGTTTTTGTAACTTACCTAAGTAGCGTAGAGCGTTAGCACTTGTTAAGGGCTTTTTTAGGGCTTGAATATATTTAGTGAATACAGCTAACGAAAATTCTGTTTGTTCCATACTGATAGTAATGGCTTCGTCTAACTTTAACATACTACGGCGCTTACGTTCTACTTCGTAAAACTTATGTGGTGTTATTTTCTTAAGTACAGGTAGTGAAAGTAATGATGTTACTTTTACTCTATCTTGGGCAACACTAAATAGGTGTCCAAAGCGTGATTTGATAGTTTGTACGATGTTATCTCTGTCATATCCAAAATTATATAACATTTTATATGATGATGATTGAGTGAATAGTACAAAGGCCTTAATAATTGGTTCTTCTTTCATGAATATAGCCTGCACATCATCAGGTATTATAGCATAAGCACCATACTTAGTGTGAATGGTGTTAAGTTTATCCTGCACTTTAGTATTAGTATTTAGTTCATGGATGTACTCTTCTAATGTACAAGTATTATCATCTAATGTTGATAGTGGCATAGATAATTCCTTAATTTAAAATAATATAATTCTACTAATAGTGTTATACTATTGTAATTGTTAAACTATACAGCTAATCATATAGCTGTATAGTTACTAGGTAATATTTCCACTTGGTCTTTATACCTTATTTATATTAACGATATATTTGACCGCGTAGAGTAATAGTTCCATCAATATTTATCGTTGGTGTTTCCCATGCTTTCTCAGCTGCTGTCTTAGCCCAATGTGCTTTGTTTGCTGCCGTTAGGTTTTGACGTGTACCACGCTGTACTCTTGCTATACCAGCCCATCTGTGTACAGTACTCTCTGAGATATTGTAGTCTGATGCGATTGTTCGCGCTGATTTAGTTACAACTGTTTTGTATGCTTCTACAACTGCATTATGTAACTCTAATGGGTATACATTTCCGTTTTTAATCTTTCTTAATTTATTTCTCATTGTTAATCCTTTTATTTAGTTCAATTATGATTGGAGCATTCACTAATTGGTATGAATCATTTAGTAGAGATGCACAGACATTTAATACAGACTCATGTACACGTTTACCGTAGGCTTCATGGATATGCCCTGATATATGTACATCTAATTTACGTAGTAACTTCTTCCGTTTAGCTAGTGATCGTGAACCAACATGTGGATCACACCCAAAAGCATTTTTTACTTTGTCATGGCACTTATAAGCAGGGCCGTGAGTGATTAGTATATTTGTGTCTAATGGGATACGTTCCCATAACTTTGCAAGTTCATCATCACTACTCATGAATGCCCAGTTGTAAAACTCATTTGAGTAAGGTGAACCATAGAATTTTATTCCATCAACTACTACACTTGAGTCTTGTAGATAAGTTATTGTATGGTATTGACTAAGAAGTGCTCTGAATTCTACAGGGTAGTCTTCAACTTGTACCTCATGGTTACCTGCTATTATTATCTTATGTTTAAATGGTTGTAAGATAAGCCAGTCAAAGAAGTCTTTTGTTTCTAGTAGTCCAAGATCATCACCACGTGTCCAGTCTCCGGCATGAACTAGAACATCAGCTTTATAGGGCCGAAGGTCTAATTGAGTATGTCTTCCGTGAGTGTCACTAATACAGCATATTTGTAGCATTAATTATCTCCATCCTCTAAATTAGTTTGTAGTAACTTAAAAGCACGCATAAAATCTAACCGTACATTTACTTCAAATGTGCCACTTTGTGCGTACCTAGGTAGATCAGTTATTGGGTAGCCTTCATGAATGTATTTATTGAATGCAACTTGGTAGAGTTTATAATAAGGTACTAATTGCTTTAACCGCTCGTAACTATTTGGACGCATATGAAATAACATTACATCAGTTTTTGTAAGGGCTTCAGTATCTGCCAGTCGGCGATACTTTGATATCAATTTTTTAAGTTCTTCACGTGAGGTAATGCTTTTAATTCTAACCTCTTCTATTGCGTATTCAAATTCAGTCATTTAAATGGCCTCTAGTGTATTAACTAAGTGAGGGTTATACTTATATAAGTCAACCTTAGAACGCTCCCTAGAGCCTTCTTGTGGAGTCTCAGGAGTGTATGTGAAATTAGCTTTAATGATGATCTTCTCATCATTAGTCCTGAATGCCAAAACAGATGAAGCTTCTAGTACTTTGGTGTACATAATACCATCAATCTTGGTATTTAGTATAATATATCCTCTATAATCAACATAAGACTCTTCAAGATCTGTGTTGTCAATATCAAGTACTATTGTGAGGTAGTTAGGAAGACCCCAGTCTTTTATAGTTACCGTGAAGGGAATCTTTGTACTCACACAGTGTGTGAGTAGTTGATGGATAGTAGTTGTGATAATTTTATACATGAGTGTCCTTACCATGGGGCTATATAGGTTGTGTTTGGGATATATTGTTTAATAGTAGATTTCTTTACATACTCTTTAACTGGGCCATTAGGTAGAAATTTTGGGTGGAAGGAGCGTGCCAGTTCAAGTGCAATATCTTGTTTTTCTTGGAGTAGCTCAGTATTTAGGATGCGAGCTTTGGTTATATCAAAGTAGAAGCCAAACGATGTTTGTTCTGCTATTATTATTGCAGCCTCATGTTCTAGTGTTATAACCTCTGGGAGTGGAAAGAATGATTTACTCTGTAAAAATAGTAGTAGATCTGCTGTTAAATCCGTATCTTGTTTACAGTATGTAGCCATCTCTTTTGTAAGACCTGTATTAAACTCTTGAAATTCAATCTTATCATTGCCTAACCGCTTACCAAATGCTTTTAATGAGAATGAACCCCATATGTCTTTTGGTAGCCCTAGAGAAGCATCTATACTAATTAACTCATCAGCACTATACATTAGTTTAGATAGTATTAACGTGTCATATGGGGTTGGTATAAGTGTAACTCCAATAACATGTCTAATAACTATATCATCAAAGCCAAGTCCATTGTGAGCACATCGTATATCAGCTGTGTTGATTAAGTTTATAGCTTGGGTTAGTGAACCATCAGAATATGAAGTGTAATATTCGGTGAATAATTTAGCTGGTTGGGGTTCACCATCTAGTATCATTGTTACTGCAATACAGTAAATTTTAGTGATAGCATCAATTCCTGCATTAGTTATGAAAGGAGTCTCAATATCATACACTGCGATTGTTTGCATATAAACTCCTTTGTAATTAATGTGATGGTGTTATAATTTCACTTGTTTGGATTACACCCAGTACTTCTATAATAGAATCATACTTATCAGCTTTGATTCTTAATGCTTCTTTCTCTAAATCTACTACGGATGCAGTTGATTCATAGATGGCAATAATATCTTTAGCTTTGTAGTAGGCTACTACTAATGTGTCATATAAGGCTTCTTTTGACATAGTTTCATCAACTGATTGTTCTATATCATATATTTCGTTTAGTAGTTTAGCTATCATTTAGGTATCCTGTTAATTCTGTTAATAATGAACGATTAAACTTTTGAGATTCTAGACTCTTAGTTATACGTTCAATGTCACGGGTCTTGTAGTCTTCACGTAAAAGTCTTGTTATTAAGACTTCACTCCAACTTATTTTTTGAGATATTGCTTCTTTATACTGCATTTCACTAAGTACATTAGCATTAAAGTCATCACCATAAATGTATGTAGCTTGTAGCATTAGCAGACTTCTTCTAGTAACTCATAAAAGTAGTAATTGTGTCTAGCACACAAGGTTTTTATTCTTACTAATTCATCTGCAATTGAGAGAATTCCACATTCTTTTATAAAGAAGTCATAATCTTCTTGAAGTTTTTTGTCATACAGATACGCTTCTTTTTCGTCGTTATTCATGTTATTTTTCCTTTATTATTTGGATTTTCTGTAAATCGTCTGCACTGATGTACCCCTCAACATATACTAAGTGGTGTTCCATTTTATATTTAGCTACACCAGTTTGTTGACTATAAGCAAAAGTAAATAATATGAGTACCACTATCATACTAAATACTATCACTACACCTTCACCGTCTACGTTTTGCATAAACCATTCTTTCATTTTGTTATTCCTTTATCTCATCGTTGCATAGTACTATATCTTCAACAGTTATGTCAAAGTCTTCTATGTTTTTAAAATATCTGTCTGGAATATTTACCGTGATTTTAAATCTGTCATAATCTGTTATCTTTGGTATAGGTAGATTAGTTGCTGTTAAGCTACTAAAATTCTCATTTCGGAGTTTACTTGCGTTATCTGTAATGTAATATTTTGACAAGTCCATGAATAATTCTACTTTCATTTAGTACTCCTTGGTTTGGTTACTTAATATAGTCATAATAAGTATAAGTACACCTATAATCCAAACACATAGAGTATGGTTATGTATAACTGGTGTAGTTGCTGCAATAAATACCTGAAATAGTACGAGTAAAACTTGTATAAAAATAAATAACTTCTGCATATTAATAATCCTCCACCTCTATTTCTGTGTCAAGCAGTCTTTTAAATTCTTTCGAAGTACTAATCATTGCTAAAAAGTCTGCATCATTTTTAAAATATCTAACATTATTAAACCAATACTGGCCATTAAAATAAGCGTATTGTGCTATTTTAATCATCTTCTTTGGTTTAATTTTATAATCACAAGAAGCGATATTATTAACCTCTTCTGGTGAGCAGTTCAGTATATTTATTAAATAATCTGTCATGTTTTTATTCACCATGGCTAAATTATCTATTTCTAGTTGTTTCTCGTGTTGCACGCTATTTTCTGTATAGTAAGTTTCAGCGTTTAATTCTTCAGCATACTTGTATGCATCTTCATAGCTATACTTACGAATACTTCGTTTAGACCACTCTAATACAGTGTCGTCATCTCTGACACAACGGGTATAATTGCTGTAGTCACCATAAATGGTGTTGCTATATGTAAGTGACGCACTAGACCAAACCAAATAGCTTTTATCATGAACAGTAGATGTCCACGTCCAAGTATCTTTTATAGCATCATCAAATACGTATCCATTTAGAAAGTCTACTTTTTTAGTGGATAAACGCCAGTCGTTGTGTTTCATAATATTCCTTTATGGTTTTACTTTATTATACAATGCTGGTTGATTAATTTGTAATAGCTCAAGCATCGCTGCACTGAGTTCTCTTATTTCTGCTTGAGCATGACTGTCTAATCTGAGTTTGAAGTAGTTTTTTAGTCCTTCAGTTTCTCCCATCATGTAGAATTCTGTGTAGGTAACTTGAGGTAGAAATCTGGAAGCTACTTGTGTTTCATTTGTGTCACATAGATCTGAATATAAATTTAGTGCATTGTCTATAATAGTTATAGCAGCGCCGTTCTTTCTTAGTTCTTCTGGAAACCAGAATTGAAAAGGAACTTTAGAGCCTTTAGTGTATCGTCTTGACATCTCAAGGTAAGAGAAGCTTCTATGTCTCATGAACTGAGACCTTACAAACATAGGTACCTTGATACGAAAGCAAGCAATGTTCTGCTTGTGAGCATCCACGTTATCTTTGTTTGAGTATCTTACTGAATAATCATCAGGAGAGTTTCTCATTGATGTTGTTATGCTACAGTACGGGTAAGTATCAACAATAAATTCCCACAGGCTCTCATGTTTAATAGACTGCATACGTTTGTATAGAGCTTCTGGATTCTTAGCTTCTTCATTTCCGTATGCTAATGAAGCTAAGGTAGTAACAGTATGGATACGTTGTTCTTCTGACTCATTAGCATGTGATGCATCATATAATGATACTGCTCCTATGGAATCGTTGTATAGCTGTACTGTGGCTACTTTAGTGAATAGATTATCTTCTGTCATTTGTTATTTCCTTTTATATCTCTGCTACAAACTCACAGCAAATGTGCTCTAGTAAGTAATTGTAGATTTTTGTACCTAATAGGTAATCAGCGTAATCTGAGGCATGTTTTTTCCATATAGCTGGTAATTCTGGATTGTACTCAGCCATAATTTTATCATTGTAACATGTATTAGTACTAAAGAAAGCATTTAATAATAGTATGTTTTCTTCGCCTACTGCAGCTATAATATAATCCAGTTCTGCTCTAACAGTATCAATATCTTTTTTTTTATAGTAGTAAGTTATGTAATTAGGTTCGTGTCCTTGTACTCCAAATCTATCTGCTGCATTTGAATACTGAACTCCAAATAAAAACTTTCCTTCTATATCTCCTGAGTAGTATCTACCCATATTATATCTCCTGTATACATATATATATATATCATCTAGCACATAACTTACACTTTACCACAAATTCAAACGGTATCAGCAATATTATTTACTTTTTTTGCTTAATAGATGGTATCATATTATTGTCAAATATTTTATTTTTTTTTAGCTTATTCTTGTGTCATTATTTTCAGCTTTGTAATATACTTCAGTATCTAATGTTTTAGCATACTCTATTGCTTTATCATGAGTATATCCAGTGTCCGTTGACTTTGCCCACTCTAGTCCAAATTTACCATCACGCACGCACCTAACATAATACTTATTAGATTTATAGTCGGTGCTGCCATTACCGTCGTTGAAATAGATAGTCCAAACATAGCCCGCAGCGAAAACATCGGGCGAACTAGACCAATAATAGTCGGATCTAGTATCTTCTACATCAGAAGTAGGGCTATGTTTTTTATAGTTAACTAAAGTGAATAACTCCTTTATTGTAGGTAGTCTCCAATCGTTATATTTTCCATCATTTATATTTTCTTCTAAAATCCACTGACATGATGCAAATATTGCATCTGGTTCTGTATCAAAAACTATTCCATTAGCATCACCACATGTTTGCTGTAATTTTTCTCAGATAATACTCTACTTGTATTAATAATGAATTTATTACTAAATGCCCACTCTTTACACAAATGAATTAAATCGTGTGTAGATAAGTAGCATTCACCATTTGTGATTTGGTTAATCTTATAGTCTTTATAAGAACCTGCTATTCCAGTTACTGCTGTGAATAGTTCATCTGTTATCATAACGATTCCTTTGTGTTGAATATAATATAATGTGAGGGTAATGTTAAAATATCTTTTACTACATTTTGATACTTTAACTTTTCTTCCAGTGTCTTGAAATGATCACTTTTATCAGAATATGTCATTTGCAATAATGTCCAAAGAGTATCTTTAGCTATAGTAAACCAGTTATCTTGTACGTTTATAGTATCACAATGAGCTTTAAATGTTTTGATTATTTTCGCATCAATACTGTTTGCATCAATTTCTATCATCGATATTTGAGTAGTTTTCATCTTATTCCTTTAATTTAAGTCAGTACTATTTGTAAGCAATTGCTGAATTATATACTCAGTGCTGTACCAATTAGGGGTGTTATCAACGATTAAGTACACATATTCATGATTAAATTTATAATTATCTACTTTTAATACTTTATAAACTTTATAGGTCATATAGTTAAAACTAACCCAATCACCTACTTTAAACTTATTCATACTATTTACTGTACTTCTAAATGCTCGGTATACTTAACTTTGTATATCTCAAGTATTTTATTTGTTGTTTTGTCTAATTTTATAAGTCTATTGAATGTACATACATAAGCATTCTTGTAGCGTACTATGTCCTCAACATGATTTATTGACAGAACTACTATGAAATTATCATCATACCCTTCCCTATCATAGTAGAATCTAGCATAATAATTTGTGTAATCTATTTTTCTAAGTACACATATAATGTCTTCCCATGTTGGTGTATTCATCATTTATCCTTTTTGTTTCTTCGATTTTAACGTATAGATAATGTTCTTTTCCATTATTGTTACACTCCAGTTCTTTTTCTGTATACCATCCTAATAATAGTTCTGTTGCTCTCATTTCTGCACCTTTGTAGTAATCTCCTATGGATGCTTTATTTTGTGAGCATTTAACAAGTCTATACCACTGATATTCGTAAACTGGTTCTGGTGGTTGTTTTAATAGACATTTAGTAAAATCTCTCTCATACTTTACTAACCCTCTAACTGCTGCATGTGACCACATACATGGATATTTTGCACTGCTTACATCAAATTGTTCAGGTATGTGGTACCTGCACCCAATACAGAATGAGTAGTTACCTTTGTTTGTTGGCGTCACGGTCATCCTTTATAATTTAAGTACTATAAGATAGCATTAATATGTTATCTATAAAGGACTTTTAGTAGAGTTTGGTGGGTAAGCATCATTCAATTTTTTTGTACAGAAATCTCTTCCGTTATGAGCGGAAGGTGTTTACTATTAAGCTATGTGTCCTTATTGTGGTGAATACAGGTAGGATTTTCACCTACAATTCCTTAGCGTAAGCCATGGTGTTTCTAATTTTTAAACTACAGTATTCCTATATTTATATTTGTGTGAAGACTGGTAGGGCTCGAACCTGCAACCACCAAACCTAAGCAAGGTACTCTACCAATTGAGCTTATTACAGTCTTCATATATTTAATGCTTTGTGAAATACACAACATAATGGTGGTGTATTCTTACACAGGATTTGAACACACTTCTTGCTCTGGTATCTAGCCAATGTGTACTTCATTAAAAGTTAAATAACTTCTCAATGCAATTATCTGTTAGTTGCAACAAAAAAAACAGATACACTAAATAAATTATTTAACTTAACATAGTATAGGGACTTCCACCATATAACTTTAGATTTGTAGCATATATTATAAGCATCTAAACTCTTACTGTTGACATACCTTGTGTCTTTAAGCTTTGTACCATAAATACAAAACAATTCTTTTTGAAGAGTTTTTATACTTAAAGTATAGTATTTACCAGATTTCGTCACTATGTTAATTTTATAATAATTTGCTGTGTGTGTGTTATTTTGGAGTTGAACCAGAAAGTCCATAAGCGTTATCTCGCCAATAACACATCAAATACAGGACTTTCACCTGATGTTAAGGATAGCCTTTATCTCACTTATCTAGGTTTTGCTACGCAGGAACCTTAACCCATAGGATATTCGTTTAAGGTACGATGATTTGAACCTTTGGTAGTATTCTTTTATATAGCGTCGTACTGCTGGACAACGCTTAGACGTACAGTTCTCAACACTGGTAGGAGGGCTACATATTATTTTACGCTCAACTTTTCGGATACTGTGTGAGCCTCATTGAGTAATGGTAGCACATTCTCAACGCAGTCAGCTAGGCACGTTGTACCTATAGATTGCTTCTTAACTGGAATCAATACCCTAACAACCTACCTAAGCAATTTCAGTAGGCTGTAAGAGATATTGTGTATAGTAGTACTAGAGTGTACACTCTAGTAATTACTGACTACTTCGCATTAAAACTTAATTCTGGGTAAACCTCAGCTTCAAATTTAGCTTTAAGATTAGTTAGGTTTCTATTTGCAGTCTCTGCTTTTATGTACTCCATAATAGATGCAGAAGCATCGTTTATATCGGATAAGAATCTAAGAGCTTTGGCATTCCCTGATGCATGAATAGGAGCTGCGATTATTGTATAAAATGGTTTCCAGTCTTCTAATAAGAAATAGGCTTGTGTCATCTTCTCAGTAAATTCAGTACGGCCTTCAGGATGAAGTTTTTGAGCCATGTATATGTCGTCTTCAGATAGGCTGTGCTCATCAAGTAACCATTCGTGTAGAGCTTTCTTTTTCATTGTTTCAATAGATATTGCAGCATCACTCATTTTCTTAGGAAGAGTCCCTGTAGTTTCACATGCACGTTTAAGATTATCAGCTGTTGGCTTACCAAACTTAGCAAGACATACATCCATTAAGGCCATTGCATCCTCAATGTTGTCCGGTATATACTCAGCTGCTGATAGAGATAAGGCAACATAGAATTTAGCTTTTATAGCTTCTAGTATAGGACGCTTTTGTAAGTATGAGATATACGTTTGTGCTGTTTCAGTTGTGTACCCTAAATCTGGGATAGCTTGATCGAAGCTCTGCTGAGAGAGATTAGTAAATAGCATGAAGAAGATTTCACCTCTACCATAATTTAACAGTTCCTGTGAAAAAATGTCAACTCGTTGTAGTTGTTCTTTTGCCCACTCTACATCTATTATATTGTTTTCAGGGAGAATTACGCCAGTTTCTGTTTTTGATTTACTCATTGATATTCCTTTGTAACTAATGTACGTATAGTACGTTCAGATAATCCTGTAGCCAGTTGTGCTGCTTTCAGAAACATCTTGTAAGTGGGAGAAGCTTTTTTAGCTTCACGGAGTATTAGACTTTTACCTTCTTGAATAGAGGTTGAGTCAAATGGGTTAATTGAGTATGTTTTTTGCTTTATGAAAAAGTAGAGTTGACCGTATGTTAGCTCTTTTGTTGGATAATACGGGGAAGATTTACTATGTAGCATTTAAGCTCCAATCGTCATACCTGCTACTGAATAAGTAGTTGACTCTACCGCATCTGCATTGTAACGAATAGCCCACTCATTTAAGGTAAACTTATCAGATGGTGGTGTCATTGGTGTAACTTGACCAGCAATATGGTTAATGCTTACTAATGTTGGTGTGGTAAATTCTTTTAGCTTAGCACGATATGTTGTATTAAGAATAGTACTAGTGTTACTGTCGAAGATCATAGCTATTTTTTTGATTAGAAAGCTGTAGTCCTCATTAAAAGAACCAGTGCCAGTAAAAACATCTCTACGGTATGGTGTAAAGAATCTATGGGATAGAATTGCCATGGCTATATCATGTGAAGTATCCATTCCTAGTATAGTAGCTGCAGTTTCAATAGCTTTACGATGATCTTCATATGTAATTTTGTTGACACCAGTCTTATGTGCATGTTCTGCTTGACGAGCTACTGTATCTCTATTATACCAAAATATGTTACGATCAAACTTTGTTATCGTTTCTTCAAACTTACGTTGTGGTCGTGCACCTACTTTCATGAATTGCTGTTCTAAGTGTAAGTCTATTGATGTCATGGTAATCCTTATAGTTTCCACGGTGCTACGCCCGCTTCTTGTATGATTGCTGGCTTTGCAGCCGCTATGATTGATTCTACTTGCTGTACTGCTACTTTAATGGTGGCTCGCTTTATGTCTTCTTCAGCATCCTTAATTGCTTTCCTAGCAGCTTTTTCTTCTGCTCGTTGAGCTTTGATAGCAGCTTCCTCATCAAGTGTCTCTACACGAGCTGCTTCAGTAGATATATAAGCTTGTATTTGTGTTTGAGTTCTACCAAGACCTGGCATTGATATTTTCTTACCAGCTGTTGGAGGTACTTTTAAAGGTACTACAGCTTCTTTAAGTTGTTGTACTGGTGATTCATCCTGTGAAATGAGTTTAGGCGTTGTAGACACCTGAAACTTACGCTGAAGCTCATCTACAAACCTTAATACAATTGACGCATCTAGTGGTGATAGTGTTAGGGTTACTGTTACTGTATTCATTTGGATCCTTTATGGTATAAAGTATTGTTTAATACGTTCAAAATTAACTAGTTCGTAGTTATGCTTTTCAGGACTTACATCAAAGTAGTGCGGGGAATCTAGTATAGAGCGGTGTAAGTGTCCATGAATGTTACCAATACGACCTCGTAGTTCCTGTGGATGAATTGGACAATGGCTTAACCAATAATTTTTATAAGACCGTAATCCATGTACTTCATTGAAGACTGTTAAGTAGTCTACTATTGGGAGTGTATCGTGATTACCTAGATATAGGACTTTTTTAGAATGTTGTAGTGCTTTGATTGTAGATAAGTATTCAGGCTCGAAGACTATATCACCAAGGAAGAAAACTGTATCACGCTTAGTAACTACTTTATTATAGTTAGTTACTAAGGTGTTTACGTGGTCTTCTATAGTAGAGAACTCAGGTCTATACTTTAAAATTGCTTTATGGCCTAAATGCCAATCACTGGTGAAGTACACTTTACTCATATTAGTCCTTATGTTAATTTAGTATATATTAATAGTGCTATAAATAGCACCATTCGTATATACTAATGGTTGCAAGTGTTACGGCACGTGCACACGACTCAAACGTTAATGTCCGATGTGAGTTCTGGACCTCCTTCGTTATCAGCGAAGGCTTAGATTTATAGTTTGTAGTCTCACATACTATTGCAACTAATTGCTAAAAGAGAGAAGTTTGGTATCTGTTTCACTTCCAAGATATCTACGTTTTACGAACTGTAGACTGACGGGACATATTCAGCTGTTCCTCACTATAGAGTTGATAAGACTCATTTAATACTATACGTATAATATTAGATTAATCTTAGAGTACCCATCCATTGGCAGATTAAGCGTGAAAAGGACTGGCCTATTCTGGGTGCGCTAAGAGCTGGGATGAGTTATTTGTTCGGACTATAATACCGCTGTCTTCATATAGAGTACCAGAAAATACTCACAGTTGCTGATGTAACTTATAATTTCGTATTACATTTTAAAAGATTTTCACTTTTACTGAGAAGATTTCCACTTTCACGCTAGTTCAGCATAGTCAATTATGAAACTAGAATATCCTTTATACGCCCGTTAAACGAACTAATGCATTGGAAATACCTAGTATCAGCATATTAATAATAATACCTAGTATACCAAATATAACTAGAAACAGTGTTGTTCCAAATACGCTTAATGTAGTTATTGGTGCAAACCATGCTATTGATAGTAACCCAGTTAGTTTAAGTATCAGTAGTGCTACAAATACTGTTGGAGCCACTTTCACTGCTACTGCTGATCCTAGTAATGCAAAGAATGCTGTTACACTTACAAGTGCTATAAGTGTTAAGTTAATGACTTTCATTAAGAAATCCTTGGAACTACTGGTAAGTTTAACTCAGCCATTATACGTGCTGCTTCAGCTTGTGCTTGTGCTAATCTAACTTGACGGTAGGCTGTATCTACAATTGCGTCACAACGCATATCGTCTATAGGCCCTTGGAGAGCTATTTCAAGGGCTTCTACGCCCTTTGTTGTTATAAGGTTAATACCCATAAGAGTTGAAGTAATTACTTCTCCTCCAGTGCGTACTGTGCTATCTACTACTACTGCCGCAGTCGCTACAGTTGAGAATGCGATACCTAGTGCCTTGAATGGTCCAATTGATTTCTGTCTATTGTCGTGCATTAATTTCCTTTATATGAGTAGGTGGATTGTATACTCAATACAGCCCACTAATGTATTACCTAGGAGGGATAAATATATTAGTATTTGTGGGCTGTATTGAGTATACATCCTGCACAGCGAGATGCAGGATAGGTTTGGTTAGTAATTATAGTTGGGTACTAAATTACATTCATCATATGAATACATTGGTTCCTTAAGTTGCTTAATGTTATAAGTCTTCAATCTGTATTAGTTCACGTTCTGCTGTAAGATCAGTGATAATACATGAGAAGCGTTCGTTGTTAAGTATTTGTGGTAAGAATTCATTAGCCTGAGCAAATGTAATATCTACTACACTATTTGCACCACAAACTTTACGTGCGAAGTCATCTACAGGGTGAAACCAGCCAACCATTGCACCAGTTTTATTTGACACGATACGTGCAGCGAATTGATTCTTACTTACAGATTGTTGTTGATTAAATGCCATTAAATCTCCTTGCCCTATGGGTCTTTTTTATTTTTTTTTGCCTCCAGAATTTTTAGGACTTAGGTTGTCACATTAGTTACTTTATGTCGTTTACAGATTCTTTTGAAATGATTACTCCATTGTAGGTGATTGTATGAGTTGCTCTTTGTGATAGATCATATAACCATGTGCTGATTTTAGTTTTATACCCTTCTTTGATAGGTATGACACCTCCAACAAAATGACGGATGGATAGGCTTACTACATTTTGTATCGGCTGTAGTAATTGAACCGGTAAATTATTTACAAGTATTTCAAACATTAACGTACACGCACACTATGTACATTACCGATTAGGATAAGGAGTAGCTTTTGGACAATTCCTTGGACAGGATTAAGTACCCATGTTTTATTATCAAAGGCATATGGAACTGTACGACGCATAGTTGACGTGTACCATCTACCCCATAACATGAAGGTAGTTACTCGTTGACGAGGCTCAAATAGTATCTTACCATCTATATATGCATCAATAGCTTCATTTTGTGTTAGGTTCATTGTATTCCTTTATGGTTTAATGGTGGGTAATAACCAGCTCCCTTGCCGGCAACTCTGTGGGTGACCTCATGACATTTTTTACAGAGAGTACAGAGTGCTTCTGCTTTTTCATTTCCGAGGGTATTGTAATGGATGTGATGAACTTCACAGTCATCAGGACTACCACACATACGGCATTGGTGTTTATCTCTGTGGAGAGTAATCAGTCTATTAGGATTATTATACCACTGGACACTACGAATGTATTTGTTGTAGTCTATTACTGATACAACCTTTGTTGGTAGTACCCATAGTCTTATAGCTGTTACAAGATCTGATATAGACTTAGTGGGTGTAAATATAGGATTACGAGGTCCTATATCATCGTCAGCAGTTAATACTAAGTAGAGTATAAGCCCTACTACAACTAGTATTACCCACATTTAGTCTCATTTACTTCTGAAGTGAAAGATGGTGTGGCACCTATTAAACTCATAGAGTTGTTAATGGCGTGTAGTTGTGTAGATAATTTAATGCACTCATTTACCATATAGTTTGCATCTTTAAATGTTGAGTACTTAGTGGTATTATGCGTAGTAGTATCCTTATAATGAGCAGCATCAAAGCCTACTACTGTTACATTAGATGCTAAGTTCAGTGGATGTAAGTATGGTTTTTGGTAGGTAATACCACCGTGTACATCAGAAGTGTAGTATGCTTTTTCAATCTCATTACTTGCCTTAGGAACTATTACATAACCACAATGATGTGAGTCATTTACGTATAGCACTACTGCACGGTATCCTTCTTTAGTTGTAAAGTCTTTGACTATTATAGGGTCTTCTAACATTGTTACTTTCCTCACAAATATAATAAAGTTTTCTAAGATAATCAATATTACCCGCAATATTTAATCAAAGTTTTATTAATTAAATTGCTTAGTAACATATCATATAACTAGCAATACTACCCGCAACACTTAATTAAAGCTTTAACCATTTTACATTGTTCAATAGATTACATATATTGTCCATAACATTTAATCAAAGCTTTCAAATATAGCGAATAGTAATACTAAAATAAAAGAGCCTACGAATTAGGCTATCCATTTTAGTAAAAAAAAAATAAAGTAGCCCGAAGGCCACATAAGATTAACAAATTGCATAGCTGGAAGTAGTTAATCCTTTGATAAATTGTTTGTTATCAATGTTGAAGTTCTTATTACAGAATTGTTCAAGGGAACGACTGTTTGAGATTTGCGCAAGACCGTCTAAGAATAGTTCTCTTACAACTCTCATATTATTTGGGTGACATTGAATATCGTCGTGAATGTGGGCTACTTGGAATGGAGCTTTATCAATTATATTCCTGATTAAGAATCCATCGTGTGCGTGTACAAAGTTTGCTACTAGTGGAGTATATACATCTGATGGTGTATTGCTTTCAAAGCGATATGGAAGGTTTAAGCCTTCATTATCTAGGATACCGTCAATATGCTTAGTTACTTGTATGCGTGCAATGTGCCCGTCTGGAGTAGAGAACTCGTGGTAGAGTGCTGTATTATCCCAACGTTCGTTTATTGCTTGCATAACATTAGCAGCACCTGGAAATAAGTCTGTGATGGTATCATAGAAAGCTTGTAGCTCTTGAGTATCTTTGCCAAAGGCATTGATAGGTTCTTGTCTACTATTGTAGAAGTATGTCATTAGAGGTTGTTTGCAATACGCACGTACTTCTTTGAATGTCATAGAGGCGAATATAGTTGATGTAGGAACTTTCTGTAGCATTGTTTGTGCTACTAACGAATATGGGTCAGCACGTAGAGTAGTCTCGATATAGTTATCTGGATTACTCTTTAGCTGTCTAATTTCAGCAAGGATTTGTGATTTAGTTCTAGTAGTTTTTCGTGTCATTAGTATTCCTTATGTCATTTAAATAAGCTAAAAGTTATATATCTGTTTGCACTGCATCTATTCTGTCGTTGTGTAATGCTAGTCCTATTTGGGTGGTATTGAATATCGTCGTGGATGTAGGCTACTTTGAATGGAGCCTTATCAATTATATTCCTGATTAATAATCCGTCGTATGCGTGTACAAAGTGTACTACTGGTGGAGTAGTTATTCGTGTCATTAGTATTCCTTATTTAGTTGTGGGTTGGCACTATTATAGTGCGGAGAGTTCTGCTTTTAATGCAGATAGTCTAGCGTTAGCTTCGTCTGTGTATTCTCTGTGAATGTATGCATTAACATTACAGTTTTTAGCTGTTATTGGGCAACCACTCATAGCACTCATACACTGAATTCCTGAGGCTGTGGAGTCTAGGCCAACGTTGTGCCCTATGGGGTTTCCAAGGACAACTCCTTCGTACCACGCAAACATTGCTTTGATGAAGAGTTCAGGCTCACTTGCTGTTTTTGCAATGATACTTATGTGGTCTTCTAAGCTGTCTCTAGAAACTTCTGGTGTGAATACTAAGGCTATTATTTTGTTAGCTTCATTAATTCGTTTTACCCATATCTCTTTGTCGTAACCTAATTGGTTAGCAATATCTACTTTGAGGTAGAACTTGCCTTCGTCCGTTAGGAGTTCTTTGTCGTGGAAGTTGAGCATTGCTTTACGGTAAGCATTAGCTTGAGGATTGACGTGGTAGCCTTGTGAGTACATACGTCCACGACTATCGTACTTCCAACCAAACCAAAATTGGTTACCGTTTTCTAGTAGATAGTCTATGACATCATCAGTTTCTTTTGTACGGAGTATGAATGATTTAATTCGTTCCTGTTCGTTCAGTGCTGATAGTGGTTCTGTAGTTGGTTTAAGCACATCTGATATTAGGTGTAGTATATCAGTATTAATACTCCAAGAGATTGATTGGAGTTTGTTTATAGCTGATATATTGATGTATTGACCAACATCATTACCACGACCTAGTATTAAACTATCTTTATCTTTTGTCAGTAAGTGTGACGTAACTCTCTTCATTATTTTCTCCTAGGTGCAAATGATAGTGGTTGGACTAACATAGGTGGTAGATATTGGGTGAATTTAATTCGCTTGTATAGCGATAGTGATACACTCATAGTTGGTACTATTACAGCAGAGTCTCCGTGAACGGTGATGTGTCCTTGATTTACAGTACGATCTTCTTCCCGTACTATACGAACAGTGTATATACCTAGGTCATTGAAATGAGCTAGGAGTTCTATACCTGTTTGTACTGCGTCTATTTGGTCGTGGTGTAGTGCTAGTCCTATTTGGGTAGCTACAGCTTGGATAGGTGCAACTCCTGCATAAGCTACTTCCTTACCTCCACGTATTACTAGTGTTGGTTTTATGAGGATAATGGCTGCTAGTAGGGAGTTTACTAAAAGTACTTTAGCGTCTTCTAGTCCATAGTACATAGCAATCTCTTCTACTCGTGCTTTTGATGCAAGGTCACTTCGTTCCATTGTGAGGAATAGTTCAGCTCTAGCTAGTACTAGTTCTATATCAGAACTTTTTATACTTGCTATTTCATCATATACCCAACTGAGGATATTATGCTTTCCTTTAACAGATTCTGTTAATAATTGTGTAGTATAGCTCATTACAAATCCTCTATTGATATAGTTGTTGGAGCAACTGTTGTGTCAGTTACTATTAGTTCAAAGTATTCGTTTTCGATATTCTTGTAATAGTAGCGAGCTTCTTCTGCTGTGAGGTCTATTACTTTTTTACCAAATACTTTGGATACACCTGCTTCTATAGGGTTTAACCACGTTAAGGCTGTACCTGTCTTACGTGAAACTAAGCGTGCTACAAACATAGCTTTATTTTTAACTTGTGTTGATTCAAATGCCATATGGATACCCTCCTAGGGTTTTATTAAAATTGTTTTGAGTTTGAATCTATGATTCTGACTTTGTTTATTAAAGCGTTGAACTTTACTTCTAGTTCTGCTAAACGTTTTTCAATTGATGTAATTGTAGGTGATTGTCTAAGAGGTGGAAACTCATATTGTTTTGTCACCTCGTTGTATGTTTTTATCATTAGAAGTCTTCTGGAGATAGTCTAGTGGTAGGTGTAGTCTCCGACACTTCTAGGATAAGGCTTTTGATATATGTCTCAAAGTCACCTTTGTTTAAGCTTTGTATATCAGCCATAGTGATGTATTCTGGTTGCTTACCTATCATTGTTTCAGTGAACTGTGATGATAGGTTAATGTATGCTACTGTATTACCCTTAGAAGTTTTAAGGGTAATAGAGTATAACTTTTGTGCTTTAGTTGTTTTGTTGAACATAGGTGAATCCTTTTAATTTAATTTCATTTCTAAAATAGAAGTTAATGCCGGAGTGACAGTAGCTTCAGCCATACGTTCTAGTTCTAGTAGTATTTTGTGGATAGAACAATCAATGTCAAGTAAATGTTCCGTTATTGTGTTCATACTAACATTAGTAATTACTTGTACATTATGTGTTAGTTGTTTAATTTTAGTTACATTATTTTGAATATAATGAACTTGAAGTAGTAACTCATTCATAATAATCCTTTTTAGTAGGGTAGAAGCAATTTAATTGCTAGGGAATAGTAAGGGTTAGCCTTACAGTAGTTCGTGGCTTGTAGGTACCTTAGAATTAGTATTATGAGTATAGTATAGCACTACAGGCATAGCATAGTTCTATTGAACCTATACAGTGGATTTCAGCACCTTTATTCTTATAGTATCTTAGGTAACGTGCTGGACGTATTAGGTTGCGGTGGTTGATTGTTATTACGATAAAGAGGTTAGGCAAAGACTCTTCGTATCTTTGACACGTTACTGGTGTTGGTATTTGGTATTGGGTCATTTGGTGTTCCTTTTATTGGTCCATTATATGGTGTATCTTATTCTAACAACATTGTTCCTTGTAGTTTACAATTTTTTGTATGTTAGAGATTGTAGTGTAGCCCAGTTTATTGTTCCGTCTATGAATAGAGAGACTAGTGAACATTCTGGTACTGTATAGTCCTCTGTAGTTGAAGGGTTGAGCAATTCAGCTACAGTTATTTGTGTTAGAGTGGTGATGTAGTATTCTGGTAGAGAAGATTTGATAACGTAGTAGGTTGCTAGTGCATATCCTCCTTCTATGTCATTAGTATCTAAGTCTAAATATTGCTTTTTTATTTTTACTGAGAGTGCTATTGGATTAAGTAGGTTGGCTACTTTTTCTTTAAAGATTAACATCTCTTGTATAACTTCATCTGGTGATGTTAGTTCAGCTAGTGTCTCTGAGGTTACACTTCTAATTAGAAATAAGTGTTTGTTAGCATTTACTTCAGAGAGAGTTATTGTTTTAGTGTCTCTTGCTTTAAAGGCTTCTAGTTTAGATACCTCAACTTGGATTGCTTTGTCTATTGCTGTTGTTAATTCTGATGGTGTTAATTCTAGTTGTGGCATTGCGTTTTCCTTTATGGGATTTTTAGGGTAGTTTGGGTAGTTTATTCTTCAGTTTGCATTGAAGTTGGGTTGTTAGATTTATGGGTAATTGTGGTAAAAGACCGCAGGTCCAGTTTTTAGCCCTATTTAAGGCACTTTTTAGCCCCTAAAAGACCCTCACCAATACCTAAGGTACCCCTAGAAACATCGTTCCTTGTAGGGTAGATATGAGAGTCTAAATAGAGTTGTCATTGAAGTCAGTGGTTGTAGCACCTGATTTCAATTCATATCTTCGATTAGCTTCATCAGCTAATATCATCTGGATTTCTGGAGTGATTACTCCTGATGCTATCACTGAATAGTAGAAGTCTTTACCAAGCTGTGTGGTGATATAACTATCAGTAGACCACCCACGGTCTTGGTTTACGATTACATCCTCTTCTAGACGCTTTATATAAGCGTATATAGATGTTACTCTATTCGTCTGTGTCTCCCTGCCTTCTTTATTAGTAATAGCAACAGTAAGACCATTGAACAGAGGTTCTATTAGGTCTGGTCTAACTTTGGCAATGTATCGAGCGTTTTCAAGGGTAACTTTACCAATGCCCCAAGCATTAGCCACTTCTTGTTTAGTCTGAGTGTTGGCTGGTCTTAATGTTTCTTTACAGGCAGTAATAACTTTCTGAGTAAGAGTAAGGTTACGTCTAGTATTAACTGACTTGACGAAGATTCGTACCTCATCTTCTGTTAAGTCGTCGTCTAGTTCTTTATACACAATATGTTTACCTAGTAGTACTAAGGCTTGTTGCCTACACCTACCGTCTACTATCTCTCCGTGCCATATAACAATAGGCTCACGTTGTTCGTTGACTTTTATGTCTTCTGTTAACACTGATTGTTCTACCCCAGTTGCCATTGGTACTAGACCGGCTAGTTTATTGTTAACTGGAAATGGTCCGTCTTTCATTAGTCGTACTTTGATACTCATACATCTCCTTTATGTTTAACGCTTAATTGTAGCATAAGTTGCTAATAATTGTTCAAAGTTTGTTCATTATGAGGGTATTACTGAACAATTCTTGAACAATTGCCTTATCAAATGAACAGATCCGTTCATTAGTTGGCAGATATTTTAGGGGTATATATAATATACTATTGTTTTGTGCATTCTGCTTAAAGGCAGCTTAAACTATAACCATTAGTGAAGCAATCTCTGCTTCACTATCTACTGCTTGTATAGCTTTTACTACCATAGCTTCTGTTAGATTGATTTGATAGCGCTTGGATAAGTCTTCTGCTATCTCTTTTACTTCCATACCAAAGAGGTCCATTTCATAGCAGTTAGCTATTATCATCTTAGCTGTTGGTGATGCCACCATTTGCTGTGCTGTGTAAGTGTGTTGCATTAGTATCCTTTTGTTGTTAGTGTGAAGTTATCATCTGATAGTTCTTCATAGTCTTGTATAGTATCAAGGACGAGTTGGAACGTCTCACCTGTTATGGTTGATGTAGCTACTACGTGAGCCGGTAGCTCAAGTGAGTAGATTGCCTTAGATGCTATGTATTCTAGAGTTGATGAGCATTGGTTTAAGTAGATGTTGTACATTAGTAGCCTTTAGTTATAAGATATTATCTCATAACTAAAATAGAAGTACCAACGGTCAGACAGTTTGTACTCTAGGTGAGGATAGGTAGTGGTCCTCTCTTCGTCCTTTCCTCACCGTGTGCTTTTAGTGAGGCTCTTATGTGAGGCTCTTATGTGAGCTCTTGCTCTTAGGTGAGCTCTAAAAAAAAATAACGAGAACCAAACAATCCATAAGGATTATTTAGTTCTCGTTGCAGGTTTAGCAGTTGCTACTCGTGGAGCTACGTAAAAACTGCCTGTTGTGAGATGAAACATTATTCGCTTCATCTCCAGTTGAGCGTTGGTTGACCCTAGTAGGGTTTCCAATGTAGCACCGTTTGAGTAAGGTGCATTTATTATTGTGGCATACACCGACTTAGGTTGCGTAAGACAATCTTCCTTAGTGAATACAGGAGTGAAGAATTCTACATATTCTTCTACTATAGCAGATGCTAATTCTGCAGTCATATTCCGTGGACAAGGTACTTCAGTTCGAGGTGTTGATTTTGTGTATAACATTTTATATCCTTTGCCTCATCGAGGACTTTAACCACCGTTAGAGTTGTCTTTGATTGGGATTTCCCAAAGTAATCTCTGGATTGGCTCTTTGTACCTGTGTGTCATTTCTGACCACTTCTTTTACTATTATACTTCGTAAGAAGTCGTCATCGTCAACATTGGCGAGCAAGCTCACCAAGTCTTCTAGACAATACCTTATCCCTTTGTTATGGATAGTAACTGTGGTACCATCCATCCACACGGGTAAACGCTCTACATTTCCCAATTTATGCCTTGTTTTTTCAACTTCTACAATAACAGTTAATTCAACCCAGCATCTAATATATAAATGACCTGATGCTAGTGCACCAGTGTCTTCGATTTCGAATTTAATCGAAGTATTGCCAAACGTGGCATTAATTTTCGCCACTTTTGTAAACTCATCTGTATATTTGGGGTTGTTAGTGATACAGTAACTTAGTTCACCTGTTATTTTTCTATCTTTTAAATATATATTCAGTTCATTTTCGTACTTCTCAAAGTCAAAGTTCATTTTTGTTGTGTATGACATTTTATATCCTTTGCCTCAATAGCTCGAGGCTATTTGTTGATATAAGAGATATTCTCTCATTTCTAAATAGAGGCTACTACTTGCGTAGTGCTTCTAAGGATTTAACTATTCTTATATAGTTGTTGAATCCTCTAGCAGTGCCTTTTGGGTGGCGTGCTAGGAATTGCTGTAGTAGTCTGATATTACTACTAGGCATTGAGCGTCCCCCTTAGAAGACGAGCCTTAACTTCGTCGAATTGTGCCTGCGTTAAGCCTGAGGCGTTTAGTGCCTCAGCTACTTCCTTCTCCCCGTGTAGGCTAGATATAACAGCGTCAACTATCATCTCGTCTATCACCGAGTTCATCATTATGATGCCTAACTCTGAACCCCCCGACACTATGGTGTTTATTAACTTCGCCGTGTTAGCCACGGCCTGTCCTCCATTAGTTACCACTGCGTGAGTGGTTGTGAATGCTGAATCTATTATATCGAAACTGCCGTGCCATACTTTGGTAAGTCTGCCTTGCTTTCGCGTATACGTATTTTGAGTTGTTGTTTGTGTAGTTGCCATTGTAATAATCCTCCTAGGATTTTAGTATTCTAACAGAGCCTAAGCTCAACCGTGTAGCTTCTTGTAAATTAAGAATATCTACACACCAAGACCGTAGCCTTATTCCATTACTATAATAGAAGTATCTACTATAGTAATCTTCGTTAACCCCTTTTAGGGTCTAACGGACGAATTACGGTTACTACACCGCTTGTATCTACAGTCCACATAAAGTCCTCCTAGGATTTTAGTATTCTAACAGAGCCTAAGCTCAACGATGTTAAGAGATGGCTAGTGTTGCTAGGTCTCACTAAGATATATACTATCTATCTCATTACTACAATAGAAATACAAGTAACAGGAGAGTCCACCATTGGTTAGCTCTTAGCATAGCTGGTTACATTAGTGGCTCGATAAATGGGTCCCCTTTCTGGTGGTTTATACAGGGGGGTAGTACTGGAGATGGAGGGCTCTTCCGGCTATACTAAGAGCATTTCCAAAAATAAAAAAATATTACCTTAAGCCGCTTAAGCCGCTACCACTACCAACAACAAACGGCAAATGATTGCCTCACCATCCAACAACTAACTGCAACATAACTACTAAAACTGACTAGAGAATTACCGTTACTACAATCATTTTAAGGGCCATAGGAGACACGACTAACTGCAAAAGCTATAATTGATCAGATACAGAACTAAAACAGCTGTAGACCTTCTATACAACATATGATATACTTCCACAAATTAAATTAAGGGTATAACAATGGCAAAAGCTAAAGTAATAGATGAGAATGAAGTAATAGAAACTACTGAAATAGATCTAACTGATATAGTGGTGGAAGAAGTAATTGAAGGTACTAATGAGATGGTCATAACTGATATAGTACTGGATGATATAATACCTACACCTGAAGAAACTAACCTAATTAAAACTGATACTCATGTATGCACTCCTATGGTAGTAAAGAACCGTAGCAGGTCTAAGATAATCTGCAGTGTATGCAGTAAACTGATAGTAAAGTAGTAACTGATGATACTACACCACCAATACGATGAAGATGCTGTTATGATGTCAATGGAGATTAGTAATGATGCTACATACCATGAATTGTTTGAGAAGTTTATAAAGTTCTCAGTAACCATTGGATATCACCCTGAGACTATTGCAGTTACTGTTGCTAACTTCTGTATAGAGGATATATAATGGAGACTAGTATCATATGCCCTCATTGTAAGGTGAGTGTAGTTCCTGTAGTTAAGATATTTAATACTAAGATATGTCCTAAGTGTAGTATTATTATTAGTAGTGATAAGGGTATTACCAAAGGAGATAGATAATGTTTATTGGTACATGTAAGGTGTGCGGTCAGGTTAATACAATAGATGTTCAGTGTAGCTGTGCTGCTAGGCTAACTACTAGTATAATGGATGATATTGCTAATAGTAGTTTAGTCTCCTTTAATTGTGAGTATTGTGGAGAGATCCATTCTAAATTATTCATGTGCACTGCTAAAGCTACACAGATGGGATTTATGGGTATGGTTACAACTAGTATAGCTACTAATAAGAGATGGTCTTTTATAGCCTGGTTTAAGGGATTATTTAAGTAATGGCATTCCTTAGAGTTGATTCTAGTCCTATAAAGAAGCAACGCCTCTATTTAATGGTCATAGAGATGCCATCTGGTATCCAGGTGATAAAGATAGGTAAAGCTAGTGGTGAAAGTAGTAAAGAGCGTATGATGCAGATTAACTCTAGTATCTTTGATAAGTTTAGGTGTACAGCTAAGATTAGTATTAAGAGAGATAGAGAAGTAGATGCTGATAAAGTGTTTGAGTACGAGACAACACTCCACAAATTCTTTGTCAACTACAGGTATGAGACTAATCATAAGTTTGATGGTGTAACAGAGTGTTTTGTCTTACCAGAAAATAGTGATGATGCAGTGCAGGCTTTTGAGGCTGTGATAGAAGGGCTTGTACCTGACTTCACCTACACAGCTCCTACTGATACTCCTGATAAGTTGCCCTTCTAATATGTTGTATACTTCTATCTTTAAAGGACTACTGTGACAAAAGAGAATAGTGAATATATAAATGGCATTGGAGCACAGACATCCCAAATGCTTGCATTGGTTGGTAGTGGCGGAGTGTATGAATAAAGGATTTTGGCTCATATACGCACTAAAGCAATGGATAAGGCTACTGCACTTAGTAGGTCTGGTAATATCGCTACTGGTATTTAGTACGATAAGGCTGAAGCTACAGCTGCAAGTAAGAGAGGATACACACCTGACTACAGTTATGCTCTAAATGCTCTTGCTGGTAACTCTAATGCAGCAGGGCCTAACGCGCATTTCAGTGATGCTGGTAAACTGCCTAACCATATAACGTTTAGTGATGAGGCTACACTACATAGCCAAACTAATCAAGGAGGTCATTGGAGAGAAGAGAGTCAGCTTGGACTTGGTACTATATTCACACCATCAGTACAACAGATGAATATACCTGGGTATATTGGTAACTTAGCTAGGTATGCAGCCAGACCAGACAGTGGTATTGACACTATAGGAGTACCGCACCATATACTTCAATTAGTAAAGGAAGGTAAGTGGAAGAGGGACTAGGTAAGATCAAACTTGACCCAAAGAACAAATGAACATTCACTAAATACTGTAAGAGTATTGGCGAAATAGGTGTAACAGTTAAGTGTATTGCTAAGGTGGTAAAGCCTCAAACAATCCTGTTACTAAGAGAGATAGAGATAAAGCAGTTTTGCTGAAAATGCTAAGGACTTTAACAAATGATAGGAGTTGTAATGGAAGAGTATGAAGATTTAGAAGAAATGGCAATGGGTGCTAAAGGTAAACATAAGATGGCTATGATGAAGAAGGAAGAGAAGCGTAGAGTTATGCGTAGACTTAAAGAAACACTTAAGATCAGTGGTAGTTGGAATGATGAGGATTTAACTGCTGGTATGATTGAAGAGGTATTTATTGATCTAGTAAAAGGATTTAAAGACCCAATGGTTAAAGCATTGTTTGATAAAGAACCATATAAAGCTATGGTTAATAGTCTGATTGATATAACTACTATCCTGCAGATGCAAGAAGAAGTTGAAGAGGATGCACTACTTAAAAAAATATAGTATACTACCAAATCTAAATAAGGAGGTCCACTTGGCTTGTAAGGCAAAAGGTAAAGGCACTAAACCTAAGAAGTAGTATATAGTTACCGTCAATCAGTACACGGATAGAAGTTACTGGTATTAATAGGAGGGCATAAGTCCCTCCACCTACTATGCTATCGTCTAATGACAAGACATCAGGATTTAGTCTTGAAGATCTAGGTTCAAATCCTAGTAGCATATCCACTAACCACATAATTGATTTGAGATAATTCTCTTAGAGGAACTTAACTACTTCCTCTATCCTTCTAACACCTATTATAATCTAACTACTACTATTTAGCTATACTTTCACAAAAGGAACTAAATGTTAAATAAAACACCAACAACTGATATCGCATGGAGTAAGGCACTTAGTACGTTAAGTTCTGAGGCATTCTACCTACTAGCTATTCTACACTATAAAAACTTCTACATAACTGATGAGACACTAATGGAGTTTACCAACCTTGGTGTTAGTAGTCATAGAAAGTATAAGAGTGAATTAATAAAGGCAGGATACTTGAGTATTAAACAGATAGGCAAGGGTGTGTATCATTACACTATAAAGGACGTAAGTAATGGCTAAGAATATAAGTGAGATTGTTAATATGGCTAATGAGGCTTCTGTTAGAGCAGTTCCTGTTACTAGTCAGAATATAACAGTAGAGAAGTTAAAGAAGTTTATGCCAAAGGGTAGCTCAACATCTATAACACAAGAAGTTGTTGATCTAGTAAACTCAATGGGAGCTGATACTGGATTACCACAGGAGTTACTAGAGGAAGACTTCATGTCCTACTTAAGTGTTCTCACTACTAGTAGGATCAGTGCTCCTGACTATATCAATGCTGTTAAGTACTGTAACTTAAAGAGGAATATGAGCAACAAGGAAGCTTGGGCAATAGTATTTCCTCATAGGTACGATAAACTAATTGAAGAAGGTCGTCAGGTTGATAGTCATGTTAGTATGTTTGATAAGTGTAAGGCTGTTGTAGCTATTGATAAAGAGCTACTAATACCAATATATTTACAGTACGCAGGTTACTTCCATGCAGCAGTAAAGAAGCAATTTGATTTGATGAATGGTATTGCACCTAAGGATAAGAATGGCAAGGATGCCTTTGTAAGTCCTATGGTACAACACTTAGCTGCTAAAGAGTTATCAGCACTAACTAGGATGCCTGAAGAAAACAAGCTGAGTATTACTGTTAATCAGGGTGAGATTACTATGAATGCAATGAAAACTATGACAGAGCAGTTAGCTGCTCTCAGTGCAAAGCAGCATACTAGACTGAAGAATGGTGAAGACATCATTGATGTACAGCAAATAGGTATAGATTTTAATAATATTGGAGTAGATACATATGAGTGAAATTAAAAAGAGTCTAAAGAAGTTTGATGTTGATGCAGCACTAGACTCAATTGACTTATCGTTCAACGGATACATACCATCAGAGGATAGCTTAAAATTCTTCAATATCATTAGACTAGTACAGGGTAAGGACTTCGAGTTTAACACACCCTTAGTTCACTACTGGATTGTAGACTTATTACTAGGTAATATTAGTAGAGCACAGTACCCGTATGGTGAAGAGGTTAATAGAAATATTACTATTAATAATAAAAGAATAGCTATTATGATGTCGCGCGGTTTGGCGAAATCCTCTATAGTAACGTGCTTCTGGCCAGTGTACTGCTCAATAGTAGGTGAAGTTCCTGACCTAGGACTAGTTCACTTCGGAGTTGGTATTGCTGCATCAGCTCAGGGTGGTGGACGAGTTATAGCTAAGAGTATTCAGTCCCTTTGTGAGGACAGTAAGTTCTGTAAAGAGTACTTTGAAGATATGAGGTTTACTGAAACTGAGAGTGAGTTCACTAGGAAAGGTACTGGGAGTAAGGATGATAGAACATTCCTGTTTCGTACAATGGGATTTAGTGGGGGTATCCGTGGTACTAGATCAAACGTAGGCTCACACAGACCTGACTTCCTAGTATTTGATGATACAATCCTTAATACTCAAGCAGCATACTCAGAGACGATTATGCATACGCTGAAAGAGACAATAGACTCTGATGCTATTAATGCACTGAAGGGTGGGAATAAAGGAAAGATCTTCCACGTGTTTACTCCGTTTCATAGTAATGACCCTAACTACAGAATGCTTACTGAAGGGGCGTATACACCTGTTGCTATCCCAATATGTGAGAAGGTGTACGAAGGTATGCCTAAAGAAGAGTTTGTTGGAGCATGGCCTGATATGCACCCGTATGAGGCTGTTATAGAGCAATATAATCAAGCAGTAGCATCTAGTTCTACTAAGTCATTTAATCAGGAAAGGATGCTTAGAATTAGCTCTGATGAGGATAGAATGATACCTGAGGAATTAATTGAATGGTACAGTCGTAAGGTATTACTAAAAGAACTTCATGCATACAATATTTATATAACCACTGACTTTACAACTACATCCGAAGCGAAGTCTGACTTCTCTGCTATATCAGCATGGGCTGTTAATAGTAATAGAGACTACTACCTAGTAGATTTATGTGTTAAGCGTCAAAGTATAGCTGAGCAGTATGATGAGTTATTTAGGATGGTAGGATTCTGGACTTCACATGGAAAACCAGTAGAGGTCGGTATTGAGATTGATGGACAGCAGAAAGCTCACTTATTTTCATTAAAAGAAATGATGGTTAAGCGTAGTGAATGGTTTCAGTTTGCTAGGCAGAAGGGTACAAAGTATGGAAGTGTTGGTATACTAAGTAGAAACTCAGGAGGCAGTAAGCATGAGAGATTTAGGTTCATGCTTCCACAATTTCAGAACCATAAGATGCACTTTCCACTTGAACTACAAGATACACCTGATATGAAGGAGGCGTTACTCCAGATTAAATACACTACATGGGAATCATTTGGTGGAAAAGACGACTTCATAGACACTGTTAGTCAGCTAGGTATGATTGAGATTCGTTACCCGAATGTACCTAGTAATAATGGTATTACAACTGATAGAGAGGGCTCTATTTGGAGAGATATACATAGAGAGGACGATTCATCAGCATATTCTAGTTATGCATAATGAATAGGATTCTACTATAATGCTAAATTAGTTTATAGAAAAGGAATACAATGACCTATACCACATTAAATAACATTCTAACCGGGCTATTACTCGGTGATAATACAATACCAAAAGACCCAGAAGTTATGAAGGGACTTGTTCAGTATGCACTAACAACAGTTGCTATGCAGGCTGATTCACTACACCTAATGACACTAAGTGTAACTGATAATGTACTCCGCCTTACACAAGGTGACTACATGATACGAGTTCCGGCTGTTCCATTATTAGATACTGATGAAGTAGATATTGATGATGAATTAGTGTTTGCAGTTGCACGATACATGGCCAGTTACTTAAGCAAAGAGAAAGGTGGTATTCATGTTAATGCTGCTGATCGTATTGTGAAAGACTACAATGCTAAAACATGGGAAGTACTTGAGCAAATGCAGAAGGAAGCTTATGCTGGTGGAATTGGTGATGTATGTTATGCTGAGCCTGATACTACCTGGACATTGTAATGACATATCCTCCAACAGAATTAGTTGCTGCTATTGACCTTGTTGATTGTGGTATACAGGGTGCATTGAATGGCGCTGATATAAAGAGTGTTAGTAGAGTTGGAGACTTGGAGAACAAGATCTCAATTGGTACGGCTAGTGTCTTTGTAGCCAAACAACTGTTTAAAGAGAATGCGCCATATAATGTACAAGTGGTAGATGGAGTTACAACATTTGTGATGTCATATAACTTTCTACAGGAAGCCCGTAGACACTTCAGCGGTGAGCAGACAGAAGCAACTTCAACGTTTAGTCCTCTTGAGTTAGAGTTTTATAATACGTATATAGATTACGAAGATGGTATAATTACACCTATTGAACTAGCTGCTCCACTCACTGTCCTACAAACATGGGTTGCTGATGAGATAACTAGTACACCTCATCCAGAACTACTAAGAACTTATCCTACTACTCATAAGTGGAATAAAACATTAAAACTAACAATATAAAGGATTACAATGGCTAGAGATCTTCTTACCATTCTAAAAGAGGTTAGAGGTACAAGTGCTCCTGAAGCTCCAATAGTTGATGGTATCTATCATGATTTAACAATTAAAGATTACAATGGTAATGCTGGTGTGTACGGGGATATAGTTGCTAAGTATACAGGTATTACTACGGCTGCTAACAGTGTTGCATCTGATATAGTTACGATTCAGGCTAGTAAGGATGCTGCAACTCAGTCTGCGATAGTGGCAGCAAGTAGTGCAGATTCTGCTATTGCAGCTAGTGCAGCCGCGCTGAACAGCAAAGAAGCAGCTAGTATTAGTGCTTCTAATGCATTAGCTTCAAAGAACCTAGTGGATGCTAGTGTTAGCATAGTAATTAATGCTAAAGCGATTGTGACTGATGATCTAGCTTTAGTGCAGAGTGCTGCTATTACTACAGCTAATAATTTAATAGCTAGTACAGCTGTTATGAGTACAACAGAAGCCTTTAAGGACACAGCTGTAACAGCTAGTGTTACATCAGTTGCTATACAAGCCACACTTGATAAATACTTTATAGGAGCTGTTAATACTAATCCTACAGTAGACAGGGCTGGTGATACGTTAGTAGAAGGTGCTGTGTACTTTAACACAGTTACTAATAAAGTTATGTACTTTAATGGTATTTCATGGTACTCACCAGAATCAATTACAGCAGGCTATGCCGGAGATGCACACTTAGATAGTATGGTAGCTACAACAGCCGCATCAACTGCGACAGCAGCTAGTCTGTTAACAGCAGAGAATGCAGGACTAGCGCGAGCTGATGCTACACTTACAGAGCTACTAGTTGATTCAATTACAGATGACGTTGCTACTACAACTGCTAATGTTATCTTAACACATGCTGATGTAATAACAACTGCTAGCAATACTACTACTACTGCAGGATATTTGAGTGAAGTCACAGAACTCGTATCCACTATTAGAGATGGACGTACATGGTTCTTTGGTGAAGGTGACCCATTAGATAGTACTGGTGTTGATGGTGATATGGCATACAATATGTTATCAACTGTAACATTTATTAAGGTAGCAGGTATATGGAGGTATACAACTATATTAAAAGGTGCAGCAGGTGATATGGGTCTAACACCAGAGATGGAGTTTTACATGGATGGTGAATTGCTAAAGTATAGAGTTGTTAATTATATAGGTACAGTCGAACAAGTAGAACAAGTTGAACAAGTAGAATGGAGTTTAACATGAATGGTGTAGTTACTAATTTACCTGAGTTAATAGAATCAACTATTATAGCTTATGGGATTAATCAAGGTGCACCTGGTACGGATGGTATTGATGGTGTAGTTGGTCCAATAGGGCCACAAGGGGCAACTGGGACTAAGGGCTCTAAGGGTGACCAAGGTGTTAAGGGCAACACTGGAGCAACTGGTCTTACAGGTGATACAGGACCAGCAGGGTTACAAGGTTTAACTGGTAAAAGTGCATATACCTCTGCTATTGAGACTGGAGCTTTTGGTGGTACAGAGGCTGAGTGGGCAACTAAGATGTTAATGACATACACAATCCATGAGGTTGATACAAAGTTCTCTGATGTACTAGATTTAATTAGCCCTAATGGTACACAGTATAAGATTGTTGTGAGTAACACTGGTGTGTTATCTACAATAGAAGTATAAGGTATTAGTAATGAAAATACGAAAAATAGATACGATTGGTGTTAAACCTTTACTAGATATAGGGGAGTTTGGTTACGATGCCTACGTAGCTGGAGCAGACGTAGGTAGAGTATACATCGGAACTGGTACTGCTAATATTCCAATAGCAGCATTAGCTGATGTTGGAGTATATACGACACATACTACTGATGGACAAGTATTAGTTACAGTACCTAATACAATAGCAGCATTGTTAGAAGTGAATAGTGTGTTACAAATACCAGGTATAGACTATAGCGTAGTAAACACAACAACAGTACAGTTTTTAGTTCAATTTAATGGTACTGAAGTCCTAACTATTATAGACATGAGTAATGTTCAGACAATTATAGACAGATACACTTTGTCAGCTAAAGGGCAGCCATTAGGATTAGCTGAGCTTGATGCTGCTGGAAAAGTTCCACTTGCACAATTACCAAGCTATGTTGATGCTATATTAGAGGTTGCTACGTATTCTGCATTACCAGTTACTGGGGAAAGCAGCAAGATTTACATAGTAGTTGCTGATGAAACAAGTAATGGTGATACTAGTTCATACAGATGGGCAGGTACTGTGTACGCAATGGTTAGTAATATACTAACAGCTGCAGACATAAAAGCTCTGTATGAAAGTAATGCTAACACAAATGAATTTAGTGATATAGAACAGACTAAGTTAAGTGGTATAGAAGATAATGCAACTAGAGATCAAACTGCGTTGGAAATTGAGACGTTATATGAAGGGTTGACAGATACAAATAAGTATACAGATGCTGAAAAAGCTAAAGTAGAATATATAAGTGTTAGTTCGGCTGTGGATTTGAATCAATTTGAAACTACAACTCAGTTAGGGTTACGTGATGCAGCAAATAGAGCACGAGCTAATCATACTGGCACGCAGGCATTAGACACAGTTACCGAAACTACTACACAGAAGATTATGACAAGTGATGAAAGAATAAAGTTAGGTGGTATTGAAACAGCAGCTACTGCAGATCAAACAGCTAGTGAGATAGAAACACTGTATGAAGGTGTCCTTAATACAAATAAATACACTGATGCTGATTTAGCATTAGTTGATGTAAGTACTGCACTTACAACAGCAGCAACTACCCTTCCAACTGCAGTGAATGAGATAAATACATTAGTTGCAACTAATAGCTCAAATATTAATGTAATCATAGACTCTATTGCAGGACTTAGTAGTGCTAGTGGCGCATTTGGTGCTACAGCTATTGCTATTGATATTCCAATTAATGGAACACTAGTTACACTGACTGCATTTGACCTTAAGTTAGATGGTTCAGATCCAGCTATCATGGAATTAATACCAACAACTGGTGCGTTTATACTTAAGCGGGCTGGTAAGTATAGTTTCATATCAAGTATCTATGCTAAAGCAATTGATAAAGATGCTGATATTACCCCGCGTATTGCGTTAACTACTAGTATACCATTTAATATAGGTGGGGACACTATTGTATATGATGATACATTTGCACTGGTAAGAGTAAAGAAAGAAGGTATTATATTCCCAGCTGCAGTATTATTTGAGGTAACTCAAGCAATGCTAGACTACTCAGGTGGTGAGGTATCAGCCAGTTTGAGCTTTGGACATGTAGAGATTATTACAGCTGATAAACAGTTAAGAATAACAGGATTTGATTCAGTACTAAGTACTGTTAGTGCTGTGTACTCAGGGTTTGCAGATCACAGTCAGTTAACTGGTGTAATGGCTATAGGTAGTCACCCAGCTGCTGCTATAAGTGTGACAACAATAGGAAACTTTAATAGTGTTGATGTACAGGCTATGCTTGAAGAGTTTGATAGTAAATCTGGTAGTAGTAGATATGATACAATGCTAAGTACAAAAGATGTTATAGATATGCTGTATACTAATGGTGACTTAACAGCTGTAAGGTATGCTGGTGATAATGGTACAAGCCTATATTACAGAGATGTATTAACGTACACTAATGGTAATTTAGTAAATATAAAGCATTACTACGGTACAACCAACTTAATGACTCAAAGTGCTACTACAACTTTAGCATATGATATGAATGATAATTTAATAAGCACAGCTTACACGGAGTAATATATATATGGATACTATAAGTTATAGCATAGCAGCTAAAGCATTAAAAGAACTGGCAAGTAAGGCAGATATAAATGGTAATGGTATTGTGATACCTAAAGGTGCCACAGTTGAAAGACCTATACTAGGTGTAAATGATTATGTGCTTAGATATAATACAGATGAGTCTGGATTAGAAGAGTGGAATGGTGTAGCTTGGAATAATATTAGTGGTAATATAACAGCTATAAATATGAAAGGGACTGACACTGAAGCAAATATACTAGCAATGGTTGGTATGGGAACTGAGGATTTATGGATAGCTAGTGACACACTTTACGGCTTTGTGTATGATGGGAGCATGTGGATAAATATAGGACCTATACAAGGACCGCAGGGATTGCAGGGTTTACAAGGTATTCAAGGGGTTCAGGGTATTCAAGGTGATACTGGTATTCAAGGTATTCAAGGTATTAAAGGTGATACTGGTATACAAGGTGATACTGGTGTACAAGGTGATACTGGTATACAAGGTATTCAAGGGGTTCAGGGTATACAAGGTGAAACTGGTATACAAGGAATCAAAGGTGATACAGGAAATACTGGTGATACAGGTACTAATGGAATAGATGGTGCAAAGATAACTGGCGTATCTACGAGCAAGGCTGGTAAAGATACTACTGTAACTGTTAGTGGAGATTTTGTAGGTGCTCCTTCTGTATTCCATATACTAGATGGTTCTGATGGTACTGGGGATATGCTAAAAGCTACATACGACACTACTAATAATGGTGTAGTAGATAATTCTGAAAAATTACAAGGTTTTGTAGTAGGTACTGGTTCTAATAATATAGTGCAACTAGATGCTACTGGTAAATTACCTGCTGTAGATGGGAGCCAACTTACTGGCGTAAGTAGTGTTGGCAGTATAGACGATTTAACAGATGTGAATACAACTACTGTGACTCCTACCAGTGGTGATGTTTTGGTATGGAATGGTATTGGTTGGGTACCAGGCGATAAACAAGCTAGTCCAACATTTACTGGGACTGTAGTATTACCAAGTACTACTAGTATTGGCACTATAACTAATACAGAACTAAGTTATTTAGACGGTGTTACCAGTGCTATACAAACTCAATTTACTGGTAAAGCTCCAATAGATAGTCCTGAATTGACAGGTACACCAACAGCTCCAACAGCAACAGCAGGTACTAATACTACGCAGGTTGCTACTACAGCTTTTGTTATAGCCAATACTACTACACCAACTATCACAACCCCCACAATCACAGCACCTACAACAGGAGCTATGGACTTCAATGGTGTTATCACTACGTCAGTGTTTGCAACATCTACTACCTATGCAGGAGTTCACGACTTCACTCACTGGCAGGTAAGTTATACAGCTGATTTTGCTATCAACCAAGTAGAGAGTACTGCAGGTAATCTAACCTCATGGAGTCCATCTGTTGGTGTACCACTACAGTTGTGTTATGTACGTGTTCAACATGGTAGCGATGGTCATCGTAGTTCTTGGAGCCCGCCTATTAGTTTTACTACATCGGATATTGTCATTAATACTCCAACACTTACTGTCGATGGAACTCCTACAAGTGTCCATGAAAATCCAGTGCTTACAACTGGTGCGTTCAGTGTTGCTAATAGTGGTGTTACTACTCATGCTTCAACTGATTGGACGATTACCCGTGATTCCGATAGTGTTGTGGTATGGTCAAGCCTAGCTAATACAGTTGACTTGCTTACGATTACAGTTCCTGCTGGCTTCTTGGCAGTAAGTACTGCATATACATTTAAAGCAAGACATACAGGTGCTGCTTATGGGTCTAGTGCGTATGTTAGTGTAGCTGGTACAACACTGGCTACTTTTTCCTATGAGAATTATTTAGCTGTAGGTCATGATACATCCCCATACGTTACAATCTATGGTAATAGTGTAGATACTAGTACTAAACTAGCTAATCCTGCAACTTTACCTACTGGTACTAGTTATTATAAAGGCGTAGCCTTTAGTGCTGATGGCGTTTATATGTCAGTTTCTCATGCTACAGCTCCATACATTACAATATACAAAAGAGCAGGAGATGTGTTTACTAAGCTAGCTAATCCTGCAACATTACCTGCTAGTACTGGGTATGGGGTTGCATTATCGTTTACTAAGCTAGCTAATCCTGCAACATTACCTGCTAATACTGGGTATGGAGTAGCCTTTAGTGCTGATGGCGTTTATATGTCAGTTGCTCATGAGACAACTCCATACATTACAATCTACAAAAGAGCAGGAGATGTATTTACTAAGCTAGCTAATCCTGCAACATTACCTACTAGTACTATGGTTGGCGTAGCCTTTAGTGCTGATGGTGTTTACATGAGTTGTGGTCATACTACAACTCCATTCGTTACAATATACAAAAGAGCAGGAGATGTGTTTACTAAGCTAGCTAATCCTGCAACATTACCTACTGGTGCTGTGTATGGAGTAGCCTTTAGATACAAAAGAGCAGGAGATGTGTTTACTAAGTTAGCTAATCCTGCAACTTTGCCTACTGGTACTGGGATTGGTGTAGCATTTTCAGCTGATGGTGTTTATATGAGTGTTGCACATAGCACTACTCCATTCATTACAATATATAAAAGAACAGGAGATGTGTTTACTAAGTTAGCTAATCCTGCAACTTTACCTACTAGTACTGGGCGTGGAGTTGCATTCTCTGCTGATGGTGTGTACATGAGTGTTGCACATAGCACTACTCCATACATTACAATATATAAAAGAGCAGGCGATGTGTTTACTAAGTTAGCTGACCCTGCAACTTTACCTACTAGTACTGGGTTAGGAGTTGCATTTAGTGCTGATGGTGTGTACATGAGTGTTGCACATGTCATTACTCCATTCATTACAATATATAAAAGAGCAGGCGATGTGTTTACTAAGTTAGCTAATCCTGCAACTTTACCTACTAGTACTATGGTTGGCGTAGCCTTTAGTGCTGATGGTGTTTACATGAGTTGTGGTCATACTACAACTCCATTCATTACAATATACAAAAGAGCAGGAGATGTGTTTACTAAGCTAGCTAATCCTGCAACATTACCTACTGGTGCTGTGTATGGAGTAGCCTTTAG